>WNFY01001079.1_pt1 | contig 25552 bp, 21 predicted proteins | sample 5400091 | NCBI WGS metagenome assembly WNFY01 (sample SAMN13153364, study PRJNA577476) | soil metagenome | isolation source: 60 cm soil or saprolite under grassland replicate 1 | place: USA:California | collected 2016-06-15 | reverse complement strand
CCCGAGGGCGCGGCCCTCGCAACGCCGCCGCGCGCCGTGATTGGCTTGGAAGCGGAGTTTAATCTTTTGGTAAATGAACGAAGGCGGCGTCCGGAAAAGGTGTTTGGTGACCCTAGCCGCCTGGTGCGCCGGCGAATGATTCCGCGGACCGGCAAATCGTTTCAATCTCCGGCTGGCGGTGCAATTTATTTTGATACCGGAGTAATCGAAGTCGCGACGCCGATCGTTGAACTGGAACCGGGCTGTTGTTATCGCGCGACGCGCCTGCTTTGGGAGCAAATCCGGTATTTACGAGTGGAGCTCGATCACTGGGCGAAACGAAACGGCTGCCAATGCCGCCTGCAGGGTTTTAGCACGCATTATAATTTTTCATTTCCCAATTCGCAGAGATCAGAATTCCGCAACGCGACCAAGCTTGCGTATCTGCTCGCGCACATTTTGCCAGTGCCCGTGATTTTGCTGGCGACAAACCGGCAGAGCAGTGCGGTCGGCGTTCGTCCACGCAGGACCCGACTTGAGGTAACCGCTGATTTTACACCGGATCCTGCGTTAATGGTGGCGACGTGCGCTTTCATTGTGGGCGCCGTCGAAACGGTCCTCCGCTGGGAAGATTTTGGGCTAGGGCAATTAAACCGTAATGGAATTCCTCGGATAGCGCCGTTTCGTTTGCGAAAGCACTCTTCGCGGCGTGGGTGGCGTGTCACGGTCGATTCGTTCAGCCGAAATCCGTTCACTGCTGACATCAGCGCGCCGGTTTGGAAGTTGCGCGACGGTCGAAAACTCAGCTTACGTGCAATCGCGGCAGAAACCTTGATCCCGTTTCGCCGGCGCACGCAGCAGATTAGCGACTTCAGCACGTTGGAGCACATTACCGCGGTTTTCGCTGGAGACGCGCGCTCGCTTCTCGACTTTGAGAAGCGTCCTGAAACTTATGACGACGTCGGGCGGGTGATTGATTGGGGACGCCGCAGGAAGCGACGTCGGTCACACTCCAAATACGAGAAAATTATACATCGGGTGATCGCGCGCGAACCGATGCGCATCGGGCAAAAACGGTATCGAGTCGCCCGAATGAACGGGTGGTACCAGGTCGATTTTCGAGAAGTGGGAACGAATCGGCGTCGGACGTTTAACCTCGACGAACTCGTGCAGTTGTCCGCTGCGAAGAAGCCACAGTCCGGCTCGCCGCGCAAACGCAAGCCTGCCAGAAAGCGTCACGCCAAATAATTTGCAACGCGTTGAGGACAACGCGTTCCACCTACAGCCCCATTAACTCCCTCACGTATTTCACCGGTGGGCTGCCGTATGAAATAACCTGGTCGTTGTATTTCCTGAGATCGAAATCCTTGCCTAGTTTCTTCTGCTCCGCCGCGCGCAGATCGAGATGCTCAGTGGCGCCCACGAAATAAGTGGAGAGCTGAGCCGAGGTGAGTCGTGCACGTTTCCATTTCGCCACGGCTTCGCCTTCCTGTTGGAAGGTTTCTTTCACCATCAAATCCATAGCTTCCTTCTCGCTCATGTCTCGAGCATGAATACTTTGATCCAGAATGGCATTAGCGATGGCGCGCAATCGCATTTTCAACTGCTGCATTTTCACTTCCGGTCCGCCGTAACCCTGTTCCGCCATCATTTGTTCGCAGTAAACGGCCCAACCTTCGATGAATGTGCCGCTGCGAAAGATCGCGCGGACTAAGGTGGGCGCGCGGAATTCATTGGCGTGAGCGAGTTGCAAGTAATGACCGGGCATCGCTTCGTGCACGGTCAAATCGCGAATTTCATAGTTGTTGTATTCGCGAAAGAACGATTCTTTCCGCTCTTTTGACCAGTCTTTCGGCGTCGGTGCAACCGCGAAAAATGTTTTTCCGGTTTTGTCGAGCGGACCGGGAGAATCGCAATATGCTATAGCGACGCCGCGTTTGAATTCGGGCATTGCGATTACATCCAGCGGCGTGTCGGGAATGGTAACGAGATTGTGCGATCTGACGAAATCGGTTGCTTCGCCAACAACGTCCTTCGCGTAACCAACTACAGTGGCGTCGTCGGGATGTTGTTCAGCAAGTTTGTCGAGTACTGCCGCCGTTACCTTATGTTTGTCCCCAAGTGTTGCGGAGTCTGCGTCGGGAAAAGAATTTTTATAGAACGGCAGAGCAGTTTCGTAGATAGCGGTTTGCGTCTGTTTCAGGTCGGCTTGCGCGCGCTTCATGATTTCTTCCATCGACAAGTCCGAAGCGAGCGCGAAATGCAGCTTCTTTCGAAACTTCTCCGCGCCGAGGCGGAAATTGCCATTGGAGCGGGGCAGCAGATCGTTTTGAAGCCACTTTTTGTAATCCTCGAGAGCTGCGGCCGTTTTTTCCTGTAGCGGCGCCAGATCCCTTTTCATCTGCGGTGCGCGATCAAGAAGCGGCGCCAGTCCTTCACGCACGAGATTGATTGCGCCTTGCGTTTGCTCAACTGCTGTTTCCGTATGAACGCGCGGCGGATGTTGCAGGTTGGCTTTTGCTTGCGCGATCACGCGCGGAATTCCTTCCATCCGCTGGCGCAGATTCGGAATCCGTTGTTCCGGCGACGCGAAATCGCGCGCCACTAAAAGGTACAGGCTGTTGGCCAGGCTTTGCATGTAAACGAGCGGATTCCACTCCGGTTCTTTCAGCTCTTCTGCGCGGAAGATTTGGTAATCGATGTTCTCCTTTAGGATGCGAAAATCGACATTGTTCGCGCTCGTGAGCTGCGAGCCATCGATGGCGCTCAGCTTATCGCGAACGTCTTTTAATGTTGCCAGTTCTTTCGCCCGTGCTTCCGGCGAGTAATCGGTTACCTGACCGTCAAACCGATGATCGCCGAGTTCCGTCGCATCTTCGGGATTGGTCCGCAAATATTGCTCGATGTAGTCGTACGCAATTTTTTGAAACGCGTCGTCCTGCGCAGTAGCAAATGCATTCAGCGTTGGCAATGACAACACGCACGCAACTGTGATGATGATGATTTTCATCCAGTGTTAGCTCGGTGTGCCGCCGTGAAGAATCGGCTCCGTGGCGATTTCGTCCAGGGTGAGTTGTTGTGTTTGAAGGTAGGTGCGGCCCTTGTAGAAGCAGGCGACCACAACGAAGACGACAGCGGCTCCAAACATCAACCAGGTGAAGAAGGTAAAGTACTGATAGTCGCTGAGCTTATGCGCGGCGCCTGCGCCCAAGATCCATTTATTGACGAGGCCAACGAAGAGTTCCCCTGAGGCGACAGTGAGAAGCCACAGCGCCATCACGGAACTCTTCATCGTGTTCGGTGCCTGCGTGTAGGAAAATTCCAAACCAGTGATCGAGACCATGGCTTCACCGAGGGTGAGAACGACGTAGGCGAGAAACTGCCAATTGATGTGCGGTCTTAACCCTGCATCGATCTGCCCTTGGATCCAGACTATGACAACAAAAGAGAGAGCGGTAATGAAGAGGCCTATTCCGATTTTTCGCAACGGCGTCAGCGTGAAGACAGAGTTAATCAGCGGGTAGATCACATAATTCACCAACGGGATAAAAATCAGGATCAAAATTGGGTTTGCTGTTTGCACCTGTGCGGCCAGCAAATCCAAACCCCATCCCGCCGAAATATGAAATGGCGAAAAGCTAATGTTGATCCACGGCAGCCAAGATACGTGCAGATCCATTTTCTCGGCTTGCAACGTCCACTCGGCGCCGTTGCTCATTCCCCACAAGGCCCAAAAAACCAAAATGAAAACGTAAACCATTGCGATTCGGGCGAGCGTGATGAGACCTTCCTTGCTGAATGTTTCGCGCAGATAACCAAGTCCAGCTGGAGGGACGTGCACCATTTTCTTGCGACCGCCCCAGAAAAACAAAGTCGCGATCAACATCGCGATTCCAGGGATTCCAAATGCCCATCCCGGTCCGTACTTCGGATTGCCGAGTAGCCAGGGACAAAGAAGCGAAGAAATGAAGGAGCCGGCGTTAATCGAGAAATAGAACCAACCAAACATTTTCGACAGTAGATGTTTGTTCGATTCGCCAAATTGATCTCCCACGTTCGCTGACACACACGGTTTAATGCCGCCTGCACCCAGACAAATCAGAAACAGTCCGATCGCCAGCATCGTTCGCTGCCCAATTGCAATTCCCCAGGAAGTGGCCATGCACGCGAGCGTGAGATTGCCCAGGCAGTAAACGATCGAGAGCGAGAGGATAGTCCAATATTTGCCCAGCCAGCCGTCGGCGATGACTGCTCCGAGAATCGGGAGAAAGTAAACGCCGAAAACGAAGTAATGTGTGTACATGTACGCCTCGTTCGAACTCATCGGCGCCAGCACACCAGAGTGGTTCAAAATGTAATGCGCCATGAAGACGGTCAGGACCGACTTCATGCCGTAATAGGAGAAACGCTCGGCAGCTTCGTTGCCGATGATGTACGGCACGCCCGGCGGCATGCCTGTTAAGTTTGGGGGCGAGGTTGCGTATTTGTGTTTGGCCATGTGACCTCCTTGGACTAACGACCTTCGTGCGGAACAGCTTCCGCCGGGACCGGCGAGGATGCCGATTTTTCAGACTCGATTTTGCTTTCTTCGGACCAGACTCTCGTTGACGGATCGGGCTGCTCCCGCTGGACTTCCGGCATCTGGCCGAGCGGATGTTTTTCGCAAGATAAGCAAAACAGCAGCATGCAGAGCGCAACAGCAATGACGCCTCGGCGGAGGAAAAGAGCCATAATGCGCTGGCACAGTTATCAGTCTCTGCCTGGGCGCGCAAGACTAAACCGCGACGGCAGAGCGCGGCCGCCTGGCGCGCCGCGATTCGATTACGAGCAAGAGCCATGAGCACAGGCGGCTCTACAAAAGATTGAAAGACGCCGCTACAGGATTACTATCAGACGCGGTGGCTCGCACAGACAGACACAGCGCTTGGAACGAAGTCTTCGCGCTCGTTCTACTGTTCTCGGGGACACTTCTGTTTTTTGCGCTCATTTCCTATACGCCGAAGGATGTGCCGTCCTGGATTTGGTTCAGCCATATTTCACCGGCAAATCATCCTGCACAGAACTTCATTGGCCCAGTAGGCGCGATTATTGCGGGAATTTGCTATCAATTCATTGGAGCGGCGGCGTACTTTTTGGCGGCGATCCTGCTCGGTTTCGGGGCCGCAAAACTGTTTTATCCCGGTTTGCGAGTCGCGCCACGACTAGCGTGGATCGTTCTATTTGTTATATCGGGTGCCTGTTTGCTGCACGTGCAGCCGTATCATTTGCAGGGCTGGCACGCCGCCTTCAACATCCAGGGACCGGGTGGTTGGATCGGATACGCTTTCGCCGATCAACACCGTGGGTTACTTCGCAATGCTCTTGGCCCACTCGGTACGCTTCTCCTGTTGATTGGAATTTATGTGACCACGCTGATCCTGGTCACCGGACTGCGTCCCATTCATCTTGTTCGCGAGGCGGTCGCCCTCATGCGACGCGTGAGTGTAAGCCTACAGGAATGGCGATTGCGCCACAGGCTGCGCAAATCGGATCTCAAGGGGAAACTGGCAATCAGTGAGCAGCAGCTCGCCAAGCAACGGCGATTACTCGAGAAGCAATTGAAAAAGAAAGGCGTGCCCGCGGCCGAGTTGGCTGGGCCAATGATTTCGCCAGAGGAACTGGCAAATCGGCCCAAACCAAAAGTCGTCGATACAACCGCATTGCCGAGCGAACACGAGACGCGCAGAAAACCATCTCTCGCTGAATTGCGCGCTAGCGAACAGAAAACGAGATCGGTTCCAAGTGTGACGACCCCAGCCTGGACATCGGAAAATTATGTCCTGCCTGGAATGGATTTGCTGGACGAGCATAGTATGGAGGGGCGCGGCACCGCTGATCCCTCAGAGCTGGAGGATGTCCAGCAGGTTCTAATCGAGACTTTGGGGCAATTCGGGATTGCCGTAGCGCCGGGCGATATTACAAAGGGGCCAACCATTACCCGCTACGAAGTCTATCCGGCCAAAGGCGTTCGTGTGGACAAGATTGTAAGCCTCGAGCGGGACCTTGCTCGAGCCACCCGCGCCGAGCGAATCAATATCCTCGCGCCGATCCCCGGAAAAGACACGGTGGGCATCGAACTGGCGAACAGCCGAAAAGTGACAGTAAAACTGCGTGAACTTTTGCAGTCATCCGACTGGGAAGAGTCAAAGGGACACGCTAAGATTCCGCTCGCTTTAGGCAAAGATGTTTACGGCAAAACGATCATTGCCGACCTGGCGCAAATGCCGCATCTGTTGGTCGCCGGTACCACTGGCAGTGGGAAGAGTGTTTGTATCAATGCGCTAATCGCCAGTATGCTCTTCCGGTTCACGCCGGAAGAACTGCGCTTTATCATAGTCGATCCCAAAGTAGTGGAGATGCAGTTCTACAATTCCTTGCCACATCTGGCTTTCCCGATCGTGACGGATCCCAAAAAAGTGTTGCTTGCCTTGCGCTGGTTGATTGACCAGATGGAGCGTCGTTACAGAATTTTTGCGCGCGTTGGCGTGCGCAACATCGTGGGTTTCAACGTGCGACCGAAGAAGCCTGTAGCCGCGGCCGCTGACCGCGGCGACGAAGACGAAGCTTCTGAAGGTCCAGGCTCAGCGCCCTCGACTACAAAGGATGAGCTGCAAATTCCCGACAAGATGCCGTATATCGTCGTCATCATCGATGAGTTGGCGGATTTAATGCAAACCGCGCCCGCGGACGTTGAATCTGCCATTGCACGCATCACGCAAATGGCGCGCGCAGCCGGTATTCACATTATTGTGGCAACGCAAACTCCACGTGCAGACGTCATCACGGGCGTGATCAAAGCAAATATTCCGAGCCGGATCGCATTTCAGGTCGCTTCCAAGATCGATAGTCGGGTAATTCTGGATGAAAACGGTGCGGATCGGTTGCTCGGGCAGGGGGACATGCTTTATCTGCCGCCGAGTGCTTCGCGTCTGATTCGCGCGCAAGGCGTCCTCGTTACGGATGATGAGATTCACCGGCTGGTGGAATTTGTTTCTGCACAAAGCCCGCCGGCCTTTGATTCGGCAATGCACGAGAAGCTGCAATCCGCCGCAACGCCTGAGGAAGATGTGACAGATGAAGACGAAGAGTTGGTCGAAAAATGTCTAGAGATCATTCGGCAGGAAAAACGCGCCTCGACTTCACTGCTTCAGCGCCGACTCCGACTCGGCTACACACGCGCTGCGCGAATCGTTGATATTCTGGAGCAGCGCGGTATTTTAGGTCCCGGCGAAGGCGCCAAACCACGCGAGATTCTGGTCGATCTCGATGCTGCCGTTTAGCCGCTACTTTCTGCGCAATGACGATAGAAGGGCTTGGTAAAAAATTTCAGGAAGCGAGGCTCGCGAGGAACCTTACGCTCGACGAAGCAGCCCGGATGACAAAGATTCGTCCCGCGCGGCTGGCGGAGATTGAGGCGGATGATTTTTCCCAATTTCCCAGCCTTGCATATGCAAAGGGTTTTCTTCTCATCTACGGCAAATTTTTAGATGTGGACGTCACGCCGTACCTGGACGCGTTTGAAGATTCCGAACGCGTGACTGTCGATGGTTACTCGTATCTCCAGGAAAATCGCCCTGAGAAGCCAGTCAGTGCGCCGGTCATTCGGCGCCGCCGTCCCACAACTATCAGCCACCAGCGTATTTCGCCAATGCCGCTCATTTTCGGCGTGCTCGTGTTGGTGGTTGGCTTTTCCGTAATGAAGTTGATCCTCAACGTGCGGCGGCTTGCGCCTGGACAAGCGGACTCCACCGCGCAGGTGTCGCCGAGTGCGTCGCCGGTTCCAAGCCCCAAGGCCGGGCAACCGGGGGTAAGTGGAGCGTCACCAGGAGCTGTTGCATCCGCCCCGACAGTTGCACCATCTCCTCCGGTCGCTCCGACAGTTGTGCCAAAGGCTGTCGCAGCAGTTCCGGCAGCCCCGAGTGAGCCAGAGGTGCGCAAGGCCAAGCCTGTTCGCCCTGAGGATCTGGCGCAGGCGCCGCCGCACACGAATTCATCGCCTGCGGAATCGGGCGAGCAGAATCGCGTCGCTATTCGGCCGCTTAAAAGAACCTATGTAAAGGTGACTGTTGGCGATAAAGACGGAAGTCCCGCCTTCGAACGGTGGGTGTCTCCGGCAGATGGACCTGTGGAGTTTCGCGCCAAACATGTCTCGATTCGCGTTCTCGATCCTGATGCCGTTCAGATCACGAAAAATGGCAAGGCGCTGGAAGACGACGACCAGGACGTGACGGTTAATTAGTACGCGGGGTCGATTTCACAAACGCCCGACTCAATACTGAAGCGAACAAGTTGCCAGTTGGGCGTTCAACGTTTGATTTTTTTCTAGCTCAAAATGAAGGCCGGCATCAAAACAACGAACTTTGCCCGTAAGCCGAAGGTCGGCATGATCAGCCTCGGCTGCGCGAAGAATCTCGTTGATGCGGAAGTCATGCTGGGCAGCGTATTGCAGCGGGGCATGCAAATCACGTCGCGCGCGGAGAACGCCGACGTCCTGGTGGTCAACACGTGCGCGTTCATTGATTCGGCGAAGGAGGAATCGATCGAAGCGATTCTGGAGGCGCATCAGCAGCGTGGCTTAAGCAAGCGATCTGATCAGAAACTCATCGTAAGCGGTTGCATGTCCCAACGGTTCGCACGCGAACTGCGAGAAGAAATGCCGGAGGTCGACGCATTCATTGGGCTGGATCACGTCGCACAGCTTGGCGAGATGATTGAGAAAATTGTAGCCGGGGGCGGTGACCCGGGCATCGCCGACGCCGGCTACAACTTTGTTTCGGTACGCCCGACCTACATTCCCGATTATGACACGCCGCGCTTCAGGCTCACGCCCGCGCATTCAGTTTACGTGAAGATTGCCGAGGGCTGCAATCATCCGTGCAGTTTTTGTGTGATTCCACAGATGCGTGGGAAGCACCGTAGCCGCGCGCCGCAATCCGTGCTGGCGGAAATCCGCGGGCTCGTTCGTGAAGGCGTTCGTGAGATCAATTTGATCAGTCAGGACACGACCTATTACGGGATGGATCTCTGGTCAGCGAAGGCCGGACCCCGTCAACCGGTGGACTCGACACGCGGCCCAACGTTGACCGCGCTTCTTCGCGAAATTCAGAAAATCGAAGGCGACTTCTGGGTGCGCCTGCTTTATACGCACCCTGCGCATTGGAGTGACGAACTGATCGACGCCATCGCGCGGTGCGACAAGGTCGCTCGCTACATTGATATTCCTTTGCAGCATATCGACGACTCGATGTTGGGACGCATGCAACGGGAAACGTCAGGTCAGCACGTCGAAAATTTGATCTACAAGCTGCGCGCTGGAATTCCGGACGTGACGTTGCGTACCACTTTCATCGTGGGATTTCCCGGGGAAACCGAAGAGGAATTCGCCAGCCTTCTTGATTTCATCCGGCGCATTCGATTCCAGCGGCTTGGGATATTCAAGTATTCGCAGGAAGAAGGCTCGCGCGCTGCGAAAATGCCAGGCCAGATCCCCGTAAAAATTAAGAACGCGCGCTACCGGATGGCGATGTCGATTCAGCGAGAAATCGCGCATGAAACTGCACGTGAAAAAATCGGAAGAGAATTGAAGTTATTAGTGGATCAACCGCATGTCGCGCGGAGCGAAGCCGATGCTCCGGATGTCGATACGCGCGTCATTTTGTCGAAAGAAGCCTTAGTCGGCGAGTTCGTTTGGCGGCCGATCGTGGGAAGCCGTGGCTACGATCTGCTGGCCTGAGTCGACTGCTTACAAAAGCATTTTTTTAGCAGAGTGTACTTAGCACGTGACAGCTGTCCTTTTCCTGAGCAAACTTTCTGGTAGTTATTTCGCTAGATGACCGAACCAAACGAACCGAAAAAAGAGACGACTCGCATTTCCTTCGCTCCTCCGGCCGCGGAAAAACCGCGAGACCCGAACACGAAATCGCGCGACACAGTTCGAATCCAGTTGCCGCTTCGTGAGCCGCCTGTTCACGTTTTATCCGAACCGCAACCTGCCGTTCAGGAAGTGGTCCCCCCGCAATTCTTCCAGTCGCCACAACCTCCACCGGTGCCCGCAGGCGCCTCGGTCATGCCTGCACCAGATCTGCCGTCGTCGGGGCCGAAAAAAGAGACGGTGCGCATTCCTCTTAGCAATGTTCAGATGAAAAAGACTCAACCTCTTGTCGCAATGCCTGAGGTAGCACCGCAGACTCCTTCGTTCGCTGCGGCGCCAGTCGAGAAAAATCCGATGCCACTGTTGTGGCTGCTGCTGGGTGTTTCCGCGGTGATTTTGATTATTCAGATTTGGACTTATCTTTCCTAAAGACATGGATAATTCCTCTGTTATTAAGCTCGATGAATCCAATTTTGACCGTGAACTGACGCAGGACGACAAGCCTGTGATCGTCGATTTTTGGGCGGAATGGTGTGGTCCCTGCAAGATGATCGCACCGTTACTGGATGAGATTGCGCGCGAAAAAGCAGGCTCGGTGAAGGTAGCAAAAGTTAACGTAGACGAGAACCAGAGCCTTTCGCTGAAGTACAATATTCGCGCCATTCCGGCTTTACTCCTTTTCAAGAACGGCCAACTGCGCGATCAAGTCACTGGAGTCACAAGCAAGAAAGACTTATTGAATCGAGTCGACGCGCTGGCCTGAGGAAATTTTTCAAAAATTTCCAAGTAAATAGCGGAGTTACAGTCGTCACCGCCTTTGGCTATAGCCTGGCACGCGTCGCCGTGGGGAACGTTGCCACTAGAAACTGATCTTTAAAATGCGACCATCCGTGCCCACGAGCCATCCGGCTTTGGGAGTGGCAAAAGCTACGGCCCAGAAGCCGCTCACACCAGGCAACGCGAACCATGTGTTTCCCTCATCTGGAGTCCATGCCGCGCCGCCGTCGTTGGCCTTAATCACCACCGCGCGGCCAAGATTGTTTCCGCCGCCGCCACCCGTGCGGCCCACGTAGCTCAAGCCGAAGATGGCTCCCGTCACGGGTGGAGGGTTGGTAAGAGTCCATGTCTGACCCCCATCGCTCGAAATCGCAGTGCGCGCGTTATTGGGATCGCCCGGGTCCAAATCCCCGCCACCCACAATCCCACGAAACGGATCACGAAAAGCGACGCTGAAGGCACCGGCGCTGGGCGAACTCACCAAAGGAGTGTCATAGGCATTCCAAGTGTCGCCTCCGTCTCTGGTTGCCAGAACCCTGGCAATGTCCGATCCACCCGTGCAAATCCAGGCGTTCCTCCCACCTTGTGTTGACACACAAGTGCCACTCGACGCAAAGGAAAATTCTCCCGGCAACGCCGGCGGCATATTGTTACTGATATCCTGCCACGTCGTTCCGTCGGTAGTGCGCAGATCCGGGAACACCCCATTCACCGAGTCGCTGTGTGCAATGCCCCGGTGAGGCGTCCAGAACGCGATGCCGTCGTAGAACGCATTCGGATTTTGGTTCTCGAACTGGATCGTCCAGGTCGCCCCGCCGTCCTCTGTTTTGTAGATGCGAAACTCTGTTGGATCGCCAGACGTTCCGATAGACATCAGATAAGCAACGTTGGCGCTGAAGGCCTGCACATCGCGGAATTGCAGCGCTTCGGCGCCCGGCACTACGCCCGCCCTCCACGTCTGTCCGCCGTCAGTAGTGACGGTGAAAGTGCCCGCGCGACCGGATGCCCAGACCACCTGTGGGTTCACTGGCCAGACTGAGATCAGACCGTTCGTGGTACCGCTGTCTTGCGGAGTGAGTGTGGGTTGATGAATTGGCGCAAGCTCCTGAGCAGCAACGGCGCACGCGAACGCCGGAATGAAGAGAGCAGTCAATGATGGTTTAAACATGGCAAATCCTCCAAAAGTAAGTTCGTGGGTGGCAGCACGGGTGCGCTGCAAAAAGTCCCTTAAACTCGCCGCTGTGGCGGGTGTTTACAAGATTTCGGAAACTTCGCTCCATCGTTACCGTAGAACGAGGTGACAATGAATATACGCGTCGATCGCACGCCACTGCTGGCAAGACATGTAAGGAAACTCAATTGGATGGCGACCAATGGAAAAAGGAAGCCACCAATGAAAGCGAAAAGCTCACGTTTTGATCGTTTGGTCGCTCGTTATTATCCCGCCGTTTATAACTTCGCTTCTCGACTCACCGATGACCCTCGGGAAGCAGTGGTGTTAACGCACGACGCCTTTGCGAGCATGCGAAAACAACTCCGGAACCGTCGCGACGAGGCCGCGCTTGCGTCAATACTCATATCTGCTGTGATCCGGGCTGGTTTAAACGAACGCTTAAGCTAAGCTCTCTGTTGAACCGAGTCGACGCGGTGAGGTCGGAGATTGCGCGGCGCGAAAATTTCCTGTGAGAAGCGAGATGTGACTGGTGAGAGGTTTGCTCTGACCGCATCTCACTAAACACTTCTCACCTTTTACTTTCTCCTAAATGCGCCCGGGGCGGCCGAATTTTGAATTTCAAACCAAGATTGTAAGCCCCATTACATACGCCTAAACTTCCAACGTTTGATTATGACGCAATCATCAGTCCGCGATCTTCCTCACGGAGTGGAGATCACGGGCGCGATCGCAACGGGGTACTACGAAATTCTCACGCCGGATGCGTTGTCGCTTGTCGCGAAATTGCAACGCGCGTTTGAATCGCGCCGCCGCGAATGTCTCCAACACCGACAAGACCGACAAGAGGCATTCGACCGTGGCGAGTCGCTGGATTTCCTAACGGAAACTAAACGCATTCGCGAAGGCGATTGGAGCTGCGCGCCGATTCCGCGCGATTTGCAGGACCGTCGAGTGGAAATTACCGGGCCGACTGATCGCAAAATGGTGATCAACGCGCTCAATTCCGGCGCGAAAGTTTTCATGGCCGATTTCGAGGACGCCAACGCGCCGACCTGGGCCAACATGGTGGAAGGCCAAATCAATTTGCGCGACGCCGTTCGACGCACAATCACGTTCACGAATCCTGAGGGAAAAGAATATCGGCTCAATGAACGCACCGCCGTCTTATTCGTTAGGCCACGTGGCTGGCATCTCGACGAGAAACATCTGCTCGTTGATGGCGAGCCGGTCGCCGGTGCGTTCTTTGATTTCGGTCTCTTCTTTTTTCACAATGCCAAAGAGCTGATCGCGCGCGGGAGCGCCCCGTATTTTTACCTGCCGAAAATGGAGAGCCACCTCGAAGCGCGCATTTGGAACGACGCTTTCACGCTGGCTCAGGATGAGCTTGGCGTTCAACAAGGCACGGTCCGCGCGACGGTTCTAATCGAGACCATTCCGGCCGCATTCGAGATGGACGAGATTCTTTACGAGTTACGCGAGCATTCTGCCGGGCTCAACTGCGGTCGCTGGGACTACATTTTTTCCTGCATCAAAAAATTTCGCCGCAAACCGGATTTCCTTCTGGCCGATCGCGCGGTCATTACGATGACGACGCATTTCATGCATTCATATTCGTTGCTCTGCATCAAGACTTGTCATCGTCGGAAAACTTTCGCGATGGGCGGAATGGCAGCGCAGATTCCAGTGAAGAACAATCCGCGCGCGAACGAAGAAGCGTTCGCCAAAGTGCGCGCGGACAAGGAACGCGAAGCCGGCGATGGTCACGATGGAACGTGGGTCGCGCATCCTGGCATGGTACAGCTCGCGACAGAAGCATTCGATCGCCTGATGCCGCAGCCTAACCAAATCGCGCGCCAACGTGACGATGGCGATCTTTGCGCGAAAGACTTACTCGATTTCGGGCCGCGCGGCCCGATCACCGAACAAGGTTTGCGCACAAACGTGAGCGTGGGCGTGCAATATCTCGAGGCGTGGCTGCGCGGCAGCGGCGCCGTCCCGATTTTCAATTTGATGGAAGACGCCGCCACGGCGGAAATCTCTCGCGCGCAAGTCTGGCAATGGATTCGACATCCCGATGGAAAACTGAGCGATGGCCGCAAAGTGACGAAGAAACTATTTCGCGAAGTGCTGACGGAAGAACTAACGAAAATTAAACAAGCGATCGGTGTCGATCGATTTGCCAAAGGGAAATTCGAAATCGCGCGCGATTTGTTCGATAAGATGACTACCGACGATGAGTTCGCGGAATTTCTAACGTTGCCGGGTTATGAAAAACTCGAATGACGCCGACGCGCGCTGGCGCGGCATAACAAGACCATATTCCTCGGCAGACGTGGAGCGCGTGCGTGGCAGCCTGCGCATCGAGCATACGCTCGCGCGGCGTGGCGCAGAAAAACTTTGGCAACTGTTGCAGAACGAAGATTACGTCGCAACCCTCGGCGCGCTGACCGGCAATCAAGCGATGCAACAGGTCAAAGCGGGCTTGAAGGCAATTTATGTGAGCGGGTGGCAGGTGGCGGCGGACGCAAATCTCGCCGGCCAAATGTATCCCGATCAAAGTTTGTATCCAGCGAATAGCGTGCCGGCACTCGTTAGGCGAATCAATCAAGCCTTGCAGCGCGCCGATCAAATTTACCACGCCGAAGGTAGGATGGATATTGACTGGTTCGCGCCGATCGTAGCCGACGGCGAGGCCGGTTTCGGTGGACCGCTCAATGTTTTCGAACTAACGAAGGCAATGCTCGAAGCCGGCGCGGCCGGCGTGCATTTCGAAGATCAACTCGCGAGCGAGAAAAAATGCGGACACATGGGCGGCAAGGTGCTGGTGCCGACGCGCACCGCCATCAAGCATCTCATCGCTGCGCGTTTGGCGGCGGATGTTTGTGACGTGCCGATGATCCTGATTGCGCGCACGGACGCAAATGCTGCCGCCCTGCTGACAAATGACGTGGACGAGCGCGATCGCGAATTTCTCACCGGCGAACGAACGCCGGAAGGCTTCTTTCGCGTTCGCGCCGGACTCGACCAGGCGATCGCGCGTGCGCAAAGTTACGCGCCGTTTGCCGACGTGATCTGGTGCGAAACGTGCGAGCCGAATTTGGCGGAAGCAAAGCGATTCGCCGACAACCTGCACGCAAAATTTCCTGACAAGTTACTGGCTTACAATTGTTCGCCGTCGTTCAACTGGAAAAAGAAACTCGACAGCGCCAGCATCGCAGAATTTCAGCGCGAGCTCGGGGCGATGGGTTACAAATTTCAGTTCGTCACGCTCGCCGGGTTTCATGCGCTGAGCGCCAGCATGTTTAATCTGGCCCGCGATTATCGCGACCACGGCATGGCGGCGTATGCGGTATTGCAGGAGGCGGAATTCGCGGCCGAACGCGACGGTTACTCGGCGACGAAACATCAACGCGAAGTCGGCACCGGTTACTTCGATCTCGTCGCACAAATTATTGCCGACGGCAAAAGCTCGACGGCGGCGCTGGACGGCTCGACCGAGGCGGAGCAGTTCCGTTGACTGCAAGATCGACGACCGCCAGCGAAAACGTTGCGGAAGATTCTTCCACGCTGACCGACAGTCGCCTCGCCGCGCGTTGCGCCGAAACCGCGCTGGAAGCTTTTTTCGACTACGAAACCCGCTTCAACACCATCACCCTGCGTGCCCGAGAACGTTTTTTGGCGCGCGATTGGGCCGGCAGTTTCGATGATGCGGCCGAGCGCCTGCATTTTTACAATAATGTTCTCGACGGCCTAACAAGTGGCATCCGCAAAATGATGGGCGCGCGTTTGCCGGAACGCAGCATCTGGACAGGGATCAAAGCCGTTTACTCATCGCTCATCGCGCGCTCGCCGGCTTGGGAAATCGCTGAGACATTCTTCAATTCGTTAACGCGTCGCGTTTTTGCTACCGCCGGCGTGGACCAGACAATTGAATTTGTCGATACCGATTTCGACGCGCCGCCGCCGAGCGCCCTGATCAATATCACGAAAACCTATCGCGGCCAAAGCATGCCCGAACTGCTGTGTTCGGCGTTGACGGATACTTTTGACGAAACCTGCTGGGGCGACCTGAGGCAGACAGCGAAACTGGCTTCGGCGCGGATTGAGAGCGCGGGTGCGGCGGAAAATTCGCAGCCCGAACTGGAGATTGTCTCGAGTGTTTTTTATCGCGGACGCGGCGCCTATTTGGTGGGACGTGTCTTGCGCGAAGAACAGTTAGCATTACCCATCGCGCTTTGCCTTCATCACGAAAATGACCGCGGCATCATTCTCGATGCGCTGCTACATGGAGATGTCGATCTTGCGATTTTGTTTTCGTTTACCCGCTCGTATTTTCGGGTGGCAGTTGAATGTCCTTATCGGCTTGTCCGTTATCTTCAGCAATTGATGCCGCGCAAACGGTTGATTGATCTTTACAACGCCATCGGTTTTCATCGGCACGGTAAAACGGAATTTTACCGCGATTTCATCGCCCACCTGCGCAGGTCGAGCGATCGTTTCGTCGTAGCCGAAGGAGCTCGCGGAATGGTGATGAGCGTTTTTACGCTGCCTAGCTACGATGTCGTTTTTAAACTGATCAAAGATCAATTTGATTTGCCGAAAGATACCACCCGCGAGGATGTGCGGCGGCGCTACCGATTGGTTTTCGAACATGACCGTGCGGGACGATTGGTTGAAGCGCACGAGTTTGAGCATCTGCGCATCCCGGAGGACCGGTTCGACCCTGATCTGCTGGCCGAGCTTTTGCGCGATGCCGCTTCCATTGTGAAGATAGAGGGCAGCGACGTCATCATCGCGCACGCCTATGTTGAGCGGCGTCTTCGTCCGCTGAACCTTTTTCTCCGGGAAAACGAGGCGGAGGCAATCGCGGCTGCAGGGCGCGACTACGGGCAATCGATCAAAGACCTTGCCGCCTCCAATATTTTTCCGGGGGATCTCCTCACGAAGAATTTTGGCGTGACCCGGCACGGGCGAGTCGTCTTTTACGATTACGATGAGCTTTGTTTCCTTGCAGATTGCAATTTTCGCAAACTGCCGGAAGCGCGCACTCCGGAGGAAGAAGTCGCCGCCGAACCGTGGTTCTCCGTGCGTGAGAACGACATTTTTCCCGAGGAATTTTTGCAATTCCTGGCTTTCCCAAAGCCGGCCCTGGCTGCGCTGCTTGAACATCACCGCGAGATTTTCAGGGTGGATTTCTGGCGCGCCATCCAGCACCAAATCCGAGCAGGTGAAATTCCAGAAGTATTCCCTTACGGTGCGGAGCGACGGCTGGCAAATGACTAAGCGTCTTCCTTCAGGCCGGCAAGGAGTCGTGGATTGCCCCAGGCTTCCTGCCCAGCAGAAGATTTTCAAAACAAAACCGTAGTGCGACGCTTTATGCGGTTTCACAGGGACTGCGCCCGGCGCGGCTCGAACGCGCAACCTACGGCTCCGGAGGCCGTCGCTCTATCCAGTTGAACTACGGGCGCGGTGAGTCCTGAAGATAACCCAACTTGATGGTTTAGCGATTCGGCGATTCAACGGTTCATTCGCTGAATCTCTAAATCGTTAGATCGTTAAATGATCCCGTAGGCGGTTGCAATTTCGCCTATCTTGCTGGAAACTGTTCGCCCGCCCGAGCGGGCGGGGAAGGGGAATTTTTCATGAATCAGATCATCGATGCCATTGAGAAAGAGCAGCACAAAGGCGAAGTGACAGCGTTTTCTGTCGGGGATAGCGTGCGCATTCATACCCGCGTGGTGGAAGGGGATAAGGAGCGCGTCCAGATATTCGCCGGCATAGTCATTGGCCGTAAAGGTCGGGGACTCAACGAAACATTCACCGTACGCCGAATCTCCTACGGCGAAGGTGTAGAGCGTGTGTTTCCACTGCACTCGCCCCGCGTCGCAAAAGTAGAAGTGGAGCAGCAAGGCCGCGCACGTCGTGCCAGACTAAATTATCTTCGCACCCGCAAGGGTAAGGAAGCAACGGCTGTGCGGGAATGACACATCATTAAGCGATTTAGTCATTGAGTGATCTAACGAATTCGTTAAATCATTAAATCGCGAAAATGTATCGGCGATGCGGATTTCGTTACGAGAAAAAACTGCGCGGCACCGGTGTCGGACGTGTTGCTGGGATTGATGAAGCTGGTCGGGGTGCGTTGGCGGGCCCGGTTGTGGCCGCTGCAGTCGTCCTTCCTGAAAAATTTCGTCATCGTCGCCTGAACGATTCCAAACAGCTTGCACCGGAGTTGCGCGAGGAAATTTATTCGGATCTGGTGTCCAATCCCGAGGTCAGATGGACGGTCGGCTCTGTCGATTCGATCGAGATCGATCGCGTTAACATTCTCCGCGCCAGCCATCGAGCGATGCGCCTGGCAATCACGGCCCTGACCGATCCGCCTGATCATGTCCTGATTGATGGATTGCCCGTCATTCCTTTTCCGCTTCCGCAGACTGCGATTATTGACGGCGACTGCATCAGTCTGAGCATTGCTGCCGCCAGCGTGATCGCCAAGGTAACGCGCGACCGAATGATGCGTGACTTTTGCGCCGAGTTCCCGCAGTATTGCTTCGACCAGCACAAAGGTTACGGAACCGAGCTGCACCTAGTGAAACTCCATGAATTCGGGCCTTGCCCAATCCATCGCCGATCTTTCGAGCCAGTGGCGCAACCGCTTCTCGCGTTGGAGGACGTCGCCCAAATCAGGTCATCTCCGACGAGGCGCGCGCGGCGAGACGTTAGCGTGCCGCTATCTGAAGCGTAACGGTTACAAGGTCCTCTTCCGTAATTTCCGCGGTCGCAGCGGCGGTGAGATCGATGTTGTCTGTCGTGATAATGACACGTTGGTTTTTGTCGAAGTAAAAACCCGCGGGCGCGAAGATTTCGGCCGGCCCGTCGAAGCGGTTGATCGAGAAAAACGAAAGCGCATTTCTCGTGGTGCGCTGGCCTGGCTACGAATGCTGGATAATCCCGATATTCTTTTCCGATTCGATGTCGTGGAAGTGATCATTGCAGACGACGCCAAACCGCGCGTCGAATTAATCAGAAACGCGTTCCCGCTCTCCAAACCTTATATTTACTAACGTTGGAAATCACGACCTGGAAGACATTGCTAACCGCGCAAAAATCGACATCCGGACCGATGTTATGAATTCGCTTGCGGTCGCAATTTCAGTCATCGAATAATTGGTCAAGCCTTTTGTGAACTCGAAGATCAATCATCTCGCGGTCTGGGTTTTGGCTGTGGTCTATTTCCTCATTGGCTGGGGTTGGTACGCGATCTTTGGCGAGAAATGGTTGAATCTTCACGCCAGAACGATGACCGACATCGAGCGGACGCACAATGTCTCCGCCTACTTGCTCGCGTTCGTTGCGTCGATCATCGTCAACTACGCCCTAGCATGGTTGATTAGCCGGCTCAATGTCAACAAGGCCACCGGCGGATTAAAGATTGCGCTACTGTGTTGGTTCGCGTTTCTCTTCGTCGAATACTCCACGATCGCCGTATTTTCAGCTTTTGAAACAAATCCGTGGCCGCTGGTTTTTATCGACATGGGTCGTCCATTCGTTGCTTTCGCAATTAGCGGACTCGTGCTGGGCGCCTGGCGCAAACGAACAGCTTAATAATCGACACCTATTCTATGCCTAACGGGCCGATCCTCGTTGCACAATCGAAGGAACCGATCTACTTGCTGCCCAAAATGGCGAACCGGCACGGTTTGATCGCTGGCGCCACCGGCACGGGGAAAACAGTTACGCTCCAAACGCTCGCCGAGAATTTCAGCGCCCGAGGCGTGCCGGTTTTCATGGCGGACGTGAAAGGCGACCTCGCGGGGCTGAGTCAAGCTGGTGGAAATAATCCGAAAGTCCTCGAGCGCGCGAAAGAACTTAAGATCGATGATTTCAAAGGCGAAGCCTGCCCGGTGGTGTTTTGGGATGTATTTGGCGAGCAAGGCCATCCTGTGCGAGCGACTGTTTCGGAAATGGGTCCGCTACTGCTCGCGCGATTACTTGAACTGAATGACACGCAGGAGGGCGTACTCCACATGGTTTTCAAGATCGCTGACGAAAACGGATTGCTCCTTCTCGATCTCAAGGACCTGCGCTCAATGCTGCAGTACGTCGCGGACAACGCTGATCAATTCAAAACGCAATACGGAAACATCTCCGCCGCCAGCGCCGGCGCGATCCAGCGGAATCTCCTTGCGCTTGAATCACAAGGCGCAGACAAATTTTTCGGCGAACCCGCACTCAATCTCGATGACCTGATTCAAACGCAAGGCGGCAGAGGAGTGGTCAACATCCTTGCTGCCGACAAGTTGATGCAAAAGTCGCCAAAGGTTTACGCAACATTCCTGCTTTGGATGCTTTCCGAATTGTTTGAGAATCTTCCAGAAATTGGCGACCCGGAGAAGCCGAAACTGGTTTTCTTCTTCGACGAAGCGCACCTGCTTTTTACCGACATTGCGCCTGCGGTCCAACAAAAGATCGAGCAAATGGTACGCTTGATTCGCTCCAAAGGCGTCGGCGTTTATTTTGTTAGTCAAAACCCGCTCGATATCCCTGATGTTGTGCTGGGCCAGCTCGGAAATCGCGTGCAACATGCCTTGCGCGCGTTTACCCCGCGTGATCAGAAAGCTGTGAAAGCAGCTGCAGAAACTTTCCGGCAGAATCCAAAACTGAAAACTGAGGCGGTATTGACCCAGCTAGCGGTTGGCGAAGCGCTCGTCTCGATGTTGGATGAAAACGGCAGCCCTCAAATTGTGGAGCGGGCGAAAATTGTTCCCCCGCGCAGCCAGGTTGGTGCGATCACCTCGGATCAGCGCAAGCAAATCACAGGTTCTTCAGTCCTCGCAGGTCATTATGAAAAAGCGATCGACCGCGAATCGGCCTACGAGAAATTACAGGCTCGTGCGGAAAAGAAAGTGCAAACGGCTGATGCACCTCCGGTGGGAGTTAGCACGCCATCCGGAGAGGAACCTAAGCCGTCGGTGCTTGCGGAAGCCTTGGGAACGGTCACGGCGGCCTTTCAACCGACAGTCGGGCCGCGCGGTGGTGTTCGCGATTCACTTGCGACTTCAATAGCCAAGAGCGCGATGCGCGCCGCGAGCAGCCAAATCGGCCGGCAAATCGCTCGCGGAATCCTCGGAGGAATTCTCGGCGGCAGCGGCCGGCGGCGGTAGAGGGCGCAATTGTTGGAGCCAGGGCGCTGCGAGTCGTGTCCGCACGTCGCACAGTGACGTGGGCATAGAAAGAAATCGCCGGGCGGGTTGAAGCGCACCCGGCGATTTCATTCGTTCTTTGTTTATTGCTTAGGTGACGCGGCGGGACTGGCTCCTTCTTTCTTTTTGCCTTTCCCTCCCTTCACTTCCACGTCTGTCGCCGACATCGTATAAGTAACGGTCACTTTCTCGCCGACCTTCAGGTCTCCCGTAACCTTCGTGTTGGCGTCACGATTGATTTCCCAACGGTCCTTGCCCTTCTGAACCGCAATTATTGTGTCGGTGACCTCAAGGACTGGCCCAGTCACTTGATAAGTCTTAGCGCCCGCGGCAAAAGCTGTGCTGCTAAGCGCCAGACTCGCTGCGGCCAATAAACTAAATGCTGTTTTCATGATCATAGTAACCGATTAGACCGCCGTGACACTGTTCTATTCAAGCGTTTTCGCTCGAAGGAGTTATTGCAAGGAGCTGCGGTCCCTAGTCTGCCGTGGGGAAAGGGTCTTCACTTGGCACTTGTTCACCCCTATTTGTCATTCCCAGCGGAGTCGAGGAATCTCTAAATTGTTCTGCCAAATCCATGCATCATAACCGCCTTACAATGCTGAGGGTATGTGAATCCGCTGTGGACGTTCTGCTTTTTCCGTTTCGTCATCGGTGCCTGCGGCTGCTTCTATTCACGCCATTTTGCGTGAAAGTTAGCTTTTAATCGGCGCATTGGAGCCCGCCGCTGTCTGGTTTGTGCCAATACGCACGACGAGTGGCCACGTAACGTTTCGTGTTTGCTCGGGATCTCCCCATACACCGCGAAGGCCATCAATTATTTGTTCCAACGGATCGATGCCTCTTGCGGCGATGAACCGTTGAGTCGAGGACCACGTGCTAAGATAGCCGAGCAGGTGATCCAGGTTCCACTGGGCCGTCATTTCGAATTCCGGCGGATCGATTTCTTGAAAAGGGAAGAGGAGATCGGCGAACTGCTCAACAAGTTTGCGCTCCGGCGGCCAGAAAGGGCCGACCACTTCATAGTAGTATCGATTTACGACCTCATCGATTGTCGGTTCGATGTGCAACAAGTTGTAAGCCGACGCAGCGAGGACTCCGTCAGGTCTTAATACTCGCTGCGCTTCCGCATAAAAACGATCCAAGTCGAATCAGTGCAAGGCTTGTGCGACTGTAATCAGATCAAGCGTCCTTGAGTCGATGCCGCTGTTTTCAGCCGGCGCGACGCGATACTCGACTCGTTCGTGCGGCTGGGCGTTTGCGATCTGTTTCTCGCTTGCATCGGTTGCGACCACACGATCGAACACCGATGCCAATCCGACTGCAGCTTGTCCATTACCCGTGCCGCAATCCCACGCTAGCTGACGACTTGGCGCAATACTCCCCAGGTAAACGAATAGCTCATGTGGATAGCCTGGTCGAAAGGTCGCGTAATCAGCAGCCTGTTTCGAAAAATGATCTTTGAAGTTCATATCAGCTTCGGCTCTGTAGCGGCGGGTGGCGACCACGAGATTCAGCATTTGCGTTGGCCATCCGCCCTTTGTCATTCCGAGCGGAGTCGAGGAATCTCTAAATATTTCTACGTCTACTCTCTCAGCGGCTCCGGAATGGCTCGCACTCCTACGCGAGCCAAGTATTCACCGCTTTGCAAGAGATTATCTTCCGCGCGTTCAACAATCCGTTCTGTCATGTCGAGCAAAGTCGAGACATCTCTAATTGTTTTCCTTTATTCTTTGGGCGGCTCGGGCATCGTTCTTAACCCCACTCGGGCGAGATATTCGTCAGCCTGCAACAGATCGTTGCCCGCGCGCTCGATAATCTTGAGCAAATTATCCATCGAAGAGACTTCCTCGAGCTGCTCAGTCAGGAACCACTGCAAAAAATTGATCGTGATGTAGTCGTTCTGCTTTCGCGCGAGTTCCACCAGCCCATTGATTTGCTGGGTGACATGAATCTCCTGGTCGAGCGAAAGTTTTACGGCGTCGCGCGCCGTCTTAAACTTCGATTTCGGCGCGTCAATCGCCGGGATGACCACGCGCCCGCCCGCATCGACAATGTATTTGATGAAGCGCAGTGCGTGCCCTTTTTCCTCCTCCGCCTGCTGAAAAAAATGCGAGGAAAGTTGCGGCAGCGCCTCGGTCGCGAAATGCGCCCCGATCGCGTAATATTGCAACTCCGCGCTGAACTCGTATCCAATCTGTTCGTTGATGGCATCAATGACTTTTTGACTCGTAAGCATGGCAAAAGCTTAACCTAGATTTGAACCGGTTTCTACGAGGGCAACTTAAACGACGCAAGCCGTTTTCGAAATTTATCTTTTTCGTACGCCTTTATGATTTCGGTTCGAATCAACCCGACCTGCTTCGGCGACTTGAATTCTGATTTGTAATCGTAGGCGTCTCCGCCTTGATCGGCGATGAAGTAGTTCAGTTCAGTAATAACGAAGTTAATCAATTCTCGAATTTGTTTGACCACCCGAGCTTCCCGTTTTTGTGCCTTCGGATTACTCTGTTTCGTTCGCAAATATGGTAGAGGATCTCTCAAAAGAATCTTGCCGTCTTCTTCTAAACGCAGTGCTTCTCCTATAAGATAAACGATCAGAAACTTTGTGAGCCCGTACTTTTGAATCCGCTCGTTTTCGATCTCGTGTATCAAATCATCCACTTCATCGGCAATTGTTTGAACCAGTCTGATGTGCGCGGCCGTTACACCATATCTGAAGATCTCCCCTTCAAGTTCACCAAACACTTTATACTTTTGATGTGCGCTCCACGGTTGGCGAATGTTGAGTGCGAGAAGCAATTGTCCGGCGTATTCGTTGTGTAATTCGGCTCCGGCAACAGCTTCGCCACGTTTGATTGTGTACACCGAACGATCGCCGAACAGGTTATCGTATTCAGCTTTGAGCTGGATTTGTGTCGAATCATTCGCGCTGAGGTCGCGCAGCGAGATGGCATTTTGATTGTTTGTGCGATAGGCAATGGCTTCAGCGCCCTTACGATCATCTCCAACTTTCACAAATCGAACAAGAATCTCGAGATCCGACGTCAGCAGCGAACGATTGTTATAAAATGTCAGTAGGGACTGACAGCCATTGCAAACTGAGTATCTGGACATCGCCAGCTTGTTTCCTCGCAAACTCAAGTTTTTTGCGACGATCGTAAGACCATTGTGGAATGTCAGAAATTGCCCGTGCTCCGATTTTCGTTTTACAGACTCGAAAATTTCGTTGTTTACGCGAGTTTTACCGAGGCCGAGGCGAACGTTTTGCGCGAATACACGCGTATCGTCGATTCCAGGCAGTCTCACTAGCTCAAGAGCGGGAACTGACGCGAACACAAGGCCCGGATTCCCTCTTTCACCCTGTGCAAAACACTTATTCGGCGCCAATTTTAAAGTTATCGGAGTCTGAACGAACCATTCCTTGGCGAGCTGATTAAGAATTGGGGTCAAGCGCTCCAAATCCCATAGATCGATGATTACTCCTCCGGCCGACGCTGATTTGAGGTACGCCCTGGCATTTTTGTCGGCCGCCACATTCGCAATAAAGATCGGTCGAATTTTGTAACCGCTTGCGATTTTTTCTGCGATTCTGTTGTTAAGAAGCAAATTTCTTAACTCCATGTTCGAAGTTTCAGTTGCGATTCGATCGATAGATTCTCGCGTCTGGAACTGTTTGATCGAACCGACAAATTGGCGAAGATCTGCGTCACCTAGCGTCGCTGGCAGACTCTCCCTTCGCTTCGCTTGAAAAAGTACGACTTCGCTCTGATCGTCGTCGACGCTTAATGCGTCGATCCCCATATCCGCTTTCCTGTCGCAAACCGAATCCTGCGCTGCCACTGTATCGAGGCGATACACAGTTTGTAAAAACCAGATTAGAAAGGCAGCACTTCGAGTTCTGCCACTCGCTTCGTGTTCTTTGATCAGCTCGCCTAGCTTTTTGAAAGCTGTCGGATCAGAGGCGATTCGCTTAGGCATGTTCTTTGAGAACTCTTGCTTTTCGCTGCTTCTGGCAAATGTGGCCACGAGTAACTAGTGTAGGCTTATTTGACCTAGCTGATGCATCGCAACGTGAAATGTCTGTGTTTCCCTTCAGCTAGCAAGCGATGACTGACCGATGCTTCCAGGCGAATATTTACAATTGTGTCGGGCTCAACAAAATCCATCCGAATGGCAGTAACGCTCGCGTGTTCAGTCACAGTGTTAAGTGTGTAAGAAAACGTTATCAGTAAATGATTGATCGGCTGCGTGAATTGGCGTCGAAGTTTTGCAGTAGAAGATGTGATTACGCGTCGGTTCGAATCGGCTGGATTCCAAGCCGACGTGGCTTTGAGTTCAGCCGGGTAGCGGCTCTGGTCCAGCAGCCTTCTCAGGATTCGATCCGGATAGCCCTGGCCCGGACAGCTTTCGATTCGAAATTGTTGGAGTGCCGTATCGATTCGCGTTGCGGCAAAATCGGCAATTTTGTTCCCGATTGACTGATTACTTGTTCCCGCCGGTATA
>WNFY01001694.1_pt1 | contig 25572 bp, 25 predicted proteins | sample 5400091 | NCBI WGS metagenome assembly WNFY01 (sample SAMN13153364, study PRJNA577476) | soil metagenome | isolation source: 60 cm soil or saprolite under grassland replicate 1 | place: USA:California | collected 2016-06-15 | reverse complement strand
GCAGGCCGACGTAAGGGCCACTGGTGTGGATGAGCGTGTTGGGATATTCGCGCAGCAGGCGGTCGTAAACCGGCTTGCGGGCCAGGGCGATGGCGTTGGCTTTGGTCTCGGCGCGGTATCCCCAGCCATCGAGGATGATAAGGATTAGGGGTTTTGGATGAGTCATCTTCCGAAGAGTTCCTTGAGCAACTCCGAGCGGTCCATTCGCAGACATTGGGCGACTCGGGCGAGGATAGAATTTTGGGTTCCGGTTCTCAGAAACTTGTGCGCGGGTTCGGTTACCGTGTGATTCGTGCCTAAAATACCTGACCTAAGTTGAAGGTGACTGCCAGATTGCCGAATAACTTCGTACCCATACCGACGAAGCAGGTTGGCGAATTCGTGACCTGAGAGATCACGAGGTAGCTTCACGCCTGCATAACCTCGTCCTTTACAAAATGCAGACGGATCACACGGGGCGCAGAGGCATCGTCAAAGTGGCATTTGACTGCGTCGCGCACCATTTCTCGCAACTCCTCCAGCGTGTCCCCCTGAGTAAATATGTCATGCCCGAGCGCCTGGGCTTCGTATCCCCCTTCGGGGATTCCTCAACGGCGAAAATGATTTCACTATTAGGCATGTTCAAAATTATAGCGGAGGCTCCTGACCCTCTGCTAATTGTTGGCATTCTTCGGCCTGCTCAGACATTCCCATCTGCAGGGCTGCGTCATGAAGTGCAAGCCAGAATTCAGCGGCCTGTGGGTGCGTTGTGGCGTAGTCGGCAAGAATTTCACATGCCAGGCCGAGCTCATTCTGCACCAGAAATTCTCTGAACTGTGAAGCCAGCGCATCTGGGCTAGCACCGCCAGAAATCAGCTGCTGCGCTCGCGCTAGGTCCTGCCGGACCGCATCCCAAGTTGTGTGGTCGTTCTGATGCATCTCTCCTAGCCTTTGTAGTTCAGCGCCTTCAGCCCCAAAAACCTCGCGCCACTTCCAAGTTCCTCCTCGATCCTAAGAAGCTGGTTGTACTTCGCCACACGGTCTGTCCGAGAGGCGGAGCCGGTCTTGATTTGGCCGGCGCCGGTCGCTACCGCTAGGTCGGCGATGAAGGTGTCTTCCGTTTCGCCGGAGCGGTGGGAGATGATGCTGGTGTAGCCGTTGCGGCGCGCGAGATCAATGGCGTCGAGGGTTTCGCTGACGGTGCCGATCTGGTTGACTTTTATCAGAATGCTGTTAGCCACGTGCTTGTCGATTCCCTCTTGCAGGAACGAGACGTTGGTCACGAAGAGGTCGTCGCCGACGAGCTGAATCTTGGCGCCGATCTCTTTCGTCAAGTTTGCCCAGCCTTCCCAATCGTTCTCGGCGAGGCCGTCTTCGAGCGAAACAATGGGATAATCATTGGCCCACTTGGCCCAGAAGCGCACCATGTCGTCTGAACCCTTCGCTGACTTATCGGATTTCTTGAATACGTACTTGCCGTCCTGGAAGAACTCGCTGGCAGCAGGATCGAGTGCGATGGCGATTTCTTCGCCGGGTTTATATCCGGCTTGCGTGATGGCTTCGAGCACGACTTCGATGGCCTCGACATTCGACTTCACCGATGGCGCGAAACCGCCTTCATCGCCGACGGCAGTGTTGTAGCCACGTTTTCTTAATACGCCTTTGAGCGTATGAAAAACTTCCACGCCCCAACGCAGCGCTTCCGAAAACGAGGGCGCGCCGACGGGCATGACCATGAATTCCTGAAAGTCCACGTTGTTGTCGGCATGGGCGCCGCCGTTGAGGATGTTCATCATCGGCGTGGGGAGCGTATTGGCGCCGGCCCCGCCAAGATAGCGGTACAACGGAAGCTCGTAACAAATGGAGGCCGCACGCGCCGCTGCCATGGAGACGGCAAGGATTGCGTTTGCGCCCAGGCGGCCCTTGTTTTCGGTGCCGTCGAGCTCGATCATTTTCTGGTCGAGCGAGCGCTGATCGGCGGCATCGAAATTCGCCAGAGTGTCGGCGATTTCGCCGTTTACGTTTTCGACCGCCTTCAACACGCCCTTACCGACATAAGTGCTCTCGTCGCCATCGCGAAGTTCGACGGCTTCATGCTCGCCAGTTGACGCGCCGCTGGGGACGATTGCGCGTCCGACGGTGCCGTCTTGGAGCCAGACTTCAGCTTCGACCGTGGGATTGCCGCGCGAATCGAGAACCTGCCTTCCGCGAATTTCGGAAATATTGCTCATGGTCTGCCTTTCTAATTTTGACTCAGCTAGTTCGCCAACTCCGCTTACGAAATTTAGGCGTTTCCCTGTCAGGTATCCGACACCTGTATATGTTTTAGCCATGTTGTCGGTGAGGCAAGAAATTATAAATGAACCCTCGCTCCCATCTCCGGATTGGTCTGCATCAGGACATGGCTTTTAGCTGAGCCGATAGAACTGTAGCGTCTTATAGGGAGCTTTAACTGAACTGCGAATGAGGAAGTCCGGTTGAGAGCTGCTCCCTCCAGTCGCGCTTTGGGTTCTGTTAAGTTCCGTTATCGCAGCGCTAAAAGCGCTGCGCCACCCAAAATTCGGACCCCACAGTCGTGCCCGTCTTGATGGAGGCGCAGCGGGCGAGGGCGCCCGCCCCCACACGTGCATCAGTGCGCCATTGAGCTCAATTCTTCTTCAGGCAGGAGCTGGAGTTCCACCCAGCCCTCGACGGGAAGCGCATCCACAGGCAGACGGTTCTGCCAGATGCTGAAGCGCAGTCGAAGTCTTGTCGCGGCGGGACTCGACGATTCAGCTGAAGACTCTCGCGGCAACGCGTAGAGCCAGGCAAGCGGCACTTTAAACTCGAAATTGCGAGCTAATACGGCGGCTGCGACTTCGAGTGAAAACGTCTCTCCCTCGTCGGCAACAGTCCAGCGAGTAATGTTTCCCTTCGTTACCTCAGCATTTAATCGCAAGGTCCGACGAGGGCGGGTGGACGCATCAGCCCAGGACTCCATATTTACGACGACTTCAAACTCAGCGTCAGGGATTTCTTCGGCAAAATCCATGCGGCCGTAGATATTCTGCTCGTCGATTCCTGCATAAATGGACTCGAGCAAGAACACTTTGCCGTGCATGGTGCCAGAACGGCGGTCCGCGGTGTAATGGGCAGCACCCATCCACTCGAAGTAGCGAACCAGTTCACCGTCAATTCTGGGGTGGATGTAGTGGGTTTGTGGGCTGAACGTCGGCCGCACCGTCCCGCCAATAATCGGCTGTGCCAGGTAATCGGGGGGCGTCGCGCCCAGCGCCTGGTAGACGTTCGAAAGATGCTTGCGGTAGAGTTCGTCGAAATCGCGGTCGTTGGCTGAGTGGTGCTCAGGACCATACCACCAGTTCCAGTCACTGCCTTCGGCAATGAGCAATTCTTCTAGCGCCAGTTTGCGCTGCTCCTCTGAACAATGTTGTGACGCCTGTTCGTAGAAATTACGGGCATGGTAGAGGTAGTCCCATGACTTGTTATCTTCCGGAGCACCGATCCAGACGTTGAAGTTCGCATGAATCCATGAACCGGGCGTCAGCGAATTTAGAATATTGACATTGCGATGCCGCGCGATGGCTTCAGAAACCGTGAGCGCCTCGATCGACCTGTCACTCTGCAGCGCGTTGTAGAATCGCCGCAGAAACTCGCGACCCGACTCGGTATAGTATTCCCAAGCGTTTTCACCGTCGAGAATAATAGGCACGACGGCATCCTGTCCTCTTGATATAAGCGCCTGCGCGGAGTCCTTAATGTTATGGATTAAGTGTGCAGCTGCGTCAGCTGGAGGCATGCCGGAGTACACGAAGCCGATCAGGTCGGAGATGGCATGATCGCGAAAGATCAGGTGCATTCGGGTCTGACCGCTCTCGTAGCAATGAATGGTGTAGAGCTTCTCGGCCGACGCGTCGGGCAAGCGGCCATGTCCGTCACGCACGAAGGACATTCCCAAGGTACGGGAGAGAACGCCCTCGTCGCTCGCCATCCAATTCACGCCCAGACTGGCCGCTACGCCGAGGACTTCTTCCGATACGCTGCCTTCGGAAGGCCACACTCCTCTGGGTCGCACACCGAAGACTTTTTCGTGCAGATCAAGCCCGCGTTGCAATTGTTCGCGAGCATCTTCGGGATGGCGAAAACGATTTTGCGGAAGCGACAAGCCCGGCGTGGATGCGGCACCGGCATTGGTATCGCACACAAGAGGCAAGATCGGATGGTAAAAAGGCGAGGTCGAAATTTCGATTCCGCTACGCTTGGCTGCCTCCGCGTGGGCGGGCAGGACTTTGTTGATCAATTCGCGCTGGTGGCCGAGCACAAACGCCTGGTCTTCGAGCGTGTAGTCGCGGCCTTTGCGGACTAGTTCCGCGATATCCGGCTCTTGTAAAAAGAATTCATCGAACCACGCGAGTTGGGATAAAACCTGCAGGTCAGTAAAATCTTGGGGCTGGAAGTAATTCTCCGCCTTTTCTGCGGATGCACCTGAGCTTTGAAAACGATCCCACAGTTCGGCGTAGCGCGGGTAACGGCGAATCAAGTGGTCAACGTTGGCTTGAAAAAGATACTGCAATGCAAACCACCGCTCGTCGGGCGTAAGGTCCTTGGCCGGCCGCGAAGCCACACGGAAGAACAAGATTAAAAGTCTGATGAACTTCAGGAAACTCATCCAGCAGTTTCACCATCCCGTAGTAATCTTTAAGCGCGTGCAGGCGCACCCAGGGAAGGCGGTATGCGCCGGTGACAAGATCTTTGTAGAAGGGCTGGTGTTGGTGCCAAAGGATGACAACGCGCAAAACTGGCATCGGTGGCTGGATTCCTGATTAGATAAATTTGTTATGCAGTCTAGCAGAAGAGCACTTAGCAATCAGCACTTAGCATTCAGCCTGGGATTGCTGAGTTTGCATCAAACCTGACTGGTGAGTGCTGAGTGTTACCGAAACGATGAAGACTAAAACTCCAACAATCGCCCCGGTTCGCCACGACGTCAGCCTGTTTTCGGCTGACGACTTCTACTTGTTCAACGAAGGGCGGAATTATCGCGTGTACAACCAACTGGGGGCACATGCGGCAACATTCGACGGCGTGGCCGGAACCGTATTCAGCGTCTGGGCACCGAACGCGAGCAAAGTTTCGGTGGTCGGCAGCTTCAACGACTGGAACAATAATTCACATCGGCTGGAGTCTCGCGGATCCTCAGGAATATGGGAAGGGTTTATTCCCGATGTCGGCAAGGGTTCGCTGTACAAATTTCACATCGTTTCGCACAATCACGGACACGTCGGAGACAAAGCGGACCCATTCGGGATATTGCATGAGCATCCGCCGCGCACCGCGTCGGTCGTGTGGGACCTAGATTATCAGTGGTCGGATTCTGAGTGGATGAATTCGCGTGGCGGACGTCAGACCCTGCAGTCGCCGATTTCGATTTACGAACTCCACGTCGGATCGTGGATGCGGGTCCCGGAAGAGGGCGACCGATTCCTGACTTATCGTGAGCTTGCACCGAAGCTCGCGGATTATGTGGAGCGAATGCAGTTCACGCACGTCGAACTGCTGCCGATCATGGAGCATCCGTTTTACGCGTCGTGGGGTTATCAGACGACGGGATATTTTGCTCCGACCGCACGTTACGGTACGCCGCAGGATTTCATGTTCTTGGTGGATTACCTGCACCAGCGCAGCATCGGCGTGATTCTGGATTGGGTGCCGTCGCACTTCCCTTCCGATGCACACGGCCTGGCTTACTTCGATGGCACGCACCTGTTCGAGCATGCAGATTGGCGGAGCGGATTTCATCCTGATTGGAATACGTACATCTACAACTACGGACGGAACGAGGTGCGCAGCTTCTTGCTTTCGAGCGCAATGTTCTGGCTGGAGAAATATCACGCGGATGGATTGCGCGTAGATGCGGTCGCGTCAATGTTGTATCTCGACTACTCTCGTCGTGAAGGCGAATGGATTCCGAATAAATATGGCGGCCGGGAAAATCTGGATGCGATTGAATTTCTGCGTCAGCTTAATCTTGAAGCCTACAAAGAACATCCTGATATTCAGACCTATGCCGAGGAGTCCACGGCGTGGCCGATGGTCTCGCGGCCGGTGCATCTGGGCGGGCTCGGCTTCGGCATGAAGTGGGACATGGGCTGGATGCACGATACGCTCGCGTATTTTTCGCGCGAGCCTATTCATCGCCAGTTCCATCACAACCTGCTGACGTTCCGCATGCTTTACGGATTCACAGAAAATTTTGTACTGCCACTTTCGCATGATGAAGTTGTTCACGAAAAAGGTTCGTTGGTCGGTAAAATGCCAGGCGACGAATGGCAGAAGTTTGCAAATCTGCGACTGCTGTACGGTTATATGTTTGCGCAGCCGAGCAAAAAGCTTTTGTTCATGGGTGATGAATTCGGCCAGGTCCGCGAGTGGGGACACGACATGAGCCTGGAGTGGCACGTTCTGCAGTATCCCGTGCATTCGGGGGTGCAGAAGTGGCTGGAGCAGTTGAACAGGGTATATCGCAGCGAGCCAGCGCTGTACGAACTGGAAAACGACCCTGCTGGATTTGAGTGGGTGGATTGCAACGATACGGCGGCTAGCGTGATTTCGTTGCTGCGCAAAGGCAAACAGCCTGACGAAACGATTCTGGTCGTGTGCAATTTCACTCCCGTGCCGCGAGATGGATACCGCATTGGCGTGCCCTTTGACGGCTTCTGGCGGGAGTTGCTCAATAGTGACGCTGCAGAATATGCCGGCAGCGGAGTCGGCAATCTTGGCGGCAAACAAGCTGAGCAGATTCCGACCCACGGACGGCCATATTCAGTGTCGTTGACGTTGCCGCCGCTGGGGATCGTGTTTTTGAAGCGATGACAATCACCCGCAGCGATCATCGCCTGACACAAAGGGCTGTCCGGGATAGCGCCCTGCAGTCGGCGTCCGTCAGGCCTTCTGCTTGAGCGCACCCACTACCTGCAGTCGCTCCAGTGTCGGGTATGACTTCAATTCGATCAGCGTTCGCACGGGGGGTTGCGTGCCGCTGCTCAGTGCATGCACCACCATTTCGATCGCGTCGCCGGTGGTGGTGCCGGATACTACGGTTGCAGTTAGCAAGCCTTGATCCACCCAGGCCTGACCCTCTAGAGGCAACCCATCAATGCCGGTAAAAGGAAGTGCGAGCCAACGTTCGCGCTCGGCCGGATCCAGATGTTCAGAAAACGCCTTTCTTGCCCCCATGGCGATACCGTCGTACTGGCAGCCGATCAGGTCGATACTGTTTGCCCGCGAAGTAGATAGCCGAAGCCACGCGCTCACCACCTCGTACGCGCCCTGCTCGGTCCATGGGCTACGGAGCGACTTTATTTTGATGGAGGACGGCTTGGCGCTCTCCGTTCCCACGCTACGCTGTACCGCCGCAAGGCTTGTGGCAGGCCCCTGAATGTAGAGGATCGTCCCGCCGCGCGGAAGCAGAGCTGCGAACTGCGTCCCTTGAATGCGCCCGATTTCGGTGTGGTCGCGGGTCACGGCGAAGACGGGCGCTTTGGCACGCTGGCGAAGAGTTTCCAGATACTCGACATCACAATTGAGCACTACCCATCCGATTCCGGCATCCACCGCTGCTTGCCCGACCCTCGCCAACGCGGTGGCGGTAAGCGGTTCGAACAGGATTGCATCCGGCCGCTCGGCGCCCGATTGGACTATTTCGAGAACCTGCTGGCTTTGGGTCACGGCATCGTTTTCAGCAAAAATGATGCTGATGTCGGCGCCCAGTTGAAAGCCTCTTTCCTTTGCTGTTCGCGCCTGCTCCAGTTGATAGCTGTTCTCGTTCGGAAGAGACACTACGAGCTTCAGCCTTTTCATGGTCCCCCTCGTGACACCACGAAAACCGAATGAATGGTAAACGTTTTGCAGGCCGGGAAGGTGAGGAAATCTTGTGCGGAATCAGTTTGGGTAACGCATTCCAGCCCGCCTGGTAGATGCTGGATAATCCAGAGTAAGAAGGCCGTCAGGCTTAGCCGAGAGCGGCATGGACCGTGGCATCGAAGTTCGCGTAATACTTCTTGACGTCCTTGGCCCCATACTTCTCGCGAAACTTCTCAACCACGGATTTCACGGCTTTCGATTGCGTCGTCGGCTTTGCCTTCAATTTCGCCCGTGCACCGCGCGCGTCGATGCGAATTTCAGGGTTCTCAAGTACGTTCTTGTACCACTGCGTCTCGGATCCGCGCACAGGAAGCAGGAACAGTTTGTCGCCTTCGAAGACAAACCAGACCGGATGCGAGATTATTCGCCCCGTATTCCTGCCGACTACGCTCAGTTTGATTTGCCGGTAGCGGGAGAGGCGGTCTTTCAAATTAGCGCTTAGCATTCCGTAATTTTACGCTCCTTGACGGTCGCCCCGAGCCTGTTACAATAGCGAATAAAAAGCGAATATGCCAGAAATGGATTCTCTTCCTTTACTTCCGCAATCCGGGCCCCGCCTGGTGGGGATCGCACGCCTGGCATCTCACGGGGAGAGCGTCCGTCAAGGACATGAAGTCGAGTATTTTACGCTGCCCGTGCGATCTCTTCTCAATCGCTGTGTGAGCAAACGGCAAATGCCTTTCACCTGGACAATCAATCCATACCGCGGGTGCGAATTCGCCTGCAAATATTGCTATGCGCGTTACACGCACGAGTTCATGGAAATGCGTAACGGCATTGAATTCGAGCAGAAGATTTATGCCAAGCAACATGCGGCTGACCTGTTGCGCCAGGAACTTCGCCGGGTTAAGACAGGAGAGCAGATCGCCATCGGCACGGCGACCGATCCGTATCAGCCGATCGAGAAAAAGTTAGGAATTACCCGCGCAATTCTGCAGGAGTTTGCCCGACACTCAGGTTTCGAACTGGGGATTGTCACGAAATCTGCAATGGTTAGCCGCGATGTTGATTTATTGAGAGAGATTTCGCAACACAACCGGATTTGCGTCAATTTAACGGTTACCACAGTGGATCCCGACCTGGCGCGAATTCTGGAGCCGAGGGCACCACGTCCGGACTTGCGGCTGGAGGCATTGCGCAAACTGAGGCATGCGGGAATCCGCGCCGGAGTGATTTGTGCCCCGGTGCTGCCAGGCATCACTGACGCGCCGCGCCAGCTTGAGGCTGTGGTGCGCGGAGCTGCGGAAGCGAAGGCCAACCATATCCGCGCGAATCCGCTTTTTCTGAAGCCCTGCTCGGCAGCGGTGTTCCTTCCTTTTCTGAAAGAGAATTTCCCTGAGCTTGTAGCGGACTACGAAAAGAGGTTCAAAGATCGTGCATTCTTGCCGGCGGCTTACCGAAAGAGAATTTCAGAGTTGTTCGCACAGTTCCGAGTTAAGTACCGGATTCAACGCGACTCCGGCTGGGAGCAGGAAACGCGGCAGCAAAGTGGCGAAGAGCAACTGGCGCTGTTCGGGTGAACTCCACTAGGGGTGGATTTTCTCTTTTCGCTCAAGCATCGCAATAAATTCTTTGATCTTGCGTTCGCGAGTCTCGGCTTTCTTGACGGTCTGAATTCGAAACAGGATTGCATATCGGTTGGCGCGATCCAAAGTTTGAAAAAATGAATTTGATCGGGCATTGGCGTCGAGCGCGGCCTGAAAATCTTCTGGAACGGTGGAGCGGCTGGGAGAGTCGTATGCGCCAGTCCAGCGGCCATTGGCTTTGGCACGCTCAATCGCTTCTCTACCGGCTGCCGTCATCCGGCCATTCTTAATCAGCGCCTTGGCTTTTTCGCGATTGATTTTCGACCAGATGCTTTTGTCGGAACGCGGCACGAACCTTTGCCGCCAGGTCTTGTCATTCTCGGGCTTCTTTTGGCCGTCAATCCATCCGTAGCACAACGCGCTCTCGAGAGCCTCCCTGTAGGAAACGGAGTGAAGGCCCGAGCCCTTCTTTGCCAGCCGCAGCCAAATGCCGCTCGCCTTGCGATGATGTTCCTGTAGCCAGGCCGCCCAAACCGATTGATCCTTGAACAATTTCACGGGATCTTCAGCTTTGCGGACTGGCTTCATTGATCTTTCAGTTTCAACTTTGACTTGTTTTCCTCCAGGAATTCACGCAGCTTGTCCGCTGAATCAAGCAAGCGTATCCATTGCTCGTAATAGAGCGTTACCGGGAAACGTCCCAGGCCATAGACGCTGACGCCGCCTTTCTCCCCAACGCGGAATTCCAGACTTCCGGTACGGCGAGTACCCTGCTGCTTTTCAAGATCAGCCAGACGCGCTTTGAGTTCTTCGTAGGTAGGTTCTGCCATAGTTCTCCTCAAGATTGATATGAGCACCAGTTTAAATGGAACCAGTGAGAAGTTTGAAGGCAGAAGTAACCGCTATGTAGATTTCAGATTTTCGATTACCGATTTTTGCTCCCTGGTTCGATCTGCATTCCGAAATCTACAATCTGCACTTTTACTTCCGCATTCTGCCTTCTTAATTCTGACTTTCTCCCGTGCTACCTTGTTGTCATGACCAACTCGAAAACTCCATACGCTTCTTATCTAGCCGATCAGGATCCGGTGCGCGTGCTTTCCGCTACGGCCTCGCGGCTCGCAGAACTTTCGGAATCGCTTGGCGAATCGCGTATCAACCAGCCGATTGCTCTCGGCAAGTGGAGCCCCAGGCAGATCATTGTCCATCTGGCGGATTGTGAGCTGGCATTCGGTTTCCGCTATCGTCAGACGCTTGCACTCGACAACCACACGGTTCAGCCCTTCGATCAGGACCTGTGGGCGAAGACTTACGCGGCGTACGGTGCCGAACAGGCGCTCGCTGCTTTTACCACGCTGCGCAACTGGAACTTGACGCTGATTCGTTCGCTGACGCCGGAGCAGGATGCAAAGACGTGCCAGCATCCGGAACGGGGCCAGGAGACTTTGAGAACGCTAATCGAGATCAATGCCGGGCACGACATTAACCATCTGCGGCAACTGGAAGCGGTCGCTGGTAAGGCTGCGTAAGGCACGGGCGAGGACACCCTCTGGGACGGCGCGCGGGGTATAGCTATGAAACGTCTGTTGCTTACCAGAATTGCTGAAATAGGGGCTCCCGTACTGCTGCTCCTGCTTTCGGTTACAGGCGCATGCTCGTGGCTAGAGAAGAATCCGTTCTCAAGTGGTGAAGGAATCCAATTCAAAGCCCCAGACGGTGCAATAGCTCTCCAAGAGGCGGAACTCAAGGCGTCCTCAGCAGAAATGACAGTTTGCAACCGCAGCGTTAAGCGTTGGTCGAATCTGCAGGTGCAGATCAGTACTGTCGGCACCATATACGAGGAATCTTTGCCGGCCCATCCACCTGTATACACTGCGGAGATTCAGAATTTGGACGGAGGGAAATGCGAAGAAATCCCTATGGGAGATTTCGTCGATCCAAACCCAAAGCGACTGAAAGCCTACCGAGGCATCCGAGTTACAAAGATAGAGGTACTTGCGGACGTTCAGCGCAGGGCTTACGCAGTTCGAGAATTCTCGACCCAGTGAGCCCGGAGCCTGCCAAGGTTCCAGGGGGCTACGAGCGTCCCCGCTCGTAGATGCCTTATCGCTAATATCCGCTGCAGAATTGAAAGTGCATTGGATCGCGACTTTTTCCCTGCCACCGTCCTCCCCATTCGAAACGGTTCTGCCGAAAAATTGCCACGATACTTGAATCCATTCTCCCTGCTGTCCCTTGCTGGTTCACCTCCGGATTCAAGTCGATCGCAATTCCCCACGAATGGGCCGAGAGCTTGGTCCCCGTTCGCTGCGGCCGAAATGCAAAGCAGCCTCCAAAACTGCTCAGCTTGGATTCAATGCCAGCATTCTGAAGATCGTCAAACACCCGCGTAAAGATCGGAACCAACAGCCTGTGGCAGGTGAACTGCCTCACGGTGCGTGAAATGTCCCACGAAAGCGGGAGTGGAAAAGGCAGTGGTACGCGGTCTAGGAATTCGTTCTGCCAGCGCGGATCGAGCGTGTGATCGGGTCCGACGTAGGCAAAAATATCGCCGAACGTAGAGATGACCTCATCAAGGCCACGTGGCGGCATAAGTACAGCACTTGCGGGCGCGGAATTCGTGGACATGCATTCCTCCGTTATAATCGAGCGTTTTAATCAGAATTCAGGATTTGGCGATAGACAGGGAGACGGCTTGGCTTACAACGACCTTCGCGACTGGATTGCTGAGCTCGAACGAGCGGGCGAACTGAAGCGAATTAAAACTGAAGTTGATCCGGTCCTTGAAATCGCGGAGATTACCGACCGGGTTTCAAAGAGCCGCGACAAAAATGGCATCACAGGCGGGCCGGCGCTCCTGTTTGAAAATCCCAAAGGTCACAAGATTCCGGTGCTCATCAATCAGTTTGGCTCCGAGCGCCGGATGCGGATGGCGCTCGAAGTTCAGTCGCTGGATGAAGTGGCGGATCGAATTCGCCAGTTCATGGACGTGAAGTCGCCGCAGGGCTTCCTCGACAAAGTCAAAATGCTGCCCATGATCGCCGAGATGGGCAAGTTTTTCCCCAAGACGGTCTCGACCGGCCCGTGCAAAGAAAACATTCGCAAGGAAAAGTTCGATCTGAACTATTTCCCTGTTCTCAAATGCTGGCCGCAGGATGCTGGACGATTCATCACCCTGCCCTGTGTGGTCACGCGCGATCCGAAGACGGGCAAACGCAACGTCGGCATGTATCGCATGCAGGTATTCGACGGGCGGACCGCCGGCATGCACTGGCAACGGCAAAAGATCGGGGCCGAACATTACCGGGAGATGTTGCGATCAGCAGTTCAGAAAAACCCCCACCCTACCCAAACCCAGGGTAGGATGGGGCACCCGAGCTCCGTTGAAATCATGGCTCGAACTTCCGGAGGATCAGTCATTCCGGAAGGCGATCTCCCCGCCGGCAAAATGGATGTCGCCATTGCCATCGGTACCGACCCCGCCATTACTTTTTCGGCGATCGTTCCGGCGCCGCCCGATATTGAGGAATATCTGATCGCCGGCTTTCTTCGTCAGAAACCGGTTGAACTGGTCAAATGTGAAACCGTGGATTTGGAAGTTCCGTCTTCCTCAGAGATTGTCCTCGAAGGCCACGTCCATCTAGACGAACTGCGCACCGAAGGCCCCTTCGGCGACCACACGGGCTTCTATTCGTTGGCCGATCTCTATCCGGTATTTCATCTGACGTGCGCGACTCATCGGAACAATCCCATTTACGCGACCACCATCGTCGGCAAGCCGCCGCAGGAAGACGCTTACATGGGCAAGGCCGTGGAGCGAATCTTCTTACCGTTGATGAAGCTGACCATTCCCGAGCTGGTGGACATCAATCTGCCCATCGAAGGCGTGTTTCACAATCTGATGATCGTTTCCATTCGCAAATCGTATCCGGGACAGGCTCGTAAAGTGATGAACGCCATCTGGTCGCTCGGTCAGGCCATGTTCACGAAATGCGTCATCGTAGTGGATGAAGACGTCGACGTGCAGGACATCGGCGAGGTCACCCTTAGAGTATTGAACCACATTGATCCGGAGCGCGATATCCAGTTCACCCTTGGCCCGGTGGATTCCTTGGACCACGCCTCGCGACTGCCTAATTACGGCTCGAAAATGGGCATTGATGCGACTCGGAAGTGGACAACTGAAGGCTTTACGCGACCCTGGCCTGACGAGATACTGATGGACGCTAATACCAAAGCTCTAGTTAATGGAAAGTGGAAGACGCTGGCCAAAGAGCTCGGCATTGAATGAATTTTATGCCTATAGATATAGGCTAGCATTTCTGATATGCCATTTTGTGCCACGTCTGGAGCATTTATTTCCGCAATGGAATCAAGTGTTTGTCAGAAAACTGGGTGCTAGAGGGCAAGTATCCCCTCAAGACAAGGTGAAAGTTAAATTTTTGAAAAACGGCATTTTTTGGCGCTTTCAGCCAATACAGGTTTTACCTCATACTTCCTAAGGTACGGCCCTCCTCCCAAGGAAATCGCTGTGATGCAAGATGAAACTGGCGAACTGTGGCGTGGTCTCTGCGCACAGGCCGCTGTCGAGCAAGATGCAGAGAAGCTCCTGGAACTAACGCAAGAGATCAACCGGCTTCTGGCCGAGAAAGATGCGAGACTCCAACAGGCGCGGCGAGGTACAGACTAAGTTGTTGATGCCGTGACAGCGCGGAATTTATCCGATTTTCCCGATTTCTAGGGACTTGTCGAGGTAACGGCGAATGCTTTCTTTGTTCCCCTGTAGATTGGAAAAACTCTTATCTACGGCGTCCGTGAATCTGGCGACAGGCTTAGAGTCTAAAGCTTCCTGATCCTCAAAAACTCCGAGCGATTGATAGGGCATCTCCCACCTGTCGAACACTCGCAGACTCAAGGCTGCAAGATTCGCCTTGGACGCATTTGGTACGCCGTAAACCAAGAGGGGGCGCTTCATGCTGTTGATGTGGCAGTCAACGATGTAGTTTCCCTTCGGATCGCGTTCTCGATCCTTCCACGCAAAGGTTAGTCGTGTGTTGTCCACGTGCTGCTTAATGAATCCCATCAGGTCTTCCATGAATGTTGACTGTACAATCTCGCGGGACAGCAGCGAGAGGTCGTTAACCTTCGTAAGAGCCTGAATGAAATTGAACAGTGCATCCCCAAATCTTGACTCGACAACCGGAAGAAATAATTCTCCGTCCCTGTTCTGAACGCGGAACCCAGAAAGCGAGTCATCCATAATTTCCTTACGCTTGCCAGTTGCCTCACTCGCTAGCTCCGTGTCGTCCATCCAGTACGAGAGATGCATAATCGTGCTGGCTTCATCCGTGAGAATCCATTGGGTGCCCTCCTTTTTGAGCACGATTACATAATGATCTCCGTCCTCAAAACGAAAAGGGCTTACGACCAGAAAACGATCTTCTCCCTCTTGCTCCAAATCGATCTGCTCGCAGACCGTGGTCTTGAAATCGTCCCTGATTGACGTGACGTTCATTAAATTGCCGTGTTTGTGAAGAGTGGTGATTCCTCAATGGGCTCACGAAAGCCGCAGTCCGCCAACAAGCAGCCAATGGCACCATCGAGGTCCGCATAGCGTGTTGTGAGTTCGGCGAAGAGTTCTACCTTCCTGCCGAACTTTTGATACCGCTCGGTTGCAGTGTGAATGTGGAATCCCCGGAATCTGACATTCTCAATTGGGTTCGTGTGATAGTGAGACTTACCGTTATATCGACGTAAAAGGAACATCGTATTCACGCCCGGAAGCTGGTACCCGAGAATGACAGAGAAATCAAACTGGTTGAGCATATTTCGCCGCACGTTAACCACGAAAGAGTTCCCCGTGTTGCACCTGACATCGTAGTCTCGCCGGACATGTTGGTTGCGTTGCACCAACCTGCTTAACGGCTGCAAGCCATCGGGAATAGGCTTTCTTTCGACGATCAGTTCCGTGATCGCCGCTTCGGACAGGATGACCATAAAGTCCTATTGGTTGACTTTTGGACACGAGTGCGCGACACTCCGTTCTAGGAGTGCTGCAAGAAGCAGATTGAATGGCCGCTCATCCTAAACCTTCCGCCAAGAACGCAAAGGATGAATCGAAGCCGTTTACACGATCTGATTTCTTTCGACTCGTTGGGAGGGCTGCAACAACTCCGGCTGTGAAGCTCTCTCCAAAAGCAACGGGAAAATCAAGTTCCCGCAAGCGCGATGATTGTACCGGAAAGCGTACTCGTCAAGGTAGGCCTGCAAATACTTCTTGCTGACCGAGTGATACACCCCGCCTAGTCCGCGCTTCACCAAACTCCAGAATCCTTCGATAGTGTTGGTGTGAACGTTGCCCATGACGTACACGCCTTGCGAGTGATTGATGCGGTGATGATGGTAGTCCACATCCAGTCCGTGATATTGCGCGGCATCATCGGTGAACACGGTGGACTTCGGAAGAATCTTTTCGTGCGCGATGTCGTGCAGCACCTTCTTGGTGTTTTCGTCTATTACCGTGGCATACACACGTCCGCCATTGCGTTCTACGATGCCAGCAACCCAAGTCTTGTTTTGCGGGTCAAACTGTGTGCGCTTTCGGCGGCGTCCGCCAATCAGAGTTTCATCCATCTCAGTTTTAAGTCCCTCCAGTTGCAAATCCTCAGACAGCAGCATGCGAATCTGTTTGAACATGCGCCACGCGGTTTTGTAGGTGACGCCAGTCTCGCGCTGGATTTTCTTTGCGGAGATTCCGCAACGGGTGGAGCCCATCAGGTACATGGCCTGAAACCAAGTACGAAGCGGAGTAGTGCTTTTCTGAAAAATGGTTCCGACAAGAGGATAGACGTGGTTGCCGCAACGATCACAAGCATAGGCCATGCGCCCGGTAACGCGGTAATGCTTGCGTTCCTTTTCGCATGTCGCACAGTAGATCATCCCGTTAGGCCATCTCTGCTGCTTGATTTGCTCTAGGCAAACATCATCGTTCGGGAAATCTTTGTCGAACTGGTTGCGGGTGTATCGCAGTTCTTTCGGGATTGTCTGTCCGCGGTTCATTTGTAGCTCTCAAGGTCTTTCTGGCGAAGTGCAATTGCCTCTTTCCAGCCGTTCGCTGCTTGCGCGAATGCATTCGCAGCTTTCTGCCATTCTGCTCTGCTAATATCGGAAGGATAACTCGCCGCAAGGTGAGCGAAATGATTCGCGTTTGCTACAGCTTCCGCTAACTGCGATTCCATGTGAAGTAGCAGAGCGTCATCCATGTAAACAGTATGCCATTTATTCTACTTGTTGTCAAGGGATAATTACCTGCTAGAGGGGCTTGACAAAGATTTCCACAGACGAGCGATGCGGAAATGCAATTAGAAGAATTAACTTGCATTTGACTTCCGCCGGATACATCGCTCGGGGAACCTTGGTAGCTTAGACACGGCGGGCGAGGCGCCCGCCCCACACACGGGGACCATGAAACGACGCTGCGTCATTACCGGGATGGGGGCAGTCAGCCCGAACGGCACAGGCACGCAAGCCTTTGCCGAGGGAGCGCTTGCCGGGCGGAGCGGAGTGCGGCGCATCACTCGCTTCGATGCCTCGGCAATTGAAGTGCAAATTGCCGGCGAAGTGCCCGACTTCGACGAACTGGCCTGGGTCGAGAAGAAGGAACGCAAACATGTGTCCCGCATTCTGCCGCTGGCGTTTTGCGCTGCGACCGAGGCACTTGAAAGCGCCGGACTTGAGAGTTCTTCGCTGACAATGCAAGAGCGCCGCCGATTTGGCGTAATCATCGGCACCGGTGGCGGATCGCAGGAGTTCACCGAGGAGCAATATCGCCTGTATTTTCAGGGCCAAGTCAGCAAAATGAGTTTGTTTTGTATCCCGACCGGAGTTATGGGCAGTATCTCCAGCGAACTCAACGTACGTTTTAATCTGAGGGGACCAAGCCACGTAATCACGACCGGATGCACATCTTCAACTGATGCGATTGCTTATTCCATGCGTCAGATTGAGTCTGGCAGGCTGGACGCAGTTCTGACCGGCGGCGCCGATGCGCCTATTTCGCTCGGTACCGTGCGCGGTTTCATCTTGATGAGGATCCTGACCGAAAAGTGGAACCACGCTCCAGAAAAAGGCTCTCGGCCATTTTCCGCCGATCGGGATGGTTTCGTATTGGCTGAGGGAGCATGGATGTTCGTGCTCGAAGAATATGAGCATGCCCGCGCGCGCGGAGCAAACATTCTCGCCGAAGTCTGCGGTTATGGATCTACATGCGAGGCCTACCACCGCGTGCGCCTCATGGAGTGCGGTGAGGAGCCGGCGCGAGCGATCGGCCTTGCGTTAAAACAAGCAGGCATCGGCCCCGCGAACGTTGACTATGTGAATCTTCACGGCACCTCGACCCAACTGAACGATCGCATCGAGACTCGGGCGCTAAAACTTGCGTTGGGAGAGGACCGGGCGCCGCAGGTGCCAATGTCGGCATTGAAGTCGCAGATTGGCCATCCACAAGGAGCGTGCGGGGCAGCAGGGGTGGCTGCGACGCTGGTTGCGATGCGGCATGGGCAGATTCCACCGACCCTCAATCTGGAGACTCCTTCACCCGAGTGCGATCTCGATTATGTTCCTGCCGCGGGGCGTAAGAAGGCTATTGAGCACGCGGTATGCAATTGCATCGCGTTCGGATCGAAGAACTCGGCTTTGGTTTTGAGGAACACGGCATAGCCACGTGGGACAGGCGGCCCGCCTGTCCGTCCCGAGCGAGCGACTATCGAACCGGTCTGGACTTGGTCTTGGCCGGACAGGCGGGCCGCCTGTCCCACGTAATTCTCATTGCTTGAACACCTTCTTCGCGTCAATGATCACGAACACGCCTCGCCCTCTGGCCAGCACGCTTCCTTTCTGATCAAGAATCTCAGCGGAGTGGGTCAGCCGCCGCCCGCGCTTGTTTAACTCCCGCGATTCAACGGTTAGCGGCGCGTGCAGGGGAACAGGCCTGAGGTATTCAATTGTGAGCTGGGATGTCGCGGCAATCACATCCCTCAACTTATTGAGCTTGCTCATGGCGTCATCAAGGATGGTGGCGATAATGCCGCCGTGGCAGTATCCTGGTGGCCCAGTAAAGCGCTTGTTCAGGCGAAAGTGCGAAACGAAGCGTTTGCGTTCACGGTCGAGCGCGAATTTGAGATGCATTCCGTCAGGATTGTCCTTGCCGCAAGCGAAGCAATAGTTCTTCTTCAACGGAACCGTCAGGGTCCCGTGTCCGTGAGTTTGACTCTTAGGTGCCATAGGCCGTGCATTTTACCGGATGGACTTGCATCCCGGCGCTTTCAATTATGATCTAACATGCTTTGCGGCTGGGGACGCGCCGTGACGCCGAAACACGAACGGAGGACGAAATTGGTGAGTCGAATGCGAGACATCCAATTCGCAATACCGATTTTTTTATTGTCAGGAGTTTTCTTGGCTTTTTGCCCGACGGCCACGGCTCAGGGAAGCTCCGGCGCAACCATTTTCAAGAGCAAGTGCCAGCTCTGCCACGGGGCTGACGGCGCAGGAAACACCACTCTGGGCAAACAACTGCAAGCGGCCAATCTTGGCTCTAAAGATGTTCAAAAGAAGACCGACGCCGAGCTCCATAAAGTTGTGCACGACGGAAATGGAAACATGCCGCCATTCGCGGACCAACTCAGCGACGATCAAATTTCGCAAGTAATCAAGTTCGTGCGTGCGCTCGGCAAAACGGCCAAGAAGTAGTTTTTCAACACAGCAGTCGGTTATGTCAGTTTTCTCGCCTCCGGTAGCGATTGAGAAGCCTAAGTCGGGCCAAGGCGGTGGAGTGCATCCTCCGGGATTTGGCGGAGGGGACGATAATGGCCCGGGCGACAGTTCTCCCGATTACGGCCGCCGCCTGTATCGCGCCCGCCTGGCGCTGGTGCTGGCCCTGTTTTCCATTTCCATGATCTTCGTCATTCTGACGGTGGTCTTTGTGTTTTTGCATCATGGAGCATTTGTTTTTGACAGCCGGGCTGGTGCTTACATTCGCGAATGGGTGCAGGTAAGCCTTCCAATTCGGCTGTTGCTGCTGAATACCCTGGTACTGCTGATAAGCAGTTTCACGATTGAGATGTCGCGCCGCTCAATCGCCCGCGAAATGGCGCTGGCACCCGTCCGCGCTATGCCTGGGATCAGATGGGACGAAGGGCTTGGAGTTCCATGGCTGGCGATTACCATCGCGCTGGGTTTGACCTTCCTCATCGGGCAATGGATGGCCTGGCAGACTCTGCAAGCCCGCGGGTTCCACATCTCAACCCGAAAACCAACGCCTTTTTTCTACATTCTTACAGGCGCGCACGCCGTGCATCTTGCGGGCGGGATCATCGCCCTGCTCTACGCTGGGTTCGCTTCCCTCTTTCGGCGCTCCATTGAACACCGGCGCATTGTGGTTGAGGTTGCGAGCTGGTACTGGCATTTTATGGGGATTCTGTGGGTGTATGTATTTGCGCTCCTGGAATTCGCAATGTGAGCTCCCTGGTGTCAAACTGCCCTATATCCAAGTCATGTTCACCAATTAGGCAATTGCCTCGCCCCTCCTTTGCGTGCATAATCTTCGCGTTCGCCAGCCGCTAATTCCAAACAAGTCGAGAGAGTTCACAAGGAGCCTCAATGAAAGCAAGAACGAGTGTCGTGTCCCGATTGGGTTTGATCGCTCTGCTCGCTGTCGTTCTGTTTTCTTCAGGCAGAGCGCTGGCGCAAGACAATAATCCTATGGCAGCTGCGGGCCTGGGTATTGGCCTGATCATGGTTTTCCTCATTATCGGCGCGGCGGCCTATGAGTACATGTCCCTGGCTCTGCAGACCATTGCCGACAAGACCAAGACAGAGAACTCTGGCTGGCATGGATTCCGATTGCCAATCTGGTTTTGATGTTGAACATCGCCAAAAAACCAATGTGGTGGTTCATCCTGTTTCTGGTTCCGTTCGTGAACATCGTCATCGCCATCATGGTCTGGATGGCTGTAGCCGAAGCCCGAGGAAAGCCTAGTTGGTGGGGTATTCTCACCATCGTTCCGATCGCGAATCTGATTGTTCCGGGCGTATTGGCCTGGTCGGACTGATCGTCGGGTAACTCAGAAAAGTAGCTTTGCCGTAGCGACGTTGCCTGCAACGTCTCCAGACGTAGCAAAGCTACGTCTCTACAGGAAACATTTCCATTCCAAACTGCAGGGTTCATCCGTTCCTTGACGGTTGAGCCCTTCTGTCCGGCCTCCGCTAACACTCTCCTCGGTTGAACGTCCATACTTCTTCGGCTTAGAATCGGCGTTCAATTTACGGAGGTGCCATGCGCAACACCGGAATCCTGCTCGTCGCGATTGTCGCGTTCTCCACGTTGTCAGTCGGCCAGGCCTCAACTACTGCCGCAGCTTCAGCAGGCTTCAGCGTTGACGACACTGATAAGAGCGTGGACCCGTGCACCGATTTCTATCAATATGCGTGTGGCAACTGGATGAAAAAGGCGGATATTCCGGCGGACCAGCCGGAATGGGCGAGTTTCATTGAAGTGGATGAGCGGAACAAGGCAATCCTGCACGATATTTTGGAAAAGGCCGCCAAGGGCAGTCCAAACCGGAGTGCCATCGACCAGAAGATTGGCGACTACTATGGAGCCTGCATGGACGAAAAAGGGGTTGAGGCCAAGGGACTCGATCCGCTCAAGCCGGAACTCGACCGTGTTGCTGCGGCGAAGGATAAGAGCGGCCTGATTGACGCTCTCGCGCGGGTGCACCTGATCGGACCAAATCCGCTTTTTAATTTTTATTCTTCCCCTGATCTGCACAATGCAGACATGGTGATCGCCTACATAGACCAGGGCGGACTGACTCTGCCTGACCGTAAGTACTACATCAACGACGAAGACGCAAAGATGGTCGAGCAGCGCAAGCACCTGACTGAATACGCGACCACGCTCTTCACGCTGAGTGGCCAATCTGCGCAGCAGGCGGCGGACTCGGCCCAGGCGGTCTTACGTATTGAAACCGCACTTGCGAAGGCTTCCATGGATCGCACGGTTCGGCGCGATCCGAAGACTCGCGACCACAAAATGACGCGCGATGCGGCACTCTCGCTGGCGCCAAACTTCTATCTGGCCCGCTACTTCGCGGACGTGAACACTCCCGAGTTTTCGGAGATGAACGTGTCCAATCCTGAATTCTTCAAGCAGGTGAATGGTGTTATTGAATCGGAGTCGCTCGATTCTCTGAAGACTTATGTGAAATGGCACCTGCTGCACGGAGCGGCGCCCTGGCTCTCAACACCATTTGTCCAGGCGAATTTCAATTTCAAAAAGACCTTGACTGGACAGGCAGAGATTCAAGCCCGCTGGAAGCGGTGCGTGGACGCGACCGACGGTGCTCTGGGCGAAGCTCTGGGCCAACGCTTCGTAGAAGAGACCTTCGGTGCCGAGGGCAAGCAACGGATGCTGAAAATGGTTGACGCGCTGGAGAAGTCTCTGGATCAGGACATTCGCACATTACCCTGGATGACGGAAGAAACCAAAAAGCAAGCGAAGGTGAAACTGGATGCGATCCGTAACAAGATTGGCTATCCCGAAGTCTGGCGTGATTACAGCAAGCTGAGCATCGCCCCTGGGGACTTGATGGGCAATTTCCTCCGCGCCAACGAATTCGAGTCACGGCGTCAGATTGCCAAAATCAGCAAGCCTGTAGATCGCAAGGAGTGGGGCATGACTCCGCCGACCGTGAACGCGTATTACAGTCCGCCGCGCGATGAGATTGTTTTCCCGGCCGGCATTCTGCAGCCGCCATTCTTCGACAAGAAAATGGACGACGACGTTAATTTCGGGAGCATTGGTGCGGTCATCGGCCATGAATTGACCCATGGATTCGATGACCAGGGACGCAAGTTCGATCCGCAGGGCAATCTGCGCGACTGGTGGACGGAACAGGACGGGAAAGAATTTGAGCAGCGGGCCAGCTGCGTTGCCGACGAATACGGAAGCTTTATTGCCATAGACGATCTGAAGCTGAACGGCCAACTCACGCTAGGGGAAAACACAGCTGACAATGGCGGCGCGCGCATTGCACTCATGGCTCTAATGAGCATGATCGCTGAAGACAAAACCGGCAAAGCTGCGGAAAAGATTGATGGCTATACGCCGGAACAACGCTTCTACCTGGGATTCGCGAGGGTCTGGTGCGAGAAGCGGCGCCCTGAATTCTCACGAATGCTGGTCAACGTGGACCCGCATTCACCGGGACGCTTTCGCACCAACGGAGTTGTTCAGAACATGCCTGAGTTCGAGAAGGCCTGGGCCTGCAAGGCAGGACAACCAATGGTGAAAGATGATCAGTGCAGGGTGTGGTGAAGAGTGGCAGGTGGATTCACGTCAACCTGCTGATATTCGATTTCGCCGGATGCTGAGGGATTTGTCGCTTCATTGAGTTAATGGGGGTCAGGGCTCCCCTATAATAGAAGATTCGGTTGCTCTCGCCGGGGGCTCTGTGTGCTTGCCGACCCAGATTTGGCCCGACGCCGCTACCTACCCTCAGTCGATGTCCATACCTTTTTCAAATGACAGCATCGTGGTGCGGGGGGCGCGTGTCCACAATCTCAAGAATATTGATTTTGAGATTCCACACAACGCGCTCACGGTGGTCACGGGCGTGTCGGGTTCAGGCAAATCTTCGCTTGCCTTCGACACGATCTATGCCGAAGGGCAGCGACGCTATGTCGAGTCGCTGTCGGCTTATGCACGGCAATTTCTTGAGCGGATTGAGAAACCCGATGCCGACCACATCGAGGGAATTGCCCCAGCGGTTGCCATCCGCCAGAAGAACACAACTCGTAATCCGCGATCAACGGTTGGGACGGCAACCGAGATTTATGACTATCTGCGGTTGTTGTTTGCGCGGGTGGGCCGGACTTACTGTCTCCGGTGCGGCAATGAAGTCAAGAAGGACACAGTGGATGAAGTTGCCGATGCGGTGCTGGCGCTGGGCGAAGGTACGCGATTGAACGTGCTGTTTCCGTTGCAGACGCGTCCTGACCTCAACAATCATGTCATTCCGAACCGCTTAAGCGGTGAGGAATCTGCTGGTCCCAAACCAAAAGCAGGTTCCTCGAGTGCGCAGGACAATTCGCGAGCGAATTCTGTTGCTTCGCTCGGAATGACAGCTAAGAAAAAAGGCTCCAGGAAACGTAAGGCTCCTGAAGAGGTTTCGCCCGATACTTTCAGGGCACGCCTGTTCGAACTCCGCCAACGTGGCTTTAACCGGCTCTTTCAAGACGGGCAGGTATTCGAATTCTCGACGCCGGAATCACTGCTGGATATTAACTTTGCCGAACCCGTGTTCGTGCTGGTCGATCGCATTGTGGTGTCAGCAGATTCGCGCGCGCGCATAGTTGATGCAACAGAGATCAGTTTTCGGGAAGCCGGCGAAGTCATTTTTGAAGCGCCTGAAAATCCCCGCCCAAGAGAAGCTTGGACGGGGCTCCCGGTTAATGGGCAAAGCGCTCGTCAGATAAGATTTTCTCAGCGCTTCGAATGCAAGACCTGCGGCATTCGATACGAGGAGCCCGAGCCCCGGCTGTTCTCGTTTAACAATCCATATGGGGCATGTCCGCGATGCCAGGGTTTCGGCAACACGATTGACTTCGATCTCGGCCTAGTGATTCCAGATCCGACCAAAAGCTTGAACGAAGGCGCAATCGAGCCCTGGACCAAGCCCAAGTACCGGACACTTGCCACGGAGATGAAGCGCTTCGCGCGTCAGGCCGACATTCCGCTGGATGTCGCATGGGCCAATCTCGAACCTGAGCAGCAGCGGCGCATCCTTGATGGCGACAAGAAGTTCCCCGGAGTGCGTGGCTTCTTCAAGTATCTGGAGCGAAAGAAATACAAGCTGCACGTGCGCGTCTTTCTAAGCCGCTATCGTGGATATACGCGGTGTTCAGAGTGTGATGGAAACCGGCTGCGGATTGAAGCGCGTCAGGTGAGAATTGCGGGCAAGAACATCTGCGAAGTTTGCGCAATGACGGTAGAAGATGCGGCGAAATGTTTTGATCAGGTCCAGTTGAGCGAGCAGGAGTCGGGTATTGCCGAGCGTTTGCTTCACGAGATTCGCTCGCGTCTGCGTTTTCTGAATGACGTCGGCCTCGAGTACCTGATGCTCGACCGGCTGACCTCGACGCTTTCCGGCGGCGAGGCACAGCGCATTCAGCTCGCAACTTCACTTGGATCGCAACTGGTGGGGACGCTTTATGTGCTGGACGAGCCGTCCATTGGATTGCACAGCCGGGACACTCATAGGTTGATCAATATTCTGCACGGGCTGCGCGATCTAGGGAATACGGTGCTGGTGGTGGAGCACGATCCCGACGTGATGCGCGCTAGTGACCGGATTCTTGACCTTGGGCCCGGTGCCGGCGAGCACGGGGGCAGGGTCATTGCGGCCGGAAACTACGAGCAGATTCAGCAATCCCGTAGCTCACTGACGGGTCGATATCTGGCCAATGAACTTCATATTCAGGTTCCCACAAATCGCCGCAAGCCGGGACGGCAGCAAATTACGATTCGAGGCGCGCGGGCACATAATCTGAAGAACATTGATGTATCCATACCGTTGGGAATGCTTGTGGCAATCACAGGAGTTTCAGGATCCGGTAAGTCCACGTTGCTGCACGATGTACTGTATCGAGCGCTGAATTCCGTGAAGAGGACGGAAAATCCCCAGGTCTCCCAAAATCAGGGAGACCTGGGGCACCGCAACGTGTCGTTGGATCAGATCGAAGGACACGAATTCATTGATGAAGTCGTGTTGGTTGACCAGTCCCCGATTGGCCGCACGCCGCGCTCAAATCCGGTGACCTACATAAAGGCCTTCGACGGTATTCGCGACTTGTTTGCGGGCACTCCCGAGGCCCATAAACGGGGCTTTGCCGCGGGACACTTTTCGTTCAACGTTCCAGGTGGACGTTGCGAGACCTGCCAGGGGGACGGCACGGTGGTGGTTGAAATGCAGTTTCTCGCGGATGTCGAATTGGTTTGCGAAGAGTGCAAGGGCAAACGCTTCAAGCCCGAGGTGCTCGAAGTACGGTATCGCGGGAAGAATATTTACGAAACGCTCGATATGAC
>WNFY01001074.1_pt1 | contig 25572 bp, 25 predicted proteins | sample 5400091 | NCBI WGS metagenome assembly WNFY01 (sample SAMN13153364, study PRJNA577476) | soil metagenome | isolation source: 60 cm soil or saprolite under grassland replicate 1 | place: USA:California | collected 2016-06-15 | reverse complement strand
TTCTGGGTCAATTGGTCGAGCTCGGCCCTGCCCGCCTCCAGCGCCCGTTCGAACTCGGCCTTCGCCTCGGCAAGCGTGCGGCCGCGAATGCGCGCGTTGAGAAAATTGGCGGCTTCGGTCAGGGCCGAGCTCGGCAGCCCCGCCGGCAGGCTCACGATGCGGTTCTCGACCTGACCATCCTCGGCGACCAGGACCACCAAGGCGCGCCCCGGATCCAGCCGGACGAACTCGATATGCTTGAGGCGGATGTTGGACTTGGCGGTAAGCACCACGCCGGCGGCGTGGGTCAGCCCCGAGAGCAGCGCCGATGCCTCAGTCAGCACCCCTTCGAGCGACTTGCCCTGACCGCTCGCCGCGACCTGGGCCTCGATCGAGCGGCGATCCTCCTCGGTCAAGTCGCCGATCTGCATCAGCGCATCGACGAAGAAGCGCAGGCCGAGCTCGGTGGGCAACCGTCCCGCGGAAGTGTGCGGGGCGTAGATCAGCCCGAGCTGCTCGAGATCCGACATGACGTTGCGCACCGAAGCGGGCGACAGCGTCATCGGGATCAGACGCGACAGATTGCGCGAGCCGACCGGCTCGCCGGTCGCGAGATAACTCTCGACGATGCGGCGAAAGATCTCTCGCGACCGCTCATTGAGCTGACCCAGGCTGACCTCGGTCGAGCCGATCGGTACGTCGTGAAAAATCGGACGGATCTCGCGCATGGCGCCGACAGAATTGTCCATTCGGCATGGGGAATTCAAGTCATTCGCGGATTCGAGCGAGACTAGGGTTAGCGGCATGTGCCGGGTGGCGTTCGCGCGGGCGTTCCTGTATCGCTTGCCGTAACCGCAACAGGGTCGCCTTTTTCATGTCGTTGAAGATCCAAGCCACGCCGCCTTTCCCGTCGGGCCGAGCCGGATTCACCCGACCGAGCCGCCGGCAGCCCGACGAGCTCAGGGCCGTGACGCTGGAGCGCGGCGTGGTGAAACATGCCGAGGGCTCCTGCTTCGTGAAGTTCGGCGACACCCACGTGATGGTGACGGCGACGCTCGAGGACAAGCTGCCGCCCTGGCTCAAGGGCCAGGCCCGCGGATGGATCACGGCCGAATACGGCATGCTGCCGCGCGCCACCCTGGAGCGCACCCGCCGCGAGGCGTCGAGCGGACGCCAGACCGGCCGTACGCTGGAGATCCAGCGGCTGATCGGCCGCTCTCTGCGCGCGGTGGTGGATCTCGAGGCGCTCGGCGAGCGGCAGATCACCGTCGATTGCGACGTCGTCCAGGCCGACGGCGGGACGCGGACCGCGGCGATCACGGGCGCCTGGATTGCCCTCCACGATTGTCTCGCCTGGATGCGGGCGCGCGAGATCCTTCGCCGCGACCCGATGCGCGACCACGTCGCGGCGGTGTCCTGCGGCATCTGCGAGGCAACCGCCGTGCTCGACCTCGATTACGCCGAGGATTCCGAAGCCGAGACCGATGCGAATTTCGTCATGACCGGCAACGGGAACCTGGTCGAGGTTCAGGCGACCGCCGAGAAGACACCGTTCAGCGAGGAGGCGCTTACCACTCTCCTGGCGCTGGCGCGCACCGGCGTTGCCAGATTGGTCGAGCTGCAGAAGATCGCGGTGATGTGAGCGCAATGGCGCGCGAGCTTGCGGCGGATTCCGCAAACCACCGCGCCTTGTCGGGCCGGCTGGTGATCGCGACGCATAATCCGGGCAAGCTCAGAGAGATGCGCGAGCTGCTCGCGCCTTACCGGGTGGACCCGGTCTCCGCCGCAGAGCTCGGCCTTGCGGAGCCAGCCGAAAGCGGCGCGACTTTCCGCGAGAACGCCTGCATCAAGGCAACGGCCGCCGCGAAGGCGGCGGGCTTGCCGGCATGTGCCGACGATTCCGGGCTCGTGGTCGATGCGCTCGGCGGCGCACCGGGCATCCACTCGGCGCGCTGGGCGGGACCGAACAGGGATTTTGGCGCGGCGATGCAACGCATCGAAACCCTGTTGCGGGAGCGGGGGGCCGCGAGGCAGGCCGACCGGCGCGCGCATTTCGTCTCCGCGCTGTGCCTCGCTTGGCCCGACGGACATGCCGAGGAATTCGAGGCGCGGGTCGACGGCACCTTGGTGTGGCCGCCGCGCGGCGAGCACGGCTTCGGCTATGACCCGATGTTTCAACCCGACGGATTCGCGCTCACGTTCGGCGAAATGACGAGCCAGGACAAGCACGGCCTGCCGCCGAAGGGCCGAGCGCTCTCGCACCGCGCACGAGCATTTCTGAAGCTTGCAGAGGCCTGCCTTGACCGACGCTGAGATCGCGAACATCGCCCGCACGAGCGCCGGCGGCGTTTCGCCGGGCTTCGGCGTCTACGTGCATTGGCCGTTCTGCCTGTCGAAATGTCCCTATTGCGACTTCAATTCCCATGTGCGCCACGCGGCGATCGATGAAACGCGGTTCGTGTGCGCGTTCCAGTCGGAAATTGCCCATGCGGCCGCACGAGTGCCCGGACGCACGGTATCGAGTATTTTTTTCGGCGGCGGAACGCCCTCCCTCATGGCCCCGCGGACGGCGGGCGCAATCCTCGATGCGATTGCGCGGCACTGGTCGATTGCGCCCGACGTCGAGGTGACGCTGGAGGCCAATCCGACCAGCGTCGAGGCGACGAGATTCCGCGGTTTCCGCGCCGCCGGGGTCAACCGCGTCTCGCTCGGCGTCCAAGCGCTCGACGATGGCGCGCTGGCGAAGCTCGGTCGTCTGCATTCGGCGCGCGAAGCGCTCGCAGCGGTCGCGGTCGCCCGCAATAGCTTCGAGCGATTTTCGTTCGATCTCATCTATGCGCGGCCGGACCAGACCCCCGAGGCCTGGCAAACCGAGCTTCATCGCGCACTCGACGAAAATCCCGAGCACCTGTCGCTCTATCAATTGACGATCGAGGCCGATACGCCGTTCGCCACGCTGCATGCGGCGGGAAAGCTGCAAATTCCCGATCCCGATCGCGCGCGCGTCCTTTACGACTTGACCCAGGACGTCACCGCCGCGCGCGGGCTTCCCGCCTACGAAGTTTCGAACCACGCGCGCCCCGGTGCCGAGTGCCGACATAATCTGATCTATTGGCGCTACGGCGAATATGTCGGCGTTGGTCCGGGCGCCCATGGCCGGCTCGGAGTCGATGGCGCCCGGGTCGCCACCGCAACCGAGACGCATCCCGAACGCTGGCTGCTGCGGGTCGAAAGCCGCGGTCACGGCCTCGTCGTCGAGGAGATGCTGAGCCGCGAGGAACAGGCGGACGAGCTGCTGCTGATGGGATTGCGCCTTGCCGAAGGCATCGATCCGGCGCGATTCGCCGCCACGGCAGGCCGTCCGCTCGATGCGAGCCGCATCGCGGATCTATGCGCGCAAGAGCTGCTCGAGATCGACGGCTGCGGCCGGCTGCGCGTGACGCCGGCGGGCTTTCCGCTGCTCGACGCCGTGGTGGCCGATCTCGCCGCCTGAGCCGCGGGAGCCCCGGCGAAATGCCGGGATAGCGCTGCTGCGTGCTGATGTGCGTTACGCCGGAACCGGGAAATTTGACCCTAGCTACGTCCCGGCGTTGAAGGCGCGCGGGGATGGGCTGACCACCTGCGGGCCTCCGGGAGCTACGCGCAGCACGGCGAGCCCGCGCTGATTGGTGCCGTCCGCGCGGAAACGAAAAATTCCGTCCACACCCGAGAAGCCGGACGGATTGGTCAATATCTCCGGCGCAAAGCGCTGGGCACCCTGGGTCTTGACCAGGGCCGCGATCAGAGAGACCGCGTCATAGGCCAGCGTGGCCGTGCGCACCGGATCCTGGCCGAATTTGGCCCGGTAGCGCCCGGCAAAATTGCGGTACCCACCGGGATCGGGAGCCGCGAACCAGGCGCCTTGGAGCGAGGCGTCGGCGAAAATTTTCGGATCGTCCCATAATCCGGTGCCCAGGAGCTGAACGCGCTTGCGATCGAGCCCGCTGGCGCCGAGCACCTGCACGACCGGGCTGACCGCATCGGCCGTGTCGGGAATGAAAATGGCGTCGGCCTGGCGCGCCGCTTCCGCCACCCGCCGCACCGGGTCCTGGATCTGCTGCCTGTCGGCTGGATAATGCTCGAGGCCCACGACCCGGCCGCCCTTGCGCGCCACGACCTGGCGGAATTCCGCGTCGACCACGCTGCCATAGGCATTGTCCGGCACCAGCGCCGCAAACGAACGTTTGCCGTTGCTCACCGCGTAATCGACCACGCGGTCGACGTCGGATTCGGGCAGGAAGCTCAGCAAATACACGCCGTTGGCGGCCACATTGGCGTCGGTGGAAAATGCGATGATCGGCACGCCCCGCGGCCGCGCGACCTGCGCCGCGGCGCCGACCGAATGCGCGAACAGCGGACCCAGGATGATCTCGGCGTTCTCGCCGATGGCCTGCTGGGCGGCTTGCTGCGCCCCCGGCGCGGTTCCGCCGTCGTCCTTGACCAAAAGCTGCAGGTTCGGATTGCTGAACTCGGAGAGCGCCAATTCCGCGGCGTTCTTCATCGATTGCGCCGCAAGTCCGGCGTTGCCGTTCGCCGAGAGCGGCAGAATGAGGCCGACCTTGACCTGACCCGTGCCGATCGCAGTCCCGGACTGAGCCGGGGGCGGTGGCGGCGCACCGCTCCAGAAACCGCTGCCCGGAAATCCCGAGCAGCCGGCGGCCAATGCGGCGAACCCCAGCGCAAGAGCCACCACGGCGCGCCTTGCCGGCCCGGCGCGCTGCGTCTTCCCGTGCGTTCTCCCGGACACGGCCGCCCTCCTACCGCCCACGTCGGCGCCCGTTCATAATGGCCATAATGTGGGCGAACGTCAGGCAAGTCAAAGCACGGCCGGTAGCGGATGGCGGGCCCGCCACGCCTCCTAAAAGCCCGCTTGATTGTTTGGCGAAGGCCTCCCCACAATTGGATGGCGAAGGCAAGCCGGTATCCTGGCAGCTGCCGGCCGAATGCACGGAAGATTCCAGGAACCCGGCGGATGACCTGATCATGGGATTCCTGCCTGCTTGGTCAGACGGATTTTCGGATGCATTCAAGGAAGGGATCGGGAACGCAGTCATGGACGAGACACGCGGCCCGGCTCGTGGGGAAACATCGAGGCGCTACGCTATCGCCGGGGCCGAGATCGAGGCGCCGAAGCTCGCGCCCGGTCTCTATGTAGTGGCAACGCCGATCGGAAACCTGCGCGACGTGACGTTGCGGGCGCTCGAAATCTTGGCTGCCGCCGATCTCATCGCGTGCGAAGACACCCGAGTGAGCCGGAAATTGCTCGATCGGTACGGGATCAGGCGGCCGCTCACGCCCTATCACGATCACAATGCGGAGAAGGCGCGGCCGAAACTGCTGAGCGCACTCGCCAAGCAAGCGGCCGTGGTGCTGATCTCGGACGCCGGCACGCCGCTGGTGTCCGATCCCGGGTTCAAGCTCGTGCGCGACGCGCAAATCGTGGGGCATCCGGTCACGGCCGCGCCCGGCGCTTCCTCGGTCCTGACCGCGCTCGTCCTTGCCGGGCTTCCGACCGACTCCTTCCTGTTCGATGGCTTTCTGCCGGCCAAGTCGGCCCAGCGGCGGACGCGGATCGCCGAGCTTGCTCGCGTTCCGGCGACCCTCGTCCTGTTCGAGACCGGCCCGCGGCTTGCGCCGGCGCTCCGCGACCTGGCCTCGGGTCTTGGCCCGCGCCAAGCCGCGGTCTGTCGCGAGCTCACGAAATTGCACGAGGAAGTCCGCCGCGGGGACCTGACGACGCTCGCGCAGCACTATGAGCATGCGGGCGAAAAACGCGGCGAAATCGCGCTCGTGATCGCGCCGGCCGCGGGCGAGGCCACGGACGACGAGCCGGCGGAGATCGGCGATCTGCTGCGCGATGCGCTCGCCCGCGGCTCGGTGAAAGACGCGGTCGCCGAAGTCGCGACGCTGACCGGCCGTTCCCGGCGCGAGCTCTATCAGCACGCGCTGGCGCTGCGAGAGGGCACCAGAGATGACCCGGCGGATTGAGCGGCCGAATTCGACGCCGCCTCGAGATTTGGGTCCCAGCCCGGCGCGGCGGGCAGCGTTTCGCCGCGGGCTTTCGGCCGAGACCCGCGCCGCGGTCATGCTTTTCGTCAAGGGGTACCGCATCCTGGCGCGGCGCTGGCAAACTCCGGTCGGAGAGATCGACATCGTGGCGCGGCGCCGTCGCGTCCTCGTCTTCGTCGAGGTCAAAGCCCGCGCTCGGCTCGAGGATGCGGCGGAAGCGGTGAGCGAACGCCAGCGCCGCCGGATCGCCGCGGCGGCCCAGGCTTGGCTCGCCGGTCATCCCGAATACGCAGCCGCCGAAATCCGCTTCGATGCGGTGCTCGTTATGCCGAGGCGATGGCCTCGCCACATCGTCGCGGCGTTCGATGCGAGCCCTTGAGCGAAGTCCGCATTTATTCAATGGTTTCGGCCCAAGACGTTTCGATGCGATAAGTCGCCGGCGCGGGCGCTTTCCCGCGGCACGGCAAAGGCGGGCTGCTGCCACCATGAGCTTGAACGTCGCGGTGCAGATGGACCCCATCGAGCGGATCAACATCCGCGGCGATTCGACGTTCGCCCTGCTGCTGGAGGCGCAGGCACGGGGATTTCCCATCGCCTATTACACCCCCGACCAGCTGGCGATGCGCGACGGCACCTTGTTCGCGCGGGTGCGGCCGCTAAAAGTGGTCGACCGGCAGGGCGAGCATTATTCGCTGGGAGAAGCGCGCCGCGTCGAGCTCGCGTCCTTCGACGTCGTGCTGATGCGGCAGGACCCGCCGTTCGACCTCGCCTATGTGGCCGGCACCCACCTGCTCGAGCGCATCCATCCCGACACGCTGGTGATCAACGATCCCGCACACGTGCGCAATGCGCCGGAAAAGCTGTTCGTCATCGAGTTCGCGGATCTCATGCCGCCGACCCTGATCACCCGCGATCGCGCCGAGATCAAGCAGTTCCACGCCGAGCACGGCGAGATCGTGATGAAGCCGCTGTTCGGCGCCGGCGGCGCCGCGGTGTTCCGGCTCGGCCGCGAGGACATGAACTTCGGCTCGCTCTACGACCTGTTCGCGGCGACGTTTCGCGAGCCCTGGGTGGTGCAGCGCTATCTGCCGGCGGTGCGGCAGGGCGACAAGCGCATCATCCTGGTCGACGGCGAGTTTGCGGGCGCGGTCAACCGCGTGCCGCAGGCGGACGATCTGCGCTCCAACATGGTCCGGGGCGGCGCCGCACACGCAACCGAGCTCACGCCAAGGGAGCGCGAGATCTGCGCGCGATTGGGCCCGGCCTTGCGCCAGCGCGGGCTGCTCTTCGTCGGCATCGACGTGATCGACGGTTACCTCACCGAGATCAACGTCACGTCGCCGACCGGCATCCGCGCGGTCAAGAATTTCGGCGGCCCCGACATCGCGGCGCTGATCTGGGACAAGATCGCGGCGATGCGGGGGAAGTGAGGACGCCGGCGGAACCGCGTCCCAAGCACGATTCCGCCTAGGCCCGCCGCTTGGCGCCGGTGTCCTGGTGAAATTCGCGGCCGTTGCCGGACGCCGAAACGAAACCGGCGCGGATGACGTAATCGCCGAAATGCTCGCCGTCGACGCGCTCGCGCGCATAAGCGGCAAGAATCGGGTCCAGGGTCGAGAGAGTGGAATCGTGTTCCAAATCCTCGGCGTAGAGCTTGGACATGCGCGAGCCGTCGAAGGCGGCGCCGAGATAAAGATTGTAGCGGCCCGGGCCCTTGCCGACCAAGCCGACCTCCGCGAGATACGGCCGCGCGCAGCCGTTGGGGCAGCCCGTCATGCGGATGACGATGTCGTCGTCGGCGAGCCCGTGCGCATCGAGCCGCGCTTCGAGCGCGGTGATGAGATCGGGCAAATAGCGCTCGCTCTCGGCGAGCGCGAGGCCGCAAGTCGGCAGCGCAACGCAAGCCATCGCATTGCGGCGCAGCCCGGAGCTGATCTTGCCTAGTCCGTATTGCGCGACCAGCGCTTCGATCTCGTCGCGCCGTTCCGGCGCGACGTTGGCAACGATCACGTTCTGATTGGCGGTGAAGCGGAAATCGGCGTCATGCCGCTCGGCAATGCGCGTGAGCCCGGCCAGCAGCTGCGGTCCACCGGGAATATCGCGGGCACGGCCGTTCTCGACGAACAGCGTCAGATGCGAGCGCCCGTCCTCGCCTTGGGTCCAGCCGTAGCGGTCGCCGGTCGAGGTGAACGCGAAGGCTCGCGGCTCGCTCAGGCGCTTGCCGATGCGGCGCTCGACCTCGGCGCGGAACGCAGCAAGGCCGCGGTCCTCGATGGTATATTTGAGCCGAGCATGCTTGCGGTTCGACCGGTCGCCCCAGTCGCGCTGCACGGTGACGACCGCTTCGGCGACCGCGACCGCATCCCGCGTGCGGCAGAAACCGAGCAAGTCGCCGGTGCGCGGATAGGTGTCGGGCTCGCCATGGGTCATCCCCATGCCGCCGCCGACCATCACGTTGAAGCCTTCCAGGTCGCCGCGCTTGTCGAGGATGGCGATGAAGCTGAGATCGTGGGCATAGACGTCGACGTCGTTCGACGGCGGCACCGCGACCGCAATCTTGAATTTCCGCGGCAGGTAGGTTTTGCCGTAGATCGGCTCGACCACCTCGGCCTCGCCGCCGGCGATGCGCTCGCCGTCGAGCCAGATCTCGCGATACGCGGGCGTGCGCGGCGTGAGATGCTCGGAAATGGCGCGCGCCGTCTTCAGCGCCGCCGCATGCGCGCGGGACTGGAACGGGTTCGGGTTGCACATCACGTTGCGGCAAACGTCGCCGCAGGCCGCGATCGTGGTGAGCAGCGCGGCATCGATCGCCGCGAGCGCGGATTTCAGATTCGACTTGATCACGCCGTGGAGCTGCACCGACTGCCGGGTGGTGATGCGCACCGTGCCGTTGGCATAGTCGCGCGCGACGCGCTCAAGCGCGTGCCATTGCGCCGGCGTGCAGATCCCGCCGGGAAAGCGCACGCGGATCATGAAGGCGAACGCCTTCTCCATCTTCTTCTTGGCACGCTCGCCGCGCAGGTCGCGGTCGTCCTGCAGGTACATGCCGTGAAATTTCACGAGCTGCGCGTCGTCCTCGGAGATGGCGCCGGTGACCTTCGCGCGCAGGCCCTCCTCGAGCGTGCCGCGCAGATAGGCGCTCGCCTCCTTGATGCGCTCGACGCGCGAGGGTTCCTTCGCGGCATTCATGGATTCGGTGGAGCTCAGTAAACGTCCTGAAGGTAGCGGCGGCTTTTTTCGAGCTCGCGCACCGCGGCTTCGGCCGCATCGGGCGCGAGGCCTCTCACGTCGGCCAGCGCTCGAACCAGCGTCGCCCGCACGTCTTTCGCCATCTTCTTGGCGTCGCCACAGACATAGAAATACGCGCCGTTGTCGAGCCAATCGACGAGATCGCGGCGTTCCTCCCACATGCGATGCTGCACGTAGACCTTCTCGGGCTTATCGCGCGAGAACGCGAGCTCGATCCGGGTGAGCGCGCCGTCGGCCAGCGCGTCCTGCCACTCGAGCTGATAGAGAAAATCGTGGGTGAAGCGGCGGTCGCCGAAGAACAACCAGCTGCGCCCGCTTGCCGCCGTCGCGCGGCGCTCCTGGACGAAAGCCCGGAACGGCGCCACGCCGGTCCCCGGCCCGACCATGATGATGTCTTTGTCGGGCGCCGGCAGCGCGAAATGCCGGTTCGGCCGCAATCGCACGCGCAAAGCGCCGCCCTTCTTCAGCCGGTCGGCAACGTAGCTCGAAGCGACCCCGGTCCGCTGTCGGCCGTGGCTGTCGTAGCGCACGGGCGCGACCAAAAGGTGCGCTTCGTCCGCGACCTCACGCTGCGAGGAGGCGATCGAATAGGCGCGGGGGCCGAGCGGTCGGGTGATCTTCTCGAGCGCATCGGCCGAGAGCGCGGCCGGAAATGCCTCGACGAGATCGATGAGCTGCCGGCCTGCGATCCAGGCGCCGGCATTGCCGGAATCGAGCAGCGCCTTAGCGTCCGGATGGTCCGTGGCCGCGACGAAACTTTGCAGCGACTTGAGCGAGAGCGTGGTGACGTCGCGCGACTGGATCAGCTTGGCGCGCAAGGCCGCGTCGTCGGAAATACCCGATGCCTGCAGCAATTCGTCGACATAGGCCGGATCGTTTTCCGGATAAACGTCGAGCGAATCGCCGGGCTGATAGGCAAAGCCTGCGGGCAGCGCGAGCTCGAGGTGGATCGTCTCCTTGTCCGAGCGCGACGAATTGAGGTTGATCTTCTCCGTGATCTCCGCCTCGACGATCTCGAGCTCGCGCGCGCTCGGCTGGCGCGCGGCGAAATCCACCGCGATCACCGTCCCGCGTGCTTCCGGCGGCGGCGCGAGCGTGTGGAGCGTCGAATCGATCCAGCGCGCGGCAGGCTCGGCAAAATCGACGTCGCAATCGATCCGCTCGACCGCGCGTTTGGCGCCGAGCGCCGCAAGCCGCGCGTCGATCGCCTTGCCGATGGCGCAGAACTCCGCATAGGCGCTGTCGCCGAGCGCCAGCACCCCGAATTCGACGCCCTCGAGCCGCGGCGCTTTCTCGCCCATCAGCTCCGCATAGGCGTGGATGGCGCGTGCGGGCGGCTCACCCTCGCCCCAGGTCGCCGCGATCACCACGAGACGGCGGGCGTTCGCCAAGCTCGCAAGCTCGAGATCGGCCATGTCGACGAGCATGGGCTTGAAGCCGAGCTTGCGCGCGGATTTCGCCATGTCGGAGGCGAGCCGCTCGGCATTGCCGGATTCGGTGGCGTAGAGGATGGTCAGCGGCTCCGCCGCCTGGGGCGGCGCGGCAGGCTGCGGTGCCGCATGGGCGGCATCGAGCCCGGCCAGAAATCCAGCGAGCCAGGCGCGCTGGGTGGCGCTCGCCGGCCCCACGACCCGGTTGAGGATGTCGATCTCATCCTCGGCGAAGGGCGCGGTCTTCGGGATGGGGGAAACTTTCATCCGCGGCTCGCTTTGGGCAGCTCGGGTTGGGCGGGCTGCGTCCCGTCAACACGAATTAGAACATAATTCTCCTCGAGCGCAATAACAGCGCAATCAAAAGAATGTATTCGCATAACAGCACGACTTAATAGATCTTCTTGCTATTTTCTGTGTGAGTGGCGAAACAGGCGTTCGGACGCGCGGCGCGTTCCCGGACCGGGGCTGAATGCCCGGTCGGTTCATCGCACGTGATCTCCACGCTTCCGGTCGCCTTGTTCTTGGATTGTTCTTGCCGGCCAACGCGCGATCCGCTACTCTGGCTTGTGGGGGCCCGCATGGTGCAGCGCGTTTCTACGGTTGCATTCGAAGGCATCGAGGCGCGCGCCGTCGACGTTCAGGTCGGGGTCGCGCCCGGGCTGCCGGCCTTCATCATCGTCGGCCTGCCCGACAAGGCAGTCTCGGAAGCCCGCGAGCGGGTGCGCGGCGCGCTCGTCGCGTCGGGCCTCGCGCTGCCGGCCCGGCGCATCATCGTCAATCTCGCGCCCGCGGATGTGCCCAAGGAAGGCAGCCATTACGACCTGCCGATCGCGCTCGGCCTGATGGCGGCGATCGGCGCGATCCCGCACGACGCGGTGGCGGGTTTCACCGTGCTCGGCGAGCTCGGCCTCGACGGCTCGATCGCGCCGGTCGCGGGCGTGCTGCCGGCCGCGATCGGCGCCAATTCGCGCGGCGAAGGCCTGATCTGCCCGTTCGCGTGCGGACCCGAAGCCGCCTGGGCGAGCCCCGAGATGGAGATCATCGCGGCGCAATCGCTGATCCAGCTCGCCAATCATTTCAAGGGCACCCAGGTGCTCTCGCGGCCGGCCCCGAAGGTGCGCGAGTTCGCCGAGCCGCCGCTCGACCTCAAGGACATCAAGGGCCAGGAAAGCGCCAAGCGCGCGCTCGAGATCGCGGCGGCGGGCGGCCATAATCTCTTGATGGTCGGCCCGCCGGGCGCCGGCAAGTCGATGCTCGCCGCGCGGCTGCCCTCGATCCTGCCGCCGCTGTCGCCGCCGGAGCTCCTCGAAATATCGATGATCGCCTCGGTCGCGGGCGAGATCGCCGAAGGCGCGCTGTCGAGCCGGCGGCCGTTTCGCAACCCGCATCATTCCGCCAGCATGGCGGCGCTCGTCGGCGGCGGGTTGCGGGCCAAGCCCGGCGAAGTCTCGCTCGCGCATAACGGCGTGCTGTTCCTCGACGAGTTTCCGGAATTTCAGGCCCACGTGCTCGACGCGCTGCGCCAGCCGATCGAGAGCGGCGAAGTCCTGATCTCGCGCGCCAATCACCGCGTGACCTATCCGTCGCGCCTGATGCTGGTCGCCGCCATGAATCCGTGCCGCTGCGGGCGCGCCAACGAGCCGGGGTTCTCCTGCAACCGCGGACCGAACCCGCGCTGCGCGGCGGACTATCAGGCGCGCATTTCCGGGCCGCTGATGGACCGCATCGATCTGCACATCGAAGTCCCGGCCGTGAGCGCCGCCGACCTGATCCTGCCGCCGCCCGCCGAGGGCAGCCGCGAGGTCGCCGCGCGCGTCGCCGCCGCGCGCGAGATGCAGGTAAAACGCTACGCCGCGCTCGGGCTTGCGGGCGTGCGCACCAACGCGCAGGCGCAAGGCCCCGTGCTCGAGGAGATCGCCAAGTCGGACGCCGCCGGGCTGAAACTGTTGCGCGACGCCGCCGAGGCGATGCGGCTCTCCGCGCGCGGCTATCACCGCGTGCTGCGCGTCGCGCGCACGCTCGCCGACCTCGACGGCGCGGGAAACGTCGGCCGCATCCACCTCGCCGAGGCGCTGTCCTACCGCACGCTCATCGACGAGGTGCGCCGCGCGGCGTGAGCGGCCAAATTGCGGCCGAAGAGATGCCGGATCACTACGATGCCCCCGCCGACTTGATCCGCTTCGAGCACCGGCTCGTGCATCTGGACAAGGCGATCGACCGGGGCAGTGCCAAGATCGTCGCCATCGGTTCCTCTTCCACGCAAGGTGTCGGAGCGAGCTCGGCGGAGCGATCCTATCCGGCGCGCCTCGCGGTCGAGCTGACGACCCGATATCCCGGTGTGCCGATCACGGTGGAGAACAAGGGCGTCGGCGGCCAGGAGGCCGGCGACGAGCTGGCGCGTTTTCAGAAGGACGTGATCGATGAAGCGCCGAGCCTGGTGATCTGGCAGATAGGAACCAACGCGGTTTGGAAGCAGTACGATCTTTTGCAAGTGGCCGGCGATATTCGTACGGGATTGAAGAGGCTCGGGGACTTGCCCATGGACGTCGTTCTCATGGATCTCCAGTACGCCCCCGCGGTCCTGCAATATCCCAGCGAAGCCGAGCGTATGGTTGCGCTGATTGCCGAGGCCGCCCGGGAGGCGCGCGCCAACTTGCTCCGCCGGTTCGCCCTCATGGGTTATTGGAACGTGATCGAGCGGATTCCGTTCGATCAAACGATCGAAAGGGAGCCTGACGGATTACAGCTTCACCAGAATGATTGGAGCTATGCCGGTGTGGCGACAGCGCTCGCGAGGGCAATCACCGAGGCGGCTCCTCGCGTGGGCGCCACCTAGTCTAGGAAATGCGAGCTGCGTCCGGATCGCCCTAAGAACACAAGCGCTCAGAAGCTGTAGGCAACGCCCAATCGCAGCGTATGGAAGCTCGCGCTCACGTCGGCGACTGCCGCGGAAGAGCCGGCGTTCGGCAGCGCGCTGCCGGAAGTGGTGCGGATGAGCGGGATATTCTTGCTGGATCGGCCGAGATCGGTGAAGCGGTACTCGGCCCTGACCTTCCAATTGGGGCCGAGCGCAGTTTCGATGCCGGCGCCGGCGGTCCAGCCGATGCGCAGGTCGTTCCAGCTCCCGGCTCCGAACGTGGTATGGGTGACCGAGCCGCCGCCGATTTCGTTGTACACGCTCGTGGCCGAAAAGCTGAACGCGCTGTCGACCGACCCGAAGGCAACCCCGCCGGTGCCGTAGAGCAGGATCGAAGGCGTCAGCAGGCCGCCCAATCGCAGGCGGGCGGAAGCATCCCAATTCTGCCGAACCTGTCCGGTGAAGAACTCGGTGCGGCTGGCGGTGTCGGTCTGGCCCGGCGTATTGGTGTTGCCGTAAAACGCGTTGGTCATCACGATCGCGTTCGCCGCGCTCTCGGTCTTCTTCGCCGCGAAATCCGCCTCGGCGCCGACCACCATCCTGCCGAATTGGTAATTGTATCCGACGAAGCCGCCTCCGGTGAGGCTGGCCTTGTGGCCGTCGAAACCGAACGCGGGATCGGGGTCGCTCGTCGGGGACAGCAACTTTGCGCCGCCGGTCCCGGTCACGGCGAAGAATTGGTTGGCGCCATGCTCGTCGAATTTCTGGTGCCCGATCGTGGCACCGATGAAGCCGCCGAGATAAAATCCGCTCCAGGGCGAGCGCACCGGGTATGGGGTCGCGTAAGGCGGCGGCGCGGAGGCGGGACGACCGTAAAGATCGGCGGCTTGCGCCGTTAGCGGCGATATCAGCAGCACTGCGACCGCAACGATACCCAACGATGCGCGCATGGCGTCCTCCGCGTCCCAAAACCCCGGATCCAGACAACAACAGTGGGCTTAAGGCCGAACTAATAAACGCGGTTAACGATCCGGGACGAACGAGCGGTGGATCCGAATCGATGGCTCGGAGATCGCCTGGCCGCCATCGACGATGCTTATCGCGGGACCGATCGAAACCTGCGACGTTGCGGCACAGCGCTCGGGAGCATCAGGCGGGCTAAGAAGGCAGCATAACTGGACCATTCGACTAAAAACCGGCTTTGGCATCCGCCAGAGCCGGTTTTGTTTGGAATTCTCAACTGCATCCGCACGCATAGCGGCCCGCGATCTCGCCACCGGTGCGAAATGCTTCACCCGCGCAGGACAGCGACAAAAGGCGGGACCCCGCCGGCTGCTAATCAGCTCGCTGAGACGAAATTCCGATTGCCCATCGAAATCAAAGCCGCGGCGACTCCGATCCGCAGCGGCGGAATGGAATTCTGCAAACTTCAGACGCTCCGACCGGGCGTCAGATACGCAGGTACCCCCCGCGCCCGGGAAGGAATTCCGGACGCCCGCAACGGAGCAGTGTCAGAAGAGCCCTCGGCGAGCCGAGTGGCTCTTCTGTATCCGAGAGCTCGCCGGCACGCGACCGATCAGGCCTCGACCAGAGCAACCGGCCTCTCCGTGGCCTCGATTTCGGCCTGGGCGGAGGCGGGCAATTGCAGCACTTTCGCGCGCTGGCCTTCGCACAAACGCGTGAGCAGCACGATCTGACCGCCCGGGAATTCGAGCGCGTCATGATGCACATGCGGCTGGTCGTTATTGACCTTGCGGAACCGCGCCAGTTTTTCCCCGACCTTTCGGTTCGGAAGGAAAGAGCCGAGCGCAGGATCGTATTCCACATCGCTCTCGAACGCGAGCTCGGTGCCCGGAAGCAGGCACACCGCCACATTCGGATCGTCCCCGGCCGCAAAGCCGCGGGTAATCGAATTGTGGAATTTCGTCGATACGAGCTCGTCGCCGACCTTGGCGGGCCGAGACGCTACGTGTTGCAGACTGTAGTCACACATCGAAGGTTCTCCTCTGGCTGTGACCAGGGACGCGCCCCTTCGCTTTGAACAATCCGAAGTTCCTCCTGGTTCCCACCGGACTCGAATCCGGCCTAACGGCGCCGCCGGGTGATGCCCGCGCGACCGAGGTCGGAACCGTTACGGCGTCACGGACTTGCCCTGTCAGATCGCGCCCGCGGATCGAAAGAACCGGTGGCGGGCGCCGCTTTGCGCTCGCGGCACGGATCGCGAAAGCAGACGAATTTCGGCCACGGAGGCGAGGTTTGCGACGCGGACCGGCGCCGCCGCCGTTCTGGCGGAGAGCCGATTGCGGGCAATCCCTGCTTCTCAAGAAATAGACGAGTGCCCCGAGCGGGCCGCGCGATGCCGATGTGAAAATGCCGCAAGCCGGACCTCTCCGGCTCGCGGCATGTCAAGGTTTCCGCGTGGTAAACGCGACGGCGAAGGTCACGTCCTCGGCTGGGGAACGATGCGGATATAGGGCCTCGGCGCCTTCCAGCCTTGCGGATAGGTCTTCTTGGCCTCTTCGTCGGAGACCGAGCCCGCGATGATCACGTCGTCGCCCTGCTTCCAGTTCACCGGGGTCGCGACCTTGTGCTTGGCGGTGAGCTGCAGGGAATCCAGCACGCGCAGCACCTCGTCGAAATTGCGACCTGTGGTCATCGGATAGGCGATGATGAGCTTCACCTTCTTGTCGGGTCCGACGATGAACACGTTGCGCACGGTCTGATTGTCGGCCGGGGTGCGCCCCTGCGCGCTCGTCCCGGCGCTCGCCGGCAGCATGCCGTAGAGCTTGGAGATCTTCAGGTCGGGGTCGCCGATCATCGGATAGTTCGGCGCGTGGCCCTGGGTCTCCTTGATGTCGTTCGCCCATTTGGAGTGGCTGTCGACCGGATCGACGGAAAGGCCGATGATCTTCGTGTTGCGCCGGTCGAACTCCGGCTTGAGCTTGGCCATATAGCCGAGCTCCGTGGTGCAGACCGGCGTGAAATCCTTCGGGTGCGAAAACAGCACCGCCCAGGAATTGCCGATCCAATCGTGGAACCGAATGGAACCCTCGGTGGTCTGTGCCTCGAAATCCGGGGCCGTGTCGTTGATCGCCAGTGCCATGACATACCTCCCTCAATTGGCCGTAACGTAGCCTCAGGCGGCCTTGGATTTCAAAGAGAAAATATTTTTGAGGGTCAAGAGCGCGAGAGCATGAGGCGCCTGCCGCGGGCGCGCCGCGGGTCGCTGTGTTTTGCATGCGGGCGCAACGCCCCGCGCTGGGTCCCCCCGCCGCGACCTCGCCGGATTCGGGCCAGCGGCCTCGCGCGCTCGCGCATGGCAGGCAAGCGCCCGATCGATCGCGCCCCGCGCCCGCGCTGCGCACGGCCGGATCAGATGATCATCAGAAAAATCCCGCAGACACCGAGGGCGAGGATCCAGGCCAGATCGAGATTGATCCAGGCGGAGCGCAGGAAGGCGAGCCCCACCCATTCGTACACGATGAGCGAGACGACGCCGATCGTCCCCAGCATCACACCGGTATGGAGGGCAACGGCCGCCAGCGCAATGGAGCCGCTCGCGGCCGTCACGCCTGTGGCGCCGGATAGACATAACGGGATGAGCACCGGGATCAGCATCAGCCCGGCCCCATGCGCGCTCGCCATGAGGAACGACCACAGCGCCAGCCCGGCAAGGCCGGTCTGCATGCCGACGCGCAAGCGATGCCGGTGGCCATAGATCGCGTGCCAGAGCGCCCATGCAATCAGGATGGCGCCTGCGACATGGCTGAGCATGCCGTGATCGATCACGAGACCGAGCACCAGGACCGCAAACACCACGACGGCGATCGCCGTGGCGTGCCCGAGCGCGATCGGCAAGAGCGAAAGCAACACGACCGCGCCGCTGCGGCGATGCAATCCCAGCGCAACCGCGAACAGCCAGCCCATGGCCGGATTGATGCCGTGGAAAAAACCCAGCCCGGCGAGCGCCAGCCAGGGCCAGAGCTCTGCAGGCATGCGGCAGAAATCAGTTGGTCATTCCGGCCGAACGCGAAGCGTGAGAGCCGGAACCTATGGCCACCGCTTTATGAATATTCCTGAAGCCGGTGTTCATAGGTCCCGGCGCGCGCTCGCTGCGCTCGCTTGGCCGGGATGACGGTTTGAGCATCTGTTGATCCGCGCTGTGGTCCTCCGCCGCTGTCGTCCGCGCTCCGCCTCACGGATAGCAATAGGAATCCGAGGAGCAGTCGCCGCCGTCGAGCCGGACCTGATGCGGCCGGTGACTCTTCGGCCATTCGACGAAGAACTTCGGATCGAAGGCAATGCCGCCTTCGGGCTTGGCATCGAGCTTCACCATCCAGCCGTCGATGCCCGCAGGATAGAATTGCGGGTCGATCGCGCCGTAGAGCGAGTTGGTGAAATACACCCGCTTGCCGTCCCGGCTGATCTCGACCATTTGCGGGCCGCCGCTGAGTGCGCCGTTCTTGCCGCCCGGATGGCTCGCGCGCGAAACGATGCCGCCGATGCGCACCTTGCCGGTGAGCTTGGGCTTGAACGGATCGGAGACGTCGTATTGCTGGAGGTCGCCGGTGCCCCAGCAGGCGACATAGAGGTAGCGGTCGTCCATCGACAGATCGATGTCGGTGACGAGCGGCGGCACCGCCTTGAAGCCCTTGAGCACCGGCGGCAGGTCGTCGGGATCCGCCGGCTCGGCCGGAATGTCGATGATCTTCGTGACCGCCCATTTGTCGCCGTCGCGATGCCAGGTCCAGATCGAGGACGACAAATCCTTGAGGCTGATGACGCAATTCACGAAGCCGTAGGCCTTGGTGGGATCGTGCGCGGGACGCAGCTCGAACACGAGCTGGTACTCCGGGCCGAAGTCGATCTCCTGCAGGTGCTTGCGTTTGGTGAAATCCCAGAAATGCAGGCGTCGGCCGTATTTGGCGCCGAGCAGGATTTCCGGCACCAGCCCGTTCTCGAAGGTGTCGGGCGTGCCCCATTCGCTCGTCACCAGGGTGTCGTAGCCGAGATGCCACCAGCCGTCATAGCTGAGCTGCTGCGGCCCGCGGTCGACCTCCCAGCGGCCGAGCGGCTCGAAGCTCTCGTGATCGATCATGAAGATGCCGCCCGGCGCCTTGCCGTCCTTGTTGCCGAGCGCGACCACATAGATGCCGCCGGGACCGCAATGAACCGTGTGGGGCCGCGTGTAGCCGGTCTTCTCCGCGATCTCTTCGGGCTCGATCACTTTCACGATCTTCGGCTTGCGCGGATCGGGCTTGGTGTCGAGGATGTGAATGCGCGAGGAGCGCAAGCCCGGCACCACCAGATAGCGCCGCTCGACGTGGGGATGCGGCGCGTTCGGGCACAGGCACGACGAGCAGGCGTTCCAGCCGAAATGATGCAGTTCGTCGCCGGCGGTCGGCATATCGACGCTGCCGAGGATGCTCGCATAGCTTTTGGAACCGGGGTCGACGTCGACCACCGCGATTGCGTCCGGTTTCTTGCGCGCCGGATCGAAGGCGGCCACATAGGCGAATTTTTCCGGCGGCGCCTTCATGGCCATGCGCGGGGATGGATAAAAACTGGGATCGGGTCTCCAGGTCATGGCGTTCTCCCATCGGCTTCGCATTCCGCTGGGCGAGCTTAGCGCGTTCCAATTGCGCTGGCGATGGACCAAGACGTCGATTCCGTCGCCACATGCCCGATCCAATTCCAGTGGCTCTCCTTGCGCGGCTCGCGATCGATCGCCGCCATCAAGGTCGCGGACTCGGACGCGCGCTGTTTCGCGACGCCGCAATACGCGTTGCGCACGCTGCTGATGTGATCGGCATCCGCGGCATTCTCGTGCACGCGGTCTCGGCGAACGCCAAGGCATTTTATCTCGCCCTTGGGTTCGAACCCTCCCCGATGGAAGCGATGACGCTGATGGTCACCCTGGCCGATGTGCGCGGGAGCCTTGAATGAATTTCTCCCGATCGATTTTCATGCCGGGGCGCTCGGCGCTTTGACCCGATGCGATACCTTGGGGGCGAGGGCGAGATCTGCCGGGCGGACGCGGCGGCCCTCCTTGGTGCGCAGCTCGAGCCCGATCGCTTCCCCGCTGGTTCGGTCGACCAGCGCCTCCCGCTCATGCGCCTGGAACCGCCATTTGGCGCCCCACAGGCGCAGCGCGATCAGCACCATGCCGAGTTCCCGACCCTGATCGGTCAGAACGTATTGGTGCCGAGCGCCGTCCGCCGCCGGGATCTTTTCGAGAATGCCGCAGGCGACGAGCTTCTTCAGCCGGGCCGCGAGGATGTTCCGGGCAGCACCGAGGCTGCGCTGAAATTCGCCGAACCGGCGCTTGCCCATGAGCGCGTCGCGCACGATCAGCAGCGACCACCATTCGCCGATGCAATCGAGCGAGCGCGCGACCGGGCACGGCGCATGCGCCATATTCTTGCGTCTCATGAGTTCTTGCTCTCGGCCCGACCGACTGGGCCTTGGCTGTCGATGATTCGGGGAACCGGATCATAGCCCCGAGCACGAAAGTTTCAAATTGAAATCAATATGGTTTTGCTATTAAACTCCTTCGCCCTTGGTCGAGGAATGAACGGCTGGCAGCCTATCGCCGGCTCTGAGGATAGGGCCGGCGGACGCAAATCGCGGGGAGAGATCAATGGCCGAGGCGGCAAATTCCGTCGGCGCCGTGAATCCATTCCGATTTCTCGGCCGTAGCCTGTTCGTCGATGTCGCGCTGCCGTGGCTGACGGTCCGGATTCTGGAAACGTACGGCGTGCCGACGGTCTGGGCGCTCGCGGTAGCCGCGCTGTTCCCCGGGGCCTCGACGCTCCTCGCCTGGATTCATGGGCGGCGCGCTGATCAGCGACGAGATGCGGTTCGGCCTGCTTCGGGCGGCGCCCGCATTCGGCCTGTTCGGGGTCGCCTGCCTCGTCTCGCTCCTGATGCCGCGGCCGTTGACGTTCTTTGTCGCCCGCCATTTTCAGACCGCAGGCGACCCGGCCAAGGCGGCCGAATGGAACGCGCGCATGGAAGTCGCGGGCTTTCGCCAGGCCATGCGCTTCATCACCGCAGTGTGGGGCCTCGTGTGCGCGCTCGAAGCGGTGCTGGGTTTCGCCGTCGCGTTCCTGCTCCCGGTGCATACCGCGATCGTGGCGGAACCGACGATCGGCATCGCCAGCGTGGTCGGTCTCCTGCTCTGGACTGCGGCCTATGCCAGAGCCAGACAGGCACGCCGCCAGAGTTCGGCCGCGACGCCCTGAGCGCCGGACTTTTATCTCTCGGGCGAGCGAGGTGCGCCCGGGACGCGCGCCCGTATTTGGCCCGGATCTCGTCGATCTCGTCGTCGGCGAGATGCTCGATGCCGACGCGGGCCTTGTGCGCACCGCTTACCCGAACGAGCGCGCCGCCATTTTCCGGCGCAGCCAGTATGGCTGGGCGTACCACAGCCCGATCAGCACGATCATGACTGCGAGGGCGGCCGCAAGCCCCAGGATGGACGTTCCGGTGATCTTGCCGACCGCCACGTAGACGTCGCCGGCGATGCCGCCGGCGAGCGGGACGGTCGCGGCGACGATGAACCAGGAACCGATGCGGTGGAACTCCTCGGTATCCTCGCCGCTGAATGCGATGCGGTGAAAGGCAGCCGGAGCGATCAACAGAATGACCGCGAGCGCCACCAACATCAGCGCCGCGGCGTGCACGAGCTTCGATGAATACGGCAGCGCTTCGAAGGCGCGGGTCAGCGTCACCGCGAGCTGAAATCCCAGCAGCGCCTGCGCGCCCGGGAGCACCACGCGCGCCTCCGTCAGCATCTCCTCGATCTTGGTGGAAAGCGAGGTGTGCTCCTCTTTTTCGGATTCGGGCATCGGGGTCTCCTTGGCGCGCCTGACGAGATATTCGAGGCCGTACCAGAACACGAGGGCGAGAACGAAAAACCCCGCGCCGGCGATATAGCCGGCGGCGGGCCCGAACAGCCGCTCGACGACCGCGTAATGATCGATGCCGAGGCTGATCGCGAAGGGCAGCAATGCAGCGCCCGCCATATAGCCGGTGACGCGAAAAATCCGCTGGCTGGTGCGGCCTTCCTCCACGATCCGATGCTGCATCGACGGCGCGATCAAGAGACCGAGCGTGGTGACCATCAGCAGCAGCGCGACCGCATCGAGCCCGCGTGCGAGCGAGCTCAATTCGCCGAAGGATTCCTGAAACACGCCGTGGAACTGAAAACCCAACAGGATCTGGCCGCCGAGCAGGAGCAGGCGCGTCTCGTCGAGCGCGGTCTTGAGCTTTTTCTGCAGACTTCCGGACGACTGCGCCATGTCCGGATAATTGCTTGATCCTGCTGGCAGTTCCGACGGATACCCGCGCCGAGACCGCGACTGCATGAGCGACGCGGGTCCGCTGCGGGCAGACGACCGCTGCGTTCGACGCTTTCGGCAAGATCAATCCCGCTTCAAAATTCGCCGGTCCGGAATCGACCCGCCGTCCGGCGCTCCCGCGAGTGCTCCCGACAAGCACGCGAACGGATCGACCTCGGTCGCCATCCCCACGCCAAATCCTTCGAAACGATTGGGCAGCGGGCCGCCGCGATAGAGCTTGGGAAATTCACTGGGGTGAATGAACTCGTCACGGAACCAGGGAAATTGCTTCGGGTCGAAACATTCGACCAGCCAGTCGATCAGGTGGCGGACCCGGGGAATGCGCCCGGCATCGGCGTGATAGGTCAGCCAGATGTCGCGCGAGGAACGCAGGTCCAGATCGATCGGCACCATCTTGGTGCCGAGTGCCGCTCCATAAGTGACGAGCCAGCCGATGCCGGCCCCGTTGGCAATGGCAGCGGCATGGGCGCTGCTGGAATTGGTGCGAATCGCCAGAAAGCCCAGACGCGGCGCATCGGCGAACCAGCGCTCGTAGGCCTCGCTGCCGCCGCTTTGCTCGGAGTTTTGGAAAACGATGCGGTGCCGGGTCTTCAGCTCGGCCACGCTCGTGGGAACGCCGTAAGTCTCGATATAGGAGGCTGCCGCAAACGGCATCGTATGCAGGCGGCCCAGCCGAATCAGCTTCAGGTCCGCGGCCGTCGGTTTCGTCAGTTGCACCGCCACCTCGGCCTCGAGCCGCAACAAATCGACCGAGCGCATGCCGCAGTGAAGATCGACGAGCAGCAGCGGATACGCCCGCTGGAATTCCGATAGCCGCGGCGTCAGCCAGAAAGTGCCGAGACCCTCGGTCACCGCCAGCCGGATCTCGCCGGCAAGGGAGGGGACCGCGCGCTGCCGCGCCCGCACCAGATCGAAATATGCGCCTTCCATGCGTTGCGCCGCGGCGAAAATCTGCTCGCCCTCGCTGGTGACGCGGAGGCCGTCGACATGCCGCGTAAACAATGTCACCCCGAGCTGCGCCTCGAGCTCGTTGATGCGGCGGCGCAGGGCATTCATCGATTGCCCGAGGTTGCACGCCGCAGACCGGAAGCTGCCGCACTGGGCGACTTCGAGAAAGGTCCGGACGTTTTCCCAGTCCGGCAGATCCCGGCCGGCCGCGGAGGCGGGATGTGCATTTAACGGAACACCCCTGTGCTGCCGAAGGTACATACAGAATCTCCCCATTCACCTACGGTTTTGCCGGACTGACGGCGCTCGCGAGCTTTCATCCGGGTATTTTGCCATATGCGGATCTTTCTGCTGACCGGAGTCGTCACCGCATTGAGCCCGGGCATTCCCAAGGCGGACCGCGTAACCTTCGATTTCGTCGAGATCACGAAAACGGCCGGCATGCGCATTCGCCTGGAAAACATCTCGGTCTCGACCCAGGTGGCGAAAATATTCGAGCTGGATTCGATCGGGAAATTCTATTTTCTGGGCGACGGCCCCCACCATTATCTGCTCGGCATCGAGCGCGCCGACGGGGTGCAGGCGTTCGATCCGCGCGACATCAGTCTCGAGGACCTGCGGCATTTGATCGAGGGAGACTGAGTGGGACGGCCGCACGGAATGGCTCCTAGATCATCGGATCGGGCCGCCGACCGCGCCTTGGAGGATCGGACCGAACAGCTCCCAGCTCTCGCCGCTGAATCGCATCATCTGCATCTGCTCGAGCGGAGCATAATGGTCCGGGCGGGTGTTGATCGTGATGCCCGGCAGCAGCATGGGCAGCCGCAGATCCCGCAGGCTCGCCGCCTGCTTCATGACGTTTGCGCGGGTGAGATCATGCCCACAGCGCTCCAGCACCTCGACCAACGTCTGCGCGACGCTGTAGCCATACACCGTGAAAAAGTTGGTCCTGTCGCCGTCCGGATAATAGCGATCCATGAAGGTGAGCCATTGCTGCAATCCGGGATCGGCCGCCCAGATCGGATCGGCCGGATCTTTCAGGAAGCTGGTGGACAGGATGCCTCTGGCGTTCTCCGGGCCGGCAGGCCTGAGAACCGAGCCGATCGCGGTCGAGACGTTGTTGAGCACGTGCACGGGCCGCCAGTCGAGCTCGGCGAGCTTGCGGATGATCTGAATGACGAATTTCGGCCCGGACACGTCGAAGAGGATGTCCACGCCCGCGGCCTTGAGGCTCACCAGCTCGGAATCCAGCATCGTCGCCGTTGCCTCGTACGGCACTTCGATGATCGGCATGCGGCCGGCGATGCCGTCCTTCAGTCCGTTGAGATAATCCTTGCCGTAGTCGTCGTTCTGATAGAGGACGCCGATCTTTCCGCCGGGGTGATGCTCCAGCAGATAGTGCGCGTAAATGCGCGCCTCGCTCTGGTAGCTCGGCTGCCAACCCATCGTCCAGGGGAAGCGATTCGGGTCGTTCCATTTGCTGGCGCCGCTGGCGACGAACAGCTGCGGCACCTTTTTGCTGTTCATGTATTTCTGGATCGCGGTGTTGGTCGGCGTTCCCAGGCTGTTGAAGATGAGCAGGACCTCGTCGCTCTCGACGAGTTTCCTGGCCTGCTCCATGGTCTTGGCCGGGTTGTAGCCGTCGTCATAGGAAATGAAGCGGATCTTGCGGCCGTTGACGCCGCCCTCGGCATTGACCTCGTCGAAATAGGCGGCTTCGGTCTTGCCGATGATGCTGTAGGGCGAGGCCAGCCCGCTATACGGAATGATGTGGCCGACGCGGATCTCGGTATCGCTGGCACCCGCGTCGTAGCGCTCCTGCGCGAGCGCGGGATCCGCCAATACCAGTCCGAGCGCAATTGCGGCCGTCAGTCCCCGGCGGTCGCACCCCATCTTCTCCCCTCCAGGCGAACCGTCGTCACGACGGGGTCCGCTGCAGCAAACCCCGCGCGCGGGCATTTCTTCATCGATTTTTCACTAAACCCGACTTTCGCGGTCCGGTGGAACGGTTCGGGTGAGACAAATCACACAAGTGCCGTTTTTTCCAAAGCATTTTCCGGCTGGCGGTACTTTGGTGGGGTATCCGGAATTCGGAGCACCCCCTGTCCACCACGGAAACCAAATCAAGTCACAGACAATTCAAGGTTTTGCCATAGTATAGGCGCAACCTGCCGTTCTTCGCCCCGAGGCGCACGACATGGCGATATTCATGCTGAACGGGATGATCACGGGACAAAGCGCGGCCGTGGCGGGTGCCGACTGCCTGGCCATCGATTATGTCGAGATTCAAGAGCGCGGCGGCAGCAGCACCCGCCTGAGCAACGTCTGCGCGGCGCCGGAAGTCGCCAGCATTCTCAAGATCGGCGCCACCGGCCGATTCTTCTTTCGCGACATGGGCCCGACCAATCGTCTGTTGGGAATCGAGCGCGCGGATGGCGTGCAGGCCTTCGACCTGCAGGACGCAACCGTCTCCAGCCTGCAGAAATATGTCGAGCACAGGTCGGACGGCGGCCCGACCGGCCGGGCTTGACGGAGTTCTCAGCCCGCCTGCTCGCGTCCACCCGGGATGAGCACGAGGCCCGGGAATTCGATGAACGGGATCTCGTCTTCGGCGAAACGTCCGGAGACGTTGAACAATGGTTCGCCGCGATAGATTTCGGCAAATTCGCTAGGATGGACGAACTCATCGCGGAAC
>WNFY01008954.1_pt1 | contig 25604 bp, 21 predicted proteins | sample 5400091 | NCBI WGS metagenome assembly WNFY01 (sample SAMN13153364, study PRJNA577476) | soil metagenome | isolation source: 60 cm soil or saprolite under grassland replicate 1 | place: USA:California | collected 2016-06-15 | reverse complement strand
GGCAAGCTCCACTGTACAGCTCGATGGTTCAGGCAGTTCGGACCCTGCCGGAAATCCGTTGACCTACCAGTGGACGCAGGCCAGCGGTCCAACCGTCACGCTCTCCAGCGCCACCGCAGTCAAGCCCACCTTTACGGCTCCCTCCAGCGCCACCACTCTGACCTTTCAACTGGTGGTCAACAACGGGCAGGTGAATAGCAATCCTGATACGGTCACGATCACCGTAAGTAGCAGCTCCGATCTCGCTCTTTTCGCGACGGCGACGGCTTCTTCAGAGAATGCCAGCACCGGTCAGACGGCTGATAAGGCGATTGACGGGGTGATTGATGGCTATCCAGGTGACTCTACCAAAGAGTGGGCGACCGTCGGCGGGAAAGCAGGGAGTTGGCTCAAGCTCACCTGGTCCAGTTCACAAACCGTGAGCAAGGTTATACTCTACGACCGTCCAAATCTAAACGACCAGATCACTGGCGGGAATATCCAATTCAGTGACGGGAGCAGCATCACGATCAGCGCGCTTAACAATAATGGTTCAGCTACTCCTTTTACTTTCACATCCAGGACCATCACGAGCTTACAGCTCAATATCACCTCGGTGAGCTCCTCGACCCAAAACGTCGGTTTAGCCGAGATCCAGGTTTACCAGAACAGTACTGGTGGAAGCCAGCCGGTAGCCAATGCGGGTCCTGACCAGACAGTCACGGCAAGCTCCACTGTACAGCTCGATGGTTCAGGCAGTTCGGACCCTGCCGGAAATCCGTTGACCTACCAGTGGACGCAGACCAGCGGTCCAACCGTCACGCTCTCCAGCGCCACCGCAGTCAAGCCCACCTTTACGGCTCCCTCCAGCGCCACCACCCTGATCTTTCAACTGGTGGTCAACAACGGGCAGATGAATAGTAATCCTGATACGGTGACCATTACGGTGAGTAACAACTCCGATCTCGCTCTTTTCGCGACGGCGACGGCTTCATCACAGAATACTAGCACCGGCCAGACGGCTGATAAGGCGATTGACGGGGTGATTGATGGCTATCCAGGTGACTCTACCAAAGAGTGGGCGACTGTTGGCGGGAAAGCAGGGAGTTGGCTCAAACTCACCTGGTCCAGTTCACAAACTATGAGCAGAATCGTCCTCTACGACCGTCCAAATCTAAACGACCAGATCACCGGGGGAAATGTCCAATTCAGTGACGGGAGCAGCATCACGATCAGCGCGCTTAACAATAATGGTTCGGCCACGACCTTCACCTTCTCGTCCAGAACCATCACGAGCTTACAGCTCAATATCACCTCGGTGAGCTCCTCGACCGAAAACATCGGTTTAGCCGAGATCCAGGTTTACACAAGTTAAACCCTCGACGTAAAGACCATTGCAAGGGCAGGAATAGTAACCACGCGGGCAGCTCTTTTGCTCGCGTGGTTACTATTCTATAGTTATTGTCTCCTTATGCAGCAATGTGGAGATGAAACTCTGGCCTGAGCTATAGGGTATCACAATGTTAACCACAGAAGCCTTTTTGCACTTGTATCTCAACATCAATCATACCAATTTTCGACGGAGCAGTAGTATACTTAGCACCGTCTGGGTATATGCCCGAGTCGGGCTTACAGGGCAATGAGCCAGCCGATTTTTGTGTCATTGCATAGATCTGTTTAGATCCATAAAGGGGTTTGACAGGACATACCTTGTCTGAAGACATCTTTAGATGCCGTGTTTTTATAAATGCTTTAACGTATCACCTTTGAGGCAATATAAAGATTTACAAGTAAAAGATATCTCTTCGATATCTACGGAGCTCGATGAAAGGGGCTATGTGTGTCGCGAGTACTTGAGGCAATTTTTCGTCATCCTCTGCAAATCTTTTTGATGTTCCTGGTCGCTGTTGTAGCAGGCCTGGCGATTGCTTATACCCTGCCACGTTCGTACGTATCATCAACATCCCTATGGGCATTGCGCCGTTATGCGGTTATCGGCCCGTCAGGCCCAGAGAGCGACCTGACGTCTACCCCTGCACAGACGCAAGTTGCAGCCCTCACAGAATTACTCCAGAGTCGTGACTTTGTCCTGACGATAGCGAAGTCAACCGATCTGGCAACAACACTCAAGCTGGGTTCGGCATCATCCAATCAACAACTCGTGGATGATACAATGGTGCAAGATATTTCTAAGCACCTGGTTATTGCCACCAGTGGCTACAACTTGTATGAAATCTCTTACACGAATAGCAATGCGCAGGTGGCTTACCAGGTGGTAACCGCCGTCGTTAAGCAGTTCCAATTGCAGGGACAGAGCTTCAGTACTGCTGAAGGTCAACAGCTCTTACAAGGATACCAGGCACAACTGGCACAGGCGAAAAAAACAGCGGATGCCGCGGCCAATGCAGAGTCCCAGTATCTGGCGAGTCACCCCGAGCTCACAAAGTCAGGCGCCAACCCGCTGAGTAATCCACAATATGCCCTCCTCGATGCGAGAAGGCTGCAATCACAATCGACAATTCAGACTCTGCAGACGACCATCGCAACAATCAATGGACAAATCGCGACTCAGAGCACAGGTTCTGACACTTTTTTCAAGACAGTTGATGCTCCTTTGCAGCCGGACACGGCAGTATCACGTTCAAAAACCATTCTGGAAGCGGGAGGAGGCGGGGCGGGTATTGCGCTTTTGATGTGCACCATCTATATAGGTATACTTGTTCGGCGCGATCGCGCTCTTTACGCGGCACGGGATTTGCAGAGAGTCACGGGACACCCTGTCCTTATGCAAGTACCTCAACTCTCATTAGCAGCCATACGCGTTGTTATTCCAGACGATAAATTGTAGGAACCTTCCTTATGGTTGCCCTTATAATCAGGAAACCAGGAGAGATTGTGAGTAGCCTTATGTCTGAAGATACCAAATATTCTTCTATCGATGAAAGAACAACAAAATTGAGAAAGACGGAGAACATTGTAGAAGATGATCATGATAATGCAAACGGAATCGATAAGCAACAGACTATAACGTTTGCCGAAACGCCTCAGGGAGAGAAGCCTCTACCAAATAGGCACTTTCCTGAGACACCTGCATATACAGCAGTAACGTCTCAGTCAATGATGTTAGAAGTAATTGAACCCAAGAAAGTATCGAAGCAAGCAGCAAAAAAAGCAGCGGATCAAAAATCGCAGGTTCAGCCGCATAAGTCAAAAAAAGTCGCTGAGGAAGCAAGTATGCTTCGTATACGTTGCAAGCAGATCTGTGTTTCTACATTTCTTCGAGGGCACTCTCCTGTACGCAGTCTGGGTTTTACCAGTGCGATTCACGGCGAAGGGAAGTCCTTTTTAGCTCGTTTGGCAGCCGAGGTGATGGCCGAGGATGAGAGCACACCAGTTACATTGCTTGAGTGCAACTGGGAACACCCCTCTCTCGATACGGCCTTTCACCTCGCGCCCGGCCCCGGCCTGGCGGAATGGTTGTCAGGCTATTGTGATCTCGCAGCGATACGCCGCCAGGTTAGCCGAAATCTCACGGTTATTCCGGCGGGTGATAGCAAAGATAACCCTGTTGGCTTGTTGCGCGCGTTCCAACGCCGTGGAGCGCTTAAAGCACTGACACAGCCAAATGAACTATTGATCGTCGACCTGCCTTCAATTATGACGACGGCGTATGGGCAACTGGCAGCTGAACTGGTTGATTCAGCCATCCTTGTGGTACGCATGGGAGTGACTCCTGAGAGCTTCGTTACTGATACCAAACACCTGCTTGAGAATCTACCCGTCCAGGGGATCGTCTTCAATCAGGTCGCAAGCCGCGTTCCTAAATGGTTGAGGCGACTATTGTGAGTGAAAAAAAGCAATGAAAGCAGTTTCCATCCTTCTTTTATTCTTTCTAACGGTAGGAGTATTCTCAGGCACAAACGATCGTAGGGCGCGCCTGATATTGAGTGCGGGTATTATCCTTGCCGTTCTCTACCTATATATCGCATAACGCCAGCATAAAATTGCTCGCTTTTCCTTTGACTTGATCACATAGGAAAAGCGAGCAATTATGTGTGTGCTATGTGTGTGCTCCAACCTCGGGCCTTTGTAGACATGCTCACCTGAAAGATCAGCTACTATAGGAAGTGGAGTCACCTCCGACTAGCCCTCAACGTTTTCCAAAACCCCTCGCATTTGTGTAGGAGTGGCGCTGTCGGGCGTAAAGGTCGCAAGAACGGACTCACCAGCTTTAACAATGTCGCCGGGGCGTACAGCGATCTTAACATCGGCGCGGGCAGCCAGGACGAGATCGACCTGGGAGCCGAAGCGAATCATTCCGTAGCGCTGCCCGAGGGTCAACACCTGCTCTTCTTTCACAAACGAGACGATCTGGCGTACCAGGCGCGAGGCGATCTGGACAGCCGCAACTTGAAAGTCGCCCTGTCCAAACACCGTTGTGGCGCGTTCATTCTCGAACTCCGCCTCGGTCAGGCGCAACGAGTTGAAGTGGCCGGGAAAATGCCGCTGCTGAATGACACTTCCGGCAATGGGAGCACGATTCACATGTACATCCAGGAAACTCATGCTAATGCCGATAACAAGTGCGTCATCTGTATAGAAGGGCGTTTTAGTGAGTTCGTGCAGTGTGTAGTCGTGACCATGCTTGGTGGCGACAGGTAATACGCCGTTTTTCGACTCGTGGATATAGATGACCTTACCATCAGCAGGACTAACGACGACGTCATCGCGCTGTGGCACTGCGCGCTCGGGATCGCGGTAGAAACGATAGGCCAGGAAGCCGAAAACGCCCATCAAGGCGAGGCCCCAGCTTATCCCCGTGCTCCAGATGAGATTGAGTGAAAGCGCTTGCGCCAGCAAGGTCACAAAGAAGCTCGCGGCCAATCCTATGCCCAGGTCGATCAGAGCAATGCGCAAGACACCCAACTGCCATTTCCAGGCCAGGGGTAGCGTAAAGAGCCACGTCAAAAGCAGAGTGAGCAGAATATGTATATACATAGCTTAGAAACCTCGTTTCACAAAGAGATAGGGCAGAAGCGCCAGTTCCACCAGGCCAGGTAGAGGATCTTCGCGGCTCATGACCGCTTCAATATGGTTGCCTTTCAATGTGCGCAGATAAGAGCGCCAATGTTGATGTCCGGCCAGGATTTCAGCGATACCCGTGGGTACGTCGGTCGCCAGGCGAATCCACCGCACCTCAGGCCGGGCACGATAGATGCCAACATCTTCACCTATCTGATCGGCGAACAGTAAATAGGGGAAATCAACCCCGGCCTGCGGCCCCAGCGTGTGATAGCCCCAGGTGCGGGCATTTACATCAAGAAGCTTATATTGCCCGTTGCGATGATCAAGCTTATATTCCACTTCGACCAATCCATAATAATCGATTGCCTGTAAGAAACGTTGCGAGAGTTCTTCGAGGAGCGGGATATCCACCGTCTCAGCGTAAGTACTGGCGCGTCCGAAGTCGGGAGGATGCTGTCGGTGCCGCTGTGCAACCATACTACCGCGCGCCTGCCCGTTCTTGAAGAAGGCGCAGTAGGAGAACTGTTGTGAGCCCCCGCCGGGGATCATCTCCTGCACCATGACCTCTCCCGGCTCGACCAGGGCAGCAGCCTGCCGGAAACGCTGTAGGAGTTCGGCGCGGTTATCGACTTGCCACGCCTTAGCCTTTGTCGCGTAGATGAAATGCTCTTTGATGGCGGGTTTAATGACCAGGGGAAACTCTGCGTCGATCTCTGCCAACTCGTCCTCGTTGAGCGGATACCATGTGCGCGGTGCGGGAATATCCAGATCTGATGCCAGGCGGTACGTGTTACGCTTATCCCAGGCCCATCTCACTATGGGCAATTCAGGCGTGGGAACAAGAAACTGTTTCGAGAGTCGTTCACGATGGCGAGCAAAGGCGGCGACGGTTTCATCACGCGTGGGATACAGCACCCAGCCATCAAGATCCAATTTGCGGCCAACCTCCATTACGGTCTCAATGGTGCATTCTTCATCGCGCAAGTTCGGCACTTTTACCGAGTGCGTGACGTAGCGTGAGAAACGGCCTATAGAGACTTCGTCATCAATAATGCAGATGGGAATGCCATGACGCCCCAGACTGCGCGCAATGCCAAGGCCTTGATAGTCACCACCAAGTATGACAGCGCCCACATGTTTGCGCGGCTTTGACGCCAGTTTGAAGGGAGTAAGGGTTGAGATACCTTGTGCCCTATGTGACGTGCTGTTCGTTTCTCTTTCTTCCGATCCGACAATGATTGCTGAAAGGGCATTGTCCGTCCAGCATAGAGCGTCAGTGCCATCGAAATCGATGGCCAGGGCCTGTGGCTGAGGCTGGTCGAGGACTTTCTCGTTCTCCGGCTCGCGATGTCTATGGAAAATGCGACCAATCGTAAAGCGGTACATGGCGGAAGCCAGGTCGCCTACGAAGGGCAGAGGATCACGCCAATCGAGGACCGAGAAGGCGGTTTTTCCCATAAGTGAACGTAGATAAGCCCCTGGTGTGGTGGTGCCTGCACGTATCTCCTGTATACCCGCCGGCAGGTCTGTTATGAGGCGTAGCCATGAGTAGCCATAGCGCGGCTCAATAGCTGGGGTTTCCTTGCCCAGAAGGTCATCGTACGCGATGGCTGGAAAATCCAGTCCACAGAGCATGCAGAGCGTATGCCAGCCCCAGGGTCGTACATTGACATCGAGCAGTTTGTACTGATCTACGCGGGCATCATACTTGAATTCAACCTCAACCATGCCAGAGATATGCATGGCCGCCAGCAACCGTCGCGCAGGATCGAGCAGTTCTGGAACATCAATGGCATCGACGAAACTACTGCCCAGACCATAGTCGATAGGATACTGGCGCGTGCGGCGGGCAGTCATGCAATGGGTCACCTCGCCGTCCTTACAGTAAGCCGCAACAGAGAACTGCGTTCGCCCGGTACCAGGAACAATCTCCTGGATCATTATGCCCTCTTCACCCAGAATATTGACGGCAAGACGATACTGAGCGAGTAGTTCTGTTTTGTCGCTCGCTTCCAATACCTTAAGGCGCAGCGTATGCTGCAGGCGCGCGGAGGTGATTGGCTTGATAATTACTGGGAAGGTGATCTCAAGTGCAAGCAGCTCATCTTCGTTATGAGGATACCAGGTTCTGGGGCAGGGGATATCGAGTTCCTCGGCCAGGCGATAGGTCAGACGTTTATCGTTGGCCCAGCGCACAATCTCCCAGTCTTGCGTGACAGGTGTATAGATCTGCCCCAGCATCTCCCGATTGCGCGCGACCAACTCAACGGCTTCGTCCGGTAGCGGCATCAATACCCACTGTTCCAGGTGATGCGTTTTAGCTGCGCGCAACAGGAAGCGTAGGAATGCCTCGTTGTCCATATCTCCGTGCCAGCGCAGACGTTTGACTGCGTAACGCGAAAACCAGGCAGAACGGGGCTCGTTATCGATCACTACGATAGGAACGCCCCGTCGGCCCAGGCTGCGTGCGACGCCAAGCGCTTTATAGTCGCTTCCGAGTATGACAACGCCAGGCCTATGTTTTTGTAACGACATACCTTATCCTCTTCCGGGCTCCATTCAGTAATCTCAGGCACTTACTTTTACATCGCCAGTCTGCATGACATGGCGGGTGATCTGCTGTGCTGGAACTCGCACGCCTGCAACGAAGCGGCAAATCGGACCAAAATTAAAGCCCGCCAGCGCGCCAGCAAAGTAGAGATGTGTCGCAGATGACTCAAACCGCTCGTTCAGAAGGGGATAACCGTTGTGTATCTTTACAAGGCGACGCAGGGGTTCGTCTATATAAGTCAGCGCATCCAGGTTAGCTTTATAGCCGGTGCCCAGCAGGATGTGATCAACGGTGCGTATGGACCCATCGCTAAGCTTCAGGTGGACAGACCCCTCCTGAGCCATTGCTTTCTCAATGGACATATTTGGAGTGATCGTAAAGCGCCCATCTACTCGCGGACGCAGCCACGGCGCCACAGAGGGGCGCACCGAGCGCCGATCTATCGAAACACGCATGCTATCAGGTAGGTGGCTAAAGAGTAGTGGATAAGCGACTAACCAACTGACTCCCGCAGGACCTACATCGCTGGGCGGATAGAAGATACGCCTGGCCGGGCCCGTGTTGTGATAGAGACGACGATTAATCCAGATGACGGGACCACGAGCAATCACTTCGACCTCGGCACCAGCTTCGTGCAGCAAGGCAGCGGACTCAAAGGCGCTCTGACCACTGCCTACGACTACAACCTTCTGACCGGCAAAGCGGCTGAAATCAGAATGCTCCTGGCTGTGTGATGCCAGGAATGAGGGCAGATCACGCGCAAATTCAGGGATGTGGGCTAATGGCGCAACACCTGACGCTATAACAACATGCCGAGCAGTCATTTGACGCCCGTCCGCCAGTTCTAGCTGAAAGATGTCGCCGTCCTTTCGCCAGGGAATGCCGAATAATTTGCTATAGCGATTTAAAGTGTAAGCGCGTTTGGGGTCAGAGAGACTGAGACCACTCCACGAAGATTTGAGATACATATTGGTCGGCATTTTCTGCCAGAATTCCATTGTTTTTCCAAAGATACGTACCGGTATATTCTTTTCTCTCAAGTGTGCCGCGATCGAGAGGCCATAAGGGCCAGCCCCGATCACAACGGTAGTGTTATTATCATTCATGCGAATATTCTCCTTTGCCACAACTACGAAAAGTGCCAGAGCTCATACAACTACACATCATCTCCCACGTAACTCTTCAGGGCCCCTCGCCGCCTGCGGCGGCTCACCCCGGTTTGGTGTGGATGGCGGGGTTTGCGGCCCCGGGGCCGCAAACCCCGCCATCCACACCAAACCCCTTGTGAAGCGCCTTTGGCGCTGACGAGTCTAGAAAGAGAGACCTGAAGAGTTACTCTCCCACCGCTAAGAGTACCACTTCATCCATAGCAGGTAGATGTTTAAGGGGTTGAGATGCAGCGTTTTTTCTGCAAAAAAGTACGAAAAATTAGACTCCCAGAAATGGGGAGGCTCTGCCCTATACCGGCATCGTTGCGCCTTGCTTCCCCTGTGTCTCTAGCATCTTCTGAGCAGCCTCCAGGACCTGTACGACCTTCAGTCCGACGCCGCCATGGGCGCGCGGCAACATGCCTGAACGAATGGAACTGGCGAAATCCTCGCACTCCAGTCGTAGTGGCTCGATCCAGTCGATATGGGGGATGGTGATCTCGCCGAAGCGATAGGAGACGCCGGGGTCGGCGTGTACATCCGCACCCTTGTTGTAGATCTTGAGCGTTTCGGATGGATGGGTATCATCATAGACAACCATGCGCGCATCACCAATGACCGTCACGCGGCGAATTTTACAGGGGTGCAGCCAGCTCACGTGAATATGAGCGCTCATACCGTCGGAGAAGTCGAGATCAAGGTGCGCAACATCCTGGATCTCTGGCTGCAGATGCGCGTGCGCCTGCACCCGGACCTGCTCGGGCTGTTTCCCCAGTAGATAGAGCAGAATAGATATATCGTGCGGAGCAAGGTCCCAGATCACGTTGATATCGCTGCGGAACAGGCCCAGATTGACGCGCTCCGCCTCAATAGAATAGATTTTGCCCAGAGCGCCACTTTGCACCAGTTTACGCAATTCGTTGACCGCCGGACTATACTCAAATGTGTGGCCCACCATGAGGATACGATTCAGTTGCTGAGATAGCGCAACCAGTTCTTCGGCTTCTGCGACGCTGGCGGTCAGAGGCTTCTCCACCAGGACGTGCTTGCCATGTAGTAGCGCTTGCTTCGCCAGATTGTAGTGGGTACGCACCGGAGTCGCAATAACGACGGCATCAACGTCCGAGCGAAAAACGTCCTCAATCTGTGTCGTTGTCTGAGTCCAGGGTTGCTGTAGAGAGGCGAGCCGGCGGGCATCCAGGTCAGCCACCATCGTGACAGAGGCATGAGGCAGAGAGTCAAGATTACGGGCAATCTTTGGCCCCCAATATCCCCAGCCAATGACAGCAAAACGCAATTCTTTTGTATTCATTGGTGTATTCATGTATTCCCCCCATTTAACTTAATGTATCAACGATATGCACGAGATGCTATAGAACTTTTCACCGCCTCGATCACATACTCACATTGCTGCTGGGTCATTTCTGGATACATGGGCAGTGAGACAATGCGCTCGGCAGCGACCTCTGTCACAGGCAACATGCCACGCCTGTAGCCATATGCGGCACTGGCAGGCTGCAGGTGTACAGGCAGTGGATAATGAATGCCTGTACTGACGCCCTTCTGCTGCAAAAGCTGACGGAACTGGTCCCGTTCTGGAACCTGCACTACATAGACGTAATACACATGCTGAGCCCAGGGACGCACCACGGGAATAGCCTCAACCACTTCACGCAACTGCTCATCATACAGGTGAGCCACTGCGCGCCTGGCTTCGTTCCATCGCTCCAGGTGAGGCAGCTTTATCTGGAGGACCGCTGCCTGTAGCTCATCCAGGCGACCATTCGTTCCCATCACCTCGTGCTGGTAGCGTACACGAGAACCATGGTCACGCAGCAGGCGCAGGCGCTCCGCCAACTGGCTGTCATCTGTTACACAGATACCAGCCTCGCCATAGGCGCCCAGATTCTTACTATAATAGAGACTAAAGCAGCCAATATCGCCCAGTCCTCCCACACGTTGACCATTATAAGTAGCGCCATGCGCTTGAGAAGCATCTTCGATCACACGCAGTCCATATTTATGAGCGAAGTTCAGTACAGGCTGCATGTCGACCGGATGGCCAAAAAGATGCACAGGGATGATAGCGCGTGTGCGCTCCGTGTGCACTTGCTCAAGCTGGCGATAGTCCAGGGTGTACGTATCCGGCTCCACATCGACGAAAACAGGAGTCGCACCGACCAGGGCAATCGCCTCTACCGTGGCAATAAAAGTATTCGCGACCGTGATCACTTCATCGCCCGGACCTATATCGCACGCACGCAACGCCAGCTCTAGCGCTTCCGTGCCAGATGAGAGACCTACGCCATATTCAGAACCACAATATGAAGCAAATGCCTGCTCAAATGCTCGACAATGCGGGCCAAGAAACAACTGCATATGTTCAAGTACATCCTCAAAAACGGTCATTATTTCATGTTTAATAGTTCGATATTGGGCAGACAAATCTACCAGTGGTACCTGCATACCGGTCTTACTCCTTTAATAAAAAAGTGTACGGGCGCGAAACAATTTTCTTTATATTGCGAAAAACACAACATCCACATACGCCTTCCTTAACGTCCTCATCGAGTAGATCAACACAACACATTCCCGCTTCCGACCTATCGTTGCGAAACTGGGCTCCATACTCGGGTGGTATTCCATCCAGGTTCCCTATCAGCATAGCATGGTCAGGTGGAGATACGGATAAATTGGAGGTCGCAAAGGAGCCTTATTTTGGAGAAATGATAATAATAACACAACAAAAAACTCAATTTTGTTTTGCAAAGGGAAGGGAGATCTGAAGAGCTACAGGAGGCGATTTACATGTACCTCATCTACAAAATATGGCGAATTCTCCACAAGCATATGCACCGTTTCAGTACCTCCTTAGCTTATTTTCAAGGTATATGCAAAATTGAGCGCTATATTTAAAGTCAGCGCGCTATCATTGCGAGGGGGAAGCATGATAAACGATTATTCTACAAAAGATGAAGAACAGCTCTATGCAGCTAATACATTTGACGCATTCTGGCAGCTATTAATTGAACCACGCATTACACAGGAAGAATGGCGCGACGCCATACAAAAAGCCTCTACACTATTGCCAATGGCATCCGACTCCATTGAGGCTGAGACTGTGATCGCGAGGGTATTAGGTGAGGCAACAGATGGTCCGAAACAGTGGCAGCTCAGCAAGGCAAAGCGACTGTATTATCAGGTAAAACCGTTCATTCCCAGGTCGCTGCGCATGCTTGGCAGACAACGCTACCGGCAGAGCCAGGAGGCGAACTTTCCGCTGGGTTGGCCTGTTGAAGATCGTTACGTACGGTTTCAATTTCAGTGCCTCAAGCATGTATTGCAACAACGTGGACTCGACAGTATTTCCTATGTTAACTTCTGGCCCGAGGGCCATCGCTACGCCTTCGTCCTGACTCATGATATAGAAGAAGAGCAGGGAGCTACGTTCGTGGAAGCTGTGGCCGATCTTGAAGAGCATTACGGCTTTCGCTCAGTCTTCAACTTCGTCCCGGAGCGTTATCCCATAGACACTGGCCTGCTACAATCTCTGAAGCAACGCGGGTTTGAGGTCGGCGTTCATGGACTCAAGCACGATGGCAAGCTCTTCTCCTCCCGATCCCTCTTTGAACGCAGAGCGGCTAAGATCAATCAGTACCTGCGCGAATGGAACGCAGTCGGTTTCCGCGCGCCCTATACGCACCGCAATCCCGAGTGGATGCAAGCACTAAATATTGAATACGATTTGTCCTTTTTTGATACTGACCCCCACGAACCCATACCAGGCGGAACGATGAGCATCTGGCCATTCCAGTTAGGAGCATTCATGGAGTTGCCATATACGCTCACACAAGACAATACGCTCGCCAACATCCTCGGTGCAAAAACCCCCCACCTATGGACAGATAAAGTAGATTTTATCGAACAATGGAACGGCATGGTCCTGGTGAACACCCATCCCGATTACCTGCGCGCGAAGCACTGCTGGACCCTTTACGAGGATTTCTTAAAAAATATGCAGGAGAGGGAAGGCTACTGGCACGCCCTACCACGCGCTGTGGCGCACTGGTGGCAGCAACGCATGCTGCTACAGGTAAGCAACCAGGATGGGCAATGGGATCTATCCAGCTTACATGGCGCCGTCAGCGCACTTTTCCGTTGCGACCGTCTAGAAGAGGGCGAGGAAGACGCCAGGTTGGTCTCTACATCGAAAATGTAGCGTCAGTTTTTTCCTACGCCCGTCCTATCTTTCGCCATTATTTCTATTAGAAATAATACGAATTTTACACCCTAACCATTTACACTCTCTGTTGTTAAGGACATTGAGAATGTTGTTCATAAGTAGGAGTGATGACACATATGAGCGTTCAAGCAGTATCAGTTCAGACCTTACCGGTCGATAATGGTTATTTACGAACTAAGCGCCTCGTCGATATTGTATTCACGTTACTCATTTTTGTCCCACTGTGCATCGTTGTTGCCATTGTCGCGCTCATGATCCGGTTGGACTCGCCAGGCCCTATCTTTTTCCGCCAGAAGCGTGTGGGATGGAACGGAACCGAGTTCGAAATGCTAAAATTCCGTTCCATGTATTGCAACAGCGACGATGCCTTGCATCGCGAAGCAACGCGGCGATTTATGAACGGTGGTACGTTGAGTAACGACGCCGACAAAAGCAAACTCTACAAAATGACGAACGACTCGCGCGTCACCCGCGTTGGTCGCTTCCTCCGCAAAACCAGCATCGACGAACTTCCACAGTTCTTTAATGTCCTGCGCGGCGACATGACCCTGGTTGGCCCCCGCCCGGCCCTCAACTACGAAGTTGAGCTATACAGTCCACAGGAACGCTTACGCCTGTGTGGCAAGCCAGGATTAACTGGCCCCTGGCAGGTATACGGGCGCAGCCGGGTCTCCTTTCAGATGATGATCAAGATGGATGTTGAGTATCTGCAACAACAATCTACATGGCAAGATCTCAAGCTCATAGTTCTGACAGTTCCTGTCATGCTTCTGGGCTCTGGCGGAGCTTAAACTATTCAGGTAGTCTCTCTCGTCCAGAGCATCTTCGGTAGAAAAAAAGCGGCCTTTTGTGCATGAGAGGTGACACAGAAGGCCGCTTCTCCTTGCCTTCAATCGACCGGGTTAATAAATCTACACTCACCAATACTGTTCGCAACCGATTATCTCCATTTCTCCATGCTTTTCATACTGTTTTCCACACTTATGTATAGTAGCATCTTTAGTGCTAGAAAGAAAATACTCATTGTGTAATTTCCTTCATTATAATGAGCGAGATGACTTATCAGGATAAGGAAGCTCACGTTAAGGGTATTTTATAGCAGCTGCTTGTTGCGTTGAGGGGCGCATCAATCGCTGACGGTCGCGCATGCGAGACCTCGTTGAGGACTGGCAAAGAGAACTTCAACAGGCCAGGCAAAACAATGTGACCAGTTATACTCTCTAAGGCAAGAGAGAAAGTCCAGGGGGAAAAAGTATGAAAATTTTGCTTGTTGATACTGATCGTGATCTGATTGAGATGCTTTCAAGTTGGTTAAGAACTGTAGGATATGAAGTCCATCGTGCTTATACATTGGAACGTGCACGACGTTTATGGGAGGAGCAGGAGCCAGACCTCGTCATTATGGAAATGACAATAGAGAACGAGGATGGATTGGAGATGTGCAACGATATGCGCGCAGTGTACGATGCGCTGGTTCTGGCTTTGACTGAAGCGATTAATTCACAGGACGAGATCCGCTGCCTGGAGTTGGGAGCGGATGACTACTTGCGCAAACCATTCCTGCCCGGTCAGCTTCTGGCACACATTCGCGCACTCAGCCGCCGAGGGCGCTCTATACAGCTGGCACCCGCTTCTTCAACCCTTACTGTCGGCCCCATTCGCATCGATGCAGTCAGCAGTCAGGTAAGCATACATGGTAAATCTACGTATCTCACACCGATAGAAAATAAACTACTGCGTTTTCTTGCTATTAATGCCAATAATGTCTGCACAGGCAATCAGATCGTCTCTCATATCTGGGGCTTCAGTAACTACGGTGATATTAGGTTGATCAAAGCCCATATACAGCACTTACGTCAGAAAATAGAGGAGGATCCTAAGAATCCGGTTTACTTGTTGACAGTACGTGGAGTAGGGTATTCGCTTGTGCATCGTTCTATAGAGGAAAGAGACTCCAGGGAGGTAACGCGGGCTTTGCGCAAGGTTATGTGACTGCAATTTCCACGCTAACGCACAGGTAAGGGTATCGCTCGCTTCTTATTGCTGAGTTTGTTTACAACTATATCCTGTAAGTAAGGATACGTTGTTGCACTTAGTGAGGTAAGCTTCTTACTCAGAGAGAAACGCCGTATTCACGGCTACGCTACGCGTCATCTCTCTGAAAGGAAGTAAAGAGAGAGGCAGAGCGAACAATGGAGACTATTAAGCGGCGAGCATCTTTGCTTACACTCTTGCTATTATTTGCCCTTTGTATAGTTGTCGGTGCATCTCTTTATGGCAGCCGCTGGGCGCTCTCTCGGCCCATTGGTACCTCCGGACAGGTTGCGCAGGATACCGCTACGCCCTCTTACCTGTACTACGTCCTTAAAGCTTCCGATGGCTTTGTGCTGGCGCGCGCGCCAGAAGGGACGGCGCGTCAACCGCTGAGCGCGCCACAGCGCGTTGCCTTGATTAGCCCAGGCTTCGGTCTGTCCGAGGCGGACGCGGTGCTCGCCCTCCAGCTCTCGCCGGATGGACGCTATCTCGTGATCGATGGGACGCGCCCCGACGCAGAGCAGGACTGGGTCTACGACACGCAGAAGATGAAGATCAACCTGCTCCCCGCCGACGCCCAGGGCAACTTCCTGCGCTGGCTCCCCAATGGGAACCGGCACACTTTTCTCTATCGCCCGATGTTCCCGGTGGGCGCGATCTCGCCAGCAGGGATGCAGGCGTGGCGCGCCACCCTGTGGCAGGTCGATGCCGCCACCGGCGCACACCGCAACATCAACCTGGAGACGCCTGCCGCCAACCTGGTCGATGCAGCTCCATCCCCCGACGGCAAGCATATCGTCTATTCCACGACCTCCGGCCTCAGCCTGGGCAGCGATACCTGGCTGGCAAATAGCAACGGCGGCGCGCGCCGACACCTCTTCAAAAATGTCGGGACACAGGCCATCAACGCGCTCTTCGCCTGGTCGCCCGATGGCAAACACGTCGCCTATGAGCGCCTCGTCGATAGCGCCACACCATTCCTGAACTCCGGCCTGTGGCTGATGAATGCAAACGGCCAACAGTCGCAGCGCCTCGCCGATGCCGATGGCGGCCACGGCTATACGCTGGCCTGGTCGTCCGACAGCCGCAAGGTTGCGTTTATCGTGCGCACCAATCCAAATAATGTGCAGGCGAACGTACAGGCGCAGTCGCTACAGAGCGCTATCGCTATCGTCGATATCGCCAGCAAGAAGGTCTCCCAGGTGGCCTCTACGCGCGAGACCGGGATGCAGTTGAATATCAATCCAGCGTGGACCGACAACAACACGCATATCACCTTCACAGCGCTGAACGCACCCAATCGTGTACTTGGTGGCACGCTCCACTACTGGTCGGTCCCTGTTAGCGGCTCCCAGGTACACCCGGCGGCGATCTCTCCCGCGATTACCCAGGTTGTGGCGGTGAGCTAATAGAACCTCTCGCGGCACTTGCCAGCGGTTAACATACCAGAAAATGAGGTCCATGATGCAGTTGAAGAAGGCATTTCGTTCCAGAATCTCTCTGTCTGCCCTGTTCATCTATGTGTTATGTGGGGTGCTGACGATGCCCATGCTGATGGCGTTCAAACAGATACCGTCGCCGCTTACAAAAGGCGCCGCTGCGGGACCGATCCCCTTTATGCATCGTCCTTATTATGGGAGTCAGACCGTTCTGCAGCGCACGCGTTCGCTCTTCGATCACGATCAGCCCACCTATGTGCAGGACGGTATCTTTGTGCGCTACGATGGGACGCGCCTGACGAATGCCTCTATCACGAACTGTACGCCCGGTGCCAACTGCTACGATGGGCACAATGGCTACGATCTCAATATGCAATTCGAGCCAGTACTGAGCGCGGCTGCCGGGACAGTGATTCGCGCCGGCTGGTACAATCCCGTTAATCACAACGACGCTTTCGGCCTCTGGGCGGCGATCGATCATGGAAACGGTATGGCGACGGCCTACGGACACCTGAGCGCGCTCACGGTCATAAATGGCGAGCATGTGGGCGTGCAATGGCAGATCGGGACCAGCGGCACCACAGGCTCCTCGACGGGGCCAACACCTGCACATGGGGACCTATTATCTGAACAATGTCGCCTGGCAGGCTACCGATCCCTTCGGCTGGAGCGGGAACTATGCCGACCCTAATACGGTCGCCGATAACTATCTCTGGGTCAGCAATCCCGCCAGCAGCGTCGCTGTTCCCTACCTGGCCGCCAATGGCAGCGCGGTGTATCCCGGCGCAACCCTGCTCGACGATGGCGATAATGGCTGGAGCAGCAGCGGCAAATGGACGGTCGATAAGGCGACGAGCGAGATCAACGGCGACCTGCACTGGGCATACACGACCAGTGGGTCCGCGAGCGCCACGGCGACCTGGCAGCCGAAGATACCGAAGGATGGCAACTACGAGATCGGCGTTTATGTCGATCAGACCTACGCCAGTAGTAGCTGGGTGCCCTATACGGTGTATAGCACCAATACCAAAAACGCTGCACTACATCAGACCCTCTATGTCGATGAATCGCACATTGGCAACTTCCAGGGGCCGTTCGGCTCGCTCAGCACCGGTCCCCAATGGATCGGCATCGGCACCTACTACTTTAAAGCCGGCACGAGCGGACGGGTGGTGCTGAGCAATGCAACCGGCGAGGATGGTCAGACGATTGCTGCTGATGGGATGGAGTTTGTGCCCGTGCCTTAATTCTGCATGGCAAATGAGTTATGCAGCGGGCAAACGCAAGGTTCCAGCGCCCCACACTTCCGCAATTGCAAGTGTTAAGGTGAGTACGTGACGGTATGCGACCCATTTGGGGAATTATTATGATTTCCTTGTCGATCATAGACATCAAAACTTATGGTAATCTCGCCAGCAGGAACGCCAAGCGTGTGAAGATCAGCCGTGCAGGCGAAGATATCTTTCTTGATAGGTTTATGTGACACACATGCGGGCACCCACTTACGAGGGTCTACGCCTTGCCAGTAGACCGTAAAGTTTACGTGGTCAATTGCTGGTTCCCCTGCGTGCGTCGGGTACGCATACGCCGCAAAATAGATCCTGCTTTTGACCGTCTTTCCCGTCGGGCTAATCCATCCGCCGCCGGGCTTGATTGCTGACGGATGAGCCGTTGCATTTGATAAGGATGCATTGTCTCGGTTATCAGAAGAGGCATGAATATTCTGGCTCGCTGCGTCTCCATTGTTTTGATCGCTAGCTTGCTCGCCTTCAACTCCCGCTGTGTCGAACAAGGCTATAATTTCCGCGTCCTCTGGATCACGCCTGTCTAAAGCCCCTAGCGCGGGAATCGTTGTTATCAGCCGATTAGCATCTTCAAGAGTAAGAAGCACTTTCTTCTGGTAAAGCACTCGAATGATGTCGCGCAGATCTCGCCGTAGCATCGTGCCACTTGTTCGCCTGCCCTTGACCATATGAGAGAGCGTTTTCTCAGGGATACCACTCTCTCTAGCCAGTTCTGTCTGCGTGAAATTCTCAGTACGCCGTAGGTACTCTTTAAGCGCCTTCCCAAATGGACTATCTGGCTTCTCATCCTCACGGCGTGGGCGACCACCCTGCTTCATAATCCTCACCCAGGTTTGTCAATACCTCTATTAACAAAATTAGTCATTTTCATTAACAACGTTTTCAGATATTTTGAGCAGGAAGGATGCAATCTTCCTTCCATCTGGAAGTGTAACACTGGGATAGGAGGTGCTTCAAGTACAGCCGAGAAAGTTTTGAGAGAATCCTTGTAGCGCGTAAGAATAGGCAGTGAGAAATCACATTCTAAACAGGAGAGATCAGTATGGAAAAAGTTGTCTTCTTTCTGGACTACGCTAACATAAACAGGGCAGCCAGGGAGAAAAGGTATCGCCTGGACTATCAGGACTTGCTCCAGTATGTGAGCGAGGGTCGCTTTCTCATCGATGCGTATTGCTACGTCCCAATCAATCCCAGGAACGAGCATCGATTGGACGGAGAGATAGAGGAGCTCTGGCGTTCTGGCTATATTGTCAATACCAGGATAGGAAGTATTGCTGGAGGAACGTATAAGTGCAATTTCGATGTTGAGATCGCTATGGATATGTTAAAGGTCGTCTACCAGGTGAGGCCCGACATCGTTGTGCTGGCATCCGCCGACGCGGATTTTGTCCCACTCATCCAGGAAGTCAGAAAATCCGGTGTGCGTGTCGAGGTAGCCGCTTTTGCAGAGACAGCCGGGCCAGATATTCTGCTCAAATGCTCGGGCTTTATCGATCTGGCTGTGTACTATGAGAACTATCTCGCCGCTCCAAATGGGAAGCAGGATGAGGAGAACAGAGCAGAACAGTACAAAGACCTTATCCAATCCCAAAAGAGTGAGCAGGATGAGGAGAGCATAGCAGAACAAGTTGAAGATCTGCTCCAGACACGCGAGAGCGATCTGGATGAGGATGATGAGAAATTACCTATCGAGCAGGTGAACAATGAGGCAAGCGTTCTTGCATCTGATATCACAGAGGAACTGGGATTGTGACCTATGCTCAACGAGCGAGAAGGAGATTATATCGATGGCAATTGTTAACGGCAGACGCATTCAAGTTCCACCCGCTGGCATTACGGGTCAGAATCTGATTCAGCAGATGAATCCTGGTCCAGGGCGGCGACCAGTCATTCAACAGGGGCTGGCTTTCAGATCTGTTCAGCCAGGCCATACCTACAAGCCGGAGGAATTGTTTGATAGTCACGGCAATCCGGTCAAGATCACCACAATTCCCGATAGGACGAAGGGGATGGTCACGTATGGGGGAGATCGCACTTTTCTCTCAAAACAGATCATCACTGAGCAGGTCTACGATATCGCCGAGAAGTTGTTTAAGAAAGGCGTGTCGTTCGACGAAGAACACGCTGATTGGATGATTGCCAATCAATATGTCTTGCCTCCCATCTGGCATAGCATTGCCAGAACAACCGATCTGTTGATTATCTTTCCCACGGAGTATCCGGAGTTGCCACCGGTCGGCTTCTACCTCAAGGAAGATATTCCACTCTCCGTCAATGGACACCTGTATCAGACTGCCTATCATGACGCGTGCAGTGACCCGTTAACGCAGGGATGGAAGTGGTATTGCGTCTATATTCACGCCGGAAGCTGGCAACCCGCTCCGCTACAGCGTCCTGGCGATTGGAGGAAAGGCGATAACCTCTGGACGTACTTCACGCTGATCAGCGAGGTGTTGTCGGGAACAGATTGATTGAGCCCCATTGGCGTCAAGAGAAGGCAACCACCGCTTGAGTAGGGATGGGGCTTGCCCCCATCCGGCTCGGGGAGCACGATCAGGCTAGAGGGCAGCGGCCTCGGGGAGCCGGATGTTTTCTCTCACCGACATTTTTCAGGGAAGAGATTTTTGGGGTAGGGACCAGCCTCGGCGCGTCCGGATTTATCGTTTTCCTCCTCGCTGAAGATGAGAAAACGTGCGTAGCGGGTAGGAAATGATAAATCGCGGACGCGCTGGAAGCTGGTCCCTACCCCGACCAGAAAATTGTTCAGCCAACGAAAGGAACTACCAGTGAGCACACAGGTGCGCTATCTTATCAAATTTCAACATGGTGATCTTGCCCGCCTGAGAGCAAGGCTGCTCGCAGACCTGTCAAGAGAACATTTTGCCATTCTGCTTGGAAAGACACAGAAGATCAATGGCTACACCATTATCACGGTCATTGATCTCCTTTTCCTGGCGCAATCAGACTACAACCAGCAGAGTGTGGCCTCGCTACGGATCAAAAAAGATTTCATCCACAGGGCATTGGTTGAACTGACCAACAGGTACGACGTCGATACCATGATCGATGTCCATACTCATCCGTTTACTCAGGGAAGCGTCTCGTTCTCGGCAACCGATGATGGAGACGAACAAACGTTCTTTCAGTTTTTAAAAGAAAAGTTTGCAGGTATTCACTATGCCAGCATTGTTTTCTCGCAAAGCAAATATTCAGCACGCGTCTGGACATTGAGCAGCGGCTCTCTTTATGCAAGAAAGGCGTTGCTCAAAACGCAAACGAGCCGGGAGAACATCGCCAGCGCTAACTTTCGCGAAGACACGGACTATGAAAAAACGGTGGTGACAGGAGAAGAGGGGTTTTTCCATCGGAGCGCATTAGTGCTTGGACTGGATGTGATGCGAACGCTTATGCATCACCAGGTTATCTCCATCGTTGGTGTCGGCGGCCTGGGATCAATCATCGCAGAGCATCTCATCCATATGGGATTTCACGAGATCAACCTGATCGATCCTGATATACTGGAAGTCTCGAATCTGAACCGTGTGGTGGGAGCATACTACAAGGATGCGCAGCAGCAGCGCTCGAAAGTTGAGGTGGTCAAGAGACATCTCACCAATATCAATCCCAACGCCAGCGTTGAGGCGTACAAAAAGGACGTTCACGACGAGGAGATGGAAAGCGTTCTGGCGCTCTCCGATTGGATGATTGTAGCCACCGATAATCACTCCAGCAGGCTCAAAGCCCAACAGCTCTCGGTCCAGTATTTTGTGCCACTCCTCTCTGTCGGAGTCAATATCACCGTGAAAGGGAGCAAAATTGAGGACATGAGTGGAGAAGTGATTACGGCCAGAGTGGGAGACTACCTGTGTTTGAGTTGCCTCAATCGCATCAATCCGACGAAGGTAGCCAGTGAGAGGCATCCCGATCAGACGATTCGAGAAGCGCTGGTAAAGAGGGGATATGTAACGGGTCAGGATATCAAGGAGCCTGCCGTGAAAACGCTGAACACGTTCGTGGCGACGATGGCGGTCGAGGTGTTGATCAATCAGTATACCGAGGCGAGAAGGCACGTGCCTGTCCTGGTCTATGAAAACAACGGCTCGATGAGTCTGTACGAGGATCGAGAGAGTGTGCGGCAAAGGAACAAGCGCTGCTCTCTCTGTAACATCTGATCTCTGCCTGTCCCTTCGCCAAAGCATCCAATAGATCGATGAAAGTGAGTCAGACACGTCAGATGAAGGAGAAGAAAGCGCTCGCACCACAGCGTTCGCGCCAGACACCCAGGCCTGCGAACCAGGCCTGGGGTAGCATCCAGTGGCGCACGTTGGAGCAATACGTGTTATACATCCAGACAGATATCTATCGAGCCAGTCAGAGCGGTGACAGGCGAGCGGTTCATGCCTTGCAACAGCAGTTGATCGCATCGGAACCCGCCCGACTGCTGGCAGTTCGCCGGGCTACCGAGGAGAATGACGGCAAGGACACCGCTGGCATTGATGGCGTCAAGTCCCTCAACCCCAAAGAACGTCTCGCGATGGTAGAAACCATCCATCCTGCGTATTGGGGCCAGCAGCCCCCCAGGCCGGGGCGGCGGGTGTGGATTCCTAAATCTGGAACAGTAGAACGGCGTCCGCTCGCCATCCTGCCGATGATCGACCGTTGTAAGCAGGCGCTGGTGAAGCTGGCACTCGAACCGGAATGGGAGGCGAAATTCGAACTCCATAGCTACGGCTTTCGTCCTGATCGGAGCGCGCAGGATGCGATCAGGGCTATTCTACGCGCGCTCAAGCAGCGGTCCAGTTTTGTCTTCGACGCGGATATTGAGGCGGCCTTCGATTCCGTCAATCAGGCAGCATTGCTTGAGAAGCTCTCGACCTATCCCGCGCTCAGACAGACCATTCACGCGTGGCTCAAGGCAGGCGTGGTGGATGGAGGCACCTATATGCCAGGGAATACCGGCATCAGTCAGGGAGGCGCGCTCTCGCCACTGCTCATGAACGTCGCGTTACATGGGATGGAAGCGGTGGTCAGAGGCGACAACGCCGCAGATTACGCCATGCCGCTCGTAGTGCGCTATGCCGACGATTTCGTGGTGTTGCACTCTACCCTTTCCGAACTGCAACAGACCGCAAGACGGCTCAGGCAGTGGTTAGCCAGAATAGGATTACAGCTCAATGCACATAAGACACGTATCACTCACACGCTGACCCCGTTCCAGGGGCAGGCTGGCTTTGATTTCCTGGGCTTCACGCTTCGCCAATACCCAATCGAGAAAATAGCTGGGAAATCGCCAAGGTTTCAGACGATTCTCACTCCCAGTGAAGAGGCCAGTAAACGCCATCTCGCGGTCATCAGCCAGCGGTTGCTCAAGCTTCAATCGGCACCACAGGCGCAGGTGATTCGCGAACTCAACCCGATCATCGGGGGATGGGCCGCGTACTACAACGGCATCGTCTCGGCAGAAGCGATGAGCCGATACGATGAACAGCTAGAGCACCTGCTCATGAGTTGGGCCAGCAAACGCCATCCCAACAAAGCGCGAGACTGGCTGCTCAATCGTTACTGGCAACACGTGGGGAAGCGAGAGTGGATCTTTACGGCTCCCGAAGGGGCACAACTACGTCCATACCGACGATCAAACGGCCAGGACAGAGCAAGATGAAAGGAGGTGGATGATGTTTGACGAAACGGCGCTGGAGGTGCTCCCCATCTCCTCGCTCAACGCGCTGGAGTATTGTCCGCGCAAGTTCTACTACCAGTTCGTGCAGGGGGAGACGCTGGTCAACGAATTCGTGCTGGAAGGAACGCTCGCCCACCAGCGCGTCCACCAGGCCGGGACTCACACGGCGGCAGAAGGGGAGATGGAGACCACGCGTCTGTACCTCTATAGTGAAGCATTACACCTTTCCGGCTTTGCCGATGTCGTAGAGGAGCGGTCAGGGGTGCTTGTTCCGGTAGAATACAAGCGTGGGCAACAGGGTCAGTGGCTCAACGATCATATTCAGCTCTGCGCCCAGGCGCTGTGCCTGGAAGAGCGGCAGCCGGGCAAAGCGTCCATTGCTCACGGCTACATCTACTACGTTAGATCGCGGCGACGGGTCAAGGTACCATTCACGCCGCAGTTGCGAGCCAGGACGAAAGCCGCCATCGTCCAGGCATTCCAGGTCGCGGCCCGCCAGACGCCACCGCCACCCCTCTCCGGCGAACTCGCCGCTCGCTGTCCCAATTGTAGCCTGCTGCCGCTCTGCCTGCCGGAAGAAGTACGGCAGTTGCGCGCGCAGAAAAAGAAGTAAAAAGGAGTGTGCTGAGGTAGGGGCGCGGTTCACAAGCCCGCCTCCAGGTTGCGCTCACAGAAAAACAAGTAAAAAGGAGTATGTTCGTGCCAACACTCTATCTGACTGAAGCCTACGCCCTGGTCCGTCGTGAGAGCGAGGATATGTTGCTGGTGCAAATTCCCGAAAGGCAGGGCAAGGATGGCGTAAAGCCCGCTCCGGCCCGCAAAGAGCGTATTCCGCTCATCAAAATAGATGAAGTGGTCGTGCTGGGAGAGGTCACGCTGACGGCATCGGCCATCCATTTATTGCTCGAACGTGACATCGAGATCACGTTTCTCGGCCCATACGGGCAGTTCAAAGGTCGCCTCTCGCCGCCCTTTTCCAAGAACGCGGTCTTGCGCATGGCCCAGTACCGCGCGCATCAAGATATGACCAGACGCTGCGAACTGGCGCGACGTTTCGTGATCGGCAAACTTTCCAATCAGCGCCAGCGGTTACAGCGCTTCAACCGCGCACACCAGGACGCCGAGATAAGTCGAGCGATCAAACAACTTACTGATCTACTCAGCGATCTGGCAACTCTCTCAATGCATCAACCAGTTAGAATGAAGCCGTTAGCCACTGGAGATCATCGCGTCGAAGGTACTGCTCTGGAAACTATTCTTGGCATGGAAGGAGCAGGCAGTGCAGCCTACTTTCGCTGCTTTGGCAAGCTGCTGAGTGATCCCAGACAATGGCCCTTCCCAGGACGAGTGAAGCGCCCACCAACTGATCCGGTGAATGCGCTGCTCAGCTTCGGGTACTCGCTGCTGACCAACAAGGTTGCCAGCGCCGTGCAGTTGGTCGGCTTCGATCACTTTGTGGGCTACCTGCACAGCTCCTTCTATGGCAGGCCAGCTTTAGCGCTTGATCTGGTGGAAGAATTTCGGCCCATCATCGTGGACTCGGTAGTCTTGACTATGTTCAACAGACGGATGCTCGCGCTTAATGATTTCGTGGTCGAATTGGGGGCGTATCGGCTCAAAGATGAACAGCGCAAGATCTTCTTCACCCAATTTGAAGAGCGACTCAATGAAGAGATACATCATCCTCTCTTCGGCTATGCAGTGACGTATCGCCGCTGCCTCGAATTGCAAGCACGGCTGCTCGCCAAAGCACTCACAGGAGAGATTGACGAGTACCCTCCATTGCTTGTCAGGTAGGGAAGGAATGAGAAGGAACATCAAGATCAGTAACCAGACCATGTGCTATGTGATTGCCTATGATATCCCCAATGACAAGAGGCGTACGAAGGTCCACAAAATCCTGCTGGGATATGGGAAGTGGACCCAATACTCGTTGTTCGAGTGCTTTTTGAGCAGAAAGGAACAGGTGCTTTTGCAAGCAAAGCTGGAGCAGTACCTGGTTGCGGCGCAGGATAGTGTGCGGTTCTATCCCTTGTGCGCGAACTGTGTGAGCAAGGTAGAAACGGTGGGAGGACCACTACCAGGCGAAACGAATGTCTTTATCGTCTAAGCACAACTATTGAGCGCGGATCGCAGTGATCGATTCTTTGAGCAGAGATCCGCGCATCGCTTCAGAAGGGGCTTGAGACGAATCTAGCTCT
>WNFY01001163.1_pt1 | contig 25610 bp, 15 predicted proteins | sample 5400091 | NCBI WGS metagenome assembly WNFY01 (sample SAMN13153364, study PRJNA577476) | soil metagenome | isolation source: 60 cm soil or saprolite under grassland replicate 1 | place: USA:California | collected 2016-06-15 | reverse complement strand
GCCGTTCTTCTCGAATTGCTCAATAATGTCGCCAATCGCATTTCGCCGTACAGCATCTGGCTTAACGATAGTCAAAGTTCGTTGCAATGTTTTCATAAAATCCGTCGTCGGCTATTGGTCGTTGGTCGTTCGCTGAATTCCTCTGCGGTCTCGACGGCATTCCTTTGCGTCTTGAGCGGTTAAAAGCTCTTAACCGCAGAGATCGCCGAGCACTCGCTGAGTTCGCAGAGAACGACGCATAATTACGCCCCGGCTTTCACTCCAATTGCGGCAGCGACCGTCTCTCCGATATCAGCCGGAGACTTGCACACGCGAATGCCAGCTGCTTCCATGGCCTTGATTTTTTCCGATGCAGTTCCATGCCCGCCTGAGATGATCGCCCCGGCGTGGCCCATGCGTCGTCCCGGTGGCGCAGTCTGCCCGGCGATGAATCCAACCACCGGCTTCTTCATTCGCGCCTTCACAAACTCCGCCGCGGTTTCTTCCGCATTGCCGCCAATTTCGCCGATCATGATTACGGCTTCCGTCTCGGGATCGCGGTTGAACAAATCCAGAGCATCCACGAAGTTCGTACCGATGATCGGATCTCCGCCGATCCCGATTGCCGTTGATTGCCCGATGCCGCGCGTCGTGAGCTGATAAACCGCCTCGTAAGTCAGCGTGCCGGAACGCGAAACAATTCCCACCGAGCCTTCCTTATGAATGCGCCCCGGCATGATTCCGATCTTGCATTTACCAGGTGAAATGATTCCCGGGCAATTCGGGCCTATCAACCTGGCTCGCCGTGTCTGCAGGAACTCCCAGGCGCGAACCATATCGAGCGTTGGAATACCCTCAGTGATGCAGATAATCAACTCGATTTCCGCATCGGCAGCTTCCATGATCGCGTCGGCCGCAAACGGCGGGGGCACAAAGATCACCGAAGCATCGGCTCCGGTCTGGTCCACGGCTTCTTGTACGCTGTTGAATACGGGCCAGCCTTCGTGCGTGGTTCCGCCCTTGCCGGGCGTTACACCACCGACGATCTTCGTTCCGTATTCCGCGCACCCCTTCGCGTGAAACGTGCCTTCACGTCCGGTGATGCCCTGCACAATGACTCGTGTCGATTTATCTACCAGAATGCTCATGATTTTCGTAGAGACGTTGCTCGCAACGTCTTGCCTCAAGCCACCCCATACTGAGACGTAGCAAGCTACGTCTCTACGGATTCATTGCTCTCGCCGCTGCCACCACTTTCTCCGCCGCGTCTTTCATGGTTTCTGCGACAATGAAATTCAATCCCGACTGTTGCAATATCTCTCTTCCCTGCTCCACATTCGTGCCTTCGAGACGCAATACGACCGGAAGCTGAATGTGCGTTTTGTTGGCGGCCTCGACCACTCCCCGCGCCAATGTATCCACGCGGAGAATTCCGCCGAAAATGTTGATCAGCACAGCTTTGACGCTCTTGTCACTCAGCAGGATCTCAAATGCATGCGTCACCTGCTCGGCATTCGCTCCGCCGCCAACGTCGAGGAAATTTGCCGGCATGCCGCCCGCGTACTTAATAATGTCCATCGTCGCCATCGCCAGGCCTGCGCCATTGACCATGCAGCCAACATTTCCATCCAACTTGATGTAATTCAGGCTGTATTTTGAGGCCTCTACTTCCAGCGGATCTTCCTCCGTAATGTCGCGGAGTTCCTTCAACTCTGAGTGCCGGAAGAGTGCATTGTCATCAAAATTCATTTTGGCATCGAGCGCGAACAAGCGGTCATCGCTGCACGTAATAAAAGGATTGATCTCCATCAGCGAGGAATCGGTTTCCTCGAAGGCTTTGTAGAGTCCGGTCATGAACTGAACCGTTTGATTTATCTGCTGCGGCTTGAGTCCTAATTGAAATGCCAGCTTTCGCGCCTGAAATGCCTCGAGCCCCATGCCGGGAGTAATGTATTCCTTCAAAATCGCATTCGGATTTTCCTCAGCAACCTGCTCGATCTCCATTCCGCCCGCAACCGATGCCATGAAAACTGGCCTGGCCTCGGCTCGGTCCACGACGATCCCGAGATAGAGTTCTCTTCCAATCGGGAGTGTCTCTTCAATCAGCAGCCGCCGCACAACCCGGCCTTCCGGCCCTGTCTGGTGCGTCACCAGTGTCATGCCCAGCATCTTCGAGGCAAGCTCGCCCGCCTCTTCCACCGACTTTGCGATCTTCACGCCGCCGCCTTTGCCGCGTCCGCCAGCGTGAATCTGCGCCTTGACCACTACTCCGCTCGCGCCCGAGTCAAATAAATTCTTCGCGACGGCGACTGCCTCATCGCGATCATCTGCAATTTCGCCGCGTGGCACGGCCACACCAAACTTTTTCAGAATTGCTTTTGCCTGATACTCGTGAATTTTCATTGTGCTTCCCGAATTGGGGCAGGACTCGCTCGCGGCTAAAAGGTTGCTGGCAGCAAACTTTAGATTTTATAGAAGCGCTCTAAATCGGTAAAGCGGCGCACGGAAGGAAATGCCACGCCCGCGAAATCTCTTGCACTAACCTGAGCAGTTCAGCCTTCCTGTTATTATGCACTCTCGCGGATGATTATTGCCTCGATTGCAGCTGCCTTCCCCTCCCAACGGGTTACCAACGCAGACCTTTTGCGGCAGTTCTCCGAGGTCAACGAGACCTTGGGCACCGAAGAGCGGGCAGTGTGCTCTCAGCGTATCGAAAAATATTTCTCCCAAGCAGGGGCCGCGGTCCGGCTTTATCGCGACCGCCCGGCTCACGAACGGGCCTATCCCATCTTGCGAAAGGCAATTGATCAAGCTCTATCGCAGGACGGCCTTGCCCCGTCGGATTTGGACTTGCTGATTTACTGTGGCGTAGGACGTGGGTTTCTGGAACCGGCAACTGCATATTTCGTTGCCAACGACTTCAGGATCTCGTGCGAGTGTTTCGACATTCTTGACGCATGTATGAGCTGGGTGCGTGCGCTCTACATCGTCTATCAACTTTTTGCCCGAAACCAGTATTCGACTGCTCTAGTTGTAAATGCCGAATTCAACATTTACGAGTGCGGCTATCCAGGAATAATGAAGGTTCACTCGCTTGCGGGTCTACAGAACACATTGCCGGCCTATACTATCGGTGAAGCGGCAACGGCGACCGTTCTGAAGAAGTCTGCGTCAGACTGGAATTTTCGATTCCGTTCCAACACGGCGGCATTACCGCTCTGCACGGTACCTCTTGCCAGCCACGCTGAATACTCACCGCACCCGGAATGGAACTTGGCCCCGAACGGTCAAAACACCTTCATGTGCTATGGCGACGAACTAACACGGGTCGCCGGAAGGCAGATGCTGCGGTTTGTTCAGGATACTTATCCTGAACCGCGAGCATTTCAAAAATGGTTCCCCCACCTGGCAACCGCCAAGCCTTATATACACGCCGCGGAAACCTTGGGGCTAAATGGGAAGATGTATACCAAAACGTTCGCCCGTTACGGCAACGTGGTATCAGCCTCCATTCCTGTCGGACTCGTAACCGCCGCAGCCGAAGGCGAGATCAAGCGCGGCGATCGTGTTGTGTTGTGCCCAATCAGCGCCGGAATGTCCATGGCGCTCGTGGACTTCACTTACTGACTTGGCTTCACCGCAATTGGTGCAGTCTGGTCCGCCTTGTTGCCGTCTGCGTCCGTAACGACGACATGTATTGCTACTGCTTGCTCCGAAGTTACATTGGGCGCAGTAACAGTTTTCTGAATCCAACCGCCCGACTCAACCTTGTCCGACGGGTCGACCGTTTCGCTGCCAAATCCGATTCCATACCTATAGGGAAGCTTCCCTCCCGAGACATACGTTTCCAGCGTTACTTGTCCGCCCCGGGCTACTGTTTGAACGCTCAAGTGAATGGGTGCAAGTTGAAGCGTAACCGTGGCCGCTCCCGCCTTTTGCGAAACTTCGGAGCCGAAGTAGAAGCCCACAATGGTCCCGAACACCCCAAGCAGCAACGACAATATCTCTTTTCCCCGAGTGAACTGTTCCTTGTGGGCCTCGCTTTCGGTGCTAGTAAGCGCCGAAACGACTAAAACGACAGCGGTTCCAATGGTTACTACAGCAAACAGGTACGTGATCAGGCCCCGCGCGAATTCGACTCGTCCCATGCTGATCAGCACACCCTTGTCAAGACCTACTATTGCGGCTCCTATCAGAACGAAGATTGAAAATAGGATCATGACGGCGATAACTACGACCGGATTCAGGAAAGTTTTGAAGCCGTTAGGTTCGCCCGCGATTGCTGCGGAATCGGACGTTTTAGATTCAGCGGCTTTAGGCACCGGGGAATTCGCCTCGTTTGCTGCGTCTTCATTTGGCATGGCCCCAACCTTTCTGGCCAGCTGCAACGCGATTTGCAGACTGGGAGATCTGAATTGTTGTGGGAAGTGAAAACTTCAGGCGGTAAAGATACTCCCGCTGCTTAGGACAAGCAAGGACAAATCCGACCCTTTAATTCTTGTGCACTCGCTCCAGTTCCGCCGTAAGCGACTCGACTGCATGTTTCTGATACGCCTCAGCATCCTTGCGGGTAAAGATCGGTGTCACAGTCTGAAGATCTTTGCGCGCATTCACGTAATCCTTCTGCCGAAAGGCAATCTGCGCCTGCAGCAAGGTCACGCCCGCCCCCCAATCGGCGTCGCCGGCAAGCTGCGCGACTGCAGGGACATCAATCTGCTGTAGCAGCCTGCTGGCTTCATCCAGCTTGCCAACACCGATCAGACATGTGGCCAAAGTCGAAGCCACGCCTCCTGTGAGTCCTGCGCGCGGCCCGAAAGCTTTGCCTGATGCTTCATGAGCTTTGCGCGCGTTCGTTTCTCCTTCACCGAACTGTCCAGAGCGGCACATGGCCAATGAAGCATCCGACAACGTTGCCACTGCAAAAAACGAAAGTGGCCCTTGCTTCTTGACAGCCAAGTCATAAATCGCCATATCATCGCGAATTGCATCACTCCACATCCCCAAACTGCCTTCAGACTGCGCGCGCGTGGTCAGAAGCTGCATCGTGAGTTCGTGGTCAGGACCGAGATGAGTGACGAAATCGGGATAAATGGCGTTGGCTTCTCTTACCGCATCCGCATGTTTGTTTTGGATCATGTAGGCCTGCGCCAGATTCAAGCGCACGCGGAGTACGTTAGGATTGTCTGGCCCACTCACCCGCACAAAAGCCGGAATGAGCTCACGAAACGTTTGTTCAGCTTTCGCTCCTTCGCCTAGTCGAATGTAGGAAAACCCAAGCCGTTGCTTGAAGGTTAGGCGCGCACTCTCATCAAACGCCGGTAGAGCATCGGCTTTCTCGACCGCGGACTGAAAATTTTCCGCCGCAGCTTTGGCATTGTTATCAATCAGAGAAATCATTCCTCGCGCCGAGGCAAGCCACACCGGAACATCCGAGCGCGGGCGCGGCAGCTTCGCGATCAGTGCTTCCTGTTGCGCGAGAATTGACTTCGCCAGCGGCAGCGAGTCCTTCTGGTAGCTCCGTGCCTCCGCCGTGGTGCGCTGCAGTTGCACGATGATCGCGTCCTGAGAGAGATCGCCATCTACTTGCCGGAACAACGCTGCCGCATGTTCATATTCTTCGCGGGCGTCGGGATAATCGGTGCGATTGTCGAGGGCACGGGCTATGGTCTGATGCAACCGTGCCGCGACCAGCGGCTCGCCTTTGAACTGATGATCGATCGAAGGCGATGCCTGCTTAATGGCATCCGTCAACGACTCGCTTGCCTTCCCGCTCAAAAACGGATTGCTGCGCCCCAACAGATCATCGGAAAGAAATTGGTTGATTGAGGTAGCGATCGCGGTCTGGCGGCTGGCGTGGTCGCGTTCGCGGGCCGCCCTTCTATATAAGGTGAAACTCACGCCCAATCCAACCGCCAGCGCAATGACCGCAAGCACCACCCAGGGCCTGCGTGCCCGGGCTTCGGCGAGTTTCCTTTCGGCGACCTGGGCGCGTAGCTTTGTCGCTTCGAGTTCATTGCGCCGGGCCCGCCGCTGATCCAGCGTGGTTAGACGCTCGGCGAGCTCAGCGGCGCTGTTTAGTCTTTTAGCTGGGTCGCCTGAGGCCGCCTCGGCGATGTCTTCGCGCAGCAGCGCATCCTGTATTTCCGCCTCCCATCCCGGCGCGAGCGGCTTCCGAAAATCGCCGATCAAGAACTGATACAAGAGCACGCCTAGCGCATACACGTCCGATGAAGCGCTCGGCGACTGGCCGGCCTGCACCTCGGGTGCCATGTACATCAGCGTTCCGGTAAGTGATGCGGTCTCCGACGAAACCGTCTGCGTGAATCCCAGATTGGTAATCCCGAGAGTCTGCAGCCGGGAAGGATCAAATAGGGATGCGCTACCGAAGTCTGCGATCTTGATCTGCCATCCCGCTCCAGCCTTCGCAGGCACGACCAGAATGTTCGCGGGCTTCAAGTCTTTATGTAGAACCCCGATTCCGTGCGCAGCGGCCACCGCCTTTGCGACGTCGGTCAGGAGCTGAAGCCGGGTTGCCGACGATACCTTATTTAGCCCGCCCTGTCGCTCGACCCATTCTGCGAGATTTGGCCCCGCATATTCGCTTTCCAGGAAGAACGGCGCGCTCTCGAAATTCCATTCAAGAATCCGCACGAATTCCGGCCGCTCACCCAGCGATTCCCGCAAGAACCGCGACACCGTAATTTCGCGCTTGAGCCCCTTCAGGCGAACGCCGTCAGACGCAAACTTGAAGACACGCTCCTCGCGCGTCTTAGGGTTCTCGGCAATCCAAACTTCACTTGAGCCTGACCGTTCCAGTGGACGCGCAAGCAGCCACTGTTCCCTTCCCGGTGCCGGATCGCCAACTTTGAATCCGAGTTCCGGTCCGGCAGGTGCCGCGACCGACTTGCAATAAACCGGCACCGCCAGCCGATAGCCGACGCGCGGCACCGTCACCACCGCCGGGTGGTCTTCGTCCCCCATCGCTTTCCGCAGCTTCGAAACGGCGGTGGCCAGCGAGCCATCCACCACCATCACATCGGGCCAGACCGACTCCAGCAATTCTTCCTTGGTGACGACTTCCCCCGCGTGAAGAAGAAGCTGAAGCAGAATCTCCAGCGGCTTCGATTCGAGCTCTAGCGGCTTGCCCTTAGTACGTAATTCGCGGCGAAGCTCGTCAAATTCATAATCGGAGAAACGCCAAAGGCGTCCCGTAGTCTCTTCTACATCTACTGCAGGTCCCTTGTAATTCACGAAGTTAACGCCTCTTTAGAGTTCTTAAGAATTCCGTCAGGACACGAAAGGGTGAGTTGGTGCAGGCTAGCGCCCCATAAGGCCTGCTTCGGAATGAGCAACATTCTGCCACAAACTGGCAAGCAGGCATAGAGAAGGTTTTTTGAGGCACGGGCGTGCCGCGCAGCACTACGAAGGAAGAAGTCAAGGAGGAACGATGACAAAGCGAGGCAAGATCTTACGTGATGCAAGCGCCGGGCCAGGATTGCTCTTGGTGGACGGCCAGCATTATCAGTTCTCACTGGAAGGCGTGTGGCGTTCAGCAGTTCCACCAACCGCGGGAATGTCTGTGGATGTTGAGTTCGCCGCCGATGCCAGCATCGTTGGAATCAGTCAGGTTTCCGATGCCCAGATCGCAAAAGAGCAGGCCGAGGCCGTAGTCAAAGCAGCCCGGCAAAAGGGTGCAGTGCTGGCGTCCGTGGCAATCGCCAAGTTTGGTCTGCCGCTCTTGATCGCAACCGGCCTGATGATCGTCGGCTGGTTCTTCCTGAACGCAGTTTCAATACAGACGCCGTTTGGAAAGCTCAGCTTCTCCTTCTGGCAAGTCCTTGGCTTCCTGAACGCCAACAGTCCGTTGGAAGCGGTGATGGCTGGACGTGGCGGGCCCAGCGCCGGATTCTACGGCTTCATAGCCATTGTAGCTCTGGCCGGCCCTTTCCTTCGCTATTCCTGGAAAGACCAGCGCGCTGCTTTGGCCGGAGTGTTGCCTTTGGTCTTCATGCTGTTTGTCGGAATCATGGTGCGCAGCAGCATTCATAGCGCAATGGGGGGGGCGGCGGACGGGCCGCTCGCCGACATGCAGCGCCAGGCACAAGAAGAGCTGATGAAAGCCGTCTCGCTCGGCTTCGGCACGTATCTGTCATTGCTGATGAGCCTGTACTTTGCCGCCGTCGCGGCCAAGCAATTCTTGTTGGCACGGGCCTTAAATACGGAAGTACACGAGAGGTCGAATCAGGCAGCCGCCTGAGTTTTTGCGTAGAGACGTTGCTTGCAACGTCTTGTAGATATTTGGACCAGACGTGGAAAAGCTAAGTCTCTACCGACAGATTTGTGACTGGGCGCGTTCACGCGCCAAACGAAATTCAAAATCGGAGGATTGAAATGCGCCACTTGAATATCAGAAAGTCTCTCCCGCTCGTGATGCTTACAGCTCTGGCCATAATTGTGTCCAACGTTTGTGCCGCACAAATCGTGGATCCATCAAGACCAGCCCAAGCGCCAGCGGGTAATCAGCCTGCAGCCGCAGCCCAAGCACAGCCGGCCACGGCACCGCAAATTTGCGGAAATCAGCCCCTCTGCTATGAGTCGGCGGACTTCGCGGCGACGATCACGCACTTTCGCACCAGCGTGGTGAACAATTATCACGTTATGGATGTCACCATGCGTTTCCAGAATAAGACCCAGCAGCAGCTCATTCTTGGTTACGTCGTGAGCTCGGGGGTCGCGACCGATGATCGCGGCAATCGGTCCATCGTTAGTGGCGCAAACGGCTATCACGGGATCGGCCTGGTAGCTGGCAGCAATTTTGATCCGAAATTCGTAGTCCGGCCCGCAGGATTCGGCGATGCACAATTCGAACTGCTTCTTCAGGGCTGGCCGCAAGTGATCGGCTTCACCTATGCCCTGGACCTGGCGGTTGCCGAAATCAACAGCTTCGAGGGCAATCAACACACTTTGGGCGAAGAGTACCCGATCCATTTTGACGGCCTGAAGAACGGAGCAGGCGCGGCTTCGCCGATGTTCGCGGGCGGCTCGGCTTTTAACTCTGCCGGTAGCGCCATTTCGAATCCTACGAGTGCGATGTCAAATCCCTGTGCCACCGCAGGCTCTCTCGGCCAAGGCGCAGGTCAGGCCGCTTCCACGGTCTCGAATGCCGCTACTGCAATCTCCAATCTGGGATCGATGTTCCATCACAAGAAGACGCAGAACGCGAGCCAGGCAGCAACGAATGCAGCGGGATGCGATCCGAATGCCACAGCTGGAATGCTCACACCGGCGGGTGTAACTGCGAATACCGCTGGCGCGCCAACAACTCTAACAAGTCCGTTGCAACAGGCGGCCTCCAGAACGGCCGTGCCGCAGGCGACAGCAACCAACCCGCTTAATCCGTTGGCCAGTACGCCGGTGAAATCTGTTCCTGCGACAGCCATAAGGCCAGCACAAACAACCCCCATTAAAAGTGCGGTGGCAACTGCTGCCAACGCTCAGACGGCGGTGGCGGCTCGTAGTGCGGCGACTGGCGCTCCGGTCAATGCGACAAAGCCAGCAGCTCCGGTTGCTCCGGTCAAGCCGAGCCCGGGAAAACCGGCAAAGCCACAAACGCAAGCGCAGAAGAACGCGCCTGTGAATGCGAATTCGAAGTAATTATCTCTACGTATCTCTGTCTCCTCTGTGGTTAACGCCTTTTGTTTTCCAACCACAGGGGATGCGAAATGTGTTCCAACGCGAAGCGAGCGATGTACAATCGCAGGCAATTTTCGCGTTCATCCGGCGGCGTAGCTCGCGCCAAACGCCGCTGCGATTGGGGGATTAGGATGCGCCACTCGTCTAGAAGAAGCATGCTGTCGTCCGCCTGCTTGGCGGTCGCTATCGGATTACTCTCTTTCAGCGTAGGCGCCCAGACGCCAAAGAAGGAAAGCGTCTGGGACAAGATTAAGAAAGCTGGACAGCAGGGCGCGCAACAGGGCCAGCCCCAACAGCCCACCCAACCTCAGCAACCCGGACAAAGACCTTCACGAGCGGGACAACCGCCCCAGGGCGGAGCACAAATCAACGACTCCGGCGCGTTCAAGCCGCCTGCCGGCACCAAGATCGAAGAGACGGTCCTCGCGCCCTTGCAGGAACGCGCGACTTTCGAAGTCAGCCCGCATAGCGTCCACGTGGCCACGACCGAAACCGATGGCAGCCGCGCCGTGGTTTATTACGATGGCGTGGTGGGGCCGAAGTTTGACGAAATCCTTCGGCAGACGTACGGCAATGTTGTTTTCAGCCCTGATGGCACTCGTTACGCCTACTGCGCTCGCTCAGGCAATCAGTATGTCGTGATGGTGGATGGCAAGGAATTGGTTCGTAGCCCGGAAGCGAACTCGGGACGCTTCGACGGTGAGAGCTGCCGTCTCGGCTTCACGTCAAACAACAAGCATGTGTTTTACACAAGTCACGTGAGCCTTGGAGGCCGGCGCGACCAGACCTTTACCAGGTTTGTGTTCGATGGCAAGCCAGGCCCCACCGGCAGCGCCGAGGGTGTGGTGTTGAGTCCAGATGGTGATCACTACGCCTACAACTTGACCGTAGGCGATCCGTATCACGGAGACCGTTATGGGTTTGTAGTGGACGGAAAGATCGTGCCTTATATGGCCGGATCGCCGCAATGGACCGCGGACAGCAAGCACCTGTATACGCAGAGATCGGCTGCAGCCGCAGGGACAGATTTGCTTTTCGATGGCAAGCCCCTCATGCGCGCCTTCGGCTTCACTGTTTACATCTCGCCGGTGGGCGACATGGTCGCGGTGGTTGTAACCGGGGGAACGAATTTCCATCCATTCTCATTCCTGGTGGTCAATGGAAAAAAGGTTCCCGGAAGCGACACGCTCGAGCGCGGGGCGATTAACAAAGTCGTGTTCAGTCCCGACGGCAAACATTATGCCGCACTCTGCGGAGACACAAGTAATCACCAATATGTCATCGTCGATGGCAAGCGCGGCCAGGAATACGTTTCTATTGACAATCTCTCCTTCACTGCGGATTCCTCCACTGTCGTGTACCAATCCTTTATGAACGGAAAACAGTTCATCGTGGTTGGAGAGCAGGAATTCGGGGCCGCGCTGGGCGGATTGCAACCGCCGGTGATTGCCCCGGCGGGAAATCGGATTGCGGCTTTCCTGTTCGTGAATGGAGTCCGAAATCTTTTGCTGGATCGGAAGATGACGGCTTTGAGTGCTCGAGATGGCAGTGATCTAAGCTTCACTCCCGATGGCGCGCATTATGCCTACTTCGCAATTGATGCCGGAATGGGTCATCGCCTGGTGATCGACGGAGTACCGCAGTCACAGTCGGTTCTTACCACCGTGGATACGATGGACCTGCAGAATGCTCAGGCCTTGAAATATGTGTTTAGCCCCGACAGCAAGCACGTCGCTCATTTCGCAGGTCCGCCGACCGCGACGGGAGATAATCGACGAGGAATTTTCCTTGACGGCAGGTATATTCCCGCAAGTGTTGACGGGGTCAATCACCAGTTATCGTTTTCCCCAGATAGCATGCATTTGTTTTGGATCCACCGCTATGGTGATCAACCCTATCGGGTGTTCATTGATGGCAAGCCGCTTCTGGACTTTTATCCAGCGGGGGAGACAATCCCACACTGGTGGGATTTCGGGGCCGACGGTACTCTGTCTCTTCTCGCGCAAGATGACAATTCGATCAAGCGCATCACCATTACGCTGTCGGATACAACGAGCCTTGCAACCATGCTAGGCGGCGGCAGCGCGGTCGCTGCCAATAAATAAGAGACTTAAAAATCAGATCGGAAAGGTCACCTGTGAAAAACAAATTTGCGGGTTCGAAGAAACTGCTGGTTCTTGCGGTTGGGGCTGTGAGCGTGGCTTTGGCTTGCGGCGGAGGGGTCAAGGGCAACACTTACGTTGACAATGGCAATGTTGTCCAAATCGAATTCAAGTCGGACGGCAAGGCCTATATGTCCATGGGGCCGATGACGAACACTTGCGGCTATACCGAGAGCGGCAAGAACGTCACCCTGAATTGTGGTCCCGGGGAAACACTCGCCTTCACCGTCGATGACGACGGAGCGCTCAACGGACCTCCAGGCGGAATGGTGTCAAGACTGACCAAGAAGAAATAGTTCGCACTCTTCGCCTGAGCAAGTCGCGATCTCCGAGTCCCAAGTCCACTTCATAACCTTTGTACCCGCAGAGCGGTTAAAAGCTTTTGATTTTTGCGAGGTAACGATGAAAAGGAATCTCTTCTTCACGAACGTGCTGCTCGGAGTTCTGGCATCAGTTTCAGTTAACGCGCAACAGCCATCTCCTCTGCAGCTGAATGTGCCCTACCACTGCGGCAACGACATGATCGTCGTTGTAAAGCATTGTGAAAAAAGAAATGGCACTGAGACCTGCTCCCTCGTCAAAGGCGCACCCAATGGGCCACTTGGTAATGAAATTTCTATGCCCAAGGCGCAGGCCGCTGCCCTTGGAATGATGTGCTCGACGCAGAGTGGCGCTCCAGCGGCCCGGGCACAAACCGCCATTGCCGACTACACCAATGACCTGCCCTCGGTCGAGCGTGTGAAGGCGGAGATCAAGGGCTCGGATGCGACGGACACGCTCGCGCGCCAAGTCGCGGTCTTCACCTATCTTGTGTCGTATATCGACCGAATCAAGTACAACCGCACGGTTCGCGGCGATTTCACGCCCGGCGAGCAGAAGATGATGGGGGCCTATAGGCTGGCCGCGTACCAGACGTCGCAGGATTACGCAAAGACTCATGCTCCGGCCGAAGCGGCAGCCTTCGAGCGCCTGCACGGCCAATACGAGATGAACGATGTTTTCTACAAGGACTGGTCGAAGCGACTGATCGGCCCGCAGTCCGCGGCTGCCTACAAAGGCGCGGAGGCCGGACTCGCCGCCTCCGGCGAGAGGCGTTACCAGCAGGCGATGGCCGACTACAAGCGGGACAGTGCGGCCCAGCAGGCAGCTGACAAGCAGATATTCGGAACGCAAGGACTCTCGAACGACCCGACAGCCCTCGCCACGCGCCGCTGCCTCGAGCTTGGCGGCTCCTCCGCCGGCTGCGTTGGCAAAGGCCTGACGTCCGGCTTCATGGACCTGATCGGCTTCGGTGACAAAGAGCAGGAATCGCTCATCGGACCCGGCGGAGCCGGTGTGGTTCTCAGCGGTATCTACAAGAACGGTGGCACGACCACCAACCTCGCCTTCAATGGGCCGGTCTCGATCGATGGCTGCGGCAAGCTGGTTTCCGATCCCCACCACTACACCCTCGACAAGCGGTCCGGCTCGGTTCGGATCACGGTCGAGAACGAACCCAATCCAATCGTCCTGACGATGCGACCGGACGGCGGCTTAATTGGTCCCGGCCTCGTCGACGTAAAAGGCCGCATCATCAGCGGCTATCACACCGTCACCACCACGCAAATGATCGACGGTTATCGCGCCTCGCCGGACCAATGCAACGGCCCGTGCCAGACCGTCAGCCAAGTCCCCGATTACTCACCCGCCATGGCGCGCTGTGTCATTGGATCGCTCGCCTTGCCTCCGCCTCCCAAACCCGCGCCTGCTGATGCGCAGGCTGCCGACAACTCGGGCATGCTTGGCTTGATCACCGGGCTGGCTGACATGATGGCTCCCGGCGGCGGCGCCTCCCTCGACGGCGGCGGTGGCCTGCGTATGGTCGGCAAGTACGGTGGCGGAACGCTGCTGCTCGATTTCAGCGGCAACTCGCTGGTCCTCGACTGCGGCCAGGCCCACGTCAGAGCGACCTACACCGTCGAAAACACGCCCAGCACATTCCTGGTCCACGTCCAGAACCCCGGCGGCCCCTTCACAATAGCCCTGCAGCCGGACAACAGCTTGCGCGGCGCGGGCAGCACTACGGTGAATGGGAAACTCGTCACTGGAATGAACGGCGACGATGTTGCGTTCGCGCCGCACAGCGAGACCTGCGATGTCGGAACCTTCCACCCGAAGACTGGCTCAACGCCCACAGCCTCCGTCGCGACCGCTTCGCCCGCACCCGCGCCTGCTGTGCCTATGTCCGCTCCTGCGGCTGTGGATGGAGCGAGCATGAAGCTCGCGATCAGCTCGTCGTTTCCAGGTGGCGCTAACCTACTGGCGGGGAAAGGGGTCACCCTGATGAGTGAGCGATTCGACACTCTGCTGCGCAAGATCGGCGCGCCAATAGCCGCCAACGATACCCCTGGGAGGGCCGCCGCGGAATACTCAGCCAACTGCCTTCCTCCTAAGAGCTGCCCGAGTTATGCAACCGCTATGCACCCGTACTACGTGGGCAAAGGCACTTTCGACAGCACGGGCAAAGTGATTCTCACCGCGCCGATCCACGCAGGCACTTATTTCGTCTTCTGCTCTGCCGTGGGTCCAAACGGGCCGCTCATCTGGGATGTGCCAACAATGATGAAAGGTGGCGATAACGCCATTACTCTAACGGCAGAGAACGCCGAACTCATCCACTGAGTTTAGGAAGGCAAACCGGGGGACCGTGTTTTTGCTTTATTGTTGAATTGCTTGCTTCAGCTTTGGCTTGACGCCCACGGCGGCGATGCTCGAACTGTCCCAACCTCCGCCGAGCGCTTTGACCAGCAAGACCGCAGTCACTAAGCGCTGGCCCTGTATTTGAGTTGCCAGGCGTTCGTTCGTCAGAACCTGTTCCTGAGCGGTGATCACATCGAGGTAGGTGACCAGACCTCCCGTATAGCGGGCATTCGCCAGAGTCAAAGACCGATCAGCGTCAGAGACAGCACGAAGCTGCGAGTCGGATGCGGACGACAACGCGTTCAAGCCCGAGAGCGCGTCCTCAACCTGCTGAAAAGCCACTAATACGGTTTCCCGATAGTTGGCCACGTCCTCGTCATATGCCGCTTTCGCACTTTCAAATCGCGCCCGATTGCGCCCTCCAGCGATTACGGGCTCCAACGCTGACAATCCCAACGACCAGACTGCGCTTGGACCATTCAATAGCTTCACAATATCCGCGCTCTGGAAGCCTGTTCCACCATTAAGAAAAATGCTCGGATAAAACGCCGCTTTCGCTACTCCAATCTGCGCATTCGCCGCCGCAACCTGTCGTTCCGCCGTTGCGACATCCGGACGCCGTTGCAACAACTCCGAAGGCAGCGCCACAGGCACCGCCGGCGGTTTCGTGTTCAACGTGCGGACTGGCGCGCTGAATTCCGGCACTGGCAGTCCTTGAAGCACTGCCAGCGCATGTTGAAACTGCGCGCGTTGCTGTTGAAGCAACGCCAGCTGCGTGTACGAAGCATCAAGGAAGGTCTGCTGTTGGGCGACATCCAGACCGGAAACCGCTCCACCCGCATGTCTCTTCTCGACGAGGTCAAGGCCTGCCTTTTCAAAATCAATGGCTTTCTGCACAACCGCAGTTTCGGCATCCAGTTCGCGCAACTGAAAATAGTCGGCAGCAAGCTCCGAGCTGACTAGCAAGCGCACATTTTCAAGATCGGCAGCTGACGCCTGCAATGAGGCGTTTGCGGCTTCCAGGCTTCGCCGCACTCGCCCGAACAAGTCCACTTCATAGTTCAGCGTGAAAGGAATGCTGAAGACATTCTGTGTGACCGCTGCCGGAGTGATGGTCGCGCCGTTGGTCGGACGGTTCGCCGAGAGACGTTGCCGCTGCGCGCTCACGCCAGCATCGAGTTCCGGAAATAGACCAGAGGACGTGACCCTGGCGAACGCGCGCGCTTCCGCAAGCCGTGCGGCTGCGGCCCGCAAGGTCTGATTGTTTGCCATCGCGCGTTCTTCGTATTGATCAAGTTCGCTGTCGCCGAAAACTTTCCACCAGGTATTCTTCGGAAGAGAGTCAAGCGGATTGGCAGTCTGCCATGGAACGGGTGACTGCCAGTTCTGGGGCGCCGAGACATCAGGCTTCTTGTATTTTGGATCGGCAGCGAACGTTGCAACACTGCACAGCGTCACTGTGGCGAAAAGAAACCACCTCATGACTTGCTGCCTTCCTTGGTTGCGTGGACCGGCTGTCCTTCCTCTAACGAATCGCTCGGATTCAGGATGATCGAATCGGAGCTATCAAGCCCGCTGAGAATTTCAACATCGGTGCCATAGTCACGTCCTATGACCACCGGTGTAAGATGGACTTTGCCGTCAGCGCCCACCACCGCAGCCCGCGGCCCCTCGGCACGGAACAGCAGCGCATTCACCGGGACTGAATACCGCGCCGTCACGGTCTTTACGCCAAAATGTACCTGCGCGTAAGAACCTGGATAGAGCTTGCCATCGCGATTCGGAACATCAATTTCAGTCCGTAAAGTGCGCGTCGCTGGATCAATCGCGTCGGCGGTCCGCGCAACGTTGCCGGAAAAACGTTGGCCAGGGATTGCCGGCAACTCAATCTCCGCGCCCAGACCGCGATGGATGGACGCTGCATTGATCTCCGGCACATCTACATAGACACGAATTGGACTGATCTGCGCGATGACAAATAGTTCCTGGTTGTTCCCGCTGTTTCCGGCATTGATCAATGCACCTACGTCCGTATTCCGCCTTATGATGGTTCCCGCAAAGGGCGCATAGATGTGCTTGAACGACTCGAGTTGCTCGAGCCTGCGCACGTTCGCGGTGGCCGAAGCCAGCGCCGCCTGACCCTGGGTGTAACCGCTGGATCTTTCATCCGTCTCTTGTTGCGCTACGGCGTCCATCTTCCGCAAGGTCTCCCAACGTTCAGCAGAACTCTTCGCTAGTCCCAGTTGAGCCTCTGCCTGGCTGCGGGCCGCGCGCGCCTGCGACAATTCCTGGTCCACTTCGGGAGTCTCAATGTCCGCGAGCAGTTCGCCCTTCCTCACCTTGCTGCCAATGTCCTTGTACCAATGCGCGAGATACCCATTGGTGCGCGCATAAATCGGAGACTCCGTGAACGCCTGCAGGGTCGAGGGAAGCACAAGTTCCTGTTGCGGCGGCTCAGTTTTGGGCTGGAGCACAACCACGTTCGGGACCGCTAGCTCTTCAGTCTCCTTGGCAAGCGCGTGGCGCTCCCCAAATCGCGAGGAGAACCCAACCACTGCGGCAACGATCAGTACGGCCGCGATGGCAAGTGCAACGTATCTCGCCCGCTTCTGAGGCCGGTTAGAGCGCTGCGGCGGAATTTCGGTTTGCGGTTCCATGACCGCTTCATGATCCATAAGTAAGCCTCACAACCAACCTCAAAATTTCTCCGATAATTGCGCACGCTTCATTCGTATGCCATGAAAAATGCTGAATACCACCGGAACAAAGAACAGTGTAGCGACTGTCGCGATGGCCAATCCGCCGATAACCGCCCGTCCCAGTGGGGCGTTTTGTTCGCCGCCTTCGCCGAAGCCCAGCGCCATAGGCACCATCCCAATGATCATGGCCAGCGCGGTCATGATCACCGGACGCATTCGCGTATAGCCTGCCGCAACCGCCGCTTCCACTGCACTGGCGCCCTCGGCCATCCGCTCACGCGCAAACGAAATCATAAGGATGCTGTTGGATGTTGCGACTCCCATGCACATCACCGCGCCGGTCAGCGCCGGCACGCTTAACGTGGTATGCGTCAGGAATAGAATCCACAGAATCCCGGCCAATGCTCCCGGCAACGCCGTAATAATGACGAATGGATCCAGCCAAGATTGAAAATTCACCACAATCAGCAGATAAACCAGCACGATAGACATGACCAAACCTATTTCAAGCCCGAAGTACGATGACTCCATGGTGTCCACCTGCCCACGCACATGCAGCTGCGTGCCTCGCGGTAGCTGCTTCTGAAATGGCTTTAGCACGTCGTTCGTATCATCCGCCACTCCACCCAGATCGCGCCCATTCACGTTGGCAAATACGTCCACCGTGGGCGCAATGTTGTAGTGACTCACAACCGCAGGTGCGGTCGTTGGTGTTGCCGTCACGAGATTCGCCAATACTTGCGGGCTGGATGCTCCCGCGCCATTGATAGGTGTGTTCATCAATGCCTGCATCGAATCCACGCGGTACTGTGGCGACTGCACAGCCAAACTGTATGTAACACCGTTCTTCGGATTCACCCAAAAAGTCGGGGCAGTCTGGAAACTGGAGCTCAGGGAAACCAGCAGGTTCTGCGCCACATCTCGCTCGGTCAAGCCAACCTGTTGCGCGCGCACCCGATCCACATCCAGGTGCAATGTCGGATTACTCATCAGTTGTTGCACATGCACATCCACCGCCCCCGGCACGTGTCGAAGGTGATTGGCGATCTGCTGCGCAATCGCATAATTCTGCGTGTAATTTTGGCCCGACAGCTGAATATCGATTGGCGATGGCTGTCCGAAATTTAGAATTTGACTCACGATATCTGCGGGCTGAAAAAAGAATTCCACGCCCGGAAAGTCTTTCGGCAAATCTTCACGCAAGCGATGAACGTACTCCTCAGTTGGACGATGCCCAGGCTTTAACGACACCAGAATTTCTGCATCGGAGGTGCCGATTGTCCCCGCATTGCTGTAAGAGAGATTGATGCTGCTGTAAGGCAAACCTATGTTGTCCAGCACCGTATTGATTTCCTGGCTGGGAACTTCCTGCCTGATCTGCTGGTCAACCTGATCAACCAGCCTCGCGGTCTCCTCGATCCGTAACCCGGCGCGGCCGCGGACGTGCAGCCGAAATTGCCCAGCGTCCACGTTCGGGAAGAAATCTCGGCCCAGGAAAAATACCAATCCGCCGGAAAGAACGCAGAAAGCGAGAAAGCCCGTCACGAAAGCCCCGCGATGCTGCATGATGGTTTCGAGCGTGTTGCGATACGACTCGCGCAGCCGACCGAACCATCGTTCAAAGCCCGCCTGCAATCGCCCAAAGAAACTTGTGGGCGCGCGATGTGAATCCTCTTCATGCCCCTTCAACAGGTACAAGACCATGGTTGGCACCAGGGTTCGTGAGAGCAGATACGAAGCCAACATCGCGAACACAACCGCCTCGGCCATAGGCACGAACAAATAACGCGCCACTCCCGTTAGGAAGAACATTGGCACAAACACAATGCAGATCGACAACGTCGAAACGAACGCCGGCACCGCGATCTGTTGCGCGCCATCGAGAATCGCCTGCTTGAGCTCCTTCTTCATACCAAGATTGCGTTCGATGTTCTCGAGTTCAACCGTCGCGTCATCGACAAGCACCCCCACTGCCAGCGCCAGCCCGCCCAACGTCATGATGTTGAACGTTTCACCCAGCGCGCTCAGCAGGATGATCGACGTCAGAATCGAGAGCGGAATCGAGATCGCGATGATTAACGTGCTGCGCCAGTTTCCGAGAAATAGAAGAATCATGGCTGCAGTCAGGCACGCTGCGCTCAATGCTTCTTTGAGCACACCCTGAATTGCCGCACGGACGAACAAAGATTGATCGAACAAAGGCGTGAGTTTCACGTCTTCCGGCAGCGTCTGCGCTATCTGCGGCAGCATGGCGCGGACGTTCTTCACAATGTCGATCGTTGACGCGTGGCCATTCTTCATCACGCTGAGCAAGGTCCCGCGAACACCGTCCTGCCGCACAATGTTGGTCTGTGGCGAATAGCCGTCTCGCACATGCGCCACATCGCGCACGTAAATCGTGGTGCCGTTCACCGTCTTAATCGGCAGGTCATTGAGTTCAGCGACAGTCTGCGGACTGGCATTGAGCTCTACCTGATGCTCCAGCGCCCCAAGCTTCGCGGTACCCGAAGGCAGAATCAGGTTCTGAGCACTGATGGCATTCACCACGTCCACGGGAGTCAGGTGCATGGCCTGCAGGGCCGGCGTGTTTAAGTCAACCGAAACCAGGCGGAACTTGCCGCCATAAGGAAATGGGACCGCTGCACCCTCAACCGTGATGAGTTGGGTGCGAACAAAGTTTAAGGCGAAATCGTTCAGCGACTGTTCTGGCTGGATCTTGCTGTTCATGCCGACCTGCAGTATCGGCACACTTGACGCGGAATATTGAATGATCAGTGGCGGCGTTGCGCCGGGCGGTAGAAAACGAAGTGCCGTTTGCGAGATCGCCGTTACTTGCGCGAGGGCCGTCTGAATATTGGCTGACGGACGAAAAAATATTTTGACAACCGCCCGGCCATTCAGCGACTGCGACTCGATATGCTCGATGTTGTCAACCAGAGTGGTGAGACCGCGCTCCGTCTGAGAAACAATTCGGTCCGCCATGTCTTTCGGCGAAAGCCCCTGGTAATCCCACACCACACTGATGACGGGAATATCGATGTCAGGAAAAATATCTGTTGGTGTGCGCAGCAGTACAACGGGTGTCAGGAGCAGAATGAGTAGGGCCATCACCACGAAGGTGTATGGCCGGCGCAGTGCTAAAGCAACAATCCACATTGATCTTTAACCTGACCTTCCGCTACACAACACGCTAAGGTTCCGCTGGTCGGTCCAAAACAAAATAGATGCGATACGGTGCGTATCGGATTTATTTTTGATACCTTAGGACATGGCTAGGAACGCGACCGCCGTTAGCCTTGTCGTGCGCGGCCCCGGCCGTCCGCGCAGTGAGAGAGCTCGCAAGGCGGTGATTCGCAGCACGCTGGCACTGCTCAAGCGCACCGGATTTCACGAACTCAGTGTTGAAGCGGTTGCCGCGCATGCCGGCGTGGGCAAGGCGACGGTTTACCGCTGGTGGGCGAACAAGGCGGAACTCGTAATTGACGCTTTTGTCTCAGCTGTAGAAAAGGAGCTCCGATTCCCCTCGGCGGGACCCGTTCTCCAGTCCATTCACGTTCAGATGCGACGTTGGGCGGTCATATTCCGCAGCCCCCTCGGCCAAATTGTCGCAACCGTAATTGGCGCGGGGCAATCTGAACCGGAAATCCTCGAAGCCTTCCGCAGCCATTGGGTTGAACCCCGGCGCGTTGAAGCCCGCAGATTACTGAAGCAGGCCATCAAGCATGGCGAAATGCGTTCGGACCTCGATCCCGACACCGTCCTCGATCTGCTTTACGGCCCCCTCTATATTCGCCTTCTCCTCAAGCACGCTCCCTTGGACGAGGAATTTGTGGACATCATATTTGAGGCTGTGACTCCCATCCTTTCGCTGTGATCGCATTTTCAATTGACCACTTTCGCGGTGCGATGAGAATATCGCTGCGCTAGTAATGTCAGGAGAGTCTCTTATGGACATGCGCAAGTCGATTCGGCGATTCCTTATGTTGGCTTTATTCGCGAGTCTCCAAGGATTTTCCCTGGCCCAAGATTCCGGCCACACACTCGAAGACGGCTTTCGCAACCCGCCGGATTCAGCCAAGCCGCGTGTCTGGTGGCACTGGCTGAACGGCAACGTGACGAAGGAAGGCATCACTGCCGACCTGGAATGGATGAAGCGCGTCAACATCGCCGGCATGCAGATGTTCGATGGAAATTTGAACACTCCCGTCTTCGTTGACAAGAAACTCGTGTGGATGACTCCGGAATGGAAGGATGCGTTCCGGCACGCTGGCGCCGAGGCGGACCGTCTTGGACTGGAGATGACAATGGCCGCCTCCGGAGGTTGGAGTGAGACCGCCGGCCCGTGGGTGAAACCGGAAGAGGCGATGAAGAAAATTGTGTGGAGCGAACTCGCGGTGGACGGTCCCAAGAAGTTCTCAGGCGTCCTGCCGCATCCGCCCACGAATAACGGTCGCATCCAAAATGTGCCCGTCCCGGTGGAGCAGGATTTTCCTCCCGTCAATATGCCAGGTGCAAAGCCGCAACCCAAATTGCCGCCTCCGTCGCCCGATCCCACTTTCTACGCCGACACGGCCGTGATCGCCTTCCGCACGCCCGAGACGGAGGTTAGCATGGCAAGCCTCCATCCCAAAGTCACTTCGAGCGCGGCAGGCTTGAACCTCGAGTCGCTTACGGACGGCGACTGGAGTAACAACCTTGACTTCCCCTTTGCTGACAATGAAAACCCAACTTTCATTCAATTGGAATTCGCGCCACCATTCCGCGCTCAGGCATTCACGATCGCACCAGGGACAGCACGAACGTACGGCGGCCCGTCTATTCCGGATGGCGAGGTTCAGGCGAGCCAGGATGGCGTCACCTGGACGACACTCGCCAGCCTCCCCGGCCCCGGCCACCCGGACGCGAGCTTTCCCGTACGCACGTATTCATTCCCTCCCATCACCACCAGGTTTTATCGCGTGACCTTCCGCCGTACTGAGCCGAAACCGACCGATTTTTTGTGGAGCGAATTTCTCGGCTTTCCTATGAAGCCGGCTCCATCGTTCAAGCTTGCGGAGATTGAACTCCACTCCGGCGCGCGCATAAATCACTGGCAGGAGAAAGCTGCCTTTGCCAACATGCTTGAATACGACAACACTGCTGTGCCAGTTGCGCCGAACGAAGCTATCGCAATGAACAACGTGGTTGACCTCACTTCAAAAATGCGCCCGGACGGTAGTCTCGATTGGAATGTTCCGGCGGGCAAGTGGACCGTCATGCGCTTTGGCTATTCGCTCACCGGAGAAAAGAACCACCCCGCGACGCGCGAAGCAACTGGCTATGAAGTGGACAAACTGAACCACAAGTACGTGGACAATTACGCCAAGGATTACGTGGAGATGATTTCCGGCGCGCTTGGTCCCTATTTTGGCAAGAGTTTTCGTTACTTTCTGATGGACAGTTGGGAAGCCAGCGACCAGAACTGGACTGATGACATGGCCGGCGAGTTCCGCAAACGCCGCGGCTACGATTTAACGCGTTACCTGCCGCTCCTGACCGGGCGCGTAATTGATAGCGCCGACGTGAGCGAACGTTTCCTTTGGGACTTCCGGCGAACCATCGCTAACCTGCTGGCAGAAAACCATTATGCCGCGGCGACGCAGTATTTCCATAAATCCGGAGTTGGGCTATACGCGGAGGCTATGGGCTCAGGCCTTCCCACCGTCGGCGACGGTCTCCTGAACAAAGGACAAGTGGATATTCCCATGGGTGAATTCTGGACTACTTTGCCGACGCAGCCGGATACTCCAGATCATCCAGCTGACGTGCGCGAAGCTTCGTCCGCCGCCCATATTTATGGCAAGCCAATTGTGGCGACGGAATCGTTTACGTCCATGCCGTATATTCCCGCATGGGGCCAGTCTCCTTTTTATTTGAAGCCGATTGGCGATGCCTACCTGGCCACGGGCGTGAACCGAATTGTCTTCCACACCGCCGACCAGCAGCCGTTCGTGGATGACGCGCACAAGCCGGGCATGACCTTGGGATTCTTTGGGCAGCACTACGGCCGCAACATTACGTGGGCGGAACAGGCTGTCGCGTGGAACACCTATCTGGCGCGCTGTTCATACCTGTTGCAGCAGGGACGGTACGTCGCTGATCTCGCGTACTACTACGGCGAAGGCGCTCCGGCGACCGTGCCGTATTGGAAAGAAATTCATCCCGCCCCGCCCGAGGGCTACAGCTATGACTACATGAATACTGACATTTTGTTGAATCGGCTATCGGTGAAGGATGGCAGGCTCGTTCTACCCGGCAGCATGAGTTACAAAGCCCTCGTCATTCCAGACGACCTTGACCGGCTTACGCTTCCAGTAGTGCGCAAGATTCGCGAACTGGTGGAGGCTGGCGCGATCGTGATCGCTCCTCGGCCTGGAAAATCGCCCAGCCTGATCGGATATCCGAACGCAGACGATGAAATTCGCGCGATTGCGAATGACGTGTGGGGCCCCATGGATGGCAAGAGCATTACGGAGCATTCTTACGGAAACGGCAAAGTGTATTGGGGGAAATCGGTTGCCGAAGTTCTAGCGGCCAACAAAACGCCTGCTGATTTCGCGTACAACCGGACGAGCCTTGACACCCAGCTCGTCTGGATACATCGCAATTCACCCGATGCCGATCTATATTTCGTCGCGAATCAGCGGCCGCATCCGGAAAATATTCTGGCGAGCTTCCGCGTGGAGGGGAGAGAAGCAGAGCTGTGGCATCCCGATACGGGCGAAATGGAGCAAGCTGAATACAACATTGAAAACGGACGCACGAATGTGCCTCTGCATCTTGATCCTGATGGCTCTGTGTTCGTGGTGTTCCGCCACGCCGCACCAGCGCCATTACGTATTTTGCCTCACCCAGTCAGCACAATCCTCGCAACCGTTCAGGGCCCATGGAACCTGAGTTTTCCGGCAAACTGGGGCGCTCCGCCGCAAATCACATTCGAAAAGTTGTCTTCGTGGACGAACTCTTCTGATCCGGGCGTGAAATATTTCTCCGGCACCGCAACTTATACCAAGCAAATTGAGGCCGTAGCAGCATGGTTTCGTCCAGGAGCCAAAATAGTTCTCGACCTCGGTAACATAAAAGAGATTGCAGAACTAAGTGTGAATGGAAGATCTGTCGGCGGAATTCTCTGGAAGCCACCGTTTCGGGCGGAACCGACTTCCCTTTTTACAAGGCCAATTCGCCGCTCATGGAATCTGGCCTGCTCGGTCCGGTAAGCCTGATCTCCATTGAGATGAAGTGATCCATCAGCTCCACAGCCGGTCCCATGACCGTTCGTGGTCCCACTCTGTTGTCGGCTCGAAATAGCCCGTCCCGGGTGCAAGATGCTGCCGCACGATATCCTCGTTGAGAGTCACCCCCAGCCCCGGACGATCCGGCACCTCAATCCATCCGTGGTTCACAATGGGAGACTTCGTGTACTCCTGCACCAATGATGACCACCAGGGCACGTCGAGCGAATGACCGGAGTCCCCGCAAAGTGCATCGCCATCGGCACGCCGTATTCTTCGGCCATGTCTCCGATCTTATGGGTCTCAAGAATTCCGCCGGACGTCGCCAGGTCCGGATGAATCTTGCTGATCGCGTGTCTCTCGCAGAGCACGTGAAATGGCTCCTTCAGGTAAATATCTTCGCCGGTGAGAATCGGCGTTGGACTCTGGTCGGAAATTTCCTTCAGCAGGTCGGTGTACTGCCACGGAATCACATCTTCTATCCACGACAGATTGAACTTTTCGTATGCCTTGCCCAGCCGAATGATGGACTTCACGCCAAGATGTCCAAGGTGGTCCATTGATAGCGGAATCTCCATGCCGACCGCATCGCGCACCGCGGCGACATACTCCGACAGCATGCCGATGCCCTTGTCCGTCACCTCGTTCGCAATGAACGGGTGTTCGATTTGATTTTCCTCCCATTCGGTGAGATCTGAAGGACTAGTGAGCGTGCCCGGCGTGTCCGAAACCATCTCGACACCCAAGTCCATTTTGAGCCAGGTCAGGCCCATGACTTCTTTTCGCTCCTTCATGCGTTGGGCATAGATTTTTGGATCCTTGGACTCAGTTGTATCTGCATAAATGCGAATCTTGTCGCGGAACTTGCCGCCTCCGACCATCGCGTATACCGGCGCGTCATAGACTTTGCCGGCAATGTCCCAGAGCGCCATTTCGATGGCACACACTCCACCGCCCTGTCTGGCGTGTCCTCCGAATTGCTTGATCTTGCGGAAAATTCTGTCGAGCTGTAAAGGATTCTCGCCAACGATTCGGCTCTTCAGAAACAGCGCATAGGTCGCGCTGGCGCCGTCGCGAACTTCGCCAAGGCCATACACCCCTTGATTGGTATCAATACGAATGATCGG
>WNFY01001071.1_pt1 | contig 25613 bp, 27 predicted proteins | sample 5400091 | NCBI WGS metagenome assembly WNFY01 (sample SAMN13153364, study PRJNA577476) | soil metagenome | isolation source: 60 cm soil or saprolite under grassland replicate 1 | place: USA:California | collected 2016-06-15 | reverse complement strand
TCACCGGTCGAGCTGCGAAGCACTCAGAGCAACCGCTCTAAGTCTCAGCCACCTCACCTGGTCTATGAGTACATAAATTACTTTCAGAACTTGTCATCCGACCACCTCCTTTCCGGTGTAGTTGCAGAATAGTACACAAAAGGGCTTGAGATCAAGAGAAAGTAGGGCAAGCTTCAAGTTTCAAGCGTCAGTTGCGGCCTTGGATCCCACTGTGCCCGGCGCTCAAAACTAGAAACTTGAAACTCGAAACTACAGGCGTAGAATGGCTCCAACTTCTCTGGCCAGAGATATGGGGACGTCCAAACCTTCGCCACGCGCCACCACGCTCACCGGCACGGTTGCCGGACGCTTTGTGATCGTAAGATTGCTGGGCGCCGGCGGCATGGGCCAGGTCTATCAGGCCGAGGACACCAAGCTGAAGCGCGTGGTTGCCATCAAGCGCATGGCGCCCAAGCTGCAGCAGGATGAGCGGGACCGCCGCAGGTTTCTTCGTGAGGCACAACAGGCCTCCGCACTGAATCACCCGAACATTGCCGCTATCTATGACGTGATTGAGGAGGAGGACGAAATCCTGCTCGTCATGGAATACGTCGAGGGCACTCCGCTGCGCGCAACGATGCAGGGGAAGAAGAGCCTCAGCAATGACGAGTTCTTCAATATCGGCGTCCAAGGTTTGGAGGGTCTGAACGCCGCCCACGAAAAAGGCATTCTACACGGCGACATCAAACCAGAGAACATCATGCTGACGCGCGAAGGACGGATCAAGATCCTTGATTTCGGCGTGGCCAGGCGTTTCTCAATGGGCCAACCGGATGAAGCGACGCTGACCATGGCAACGCTCAGTGGGGCCGTCAACGGCACGCCGGCATACATGGCGCCGGAAGTCCTGATGCAAAAGCCCTACGACGGGCGCGCCGATCTGTTCTCGATGGGCCTGGTTTATTACGAAATGCTAGGCGGTCCGCAGCCCTTCGAAACCGATAGCATCGCTGGCACGATGGCATCTGTGCTGCACACCGAGCCGCAGCCGATTGAGCAGCTCAACCCAAAAGTTCCGGCGAATGTTTCTTCTGTTGTGCAGACGATGCTGGCAAAGGACCCGGTGCAGCGCTATTCCACGGCGAGAGATGTCCTCGTAGATTTGCGGCGGGTGCAAGAAGGGGAGAAGCCGGTATTTGCGCATGGCAGAAAGCGCGCAAAAACAAAGTTCAATTGGAAATTGTCAGCGGCGGTTGCTGCAGTGGCTGTGCTGGTTGTGGCTGGGTTCTCGTTGCGCGGCGTGATCGGAAATGGCGCACGCGGCGCAGGATCTTCGTCATCGGTCTCCGGAGAGAAATCGGCAACGCTCGTTGTGCTTCCATTCGAAGCGGCTTCTGGTGATGCCAAGCTCACCGCGTTCGGTAACGGGCTGGTGAATACGCTGACGGCAAAGCTCATGCAACTTGGCGAGAACCATCCGTTGCAGGTGGTGTCGGGCGGGGAAGTCCGGCAAAAGAATGTCACCGGCCTTGACCAGGCACAACGAGAGTTTGGGGCCGATACGGGGCTCCATCTTGGATTGCAGCAGTCCGGTGACTTGGTGCGCGTCACGTACTCACTCACCGAGGCGAAAACCGGCAAGGTCATCAAAGCCTCCACCATGGACGCGCCGGTCAGCGATCCCTTTGCGATCGAAGATGAAGTTGCGAAAGGCGTGCCCGCAGCGATGGGATTTGAGTTGAAGGCGGACGAAATCCGTGAACTCGCCTTTCACGGTACCAGCATGCCTGAGGCGTACAACTACTACACGCAGGCGCGCGGCTATCTCGAAGATGCCGGCAAGGCTGCGAGCGTGGACAGCGCGATCATCTTGCTCAATCAGGCGCTCAAGGCGGACGCGAACTATGGCAGGGCTGAGGCGGAGCTAGGCAGCGCATATTGGGCGAGATATTCAGCGACGAAAGACAAGAGCGTCATTGCGAAGTCGCGGCAGGCGTGCTCGAAGGCGGTTGATCTCGGCAATTCGGGCGCAGCCGGACACGTTTGCCTGGGAGTGATCGCGAGCGGGACGGGGAAATACGAAGAAGCAGTTGATCAATTCCAGCGCGCCGGACAGCTTGAGCCGACAAACGAAGACGCGCTGATTGGCCTCGGCGGGGCATATGAGCGCCTGGGTAAGTCGCAGGAGGCGGAGAATACATATAAGAAGATCGTCCAGCTCCGTCCGAACTACTGGCGCGGCCATAACCTTTTGGGAGCATTCTACCTGCGGCAAGCGCAATATGACGACGCGGTAAAGATGTTCGGCAGAGTGATTGAGATAACGCCGGAAAGCTTCCGCGGTTACGCGAATCTTGGCGCGGCTTATTTATATGAAGCGAAATATGCGCAGGCGATCAAGCCGCTTGAGCAGTCGCTGGCGATTCATCCGACGGCGGATACTTACTCCAACTTAGGAACAGCGTATTATTACCAGCACCGTTTCAGCGAGGCATCGCAGGTGTACGAGAAAGCCGTCCAGTTGAACGATAAGGATTACACAAATTGGGGAAATTTGGGCGAGGCTTATTACCTCAATAACGAACGTGCCAAAGCGAGCGACGCATTTCGGAAAGCAGTTACTCTGGTACGCCAAGACTTAATCGTGAATTCCCAAGACCCGCAAATGCTCAAAAATCTCGCTGATTATTATGTGATGCTTGATGACCGAGCAAACGCACTCAAGTTCTTGAATAGGGCACTCGATGCCAGCAAGTTCGATAAGGAGTCACTATTCAAGGCAGGCCAGGTCTATAACCATTTAGGCGAGACCGGGCCAGCCATTGAGTGGCTGCAGAAAGCTCGTCGAGCGGGATATCCGTCGGATTGGTTCCGTACATCGCCAGATTTGGATAACCTGCGCAACGATGCTCGTTTTAGAGAATTACTGCAGTCGAATTAGTCATGGGCCGAATCTACGGCAATGGTTTACAAAAATTCAGACAAACAGGAGATGAGTGATGGACGTTTGTGCCGGAGGGACGATCAATGCAGGTGCTAACACGATAACCTTCACCAATAACCACCCAGTCCCTTGCAATATTACGAGCTGTGATATGCCAGGTTTCCCGATTCCTACGCAGATCCCCGCCAGACAAGGCTCAACTGCGGGAAGCAAGGTTGTAATACTTTCGAACCCGGCAACATGCGGCGATTACCCCTACACACCTGATTGCTGCGATCAAGAGACAGGCCCACAAATCAAGGTACAGTGACCCTTTTTGCTGTTCAGTTGACAATTGTTTCGGGGGGAGTACAAAATGTGCTTCCCCACGCGTCAACTCAACAACGAGAAATGTCAAATGAAGAAAGTATTGCTATCAGCTGTGGTCGCGACGTTCCTCGGGGCGCAGTCAATGGATCGAATAAGATAGGTGCGTGTCCTCGATTTTATCCTCGGTATCGAAAGTTCCTGCGACGAAACCGCTGCGGCGGTGGTGCGCTCGGGGGAAGAAACGATATCGAACGTCGTGGCTTCGCAGATAGCGACCCATCAACCGTACGGCGGGGTGGTTCCCGAGCTAGCTTCGCGCGAACACTTGCGGGCGATTGTTCCCGTTGTGCGCCAAGCGCTAGCTGAAGCAAACAGGACTTACGAATCCATTGATGCGCTGGCGGTGACGCAAGGGCCAGGTTTAGCAGGAGCACTGCTGGTCGGGATCAGTTATGCCAAGGCGCTGGCGTTCGCGCTCGATAAGCCGCTGGTCGCCGTCAATCATCTCGAAGGGCACATTCATGCCGTGTTGCTGGAAGAGCGGCAGAAGGGAAATCGGGAGCTGCAATTTCCCGTGCTTGCGTTGGTCGTCTCCGGCGGACACACGCACCTGTATCTTGCAAAACAGCACGGCCCGAGCTGGTCTTACGAAAATATCGGCCACACCCGCGACGATGCGGCTGGGGAAGCCTTCGACAAAGTTGCCAAGCGGCTGGGCCTCGGATACCCAGGGGGGCCACTGATTGACAAGCTTTCGTCGCATGGTGATCCACGGGCTGTGAAATTTCCGCCGTCGCAGATCAAGCATCCCGACCGGAAGACTCCGAGTCGGGAAGCCCAGAGCGCTGAGGTCAGCGGTGGACGGGAGAGGACGCCCGTCCCCCCACAATCTCTCTTGAGATTCGATTTTTCCTACAGCGGAATCAAGACCGCCGTTCTCCGCTATGTGGAAACCCACAACATGGCGCGGTCAATCGAGGAGCGCCGAAGAGCCTTGGCTAAAGTCGGCAAAGCGAGTCTCGAAGACTATCTAGCCAATTGCGACGAGCAGATGCTCGACCTAGTTGCTTCGTTCCAGCGCGCGATGGTGGATGACCTAGTGACCAAGACTTTGGCTGCGGCACGACAGTACGACGTTGCGACTTTATTTGTAACCGGCGGAGTTGCAGCCAACAACGAATTACGCCATACGTTTGAGCAAGAAGCAGCGAAAGAAGGACGGCCTGTGTATTTCCCCTCTCGACCGCTTTCGACCGACAACGCGGCGATGATTGCGGCCGCGGCGTACCCGAAATTTCTCGCCGGAGAATTTGCCGCCATGGACTTCTCTGCCGAAGCAGGGTTAATGTTGCGGTGACTGTTTTTCGGATATTCAAGCCATGCTACCGGAAGTCGATCGTCACATCGGCATGACTTTCAATGGTCCCGCATCCTGGCCTCCGGTTATATCTAGTCACACGAATTGACCTCAACGCATATTGATCGATGTCAGCAATTCCAGAGCTTCGTTTGATGTAAGCGCGGGCGACTTCTCCGCTCTCTAGAATTTCAAAGGTGATAACCGGGCTAAATCCAGTAGACTTCTCCCCCTTGCGGACTCGAATCGATGGTTGTCCAATTCCAACAGTACGATGCATTACCTTCGGGGTACATTTTTCGCGAACTCGCCGGTTGTTCTCGCGTCTTGTGCGGGTGACGCGGTAATTAGTGCCAGGACTAAAACCACGCATTCACGCATGCCAAGGTTAGACGTAAGCGACCGTTGCCGAGTTCCCAATCCGATTATCCTTCTTCCAGCTTCGTCTCTTCGATGTCCATATCTTTGAATTCGCTGGACTCGAAGACCTCGCCGCACTCCAGGCATTCCACAAATTCAGCATCTTCTTCGCGTGCGACTACGCGAACGCTAGGATGTTTACACTTTGCGGGGTCGGCTTTCATCGCGGGAGACTGGACGGGACGGGTTGGAGTCATAGATTCCGGTCTGGCGGTTCCATCCTTGGCGGAGCAGGGAAATTTGCGCCGGAATTGGCCGTATTCTTAGCCGGAACGCGATGATTGTCAAGCCAGAAATGCGCGGTCTCAAAAAATATCCGACCAAAATCATCGTAATCAGCTAAACCGTTAACCTGCCTGGAATTACTGTTCGATGGATATTTTGGCCTTTGGCTGGCGAACCTTGTGCCCAGCCTGTCAAGGTAATACAATCTTAATATCCGACTGGAAAGGTCGGAATTTAGCCAATGCTGAAGCTGACCAAGAAAGCTGATTACGGCCTGATGGCGATGAAGCACCTCGCCGAGCACGGGCATGGATCTGCCTGCAGCGCGAAAGACATTGCTGAGAGCTACGGCATTCCGTCAGAGGCATTGGCGAAGATTCTGCAGCGGTTGGTAAAAGCCGGGTTGTTGATTTCGCAGCATGGAACCAATGGTGGATACACGCTGGCGCGGAGTCCGGAAACGATCTCGGCCTTCGAGGTGATTCGTGCTATTGATGGGCCGCTGTTTATCACTTCATGCATTACGGTGCGGGGCGAGTGTGACCAGACCGACCGCTGCACCATCCGCGAACCGCTGCGGCGCGTGAACGACAGCATCGAGCAAGTGTTGAGAAGCATCAGTATTTCTGAGATGAGGGAAGAAGAGGACGTACACGCAGTGGAGTTGGTAAGGATCGGCAAGTAAGTTTCAGAGTTTCAAGGCTGCAAAGTTTCAGGGCTGAAGTGCCGAAACTTGGAGGCCTCGAAATCTTGAAACCTGGTTCTGAGAGGCAATCATGGCTACGGAAGTTACGACACTAAGTGAAGAGAGAATGGCAGCAAAGACCAAGGGCGGCGTGAAGCTGCCGATTTACATGGACAACCACGCGACCACGCCGGTAGATCCGCGAGTGTTGGAAGAGATGCTGCCATACTTCACCGACAGATTCGGCAATGCGGCCAGCCGCAATCACTCGTTCGGATGGGCGGGTGAAGAGGCGGTTGAGACTGCGCGCGAGCGCATTGCCAAGCTGATCGGCGCGACGACCAAGGAAATCATCTTCACGTCCGGCGCTACTGAGAGCGACAATCTCGCGATCAAGGGAGTTGCCGAGATGTACCGCGAGAAGGGCAACCACATTATTACTGCAGTCACCGAGCACAAGGCGGTGCTCGACACGTGCAAGCGGCTGGAGAAGTATGGCTATCGCGTGACCTATATGCCAGTGCAGAAGGACGGCTTGGTCGATCTCGATGACCTTAAGCGCGCGATTGACGACAAGACGATCCTAGTCACCATCATGGCCGCGAATAATGAAATTGGCGTAGTCCAGCCGATTGCGGAAATTGGAAAGCTTTGTCACGAGAAGGGTGTGATCTTTCACTCTGACGCGACCCAAGCAGTTGGCAAGATTCCTATTGACGTGATTAAACAGAACCTCGATCTGCTTTCCATTTCAGCTCACAAAATGTATGGCCCCAAAGGAGTCGGCGCTCTGTATGTGCGGCGCAAGAGCCCACGGGTGCAGATTTCACCGATCATTGATGGCGGCGGACACGAGCGTGGTATGCGCTCTGGCACGCTTAATGTTCCTGGTATTGCGGGTTTGGGCAAGGCCTGCGCACTTTGTTACGAGGAAATGCCGCAGGAGTCAGTTCGCATGTCCGGAATGCGCGATCGCTTGCGCGAGCGAATCATGTCGAATCTGGATGAGGTTTACATCAACGGTTCCATGGAGCACCGGCTGCCTCAGAATTTGAATATCAGCTTCGCTTATGTAGAAGGGGAGTCGTTGCTGATGGGCATCAACGATGTGGCGGTTTCGAGCGGTTCAGCGTGCACCTCTGCGACACTTGAGCCATCTTATGTTCTGAAGGCCCTTGGCACTGGCGACGATCTGGCGCACAGCTCGATTCGCTTCGGACTTGGGCGCTTCAACACGGAAGCTGAGGTTGATTACGTCGCGGATCGCGTAATCGAAACCGTTCAGCGATTGCGCGAACTCTCGCCACTCTACGAGATGGCGAAAGAAGGAATTGATCTGAAGTCGGTGAAGTGGGCAGCAGAATAAAATTCTTGTACAGACGCTGCTTGCAACATTTCATGCAGTTTTAAGGAGAATCGAATGTCATACAGCAATAAAGTTATCGATCACTACAACAATCCCCGCAACGTCGGCTCGATGGACAAGAGTAGCTCTGAAGTCGGAACTGGCCTGGTCGGTGCTCCGGAATGCGGCGACGTTATGAAGCTGCAGATCAAGGTCAATCCTGCGACCAACGTCATTGAAGACGCCAAGTTCAAGACTTTCGGCTGTGGCTCGGCGATTGCGTCGTCATCGCTCGCAACCGAGTGGGTGAAGGGCAAAACCATTGATGAGGCCCTGGCGATCAAGAACACGGAAATCGTGAAGGAACTTTCGCTGCCTCCAGTGAAGATTCACTGCTCGGTGCTGGCGGAAGATGCGATCCGTGCGGCGATCGGCGACTGGAAGAAGAAGCAGTCAACTCCGGTGGCCGTGGCCGAAGCTAAGGTTTAAGGGCACACGGAGACGTAGCGAGCTACGTTTCTACAGAGACGGCAATGACGACCATAACTGCAGAACCCGCAAGATCTGTGCCCGCGAAAGGCATACAGATCACCGAGAAGGCGATCGGGAAGATACGCTCGGCGATGGCCAAAGAAGGCGTGTCGCCGGAGCAGGGCGGGTTACGTGTGGGAGTGCAAGGCGGAGGATGCTCCGGTCTGAGTTACAACATTCGGTTCGATTCGCAGCCGCGCGAGCGTGACCGTATTTTTCAGTTCGGCGATGTAAGGGTCTTCGTAGATCCGAAGTCGTTTATCTATCTGCATGGAATGACGCTCGATTACAACGAGACCTTGATGCAACAGGGATTCGTTTTCGTGAACCCGAATGCGCAGAAGTCCTGCGGCTGCGGTACGTCGTTCTCGGGCTAGGTGATCTATGTGGCTCGGACATTCCTGTCCGAGAAGGCCCTGCTCCCAAAATCAGCTTCGGGTGGGAGCAGTCTGTGAATCATGACTCATGGCTACTGACGTCAACACGGCGATGGTTGCGGCAGCGCACTCCTGCTGGTCCTGCGGTGAAATGCGTGCGGCCCAGTTCTGCAAGGCATGCGGGAAGGTCCAGCCGCCTGAGCCCGTGGACTATTTCAGCTTCTTCGGCCTGCCGCGAAAGTTGAATATTGATACAAGCACTCTCGAGCGGGAGTTCTACGCACTGAGCCGCAAACTGCATCCGGACATTTACGCAGGTTCCAAGTCGCAGGAGCAGGAGTGGAGTCTCGAGCAGAGTTCAAGACTCAACGATGCCTACCGAATACTGAAAGACCCAATCCGGCGGACGGAATATCTATTGAAGCTGGAAGGAGTAGAACTCGAAGGCCAATCGAAAGCCGCGACGGAAGAGGCGCGCAAGACCGGAGAGAAGAAGCAAATTGTTCCGCCCGATCTATTGGAAGCAGTCTTTGAGTTGAACATGCAACTGGAAGAACTCCGCGCGACCAAGAAGGGCGGCGAAGAAGATACGGTGCTGATTCAGGAGCTCCAGGCGCACAAACAATCTTTGGAAATGAAATTCAACACATTGTTCGACGAGCTGAAGGGCTATTGGGACGAATGGGATTCCACAGAGAAATCTGATAACGAGCAGGAACGCCGCCGTGTCCGCGACAAGATGGTGGATTTGCTCAACCGCCGGAGCTATATCAGGAATCTGGTGAGGGATGTGAATGAGGTGCTGGAAAATTGAGTTTGTGTAGAGACGTCGCTTGCAACGTCTCCCAGACGTAGCGAAGCTACGTCTCTACAATTGAGATGAGTACTGATCGCATCATCGGCATTGATCTTGGCACCACGAATTCCCTCGTGGCGTTCATGCAGGGGGAGGTCCCTGTCATTATTCCGGGTGAGGACGGATCAAACCTTGTGCCATCGGTCGTGGCGCTCGATGAAAATGATCGCATCATTGTCGGAAATGCTGCGCGCAAATATCTGATCGAGACTCCAGAGCGGTCGGTGTACTCGATCAAGCGGTTGATGGGGCGCGGCCTCGAAGATGTTCAAGACGAACTAAAGCTTTTTCTGTTCCGCCTCGCCGACGATCTTCATCCCGGAGAAGTCTTGCGTATTAAACTCGGCGACAAGACCTTCACGCCACCTGAAGTTTCTGCGTTTATCTTGCGACAACTCAAGCGCAACGCCGAACGCTTCTTCAGCGGCCCGGTGACGAAGGCAGTGATCACGGTTCCGGCGTATTTCAACGACGCGCAACGTCAGGCCACGAAAGACGCTGGACGAATTGCCGGGCTCGACGTGGTTCGCCTAGTCAATGAGCCGACCGCGGCATCGTTGGCCTACGGACTTGACAAAAAGCAGAACGGAATCGTTGCAGTATATGATCTCGGCGGCGGCACGTTCGATATCTCGGTCCTTCGCTTGCATGATGGAATTTTCGAGGTGATTGCAACCAATGGCGACACGCATCTTGGCGGCGATGATATTGACAATTTGCTGATCCGGATCGCGCTCGACGATATTCGCGGCGATATGGGAACGGATTTTTCGCGAAATGGCGAGGTCGTGGCTGCAATTCGTAAGGCGGTAATAGATGCCAAGATTACGCTTTCAGCTGAAAACTCGGTAAAGCTCGACATCGAACTTCCAGAAGGGAAGCGCTATCGAAGAGAAATTACTCGCGAACAGTTCGAGCAGCTGGCGGCGCCGGTGATCGATCGCACCGTTGCTCCTTGCAAGCAGGTGCTCAAGGACGCAGGCCTCAAGCCAGAACAGATTGATGCAGTCGTGCTAGTCGGTGGGTCTACGCGAATTCCTAAAGTTCGTGCCCTGGTCGAGCAACTATTTCAGCGCACGCCACACACCGAACTGAATCCCGATGAGGTGGTTGCCCTCGGCGCGGCGGTGCAAGCCAACATTCTTTCCGGCGGCTCCGAAGCCACGCAGGACATGCTGCTGCTCGATGTCACTCCGCTTTCATTGGGAATCGAAGTGGCTGGCGGCGTGACCGACAAGATCATTTTGCGCAACTCGACCATCCCGGCCTCGGCGACCCAACACTACACAACGCAAGTGGACGGGCAGGCAAACGTCGCCATTCACGTTCTACAAGGCGAACGCGAACTGGCCAAGGACTGCCGCTCTCTGGCGCGATTCGACTTGAAAGGCGTTCCCCCGATGCTCGCTGGCATGCCGCGCATCGAAGTGAAGTTCCTGATCGACGCCAACGGAATCCTTCATGTCACTGCACGCGAGCAGCGCAGCGGCAAGGAAGCAGAAATCGAAGTACAGCCGAGCTATGGCCTAACCGACGAACAAGTCGAGGGCATGATCCTCGATTCCTTCGATCAGGCAGAAGAGGATTTTCGCCAGCGTCAACTGATCGAAACCCGAAATGAAGGGCAAAATATCCTCACACATCTTGAAAAAGCGAAGAAGAGTCCGGCTTGGGGACAGTTGACGACAGATGAGAAACAGCGAATCGCCAAACTAGAACGCGCGTTGCGCGACACACAGAATTCTGAGGATTACCACGCGATCCGAAAAGCTATTGACGCGCTTAACGAGGGCACGACACACTTAGCCGAACTAATGATGGACACGGCTGTGTCCGCCGTTTTGAAAGGCAAGACGATGGACGGTGCTGACGTAGGAGAAGGGCCCGAGGCACCGCATCCGGTGGCCAAAGCAGATTTTGAGTAGGAGCATTGATGGCTGAAGAGAAAACACAACCCGGTGGGACGGCAGTCGTTGATGCACCCGGCGAGAGTACGGTTGAAGTCGTGTTCATGCCCGAAGGTAAGACGGTGCAGTTCGAACATGGCAAGCTACCATACAAAGATCATGGCAAAGGGCAGTCCATTTTAGATGTCGCTTTGAATAACGGCGTGCGTCTCGATCACGCTTGCGGCGGCAATTGCGCTTGCACGACGTGCCACGTATGGGTCAAAGAAGGTGCGAACAATCTGTCAGAAATGGATGACGATGAGGCCGACCGCCTCGACATGGCCGCCGATCTGCAACTGAATTCCCGCCTGGGATGTCAGGCCGTGATTACGAAGCCGGGGAAAGTTGTGGTTGAGATTCCGGCGTGGAATAGGAATTATATTTCGGAAGAACACTGAGGGATACGTTTCAAAGTTGGAAGGTTTCGAAGTTTCGAAGGAATTTTGCGGATACAGCATTATTGCTGAAACGTTGAAACCTGTGAAACCTTGAAACTCATATCTTGGAGCTAGCATGCCGAAAGACTTAACTTGGGACGACGCTGAAGACATCGGAATCTTGCTTTCGGAAAAGCACCCCAATACCGATCCTCTCACCGTTCGCTACACCGATCTACACCGCTATGTGACCGAACTGACCGATTTCAAAGACGATCCCAAGAAGTCGAACGAAGGCAAGCTCGAGGCCATCCAGATGGCGTGGCACGAGGAACACGAAGATCGGGGCTAGATTACACCATTTCAATATTTGTCACTCCGAACCGCTTCAGCGGTGAGGAATCTGTTTTTCGCAGGAACAGCAGATTCCTCGGACCTGAAGGTCCTCGGAATGACATCGCCTTCCTAAGCGAAAAAGACCGAAAGCGAGTCAGCTTACTTTCAGCAGCGCCTCCGCAATCTCGTCCCACTCAGCCTCAAACGATGTGCTCGAAGGCTTCTTCCCAGCCCGGTTGTACCAATATCTCGCGTTCGAGATGTCTCCCTCTTTGCGATGCAAGTAAGCATGCACCCAGGCGCCCGCAGGACCTTCGTCCTGTTGCGCAGATTCGTGAGCGCGGGTCCAATCGCCCTTAGCGTCCCACCACAAACCCGCCAGGGCAAGATTCTCCGGAATGGGCGGCGCGGGTTGCGAGAGTGACTCACGAAATTCCTGCAAGGTCATAGAAAAAGCGTTTATCCCACGCCCGCTGTAGCCGGCTCCTCCACAGTAGCTTCGCGCAGGAACTTTGCGGCTTCTTCCGGCGGTGTGGGATTGATGTAGAAGCCCGTGCCCCACTCGAATCCCGCCGTCTTGGTCAGCTTGGGCATGAATTCGATGTGCCAGTGATAGTGATCGTTGACCGAATCCTGCGTGGGAGAGCTATGGATTACCAGGTTGTACGGAGGATCGTCGAGCACACGATTGGCTTTGTTCAGCAGCGTGCGAATTGCTTTGGCCAGATTCTCGTACATGTGTGACGACGAATTCTCGAACGCCGACTCATGCTGCTTCGGCAGAATCCAGGTCTCGAATGGGAAGCGCGGAGCATACGGCGCGATCGTCAGGAAATCTTCATTCTCCGAAACTACACGCACGCCGGCTTCGGTCTCCTGCCGCGCGATATCGCAAAAAACGCAGCGCTCTTTGTAGATGTAATACTGCTTGGCGCCCTCGATTTCCTCCGCTACGTAGATCGGAACAACCGGCAGCGCAATCAACTGCGAATGCGCATGTTCTAAAGTTGCGCCTGCAGCCTCTCCGTGGTTCTTGAAAATCAGAATGTACTTGAGGCGGCGATCTTTCTTCAGATCGAGAATGCGGTCGCGGAAAGCCCACAGCACGTCTTCGATCTTCTTAGGTGGAAGCGTCGGCAGCGTGGCGTTGTGGTCATTGGTCTCGATGATGACTTCATGCGCGCCCACACCGTTCATCTTGTCGAACATGCCCTCGGCCTGACGATCGAGGTTGCCCTCGATGCCGAGCGCGGGGAACTTGTTCGGCACCACGCGCACGGTCCAGCCGGGTGTATCGCGCTGGGGCGGGCCACCGTTCTGATTAGGACGATAGGCCTGAATTTCAGGCGGAGTCTTGTTTTCGTTGCCGTAGCAGAAAGGGCAGAAGCCCCCCTTCATCTTTACGGAGTCGCGGGTGAAGTCAGTGGGACGTTTGGCGCGGTCGGTCGAAATAATGACCCAACGGCCGACGATGGGGTCTTTTCTGAGTTCGGGCAAGTAATCGTTTCCTCCGCCCGCTGCCACCCGGGTGACTTCATTTTACGACGAGAATGCCGCATTCTGAAATAGTTCAAAAGTCGGATGGGCCACACCCTGGTCGTAGTGCACGGTAATCACGTCAAAACGCCATTGCGGAGGCTCAGGAAAATGCTTCTTCGGGTGCGAACGAAGATACTCGCGACTGACGGTTTTGATGTCGCGTCGCTTCTTGCGATCTACCGCTGCAGCAGCAGGTTTGACGTCGTGCGTGGTACGGGTTTTGACCTCGCTGAAGCAGAGCACATCTTTGTCCCAGCCGATGAGATCGATTTCGCCGTGATGCCGCGCCGTGCGGTAGTTTCGCGCAACCATGACGTATCCACGCCGGCGCAGATAGAAATAAGCATCTTCCTCTCCGCGACGACCGGTGCGGAGGTGGGCTGGAGTAGCTTGAGCGTCTGCCGTTTTCGGGGTTATCCGATCTAGAAGGCGAAGGGTTGTTTGGGTGATGCGAACCCGCGAGCATGTTTCAAGATAAGCCGCGCGGCTGGTGAGACGCTGTGATAGCGTCACACAGCCTTTGTGATTAAGAACAAAAATTACAAGGATTTTCGACGCGCATGTTGAGCCTGCAGAGGCTGAATCTGATCGATTTCATCCTGGTGTTCGGACTTGACTACGTTAACCTCGTAAGCTGCCTGCAAGCCCAGCCAGAACTGCTCGGACGTGCCAAAAAACTTTGCCAGCCGGACTGCCGTATCAGCCGTGATCCCGCGCTTGCGCAGAACAATGTCGTTCACCCTTGGCGGAGGAACACGAATTTCTTGCGCCAGACGGTAAACGCTCAATTGCATGGGCTTGAGAAATTCCTCTTTCAGAATCTCTCCCGGATGGACCCTCCAATTCGGTGTGCCCTTCCTTACGATACTCATCTCGTCCTCTCTTCAGTGATAATCCACGACTTGCACGTCATACGCATCGCCATCCCGCCAATTGAAACAGATTCGAAATTGATCGTTGATCCGAACGCTGTATTTCCCTTCGCGGTTTCCCTTCAACTTCTCCAAACGATTGCCTGGCGGCACTAACAAATCGTCCAGCCTGGCAGCGACGTCAAGCATGGCTAGCTTCCGTCTGGTAACGCTTGCCGGCGGCGAGCCCTTAGTTTTGCCAGTCCGCCAGATTCGTTCTGTTTCGGCGTCAGCGAAGCTTCTGATCAAAGGTTAATAATAACGAACGTCGTTAATAATGTCAATCGTTAACTAATTGAAGGACCTGCTCGCTGCGATTTAGTATGGGTAGCGCGTTAGCAAGCCCAAAAATGGACCTTACAAATGAATAGCACGGTTAAGACGGTTGTCTTTTGGCTGGTAATTTTGTTGGCGTCCGTTTCGTTGTGGCAAGTCGTCAAGACCGGCTCCAATACACGACGCACAACCGTGATTAGCTATTCGCAATTCCTGTCAGACGTGGACGCGGGAAATGTCACAAGAGCTAGAATCTCCGGCACCGAAGCCGACGGAACCTACCGCGAGGGGGACCCTTTCCGGGTGATTGTGCCGCCAAGTCAGGAACAGATGCTTCAGACCTTGCGCCAGAAGAACGTTGAGGTCTGGTACGCGGAATCGAGTAGCGGATCGGTGAGCTGGCTGATGAACCTGTTCGCTCCGTTGGCTCTTCTGGCTGCATTGTGGTTCTTTATGATCCGTCAAATGAAGACAAGAGCCAGCATTCAGCGCGCTGGAGTGAGTGGCGAAGCGTCGTCGCTGTAAGAAGTGCCGCGCCACTCCAACTTTCAGGATTCCCGCGAACGTGTTCCAACTACTTGCCGACTATTTCAATACACTCCTCGAGCACATCCACCGCCACATCCGCCTGTTCTTTCGTTGTGATCAATGGAGGAGCAATGCGGACGGTGTTGACGCCGCATCCCAGGAAAAGCACTCCGCGTTCGAAGGCCAACTCGACTACGCGATCGCGTTCGGCTGAGGCTGGCGTTTTGGCTTGCTTGTCGGTGACCAGTTCGACGCCAACCATCAAACCACGGCCGCGGACATCTCCTACCAGTTTGTGCTTCTTCGGCCAATCTGCCATGCGATGCACCATGTGATTGCCGACTTCTTCGGCGTTGCGCAGCAGGCCGTCGCGCTCAATCACATCAAGCGTAGCCAGCGACGCCGCAATACACACTGGATTTCCCCCAAAAGTCGAAGCATGCGAACCTCGCACCCAGTCCATGATCTCCGCTTTGGAAAGCGTGATTCCCAGCGGCATTCCAGAAGCAATGCCTTTCGCCATGCAGATAATGTCAGGCTGCACTCCTGTGTGCTCGATCGCCCACCATTTTCCCGTGCGCCCTGCGCCACTCTGCACTTCGTCCGCGACCAGCAGAATCCCATAATGGTCGCAAATCCGCCGCAACTCTTGCATGAAGAGCGTCGGTGCGGGAACATATCCGCCCTCGCCCTGTATCGGCTCAACGAAGATTGCGGCAACTTCCTCCGGCGGAAGCGTCGTTTTGAACAGTTTGTCTTCGATGAAACGGGCGCAGGCTAACGCGTCCTGTTCCCCCTTGCGATACACGTCCGGATATAGAACGTGAGTTACTCCGGGCGCTGGGGGACCGAAGCGGCGGCGCTGTTGTGGTTTCGACGCGGTGAGCGAGAGCGCCCCCATGGTGCGTCCATGAAATGCGCCGAAGAACGCGATCACATTCTGCCGCTTCGTGTGATAGCGCGCCAGCTTCAGTGCGCACTCAACCGCCTCGGCGCCCGAGTTGCCGTAGTAAATGCGATGCGGCCCGGGCATCGGCGCAATTCTCGAAAGCCGCTCGGCCAGCGTGACCAGGCTTTCGTAATAAAAATCCGTTCCCGACATGTGGATCAGCTCGGCGGCCTGCTTCTGAATTGCGGAGACTACGTCGGGATGGCAGTGGCCGGTCGAAGTGACAGCGATGCCGGATGAAAAATCGAAAAACTCGTTGCCGTCCACGTCGGTGACAACAATGCCACGGCCTTCTTTGGCCACCAGCGGGTACGAGCGCGTGTAGGACGGCGAAATATATCGGTCATCGCCCTCGAGTACGCGCTTGGCATTTGGCCCGGGCAGGGCGGTCTTGATTTTTGGTTCGTCAATCACGGAAGCAGTCATTGTCTTGGGTGTCATGGAATCCTCCTAGGATCGGTCGTTGGCTGTTAGTCGTTGGCCAAAACCACCTTTAGGCGGACTTCGGCCTCACACACACTGAGGAGGATTTGAGTTAGTCGCTACCGAAAAGGCTGGGACGGGAATGCGAAGGCAGGACTGCCAAATGTCGCCGTGGGCAGACTAAGAACTGCAACCAGCAGGCCGGCAGGTGCGAATTGGGATTCTTGAAGCGCATGTTGGTTACTCCTTAGCATTATAGCCTGACTGTCCGTTCAGGCGAGGTCACCAACGGCAGCCTGCCCTCCGGTATAATTCGCGTCTTCATCTGTGCTTTTGGGTTACTTCGGAGAATTATGATGCGAATTCGGAAAAACGCCCTCCTTGCAATCCTATTGCTGACCGTCCTCTTTAGCACTTCCGCTTGGCCGCAGGAGAAAGTCGATCTTGAGACCGTTTCCCGCATTCGCTATGAGGGCTTTCGCGATTCGAAAGTCATGGAACTGGCCACCGGACTCATGGACAGCATTGGGGAGCGTCTGACTGGTTCGCCCAACATGAAACGCGCAAACGAGTGGACTCGCGATCAGCTCACCTCCTTCGGACTGGTCAATGCTCATCTGGAGCCTTGGGGGTCGTTCGGTCGCGGGTGGGCAAATCAGTACGTGAATGTGCGAATGACCTCGCCCGATGTCGTCCCGCTACTTGCCTACTCTAAGGCCTGGACCCCCGGCACCAATGGCGTGATCACCGGCAGATGCCTCCGCGTCAAAATTGATGACAAGAAAGATTCCGACAAATACAGGGGCAAGCTTGCCGGGATGATTTTGATTTTCGGGCCAGACCCTGATTTGAGGCCGATTGACCAGCCTCCGTACAAGCGGTTAGGTGACGATGAACTCGCCAAAATTGGCGAATACCAGATTCCCAGCGAGCATCCGCCATTCGCCTTCGCTGAATTCCTGAAACGCCAGCAGTTCATCAAAGATCTGAATCAGTTTTTCGCGGACGAAAAAGTGCTGGCGGTGGTTGATCACAGTCGCGGAACCGAAGGTGGAGGGACCGTCTTCGTTCAGTCCGGCGGTTCGTACAAACTCGGTGAAACGACGACGGTTCCACAGGTCGTCATGGCAACCGAGCACTGGACCCGCGTTGAGCGTCTGTTGAAGCAGAAGAAGGATGTGATTCTCGAATTGAATATCGCAAACACTTTCTACGACGATGATCCCATGCAATACAACACCGTCGCGGAAATTCCTGGCAGCGATAAGAAAGACGAAATCGTAATGCTGGGCGCCCACCTTGATTCGTGGCACGCTGGTACCGGCGCCACCGATAACGGTGCTGGAACGATTGTCATGATGGAGGCAGTGCGAATCCTGAAGGTGCTCGATCTAAAGCCCCGCCGCACTATTCGCATCGCACTGTGGAGTGGCGAAGAGCAGGGACTGCTGGGCTCGCAGAATTATGTGCAACAGCATTTCGGTTCGCGCCCTCCGATCGAAGAGCCTGCGATGAAAAGCATGCCTACACTGTTGCGCCGGGAGGCTGGGCCGGTCACGGTAAAGCCTGAACAAGCCAAAGTTGTAGCTTATTTCAATGTGGACAATGGCACCGGCAAGATTCGCGGTGTCTATATGCAGGAAAACGCAGCCGTGGCGCCGATCTTCGAGGCCTGGATGCAGCCCTTCAAAGATCTTGGCATGGCTACTTTGACCATGCGCAACACCGGTGGCACCGATCATCAGTCATTCGACGCGGTTGGCATTCCGGGATTCCAATTTATTCAGGACCCAATTGAGTATGAATCGCGCACTCATCATTCCAACATGGACGTTTATGACCGCCTGCTGCCTGACGACCTGAAACAGGCGACGGTCATTGTCGCCAGTTTCGTCTATAACGCGGCCATGCGCGACCAGATGTTGCCGCGCAAGCCTATCGAGAGGCCGCTTCCCCAAGAGCCGGAGAAGAAAGAAGAGTAGCTAAGCCAATACCACGGCAGAAGACTACGAATCCGGGGCCCCCCTTCGCTCGTCTAATGTACCTAAGTTGCGATAGATGCATGTTCCAGTCCATTCCATCCCGTTTTGTGTTGGCGCTTAACTTCGGGCTGGTCTATGTGTTCTGGGGATCAACCTATCTCGGCATTGATATTGCGGTGAAGCACATTCCCCCGGCGTTGATGTGCGCCACGCGATTCACGATTGCAGGCGTGATCATGCTGGGGTACTGCTTGCTGCGGCGGCAGAAGATTCTTTACAACTGGCGTCAACTTTTGCAGTTGGCCGTCGTTGGAAACTTGTTGCTCATGGGCGGCAATCTCACACTCTCGTACGCTGAACAGTACATTCCGAGTGGCCTTGCAGCCTTGCTGGTCGCAAGCATTCCTCTATGGTTTGTCGTGCTGGACGGATTGCTGATAGGTCATCAGAAACTATCGAGTCGTGGTCTGGTGAGTCTAGCACTCGGGTTTGCCGGCACTCTCGTCTTGCTCTGGCCGAAACTTAGTTCAACCGCAGGGCTGGGTAGACGCGAGTTTTGGTGGTCCATCGCCCTTCTCGGTGGCTCGCTAAGCTGGGCCTTTGGGTCGGTGCTATCGAAAAAGTGGCAGTCTGGTCCGCCAACCTTTGCGGGGACAGCGTGGCAAGTATTTTTTGCGGGATTGGGAAATTGGGTCTTCGCGCTCTCCAACCACGACCTTTCGCGCGTGGTTTGGACCACCCGCGGCATCGCCGCTGTCGCTTATCTTGTAGTGGGCGGCTCGCTCATTGGCTATACCGCGTATATCTACATTCTTGGGCATGCGCCGACGGCGAAGGTTTCCACGTATGCGTATGTGAATCCGGTTGTAGCGGTTTTTCTAGGATGGCTCGTGTTAGGAGAGCACGTTGACGCATACATTCTTGCCGGCAGTGCTATCGTGGTGGCGTCGGTTGTCCTGGTCACAAGCGCACCAGTAACGCGTAAGAAAGCTGAGAGCCCGGCCGCATTACAAGCCGTGGCAGACTGACCTACTGCCGCACCGTAATATATTTTCATGCCAACTTGCATAAGTTGTGGACGGGAACTGCCGCCGCCGGGAGATCCACAGAATATTTGTCCGGAATGCCGTGCGGCAATTCTCGCCCGTTCGCCGTCTCAAAATCCTCTTCAGGTGCGACGCTCGGCGATGCTCAGTATGATGCCGGTCACATCGGTCATCATTGGAGTGAACCTGCTTGTGTTTGTGGCCATGGTGCTCTCCGGAGTTTCGTTGGTCGAGCCACAGAATGGCGACTTGATTCGCTGGGGCGCGAATGTCGGCTGGCACAACCTAACCACCCAATCCTCCTGGCGAATGTTGGCTTCGAATTACGTACATGTCGGATTGATTCACCTTCTCCTGAACATGTGGTGCCTGTGGAACCTGGGCGCCTTGGCGGAACGAGTTTTTGACCGCTGGACATATTTTCTTACCTACACATTCTGTGGATTGGCGGGAAGTCTCGCCAGTGTCAGCCTGCACCCGACTCGGCTTGGCGCGGGAGCTTCAGGCGCGATTTTCGGGCTGGCAGGAGCGCTAATTTCGGCGCTATATCTGGGGAAATTGCCGGTGCCGCCGCGGGCATTGAAGTCAATTTTGAAGAGCCTGGTCACGTTTGCTGCTTACAATCTGTTCTTCGGCGCCGTGGTTCCGGTCATTGACAATACAGCTCATATCGGAGGACTGGTCTCAGGATTGGCCCTTGGCGCGGTGCTTGCTCCACGGCTGACCTCGCCGCCTGACGAGCGGAATTCCTGGCGACGATTCGTATTCATTGTGGCCGGAGCTGTGCTGGCTCTAGCGTTTGAGTTGGCACGACGCCTAGTGTTGCGACTATTTATCCAGCAGCCGGCGCCTTAAACATCACTATTCTTCCCCTTCGCTTTCGTCTTCACTTGCCACATCAATGGAACGGCTCTTTACTTCGAATGTGAGCTTCGGGTCTTCTTTCGTGGCAAAGGTAACTCGCACGGGTTTGCGTTGCCACACAGGCGCGGGACACCCATCACGGCTGCTTTCCGCCAGAGCTTTTCTTAGCAGCGGCTTTCGTTTCCCTATCTGCGCAATCAACGCGAATGCCTTTTGGCCGTCGTCGGAAGTGCCGCAATAAGCTGCGTGGTCACGAAACCAGTTGACCTGGGAATAGTTGGGATCGAACTCCGGCAGCGCGATCTGTTGCACTTTGCCGGACACGCGATCCACAAGAAGCCAGCCGCCCTTTTCCCAACGCCAGCGGGCGGGACCGGACTCCTGGGGGTAGGGAATCGTTTAGTCGAAACATTCGCTGCACGACGAAAATGCGCTGGGTAATTTCGTGTGTATTCCCAAGCGTGAATTCCTTGGATTTGGCATCCACGAAAAGCGAGCGGATCTTCACGTCGATTGCGCTGCTATCGTCATCCGCCTGCAATTTAACCGTGGTCCACTTGCCGAGAACCACGACGTGCGGCTTCGATGCAGCCAACAGCGAACTGGCAAACAAGATTGTGGCCGCGAGGCTGCACCAAACTTTCATCAGGCACAGATAACCACTGACTGCGGTTAGAAAGCAAGGTCAAGTGAACATGATCGTGTTTGAGAATCCCAAAGTGGGAAAAAGACGATTTGCGGCCGCAAGGCCCTGATGATACCCCACTCGCACCTTCGGGGCGGCCCAAATTTGGTTATTGCTTCGAAGTTACTGGAGCAGGAGAGGACTCCGCATACTGCTTTTCTTTTGAAGAGGTCATGAACAAGTACGACATCAGCAAGACCAGCAGCGCACCTGACATTGCGAACTTCAACGAAATTGCCATCCCGGTCGGCGAAACGAAAGCTTCAATAGTGCCTGCGATGATCAGGATCGGAACCGTGCCCAGCACTAACGCGGTTGCCTCGCGCCCGGCCATGGCCAGGGAGTCCTTACGCGGCAGCACTCCAGGAAAAAGCAGGCCATGGGCGATCTTTAGGCCACCACCGCCTGCCAGAAAGATTGCAGGCAACTCCAGGGCGCCGTGCGGTGCCACAAAGCTCCACAGGCTCAGGCTCATGCCAGCCATGGCGCATGCCGTTCCGATCACGCCCATCAGCAGACCATTAAAGAACATCATGTACAGCGTGCCCAGCCCCGCGGTGATTCCTGTTGCATAAGTCATAAATGAAACGGTCATGTTGTTGGTCATGATCTCGCTTGAGGCGAGCGGTTTCACCGAAATGATGGAGTGTGTCCACATCTCTTTGCGTTGAATGGTGTGCACCATTCGAGGACCGAGCACTTGAAGCTGGAAATCGGGATCCTGAAGGGTGAGCGCCGTGCCCGCCAGACCGCCGGCAATGAAAATCGCAAATGCCAACGCACAATAACGCAGATTGCGGCGAAAAACTCGTGGGTATTCGTATCTGAAAAACTTGAGAATCGCCCAAGGACTCGCGCGATGGCCGGCATAAATGATATTGTGAGCGCGCGCCATCAACTGATTGAGATAGCGGGCAAAATGGACCGAACTGGAGTCTTGCCGGATAGCTGCCAAGTCAGCGGCGGTCTGTCGGTAGAGCAGGCTGAGTTCCTGCAATTCGCCGTGGCCGAGCGACTTCACCCCCGCGCTGCCGCTCGCCACCAGCGACTCAAGCTGTTGCCAGTACGGCTTGCGCTTCTCAATCCAACTTGTGGAGATCACCCGTGCAGTCCCTCGACCGGCTCGATATAGATACACCCGAACAAATTGCGCTTGAACTGCCGCTGGCCGGCATCGGCAGCCGATTCCTTGCCCTGGCGATTGACAGTTTACTGCAAGTTGTCGCGGTGATCGCAGTCGTAATTGTTGGCGTCATTGTGGCTTCCGCATCTCGGGGAACGGATTGGTCGGGGCTCGACCGGTTCTTTTCGCAGACAATCGGCGCGATTGTACTGGTCTTATTACCCTTCTGTCTTTACTGGGGGTACTTTGCTTTTTTTGAAATCCTCTGGCAGGGACGGACCCCGGGCAAGCGCGTGGCGGGAATCCGGGTCATTCATCAGAGCGGAAGACCGATGACCGCGATCGAGTGCATTGGGCGCAATTTGATGCGGGGGGTTGACATTCTTCCCGGCATGTATGGCGTAGGGCTAATTTGCATGATGTGCAACGCTCAGAACCGCCGCGTGGGAGACTTCATTGCCGGCACGATCGTGGTCCACGACAAGGCACTCGAAACGGCCGCTCCGAGCTGGGGCAACAAATCCGAGGGCCAGAGCATTCAGCCGGAACTACGCAAGCTGTCGCCGGATGACTTGGTCCTGATTGAAACTTACCTCAATCGCCGCTACGAAATCGATCAGGTGGTGCGGACCACAACGGCTCAGCGCATCGTCGCCATGATCCGCCAGAAGAGCGGAGTGCCCAAACCAGCCGATCAGCGCGATGACGACTACCTGGAATTCATCGCGCGCCAGCTTCGGGACGGGGCGGTTTTCCGGTAAATTCACGTCACATTTGTAGAGATCCAGATCCGTGACGTCTCAGACGTTGCAAGCAGCGTTTCTACACTTAAAGTATTGTCTTGAGCGCGCGAGGTTGAGATGGTAATATTCGCCAATTTCGCGTGGAGGCCCATAATGGTCACTGTTCTGCGCCCGCTCTCAATCAGCGAACTGCTGGATCGGACGTTTCACTTGTACCGCAACAATTTCCTGGTCTTTGTGGGAATTGCTGCCATACCCCAGCTTTTTGTTCTCGCATTGCAGGTGAGTTCCTCTGCCCTCTTATTTGTGGGATCGCCACTAGGATTCGGTGCCATGGCGATCGTTGCTGGAATCGCGAGTTGGTTTGCAATCCAACTTTCGCAGGCTGCTGCTATCGTTGCCGTATCCAACCTCCATTTGGAGCGTCCGATCAGTGTGGGTGCGACTTACTCCGCAGTGAAGAAGAGTCTGCCACGGGTCTTGTGGATTGCATTCGCGATAGTTGCGATTCCACTCCTTATCGTGATGGCCGTCGTGATGGTCCTCGCGGCGGTGACGATTCCGATATTGCTAGTCACCAAAACGATTGGAGCAGGCGGCATGGATAACGTGACGCTGATTCGAACTGTCGCCGGATTGACTGCAATCGTGGCCTTGCTCGTTGTTCTCGTGGGACTACGATGGTGGATCGCATGGGCGCTCGCAATTCCTGCAACAGTTCTTGAAGGCGGAGGACTGCGGGTGACTCTGCGTCGGAGTAAGGAACTCACGAAGGGAGCGCGTGGACGGATCGTGCTGGTAGTAATAATCATCGGTGCACTCGCTTGGGTGATCGGATCTATGGTGCAGTTGCCTCTGCTGTTACTCACGGGCTTTCAAGCACTTCGACATCCGGATAATGTTGGACCTCTTACTCATGTGATCCAGGCAGTAGGTGGATTCGTTAGTGCCAGTTTAGTGGGCTCGTTAGCCACCATCGCACTCACCCTCATTTACTACGATCAGCGCGTGCGCAAGGAAGGCTTCGACCTGCAGTTGATGATGGCCGCTTTGCAACCTGAGAGTTCGCAAGTGGCGCAGGCCGCTCCGGCTTCGTAAGGTGTTGCGGAGCTAGCTCGAGAAAATCAGAATGACCACGATACTGCGACCGCTCTCGACTAGCGAATTGCTGGATCGGACGTTTCACCTATACCGCAACAACTTTCTGGTGTTTGTTGGGATTACGGCGATCCCCCAATTATTCATTCTTCCCTTGACATTGGGCGGTGCGGCAATGACCGCGCGCCATCAGGCCTCCACCGCCACCGCGATGGTTGTATTTGGATACCTTCTCTACTATCTCGCACTCTTCGTTTCGCAGGCGCCTACGATTTCCGCAGTTTCCAAGCTTCATCTAGAGCAGCGAATATCCATTGGAGGCGCATATTCATCTTCAAGAAGCAGTCTTCCACGCGTGATTTGGATTGTGTTCCTGATATCGCTCATCGTAACGGGGTTGTTTGTTCTTGCCGGGATACTGATCGGAACGGTCGGAGCGGCACTGGCGACGTCCAACTTGGGACCGTGGGTGGTTGGGACCGCTGGATCCATATTCGTCGTACTGTCAGCCTTTGTAATCCTACGCTGGATGCTGAACTGGTCTCTCGTGATTCCAGTTGCTGTTCTCGAAGGTGGCTGGTTTCGGGCTTCGGTTCGCCGGAGTAAGTTCCTCGCCAAGGACAGCCGCTGGAGAATCTTTGGACTCTTTTTCCTTTTGGGGTTGCTGGGTGGCGTTACGAGTTTAATGATTCAAATATTCCTGCTGCTACTAGTGCCAGTGTTTGGGGTGCGCGATTACCAAAGGATCCAGGCAGCGACTCAGGCCATGAAGGCAATGGCCATTTTCCTAAGTACGAGTCTGGTTGGCGCATTAGGGACGATTGCACTTAGCCTGGTCTATTACGACCAACGGGTCCGCAAGGAAGGATTCGATCTGCAATTCATGATAGCAACCCTCGAACAGGCGACTCAGGTTCCTACTGCTTTGCCCACCATTTCCTGATGAAATTGGCGCACTCAATGCTCTTGTTGTTAACCGTGTCGCTGTGCTTAGGTGCCTTCGGAATGGCAGACACCGAAAAAACAGAGACCATCTTTATTTATCAAGCACAACAGCTCTCTTTTCCTGAATATCTGGCTGAACTTGACCGAATTTCGGCGCTCGCAAACCAGTCCAGCGAGAATCAAGGGGCTGCCGACGAAGCTATTTCTCACCTTCGTGGTGGCTGGAGAGTAGTCGCTGGTAAACAGGAACTGAAAATTAATACTGGCGAGCTGATTGATCAATTTGAAAAGCTAAAGAAGAATTCGGACAGCGGCATTCGCACTGAGCTGCTGAAGCGCTTGGGCGATCTGAAGTCCGAAGCCTTGGCCTTCCAGCAGGAACCTGCCGATTCAACCGCTGCTCGTGCCACCTTGAACCAAATTCTCGCGCGTAGCGAGTTTCATCAGGTGCACGGGCCGACATGGCTTGAGCGTCTAAAATTCAGGATTCTTGACTGGATCTTTCGGCTCCTGAGTCGGTTCTTTGGATCCTCGTCGGCACCCGCCGCCGGGCGAATCCTGGTCTGGACTCTTGTATCAGTCGCAGTCGTTACCCTTGCGTTCTTTGTCTATCGGACTATCAGGCAGAGCGCAAGGCAGGAGAGCGTGGTGCCGCAAATCATGCCAGTCTCAGCCAAGCAGTGGCGCGTCTGGATGAGTGAGGCGCAGGCGGCCGCCGCAAACGGATTGTGGCGCGAGGCCGTGCATCTCGCATACTGGGCCGGCATATCCTTTCTCGAGGAAAGAAGCGCTTGGAGACCCGACAAAGCCC
>WNFY01004891.1_pt1 | contig 25639 bp, 19 predicted proteins | sample 5400091 | NCBI WGS metagenome assembly WNFY01 (sample SAMN13153364, study PRJNA577476) | soil metagenome | isolation source: 60 cm soil or saprolite under grassland replicate 1 | place: USA:California | collected 2016-06-15 | reverse complement strand
TATCCGCAGAGCCTCCGAGAGTAACCGTGCGGCATCTTGAGTGGCGAGTTGCTCGGTCGAGGGCAACGCAAAAACAGCAGGTCGAACCGGTTCGTGCTCCAACGCAGGGCAAAGGAGCTGAACATCGGCCTCACCGCCCGACAAGGGACGAAGCGCTAGCCACTTCTCGTCTGGCGAGGGCATTGCAACCCACTCGCGTCCGCGGGCGTAGACAAGGTCCCCAGGGGAGAAGCTGGTGGTCACTGTTTGACTCCTAGAGCCTTCACTAGATTATCTGGAGCTTCGGCGCCCGGCCGCTGCGGCAGAATCAGGACCGAATAGCCACGATCACTGAGAGACTGCTGAAGCTCTGCATCTGGAGCGAACAGGGCCGCTACGAGGGCTGAGCTCCAGGCAAGCGGAACAGATGTGCCTTCTACCTGGAGCGGCTGGGTATCCGGGGCGGGAATCTTCCATCGGGCGCAGGCACGATCCCAATCGGACGGCTCAGCATCACGCGCCAGCTTGGTTGTCCGACTGCGCGCCAATCGCAAAAGAATGCGCAGAGTATCGGGATCCACGCGATCGATACGTTCGTGATCGGGCTGGTTGTAGTAGGAGAGCAGGCAACGATAGCAGCCTTTTACGCATTTTGAGTCTTGTGCGTACTGGATCAGTCCCGGATCTGCAGCGGCAATGGCGTCATCGACCTTTACCGCGTGCATGAGCTCCAATGCGGTCTTGGCCACATTCGCCAACGCCGCCGGCTCCGCCACCAACCGGCTCAGGACGCCCGCGCCTCCCTCTGTCGCCTCAAACATCAAAATCGCCTTGCGCTGATCACGCGACGGGACCGGCTCCGATAGCGTTTCGCTCTCCTCTATCTGGAAAACAAGCTCAAGGCCATGAGTCAACGAGTGCTGCAACGTGGCCATGGTCTTTTCCGAGCTCGTCGGCCCGGCCAAGCGAATCAGTGCGGCATTCTTATTGTCTTGGACGATAGGCACGACACGCTGCCTTGGCGTTCGATCCGGCTCAGGTTCGGCATTCTCATCCGGAGCGCTTTCCACCCAGCGTCCTGTCGTTGGATCGAGGCAGAAGCCCAGGATAGTCCGATCCCTCCTCCTCCTCAGTCCTTTATTGACACGGCTGATTGCCGCTCCCGACGCATAGTCGATTCGAAGGATCGGGCCCTCCTCATCCTCGGCGATCGCGGATTGAACGTCATAACCGTCCCCGCGGCGCGGCCACGCAAAGACGGTCTGAATCTCGAAACCCTGACGTTGACGTTCTTCATCGTTCGCCGTGATCCGCTCCGTCGGAGTCGTTTCGACATTGTCGATGCGAAGTGTATTGCGAATGGCATCGACTTTCGCCATGCTCGCATCGCAAGCATGGCAACGTTCTGGCTCTTCCCCGTGCGCGGCTCCACATTCACCGCAGACAAACAGGGTGTTGGTCGTCAATAGTCCCGTGGATTCGGATCGCAAACCTGGGGGCAGTTTGGCCTTGTGCACACGATAGGCGCGGCCTTCGTGATAGATCAGGCTGCGTGGACCGAACTCCGAAATTGCAAGAAACCGTGCCCGCTGCAGATATGCCGCCTTCGGACCGCCGACGCCAACTGCCGGAACAAACGCGTAGAGCGGAAGCCGCGGGAAGTTGTATCCAGGCAGGAATCCTTCTGTTGCCAGATAGCGGTATGTGTAGAAGTCCGAGCCGCCCGATGCAGTACCCCGCTCCAGTAGTCCAAGCTGTTCATTGGCCTGCGCCTGTTCAATTCGAGCCTGCCTACGTTCACTCGCAGAAAGTCCAGGAAGCTCTGACTTCCGATTGGCTTCCAACAATTGAGCGCGAGCTCCTGCATAGAGTTGGCGCCAGCGATTGAATGATGTAAAGAAATTGGTCGCCGCTGCAGCGGCGACTCCGTCGATGAAGCTATCCGGGTCTTCGGCCCAAGCCGGTCTGGAAACAGCCAATACACTCTGGATCCTCTCGAAGATCTTCCACATCCCTGTACGAGCACGTTTCGTGAGATCAGGCGCAGTGAGGCAGTCACGAATGTCAACGCGGAGTGGGAGTCCCTCGCTTCGCAGATCAAGGACGCGCGGAATATCGGCCTCCAGCTCTTGACCGGATTCTGCCAACCACACCGCGTGTAAATGAGCTTCCACCAAATCTCGGTTCGTGAGATCGAGGGCGGGGGGTTTGACAACACCATTGACCATCTCCGATGGCGTTTCGAAGTAATGCTGATCGTGTGGGCTCTGCGCGGCACAGTAGGTGACCACAAGCGCCGCCTGACCCGAGCGCCCAGCCCGACCCGAGCGCTGAGCATAGTTTGCCGGAGTCGGGGGCACGTTCCGCAGATAGACAGCATTCAGCGCGGAGATATCAACACCCAGCTCCATTGTTGGCGAGCAAAAGAGCACGGGCAAGAAGACCGGCGGCTCACCGACCTGGCGGAGCTGGTCCCGGCAATCTGCCACCTTTTTTTGATCGTCGTCGTTCCACCGGAAGCGCCACTCGCGCCATTCGCGCTGCTCTTGCTCGACCTGCGCGGTGTGCTCTCTTCCTTCCATTCCGAACAGTCCATCCCCGCCACCGGCCAGGGCCGTCGCAAGCACCCCGTAGAGTTCAACGAAGTAGGGATTGGCAGATTCCTTCGGCTGACCGGCAACGAGGCGCACTGCGTTGGAAGCAAGCTGCCAGCCGGGAACATTGAAGCTGGTGGCGACCTGGCGGATCAGTTGATACTTGCCTGCAGCTTCGAGCAAGGCTCTCAGAACTTCCATGTAACGGCGCGCCGGCAGTCGCTGCCCCCAGATCGTGGCGCGATTCAGTTTTCTCGCGAGACCGCTCGTCGGGCCGCCACGCAGGATCAGCCGCTCATCCCTCACGCCAGCATCCCGCTGCGGCTCGAGAATCAGGAAGGCAGCCGTTCTCGGGTCCTCTTGTGCGGAAATCGACCAAGGATCGCGCAAGTATTGGCGCGCTGCACTCTTGACCATGTCTATCGACGCCGGGTCTAGGGCTTCAGCGGTAATCGCAAGCCCCTGCCGCAGTGTGTCAAGCAGGACAGTGAGGGCCTTCTGCCGTACCCCCGCAGAGGCGTCGCGGAGTTCCTCCGGTGCGGAAGCAAACATCGATCCGTCCGCTGCCAGCTCCTCAACGGACAGATACCTGGTCGTGACCAGTTGGAGGTCCTCGAGGTTTGGGTTGGTAAAGCGCCAGCCGCGCCGCTGGTCAGTCCACACACGGTGAGTGAGAACCCGGGCGAGCATTCGCTCAGCCTCAATCTGGCCGACGCCACGGGCATCTGGATCGAGCATCCACTCCGGGCGGCGAGCGACTTTGGAGGCGATGAAGCCAAGTGCCTCCTGAACGCGGCGCCCGAATTCGTCTTCACTCAACCCATCCTCTCCAGCTTTGTGAACAGCGGCATAAATGGCGGCGCGAAGCAGAGTGACGAACAGAAAGTCATTGAAGTGCCCTGCTTGGAGCGCGGCATCCTGACGATTGTCGGTGAAGCTAAGCATCTTCCTCTTGCTCGCCTTCACCTTATTGCCTGCTACGTTCATCCAGCGCAGTGCGCTCGACACAAGGAGCGTAGTCGCAGAGCTTCGGCCTTCTGCCGAAAGCCCTGCGAGTTTGTTGATCTCGCGCATCTGTACCGCGGGCTGATTCCCGCAAGTTGGGCAGATGCGGAACTTCCCGGGAATGAACCACGCGCGCAGTCCAACGCGCTCCACCGCGCCTGTGGAATCCACGGTGATTGCGCGCAGAATGCTCTTTCGCCGATCTGTCCGAAAGCGGAGGCCATTCTGAGTCAGTTCCGTCCACTCGTCTGGATAGTCCTCAGGATTCCCAGCGAACGTAAATGTCGGATCATTCACCGGCTCGAGCAGAATGTATCCGGCCTCGTCTTGCGAGTCGCCATCCTCGATGGGCGTCTCATCGATTTGCCGCGGGATCGCCCGCCGTACACCTTCATCGTCCGTCAACGTGACCGGATGAAACTCCTGACCACACTCCCGGCAGAAATATGTCGGATACAGGCGCGCAATCCCATCGCGGGGATCGAATCGCTGTCCGATGAGTGTTACATCGCGCTCAGGTGGCTGCTGAAGCGTCGCATAAAGGTGGCCGGCGCCCGAGATGAACTGATGTAGCTTGAAGGCGAGAAAGGCGCGCTCACCACTTCCACCCCGTTCAGCAGCCGGTTGGCTCATCATGATTAGCATAGCCTGCAGTTGCTGTGTGCAGCGGAGCGGATCGCAGCCGGTAAACTCCGCCAATCTGCTGGAGGCGCACTCGATGGTCAGGGGACGCCGACGTTTGAGGGTCTTGCCATCCTCGAGCCCGATCTCCATTTCGACCCAGGCAGCAAGGGGATGAACCCGCAACTCGTCGTCTGTAAGAGTGGCCGGAATCTCACTGTCGATCGCGGCAATCAGCTTCTCGTGGATGTTGCCTACTCGAATCGACGGCTCGGTTGCACGCTCGAGGCTTTCATCGATTACCGCATCCGGTGCAACCGGCGTACCGAAGAGCTTGGTAGCAACCGCCGCCACGGCCTGCGCGCGCGATTCTTCTTCTCCCTCGCTCGCCATGGTTGCCGAAGTGCCGATGCAGATCGGCGGCTGTCCGTCACTAAGTCGATCGCGCACACGGCGAACCAGCATCGCCACATCGGCACCCTGACGGCCGCGATAGGTGTGCAGTTCGTCCAAAACCAGGAACTGCAGGCCGGCTGCATTCTCAATTACCGCACGGTCCCGAGTGTTCTGCCGCACCATGAGCAGTTCAAGCATCATGAAGTTCGTCAGCAGAATGTCAGGCTTCGACTCCTGGATGAGGGTACGCTCCTCATCGCTCTCTTGCCCCGTGTATCGTGCAAACGTGGGGCGGATTTCTGGAGGAAGACCGGACTGATCAAGGAACTTCTGCAGTTCGTTCATCTGGCTATTCGCCAGCGCGTTCATTGGATAGACAACGATTGCCTGCGTGCGCCTTGGTTCCCCTTGCAGTCGGCCTCGTAAGATCGCATCGATGACCGGAATGAAGAAGCAAAGCGACTTACCAGAACCGGTGCCGGTGGTAACGACGAAGCTCTGGCGTGCCTTTGCTTTGGCAACCGCCTGTGATTGATGGCGGTGAAGAACAATTGGCTTGCCATCAATCCGGAACACTTCGGCCGTCTGCGGGTCGAGCACTCCCTCGGCAACGAGGTTCTCCAGGCTCTCCCCTCGCTCAAAGTGGGGATTGATGCTGATCAGCGGCGCCGGCCAGAACATGCGCCTGCCGTATAGCGAATCAACCTTCTCGCGGATGTCCGTGGCTCGGATCTTCGTGAAGGACCGCGCAAAACGGGAGTAGTCTCCGATGAGTGCTTGATCGAGATCAAAAACGTTCATGGCGCCTCGGGCACCGACAGCCCCTCAGCGACACGGCGGGCTAGGGATCGGGCCATTAGATTGGCACTGAAGGATGTGTAACCATCTTAGATCAAAAGGCTTGCGATGTGATGCTCCCCGAACCCCTTAAACTTGGCCCCGAGGTGTAGATCCAGCTTCTGCATCCCAGCGCCTGACGCACGGAAATCTATCTCCGTTTGGCACTGTATTAATGTGTGCGAAAAGTATTCCACTCGCACGTGTCCAATTCCATCGCGCAGTATGCCTCGAACAGATAGAGCTCTAGTGGATTGGAGATTTCGACAAACGCCACTTTGCAATTCTTAAGCAGAGACTGCGCCTAGTTGAAGGCATCCCTGAAAGCCATATCCCTCATGGCATCTGCGCGCTTCATCTCGTGCCTCGTCTTCATGGTGGCCATCAGGTAGGCAAGGCTGGCGTCGAAGTGAGAGGTGGCGCATCACATGCTGCCGAAGGCGCTGCACAACGTTGCGAGAGATCCCGACGTAGAAAGCCTTGCCGTCGTGCAGAAGAACGTAGCACTCTGAGAAATCTTCGCTTCGGCGCAAGTGCGAGAGGATCGATTTCACTCCGAAGCCTGGCCTACAGAACAAAGACATTGTGTGAGGGGAGGCTAGGGCAAGCCGCAAAGTTGCCATAAAACCTGGCAAGACCGTAGCGGCCATCTCTTCGAAGGGAGTGCTTGCAAGTATCGATTGCCATTTGATACCAGATAGTAGCGTTATCCGCTCCGCTTGTCTCCCAAGAAAGGGCTGGGCGATCCTGCCTCAAAAACACATGTTTTCGGGGGTGGCAGAGGACGTCGGTGCAGCGTATGGAGAATCAACGATATAGCGCTTTGGTTTGAGGTTTTCGGAACACACCAGTTCCCCGGACTTCCAATGGGCGGATGCGATAGGGTATAACGCGAGTATATCGACGGGAGATTTCGAACCATGAGCACTAGCCTAGAGCTGTTCGTCCTCGCGATGGTACGGCAAGGCCTTGCGACTCCTTATGAGTTGAAGACCAAAGCAGGCTTGTGATTACGGCTAAGGGGGCCAAGTCCCTTGAGCGGGATTGGAATGGGCACCTGTCCACGGATGTCACCGACCTCGATTCGATCCTTCGCATTGCTTATTTGGCCTGGCTGCAGGGCGACAAAGAGGCTTGCCGGAAATTCATGAAGGACTCCGCCGAGAGTCTACGCGGCTGGGCTGGGAGCCTGCGCGCGGAAGCGGACCGGCTTGCTGCCAGGGTGGGCGAGACGCCAGACGGGGAGACCTTCATCTGGCTGCGGAAGCATTGCGACGCCGCGCGCGCCCAGAGCGACGCCGCAGCCCTCGATGATCTTGCAGAACAAATTAGGAAGAGGCTGGACAAGAAACCACGTGCCGCTCGCCAGACCCGCTGATGCGCTTCCACAGCCTTTGCCGCTAGCCCAAAAGGCCTCAGCAGCCATTCGAGCACGTGCCTGGGACAGCGTTGCAGTCGGCAGTGCCGATGCGCCCAAAGTCGCTTTTTCCCGAATGCGGTGTTTTAAGGCCTTTTGCTCATCGGAATCTCCACGGATCGGATTGCTGTGCGGGCAATACCTTCTTTCGGTCCAAAATTGACGACGGATCTGAGCAAGCGGGTCGATGCGGTCTGCTTATTGAAGCGCCCAGGCCACCCATTTTCCCAGCGGGGACTCGGGCCCGAGGCCCTCACCTTGCTGCTTTTTCACATCTATTACTTCGAGGACCTACATGCGAATCGTCTTAGCCTTGTTCCAGCTCTCAGCTTCCTGGCACAGCTGCGTCACCCTGCGCTCTTCCTCTTCGATTTGACGACGCAGCACCCGCAGTTCCGCATCCGCCGCCGCTGGGCCTCCTCGGCCGCGCGGCGATCCAATTCTCTTCTCCGCTCAATGATCGTCGACTTGAACAGATTCGCCATGATCTCCGGAAAGGAGTCCGAAAGGGATTATTTCTCTTCCTTCCAACTGCGCCTGATCCCGGCTCCATACCCGCCAGCCTCTAGCGTTAACTTCCCCGTTGGGATGTATTCAACTGGTTTGCCGCCGTACGTGGGCACATTGACATATCCTCCTTTCGGCTGTGGTGGCGCTGCTTCCAGGTAGCGCATGTGGGCGGTTTCCGAGATCGTGATCGAAACGCTCTGCCCATAAGCCACAAAGAGGGTTCGGCGCTCCCGGTCCGCCTGCTCGACCGTGATCTTTGCCTCGTGCTCCTCGGCGCAGCGAATCATGCTTGCACAGAATTCCACTGCGCACGTCACGCTCTCCTTGCCCACTCGCACGCTCAATGCTCCAGAGCTGAAGGATGAGCTCACAATCTTGCGATCGTCAACGTGTCCATCGCGCAGCGCGTCGCGGGTCGCGACAATGAGAGGATGGCGGAGTGCTTTCGGTGTCACTTCAAAGGCGAACGCCCCCTGTGACACCAACTCGTCGATTCGACTGAATTCAGCCTGGTCATCCGGGTGAAGTTGAGGGGGCTACAGACTGGCACCACCGTGGGTCCAAGACGTTCCACTATGATCTCCTCTTTTAACTTCGGGAGCGGCTTCTTGGCGACCGCGTGCCCATGCGCCTTCTTGGCCCAGTACCCCCGCCCAGGAAGAGGAACTTTCAGCTTTCGGCAAGCCTTGGCGACTGCCACATCGGAGACACCATACTCTTTGGCTACCCTGACGACAGGGGCCGCCCAGACCTTCGCGTACAGTTCTTCACGATTCCAGATTCCTTGAAACATAGAAACATAGTCGATGATTTCCGGTTACCAGGCCCAGGCTCAATAGCTGGCCGCGGAAGCAGGATTTCGCAGTGCGAGCTTTGAGGCGGACATAAAACGCCACCCTGGGAAGCCTTTGTAATGCACCTTGCATTTTGTAATGCAAATCAGTAGAAGCAGCCCAATAACAGCCATTTTTGCAACAATGGCCACCTTGGCCACTATCGCTTAAGTGATTGTATTGATTGTATTTATTTGAAAACAGGGAGGTTGCAAGAATTACTGGCGGAGAGAGTGGGATTCGAACCCACGTTAGAGTTTCCCCTAAACACGCTTTCCAAGCGTGCGCCTTCAGCCACTCGGCCATCTCTCCGCGATCGAGGCGGGAGTCCGCTCCTCGCGAACTCGTCTATTGTAAATGATGATGTCGAATGATGAGTGTCGCTGGTGATGATGAATGTCGCTGGTGATCGGTTACGGTGAGCTACGAGTCGTTGCCGCTGGATGCCGTTCTGCCCCAGCACCCTAACTACGGGCGCGCTGGGGACCCCGCCGTTGCGGCCGGCACCTGGCCAGACTTTGAGATCAGCCTCGGACCGGCTTCCGGCTTTGCGCCCTCCAGCAGGTGATGGTGCATGCAGTAGAGCGCCAGTTCCAGCCGGTCGGAGACGCCTAGCTTGTCATAGACCTTGCGCAGATAATTCTTCACCACCTGCTCGGTGGTCCCCACCGCCTGCGCAATCTCCTTATTGCGCAGCCCCTGGGTCACGCCGGAGATGATCTGCTGCTCCTTGGGGCTCAGCCGTACGCGGTCGGGCGGCGTCATCAACTGCGAGGCCTGTGCGCGGTAGGCCTCGATCACCCAGCTCACGCCACGGTTGTCGAGCCACGTCTCGCCGGCATTTACTTTGCGCAGGCAGCGCACCAGCAGGTCGGGCGCAATCGAGCGCGTCACAATCCCGCGGACCCCACGCCGCATCAGCTCTACCGTCTCTTCCTCGGCGAGTTCGGTAATGACCACGATGATTTTCAGCGAAGGAGCGATCGAAAGAACGGCGCTGACCGTTTCCTCCGAATGTTCGCTGAGCCGGGAGCCCAGCAGCATGACGTCCGCCTGGAAGCGTCCCACGGCGGTGATTGCGCCTTCAGCGGACTCCGCCTGCGCCACGATGCGAAGGTCGTCTTCCACCGCGACGATCTTGCGCACACCGATCCGATAGATCGGCTCGCTGTCCGCCACGATGATCCGGATCGCATTCGCGGCGCCGTTGGCTGCGTCCTGCGGGGTCCCTGACGAGCCGGCAGTTGGCTCGCTGGGGCTGGACAACGGCAAATTGACCTCGTCGTCGGCCATTCACGCTCCCTGATTTGGGGTAAGCACGCAGTCTAATGAGCTACGCGATATTCGTCAATAATTGCGCCCACCGCGTTGCGGTCGCCTATCGGGGTACAGCGCACCACGCGTCCCGTGCATTGCACCTGCACGTCGTGCTCGGCGCCCAGCGCTCTGGCGGGCATGCATATGGAAAACTGAATGGTTGAGCCAACCGGATAATCGTGGCCGCAATGCATCAAAATCCCGGCGGCGGAGATGTCCTCGGTAACGCCCTCGTCCGCTCCCTGATTTCCCATTACAGCAACCGGGAGGTGCAACGGGAAGCGGACCGCGCAGCGCAACTTGGCAGGATCATTTTTCACGTCAACTAGCATAGCTCCACTTTTTATGAGTGAAAAATTACGAAAGTTTTCCGCAGAGAGGTAACGAACTATTGCCTGTCCTGCGCATACATGGTCCGGCAACTGCCCCGCCTCACTCTTGCTCTTTCGGTCAACCCATCAGAGCTGGATTGGCCGGCTTCGAGACCGTACTAAAATCGCGTCACTTCGGTGAAGTGGAAGCCCTCGACGCGCATCGCCGGAGCTACCATGTCGAGCGCCTCTTCGCCGCAGGCCCGCACCGGCCGTCCCAGGTCCACCACCCGGCGCAGCATCTCGAGCACGCTCTGATTAAATCGCAGGTTGCGAATTCCCTTGCCTATGCGCCCGTTCTCGACCAGAAATGTTCCGTCTCGCGTCATGCCGGTCAGGATCTTCTCGTACGCGTCCACCTCGCGGATATACCACAGGCGCGTGACCAGCAGGCCGCGCTCGGTCGCCGCAATCATCTCCTCCCGCGTCTTCTGCTTTTCGTCGGCAACCAGAAACACGATGTTCGATGGCGTCTCGCCCGTCTCATTCGGCAGCGGGTGACCATGGCCGGTCCCATCCACCTGCAGCCGGACTGCAACCGAGGCCGCGTCGCCCGAGTCCGTGGCCGCAGCTGCCATCTCCGATTTGCGCATGCGCGCCGCCGTGCCGCGTGCCATCGCAATATCGCCCACCGTGCCGTTCTCGACGAGCGTCAGCTTCTGCCGCGCCACGCCCTCGCCGTCAAAGCCCGCGCCCGTCTGCGCTGCATGGCTCACGTCATCCACAATGGAGATGTTTTCGCCGAAGAGCCGGGTGCGATCTCAACCGGATGCGCCGAGTCGCGCGCCTTCTGTGCCGCGACCTCGGCGAGCAGCCGCGCATCCAGCATGCGGCGGCTGGTGTCGTTCTGCTTCTGCCAGCCTGAGCTGTCGGCCGCCTGCATCGTTACCGAAGCCTGCGCCCGCGTCTCGCGATGCCAGCGCGCGACCCCATGCGAGTTGAAGAGCGCCTCAAAGTGCGCTCCGCTGGAGTACGTCCCGGCCGCGTTCAGCCCTTCGCGCCTGGCCAGCGCCACCATCGCCGAGACCTCTTCGGCGCGCTCTCCGGCGCCCATGGCCGAAGTCTCCTCGCACCAGCGGTCCAGTTCCACCGCGGTTCCCTGCTCCGCGGCGGTGAGCATCGGCGGCAATTCCGGGTCTTCCTCCTGCACCCGCGTCAGCGCCTCGGCCCGCGCCACCACCTCGCGCAGGCTTTCATCGTCCAGACGATTGGTGGTAGCACGGGCCGTGCGCCCGCCCATCTGCACCCGCACGCTGACCTCGCAGCCCTCTTCGCTGACGTTCTGCGTGACCTCGTTGTTGGCAAAGCGCGTCAGCGCCGAGTGCCCGCCGGTCACCGTCACTTCGATGTCGGATTCCGCCGAGGCGCGCCGCACCCGTTCGTAGATCTCCGCGCATCGCTGCTGGTCCAGAACATTCACATTCATCAATGCTTGCTCACTTTTTCTCCGCAGGATGACCCGGACTATGAAGTGTTGTGTTATTTCCCATATGCTCCGCCCACCTTCACCTGCCGGAAGCGCGCGGGGCTGGCTCCATGGCCGGTCCCCATCGTCTGCTCGGGCTGGCCCTTGCCGCAGTTCGGAGTCCCCCACAGCGTCCACTGCCGCCGGTCGCAGATGGCGTCCATCGCGTTCCAGAATTCGGTCGTGATCCCCGAATACGACGGGTTGCGCAGCATGCGTCCGCGCTTGCCGCCCTTGATCTCCCAGCCCACCTCGCAGCCGAACTGGAAGTTGTAGCGCTTGTCGTCAATGGACCACGAGCGGTTGGTCTCCATGTAAATGCCGTCATCTGTCGAGCCGATCAGTTCGTCGAAGCTCAGCGGGCGCTCGCCCGGCAGGATGCTCACGTTTGTCATGCGCACGATCGGCGTCCGCGCCCAGCCCTCGGCGCGCATGTTTCCGCCGGAGCGCTTCCGGCCGATCATCGATGCAGTCTCCCGCGAAGAGAGATAGCCCTCGAAATGTCCCTTGGTGATGATCGGCACGCACTGCGCCTCGACGCCCTCGTCATCGTAGGCGAAGGTCCCCAGGCCGGGACCGTGCTCGGGACGCGCGTCGGCCACCACGTTCACCAGTTCGCTCCCGTAACGCAGCGCGCGCAGCTTGTCGAGCGTGAGAAATGAGGTCCCCGCAAAGTTCGCCTCATAGCCCAGCACGCGGTCGAGCTCGATGGGATGCCCGATGGACTCGTGGATCTGCAATCCAAGCTGCGAGGAGTCCAGGATCAGGTCGCGCCTTCCCTCGGGACACTGCGGAGCCTTCAGCAGCGCCACGCACTCGCGCGCCACGCGCTCGGCGTTCTCCAGCAGGCGCAGCTCGCCTACCAGTTCATAGCCCTTGAGCTGATGTTGCCCGCCGAAGGAGTTGGGATAGGAGCGCACCTGAATGGTGTCGCCCTCGAAGGCGTGCGCGGCCAGTCCCGCGCCGGTTGTGGTGCGCGTCTGGTGGATCGCCGCGCCCTGGGTGCTGTAAAACCACTGCTCGTAGCGGCGAAAGTGCAGGCTGGACTCGGCCAGCGTCACGCCTTCAACCGAGCGAAGAATGGCGTCGATGCGGCGCAGCAGATCGAAGTTCTCCTCCAGCGGGACACTGAACGGATCGATCGCATACGGCGAGCTCCATTCCACCACCGCCGGTGGCTCCTCCACCAGATGCACCGGCTGGTGGCGCACCCGGGCCGAGGCCTTTGCAATCTCGACGGCCAGACTGGCGCAGCGCTCCACGCCCTCTCGCGTCAGCTCCTGCGTGGCCGAAAACCCCCAGCCACCGTCGCAGAGCACGCGCACACCTAGGCCGAGCGATTCCTCATCGGAGGCCAGCGAGACCCGTCCGTTGCGCGTACCCAGCGCCCGCTCGCGCTCGTGCACAATGCGCGCCTCCGCCAGGCTTGCGCCACTCGCGGAAGCGATCCCCAACGCCCAGTCTGCAATCTGCTTCATCGCCGCACCCATCTTCTGTGGAGTCATCCTGACCCGGAGCATCGCGAAGGGAAAGGACCTCAGCAAAGCTCCCGCTCGCGATACCGATCAGCGATTGAAGTTCTCAAGGTCACCAACCAGCAAAGCATCCTTATTCTGCATTTGAGTTTCTCGTTGGATGACACTACAAACTCAAGAGCAAAGCCCGGTCAGTGGCCGTCAGATTCTACAGCAACAAATGGAAAGGCCGCGATCTTCTCGCGGCCGGCTCACAACCACTCCCCTTTAGTTCTTAGCGCCCCACGATCCCCTGCGAGGTGAACGTGATCGTCTTAGGCTGTCCCTCAGCGCCGAGCGGCCCCGCGGCCTTTCCGTTGCAAACAGCCGTGACTCCTCCGGCGTTGCCAACCACTACCCTGAGTTTTTCTTTGGCCTTGTAGCTGCGGCTGCGCAGCTCCGGATTGTCCGGGTCGAGCGTCAACGACTCCACCGCCTTGCCGTCGCTGCGCACGCTGATCCAGGCCTTCTGCGTGGCCAAGAATGAGACCTCAACCGGCGCAGGCTGGCCTTCGCTCGCCCCGGCGTCCCTGGCCACCTCCGGTTTTGAACCGGCAGCGTTAGCGGCCGGGCCTGACGCCGCATTCGGGGCTGCATTCGGCGGCACGTTTGGGCTCGCCTTCGGCGGCGTGTTCGGTGTCGCGGCATTTGGCAAAGCGCCCTGGGTTGAACTTGAAGCCGCAGTCGGAGCTGCGTTCGAGTTCGCGACCGTTCCGGCCGGTGTTGTAGCAGGTGCGGTCTCGCCGGTCGTCCCCGGCGCCGCACCTTCTGTCGCGCCGGCATCGGGCGGCGCGGCTTCGGGAGCTGGGGGAGCGGGCTGCGGAGCGGCAACCGGCGGCGCTGGCTGGGCCGCCTGAATCGCTGCCTGCTCCCTGGCTTCCCGGCGATGTTCTCTGAACCACAGTCCGCCCAGCGCCAGCCCCACGATCACCGCCAGCACGCCCATCAGGGTGCTCCCGCTGATGCGCGGCTCCTTCGCCGGTTTCCTGGCCGCTGCGATCTGGTTCGAGACGGTCTGGATGTCCGCCTCAGAGTCGCCGTTGTCCTTGGCGGCAGCCATGTAGGCGGCCAGCATCTTCTCTTCGTCGAGACCCACGTAGCGGGCGTAGGCGCGTACAAATCCCTTGTTGAAGATTCCCCCGGGCAGTTGGTCGAACTGCTCCGTCTCCAGCGCCTGCAGCGCCCGCGAGCTGATCTTCGTCGTGGCTGCTATCTCCTGCAGCGTGATGTTCTGCGACTCACGCGCCTGGCGCAGTTGTTCTCCAAAGGATGGCAAGGTCGTTCGTCCTCTTGCGCGTGTCCCGTCTGGCCACAAAGGTCAAAACCTGCAATCAATTACGGGACACCCGCAGTCTGGGCTCATGATAGAAATGCCCCGTTAGCAAGTCAAACGGAAACGCAGGCCTGCACATCACCAGAGTCATCTCGGCACTGGCGCCGGGAAGTAAACCCGGCTATATCTCTGCACACAACTGCAGGCACGCCGGGAATCCCTTTTCGGACATACCGGAAGCTGCCGCCCCAGAGTAACCTTACCAATGAACACTTACCCCTTGCCTAAATTTTGCCCACTCGCTTACGCTAAAGAACGCTCCAGCACAAGCAAACGGGCGTGACCTCCCAGCGAGCCGGTCAACGGACTTTCTGGGCGCCGATAAAGGCAACTAAGGTGTCTCAGGAAACCACGATGACGGAATCGCCGCAGCCGGTATCGGTCAACTCCTCCAAGCCGGAGCTGGCCATCCTGCACGATGTCGCCAAGGCCCTGACCTCGTCGCTCAACCTGGACTCCATCCTGCAGACCATCATGGAGAAGGTTGCCGCCTACTTCCGGCCGGACACCTGGAGCCTCCTGATGACGGACGATGAGCACCACGAGCTCTACTTTGCCATTGCCGTGGGCGACGCCAGCGCCTCCCTCAAGTCCGTCCGCCTGCGCATCGGCGAGGGCATCGCCGGATGGGTTGCGCAGCATGGCACCCCGCTGCTGGTGCCCGATGTCACCAAGGACGAGCGCTTCAGCTCCCGCGTGGACGAGATGACCCGCTGGAAGACCCGCTCCATCCTCTGCGTTCCGCTGGCCTCCAAGAACCGCATCCTCGGCGTGATCCAGCTCGTGAACGTGGAGACGCACGCCTTTGGCAACGATCAGCTCATGCTGCTGCAGGCAGTGGCCGACTACGCTGCCATCGCGATCGATAATGCCCGCGCGGTCGAAAAGATCCAGGAACTCACCATCACGGACGACTGCACAGGCCTCTACAACGCGCGGCATCTCTACGACAGCATCGAGGCCGAGGTCAACCGCTCGGCGCGCTTCGGCTACCAGTTCAGCGTCATCTTCCTCGACCTCGACCACTTCAAGCAGGTCAACGACAACTGCGGACACCTGATCGGCAGCCGCCTGCTGGCCGAGATCGGCGGCAGCATCAAGGCCCGGCTGCGTCTGATCGACTACGCCTTCCGCTACGGCGGCGATGAGTTCGTCGTCCTGCTGCCGCAGACCACAAAGGCGTCGGCGACGGTGGTTGCCCGGCGCCTGCGCGATCACATGCGAATCGCCCAGTTCGAGTTCGAAGGAGGCTTAAAGCTCAACGTTCGCGCCTCCATCGGCGTGGCCACCTACCCCGAGGACGCCCAGAGCTCGCACGACCTCATCCGCCAGGCCGACGAGATGATGTACAACGTCAAAAACACCACCCGCGACGCCATCTCCATCTGCGGCCTGGGATTGATTGGCTAGAGCGGTGAACCCGCTGAAGCCGACGCTCCGCAATATCCTGGCTGATTCTCATGTCGCAGCCATCGCGATCGCGGTGCTACTACTTTGGGCGCTTGATGACGCCTTCCGGGCTCTCTGGCCGCCCTTCTTTCAACTGGTCCAGTACTTACTCACTGCCGTGGCGATATTGGACATCCCGTACTTCTCTTAATTGGTGGGGCAGGAATCCCATGTTGTTGTCGGATTCGTTCGGGTATCTTCTTGCGGCCGTCGCACATTTTTCCGCAGCGTGGGTTTTTTCCCATTGGGTTTTCGGTGTGGGACCGCTTCGAATCCTTACCACCTGCCGCCGTACAATCGCCAGGAGGAACGATGCTTAAGCGTTTGAAATCGGCTTTAGTGGAGAGTTTTGTCGGGGCCGTCCGCCCTCGGCTGGATCTTTTCGGAGGGCATCAAGAATTTTGCATATGTCTTCGTGGCTCCCATTGCTGCATGGGTCCAGCGAGAGCAGCTTCGCGGTATCCCGGGTATGCCTCTGGAGACAGGTTTCACGCTCCGGGATTCTGTTCCGGCATTAGCCCGGAGCATCGCACACTCTTACTGGCCGGATATGCCCTCCTGCGCTGGCTATATTTCAAGCCTGTTGAACCGGAGACCGGCCCCGAATCAACTTCAATGGAAGATGCCTGATGCTGTTGCACGGCGCTTTACTTTGAAACCTTGAAACCCTGAAACTTTGAAACCTCGCTTTTACTTGTCCACCCCGAAGTCCCAGGCCACCTCGCTCCTGTAGCCGCCCGTGTCGGCGATGACGATCGCGTACTCGCCCGGCGTCAGATCGTCCAGCAGGACCAGCTTCCACCAGTTTCCGCTGAAGCGCTCCGCCCGGGAGAGCACAAAAGTCTGCTTCACGTTCTCTCCACTGAGGCCACTCTTGGTGGTGGACACGACGCGCAGCTCGCGCTTGCGCTCGAGGCGCACAACCCGGAAGCTGTCTCCGGCAACCGGCCCCTGCTGGTCCTCTACGTCGACAAAGATCTCCGGCCTTGTTTTCGGTGATGTGGCCGGTGATGTCGAGTGCAGGCGTACCTTGGCCGAGGCGCCCTGCAGCTCGATCGTCTGCACCCGTGCGATCAGTGGAACCGGGATCAGGGACTTCTTCAGGCGGTTTGCCGTTTCGTGCCGGTTCTCCTGCGGATTCACCCCTTGCAACTGCTGCAGCGCAGGCTTGCCGGCACGCATCTCGAGCACGAACACTCCGCCTTCGGCCGGAAGCCGCAGATCCGGAGCCAGTGTCGGGGCGACCCGCGGCGTGTTCAGCTCCGCCTCCCGGTGCGCCGCCATCTCCTCTTCGGTCACCTGCTTCAGCTGTTCTGCCTGGCTCTTGGCCGCCGCAGCATTCCACTCATCGGTCGCCTTCCAGTCCACCAGGGCTTTGGGCAGCTCCTCCCACTCGCTACGCTCCGCGCTGAAGTACCTCACCCGCTCGCCTTCGACCTTCCATTCGGTCACAGCCTGGTAGCTGCCGTCGGCGAGAATCAGCCGCTTCACCGTCTGCGCGGGCGCCTCCGACGGCATGCCCAGGACCATCGCCATCACCAGCAGGGTGGCACATATTCGCCCGCAGATCCGGACCCACATCTGCTGACAACGGCAGATGTGGGGCACCGCAAGGCTGGGAACACGGGTGCCCCATTTCTGCCTGCTGTTGGCAGAAGTGGGGTAGTTGACTTTGCCGTTCACTTGAAGCCTTGAAACCGTGAAACTTTGAAACCTTGCTGTCAGCATCGCCTCACACCATACCACCCCGGCTTCGCTCGGCGTGGCCCTGCCGTCCTTGCGGCCAATCCCCGGTTCCCAATCTTTTCCACCGCCAGCCTCTTCTCCGAACTTGCGACCGCCTGGAATTTCATAGAAAATTGGTTGTGCACCCCTACCCAGTTCGTCCAACCAGATCCAACCTGACTCCCGATCGGGGCCTCCATCAAGCCCGTCTTTGGCTGAATGGGACGGCCAATTTGAGAACGAGGACGATATGTCGGCAAAGTACATCTTCGTAACCGGCGGCGTGGTCTCGTCGCTCGGCAAAGGTCTGGCCGCTGCCAGCATCGGCTGCCTGCTTGAGAGCCGCGGCCTCAGGGTCAATCTGCAGAAATTTGACCCCTACCTCAACGTCGATCCCGGCACCATGTCGCCCTTCCAGCACGGCGAGGTCTTCGTCACCGACGACGGCGCCGAGACTGACCTCGACCTGGGACACTACGAGCGCTTCACCCACTGCCGGCTCACGCGCGACAACAACCTCACCACCGGCCGCATCTACGAGCAGATCATCGCCAAGGAGCGCCGCGGCGACTATCTCGGCAAGACCGTGCAGGTCATTCCGCACGTCACCAATGAGATCAAGTCGGCGATGAAGAAGATCTCGCACGATGTCGACATCGTCATCTGCGAGATCGGTGGCACCGTGGGCGACATCGAGTCGCTTCCCTTCCTCGAAGCCATCCGCCAGATGCGCCAGGAGCTGGGCCGCGAAAACACTCTGTTCGTTCACGTCACGCTGGTGCCCTTCATCGCCGCTGCCGGCGAGCTCAAGACCAAGCCCACGCAGCATTCCGTCAAAGAGCTGCTCTCCATCGGAATCCAGCCCGACATCCTGCTCTGCCGCACCGACCGCTTCCTGCCGCAGGAGATGAAGGGCAAGATCGCCCTGTTCTGCAACGTCGAGGAGCGCGCCGTCATCACCGCGCGCGACGTCGCCAGCATCTACGAGTGCCCGCTCGCCTTCGCCAACGAGGGCGTGGACAAGCTGGTGCTCAAGTATCTGCACATCGAAGCCAAAGAGGCCGACATGAGCCAGTGGGAGTCGCTCGTGCATCGCGCCTACAATCCGGGCGACGAGGTGCTCATCGCCGTGGTCGGCAAGTATGTCGACTACGAGGATTCCTACAAGTCGCTCAAGGAGGCGCTGGTCCACGCCGCGCTGCACTTCAATCTCAAGCTCAACCTGCAGTGGGTCGACGCCGAGGGCCTGGAGACGAAGGACAAGGACGACCGCAGCTATGAGAGCCAGCTCACCGGCTATGACGGCATCCTTGTGCCCGGCGGCTTCGGCAAGCGCGGCATCGGCGGCATGCTCAACGGCATCCGCTTCGCGCGAGAACACAACGTGCCCTACTTTGGTATATGTCTTGGCATGCAGACCGCCTGCATCGAGTTCGCGCGCAACGTCTGCGGGCTCGAACAGGCCAACTCCAGCGAGTTCGATCCCGCAACGCCGCACCGCGTGATCTACAAACTGCGCGAGCTGCGCGGGGTGGAAGAGCTGGGCGGCACCATGCGCCTGGGCGCATGGGACTGCAAGCTCGAAGCCGACTCCAACGCTAACCGCGCCTACGGCACTTCGGAGATCAGCGAGCGCCACCGCCATCGCTACGAGTTCAACCGCGAGTACGAGCAGTTGCTCACCGGCGCCGGACTGCGCATCACGGGAAGCTCACCGGACGGCACCTACGTCGAGATCGTCGAGCTGCCGCAGCATCCCTACTTCCTCGCCTGCCAGTTCCACCCGGAGTTCAAGAGCAAGCCGCTGGAGCCGCATCCGCTCTTCGTCAGCTTCATCGAGGCGAGCCACAAGCACCGCGCCCGGCGCCTGGCCCAAACCAAGCCCGACGAAACCGGCCAGTATCATCGGCCGCAGAGCGCGGGCAAACACTGAAGGCAAGTTTCAAGGTTTCAACGTTTCAAGGTTTCAAAGTTAGAGATCGCGCGGGTGCCCCATTCAAGCCATTCTTTGGCTTGAGTGGGGTAGTTGACGTTGATCTCGTTTCTTCCTTCGCCGGAAGGGAGTTGGCCTGACATGGCTCTGTTGCGGCCTTCAACCTCGAAACTTTGAAACCTTGAAACCTTGTTCTTGGTGCGCCAACGGCCACTTTGTCATACACTAGAACCATCGCATCGGTGACCAATGGCCGCTGAAAACTCGTTCGACATCGTCAGCAACGTGGACCTGCCGGAGGTCGACAACGCCATTCAGCAGGCGCTCAAGGAAATCCATCAGCGCTACGATCTGAAGGGTTCGCACTCGGACATCCAGTTCGACGGCAAGAGCGAACTGGTCCTCACCTCGGCCGACGACTATAAGCTCAAGGCGGTGATCGACGTGTTGCAGTCCAAGCTGGTCAAGCGCGGCGTCCCGCTGAAGAACTTCGAGTACGGCAAGATCGAGCCCGCGGCCGGCTCCACTGTGCGCCAGAAGGTGAAGCTGCAGCAAGGCATCGGCATCGAGAAGGCGCGCGAGATCGTCAAGACCATCAAGGACTCCAAGAAGAAGGTGCAGGCCTCGATCAACGGAGACGTCGTCCGCGTAAGCGGCAAAGACCGCGACAGCCTGCAGGAGGTCATCGCCCTCGTCCGCCAGAACGACTACGGCATCGACTTGCAATTTACGAACTACCGCAATAACTGACGGCCGCAAGCAGGGTCCCCGGCAAGCCCGCGGTTGGGTTGCTGGGTTGGAATTCATCCCACCACCGGTAAGGGCTAATTTTGATCAGCTTGGCATTAGCAGCGACGGGTAAAGAGGTATTCGAGCTACTTCGAGAAGACCTGGAGGCCATTGAGCGCGAGTTCCGCGGCTACAGCCTCGCCAAGGTGCAGGCCATCACCGAGATTGGCGAATACCTGCGACAGGGCGGAGGCAAGCGGCTCCGGCCGGCGCTCCTGCTGCTCGCCTCAAAGCTCCTCGGCTACGGCGGCGGCGGCGTAATCCGCCTGGGAGCGGTAGTGGAGATCATTCACACCGCCACGCTGGTGCACGACGACATCATCGACGAGGCCGAGATCCGCCGCGGACGCCCCTCGCCCAACACCATCTGGGGCAATCCCAAGTGCGTGCTGGCCGGCGACTGGCTCTACATGCAGGCCTTCCAGATCGCGCTACAGGAGCGCAACCTGCACGTCCTTGACCTGCTCACCGAGCTCACCAAGCAGATGGTGGAGGGCGAACTGCTGCAGATGGAGAAGCTCGGCACGCTGATCTCGCGCGACTGCCACCTCGATCTCATCTATCGCAAGACCGCCTGCCTGTTCGCGGTGTGCATGCAACTGGGCGGCGTGCTTGCCGGGGCAAGCGAGGAAGAGCAACTGCATCTGCGCGAGTACGGACGCGCCGTCGGCATGGCCTTCCAGATCACCGACGATGTGCTGGACCTGACCGCATCGGAGGAGGTCCTGGGCAAGCCCGTCGCCAGCGACCTGCGCGAGGGCAAGGCCACGCTCGCCGTCATCCACGCACTGGAGCGCTGCACCGCCGCCGAGCGCGCGCAGATCCAGACTGTTCTTGAAGAGCGCGCCTTCAACGGCGTCACCCATCAGGACATCCTCGCGATCCTGGCGCGCTACGATTCCATCCGCGCCGCCAACCAGGAGGCGGAAAAATACGCCGAACACGCCGCTGCCCAGCTCGCCGGCTTCCCGCAAAACGAGTTCAAGCGCGCCTTGCTCTGGATCCCGAAGTTCGTGGTTGCGCGGGAGAAGTAGCGCAAACCGAACTGCCCCAATCAAGAGCCACGATGGCTCACGCGAGCCGTCCTCAACAGCGGGTGCCGCATTCGAGCCGTCCTTGAAGCGGGTGCCCCACTCAAGCTTCTTTTGCTTGAGTGGGGTAGTTTGCCTGCGCAAACGAAAAGCCCCACTCAACGAAAGGAACGTTGAGTGGGGCACCCGATCTTCAACTTTGAAAATGTGAGACGTTGAACGGCGGCTAGTAGCAGTTTGCACTCGACCTCAGCTGGCCCGCCACTGTGATCAACTGAGCAGCCTGGGCTGTGGTCAAATACGTTCCCACCAGCGACTGGACCTTGCCGGTGAATTCGTCGAGGCCGCTGCAGTAAGCGCCGCTGCCGACATTGGCGGACCTGGCGGACCTCAGCTTCGTCTCAAGACTATGGGCGACCGCGCGCGGAAGCTGGTAGCTCCGGATCAGGTTCGTGAGCATGACGGATGGGGGCGGCGAGAGCAGGAACGCATGAATCGCTCCAGAGGCCACCGTGGCGCCGCCAGTGATCTGGCCTGCATCGTTGATCGCGGCAGCGCCCGAGAGCACAATTTCCGAACCCCTTGGCAGCAGGCGGTTCAGATCCAGCATTCCTCTTCCCGGCGTGTAGAGGAAGGCATGCACGACGCCGGAGCGGGTGTCGCTCCACCCAACGACCTGGCCAAAGGAATTGATACCAAAAGCGTAGCTGCTGGTGCCGCCCAGGGTGCCCAGGTCCCTCATCTTGCCGCCGCTATACAGGAAAGCGTGCGTGGCGCCGACATATTGGGTGTTGGGCACGAGTGTCGAGCCCCCTGCGATCTGTCCGTAGCGGTTGATCGCGCTCCCCTGACTTAAGCTGCCGCCCAGGGTGCCCAGGTCCGTAATCTGGCCCCCGCTGTAAAGGAAGGCGTGCGTGGTGCCGGTCGCCGAAAGAAATCCCGTTACCTGGCCTGCGTTGTTGATGCCGAGCCCCGTGCTGCCGTCATAGCCCGGAAGCGTTCCCAGATCGTGCGTCTGGCCGTTGCTGTAGAGGAACGCGTGCGTGCCGGTATTCCCTGCCAGGTCGGCAGACCCTGTAACTTCGCCGGAGTCGTTAATGCCATACCCGTTACTCGTGTTGCCCCCGAGGGTCCCCAAGTCCTGCATCGTGCCCTGGCTGTAAACAAAAGCATGAGGCTCAGTGACCCCGTCGATCTTCGCGGTGGCAGTCCCCGTGACCTGGCCGGATTCGTTGATCCCTCTGCCAACGCTGAAGGTGCGAAGGTCCGCCGGGTCTGGATCCAGCACGCCCAGGTCCGTCATGGTGCCCGCGCTGTACAAAAATCCGTGATTGCCAATGCTGCCCAGGTTGTTGGAAGAGCCAGTAACCTGGCCCACGCCATTGAGGCTGAATCCGAAGCTGAAGGGATTATCGCCTAGCGTGCCCAGATCGGTGATGGTGTAAGTGGTTTGGGCTGAGGCTGTTGAAACACAAATTGCAAGTAGGAAGAAGCCGAGAGAACCATCAGGGGCAGTATTTGCATCGCTCCGCGAAATGGAGTTGCAATGACTGGATGAAAGAATAATTGCAAGCTCCTGAATGTGAGAAGCCTCTAATGTGGGTGGAGTTGCTCGCCTAAGGTTAAGAATTTGGTCAACGTGCGGGCGTCACGCCGGGGACATTTCCTGCAACGTCGAAGCACAGAAATTGCTGCTGGGATGGAAGGCCCGACACCCTAGTGCCCGGTTCCGGCAAACACCACCCACACTGTCTTGAACACGATCTTCATATCCAGCCAGAAGCTCCAGTTTTCGATGTACTCCATATCCAAAGCGAAATAGGTCTCGGCCGAAGGATCATTGCGCGCCTCTACCTGCCACAGCCCGGTGATTCCGGGCACGGCCTCCAGCCGCCGCCGCTGCGCCTTGGTGTAGCGGGCATATTCGCTGGCCAGGCAGGGACGCGGCCCCACCACGCTCATGTGGCCGGTCAGCACACTGAAGAACTGCGGAAGCTCATCCAGGCTGTAGCGCCGCAGGAGGCGGCCCAGCCTCGTAACGCGCGGGTCGTTCGAGAGCTTGAAGAGATTGCCCTGGCGCTCGTTCAAATGCAGGAGGGTGCCACGCAGCGAGTCGGCGCCATTCACCATCGTCCGGAATTTGAAAAAGCGGAAGCGCTTGCCATCCCGCCCAATCCGCTCCGAGACGTAAAGCACCGGCCCTTCCGAATCGAGTTTTATCAGGATGGCAATGCCCAGCAGGACGGGGGCGATGAAGACCAGCGCCACCAGCGAGAAGACGATGTCGAAGCCGCGTTTGGCAGCCTGCTCCAGCCGGTAGTGGCGCGTCCGGCCTGTTAACCGCAGTGACGAAGTCTGCCTGAACTCCGGCGATGATGCGACACTTTCCCTGTCGAATTTCAAGCCGCACGGCCTTGAGGCAATCCCCCATTTAGAATGCGAGCCATGTTGGGGCCCACTGGACCGGCGACCGTCCCCGCCACTGGCGCCCCACCTCGGCGCGGCGGCGAACGGGACATATTTACAGAACTTCGATGCAGGCAGCACAAATCATGCAGAGTACCCGCACAATTCTCTGCGATGATCGTGGGACTACGAACATCGCCGGTTAACACCATGCGTGCCCACTCAAGACGGGGTAGATGCTCCCTTGAGTGGGGCTGTTTCGTCCCGCCCCGACACGCTCGTACCGAAGCTCGGTGCCGAAGTAAGTGCAGCACCTGAATTCGGAGCTCCGGAGGCGAGAATCCAGAATTCACTTGTGCAGGGCCGGGAATCGGTCTATACTGAAAGTCAACAAAATCTGGCTGTTTGAACGTAGGCCGATTTTGAGCTGGTATCGCTGAATTCCCTTCCGCGCCCCACTCTCAGTCGCATCCGATCTTCTCAGCAGAAAAATCAACACACAAAGGTAGAAAAATAGTGGAACAAGGTACAGTGAAGTGGTTTAACGACGCAAAAGGTTTTGGTTTCATCAGCCGCCAGAACGGCGAGGACGTCTTCGTTCATTTCTCGGCGATCAATGCGAACGGCTTCCGCAGCCTGCAGGAAGGCCAGGCGGTCCAGTTCAACGTCGTGCGCGGCCCCAAGGGATTCCAGGCGGAGAACGTACAGGTCCTGTAAGAGGCGAACCAGAGATGATCAGAGCCTGGGACCGACCGTTCCAGGCTCTTCTGTTATTTCCCACCGGATGTGCGCCCTGCAAAAGCACTGAAATTGTTACGGCGGGACTTCCAAACGAGGCTTTTTAAGGCTAGGCACTTTTACGGCGAATCTTTTTACGGCAAATCATGGCGCTTGAACCGATCAACGCGGTAGACGGCGGGTCTTCCGCCATCCGCGAGATCCCCTTCAACTACACCTCGGCTGCAGACCGGCAGGCAGTCTCGTTCCTGCTCGGCGATGAGGCCGTCCGCATTCTGGACGAGCTCCGCGGCGCGCGCGTTACTGGCCGCTCGGCGCGCATTCTGCTGCGCGTCTTTGGCGAGGTGCTGATCCATCGCCGTAATCCTTATCTTTACGAAGAGCTGGTCTCTTCCGCCCAGCGCCGCAAGCGATTTTTTGGAAACGCAAAGAACGACCTGGAGTCCCTGGCCTCCCGCGCCGATGGCGACCCGCGCGTGCTCGACATTCTGGGCCGCTGCCGCGAGCTGCTCAAGACATTTCGCGAGGAGGTCGAGGGCACGCCCGAGCTCCGCAAGCGCGTCAAGCGCGAGCTGGAGGTCGTCGTCGGCGCACACAACGTGCTCTTCGATCCCTTCACGCTCGTCTCGCACGCCACCGACGCAACCGACTGGCGCCTCTTCCTCCCGCTCGCCGTAGTCACGCCGGACGAGGAGCATCAGGTTGCGCCGCTGCTGGTGGCCATCGGACGGCTCGGACTCAAGGTTGTGCCTCGCGGCGCAGGCACGGGACTCACCGGCGGCGCGGTGCCGCTGCGCTCCGGCTGCGTGGTGGTGAACACCGAAAAGCTCAACCACATTCGCTCCGTCAGCGAGCGCAACTTCCCTCTTGAAAACGGCCGCGTCGCGCGCGCACACGTGATGGAGGCCGAAGCCGGCGTCATCACCGAAAAGGCGATGGAAGTGGCCGCCGAAGATGGCCTGGTCTTTGCCACCGATCCCACCAGCGCCTGGGCCTGCACCCTCGGCGGCAACATCGCGGAGAACGCGGGGGGCAAGCTCGCCGTGCGCTGGGGCACCTGCATCGACAATCTGCTGGAGTGGCGCATGTCCATGCCCAGCGGTAAACGCTGGACGGTGCGGCGCACCAATCATCCGCTGCGCAAGATCCTGCCCCAGGACACGGTAAAGTTCGAAGTGGTGGACGAGCAGGGCGAGACGGTGAAGCGGATTTCGCTGCACGGTACCGAGATTCGCAAGAACGGCCTCTGGAAGGACATCACCAACAAGGCCCTCGGCGGCGTGCCCGGACTGCAAAAGGAAGGCACCGACGGCGTCATCACCTCGGGCGTCTTCGTCCTGTATCCGCAGTACCCGGCGACCAAGACGCTGTGCCTC
>WNFY01001068.1_pt1 | contig 25645 bp, 20 predicted proteins | sample 5400091 | NCBI WGS metagenome assembly WNFY01 (sample SAMN13153364, study PRJNA577476) | soil metagenome | isolation source: 60 cm soil or saprolite under grassland replicate 1 | place: USA:California | collected 2016-06-15 | reverse complement strand
ACCCGACCACCCGCACCGACGACAAATGGCTGGCGGCGCAGCTGCAAAAGGATGCCGATCCGGGTTTCTGCGCCGACTCGAACGTCGCGAACAATCCGGCGTTTCTATTGACCCTGCAGCCGCAATGGATCAACGACCCGTCGCTCAACAGGACGGGTGCGATCACGCGCGGTGCGCCGCTGCGCGGGTTCGACAAGATCGCTTACGAGCTGTACCAGGCGCCCGCGCCGGACACCAACTGGTATTTGGGGCAGCGCAACCCGGCGTCGGGCGGCACGATCCAGCCGATGATCGGCCCGCTGACCGGCGCGAATGGCGTGACATTCACCTACCTGGACAGCATCGGCACTCAGACCGCCGATTCGTCCAAGGTGGCGCAGATCCGGATCGTGCTGCGGGCGCGCACGGCGTCGCCGATCCGCAGTGGCGGGACCGGCGTGCAGGATTACAAGGTCGATAGTATCGATACTTGGGTGGCGCTGCGGAACAATCCGCGGTGCGGACCGGGCTCAATGCCTCCGATCCCGTGCAACTGACGGGCGGGTCACGCGTGAACCTCAAGGAGTCGCGTATGAAGCACGTGCTGAAGAACGAGCGCGGCATGGCGCTCGCCATCGCGATCGTCGCGCTCGTGGTCGTGGGCGCGCTCATTGCCGGCGCCCTCTTCTCCGGCACCCAGGAGCAGCGGGTGGCCGAGAACGTGCGCCGCGCCCAGGCGTCGTTCGGCGTCGCCGAGCAGGGGATCTACGACATCATCCGCAACTGGAGCGACCCCAACAACAAGGCCACGTACGCGGGCTTGTATCCCTATCCCCCGGTGGCCCCGTCCAAGAGCACGTGGACCGTCCTGCAGAAGACGGCGGCGAGCAAGACCGGGAGCTACAACGGCACGATCATGAAGCTGAACGATGGGCTGTACCTGATCGACATGACCGGCCAGGACACGATGAGCCTGGCGGGGCGCATCCGCGGCGGCGGGGCCAGTCAACGGATGGGTCTGATCGCGCGCATCCGCCCGCTGGCGATCAACATCCAGGCGGCCGTCACGTCCGGGGGCACGAACCTCGTGGCGGGCAATGTCACTATCGCCGGCAACGACAGCGCCCCGGACGGCTGGGCCGGGTGCCCGCCTAAGGACTCGACCAAGGCCGGCATCCGCATGCAGGTCGGCGACAGCATCACCAAGAGCGGGAACGCAAGGATTACCGGGCAACCGCCGGTCATCCATGACCCGACGCTCAAGGACAGCGCGTTTTCGGTGTATGGCGACGTGACGTTCACCCAGCTCGCCGCGATGGCGACCATCCCGCTTACGGGACAGAACTTTTCCAACGGGATCGGGCCGGCGGTTCGGCCGGACGGCTCGTGCGACTATGCCGTCCAGACGAACTGGGGGAGCCCGACGAACCCGGCGGGGCCGTGCGGAAACTATTTCCCGATCATCTATATCAACGGCGATGCCACCATCAATGGCCAGGAGGGCCAGGGCATCCTGCTGGTAAACGGCGACTTGTCGGTCCAGGGCGGGTTCCAGTTCTACGGCATCACGATCGTCAAGGGGTCGGTGAAGACCTCGGGCGGTGGCGGCACGCCGGCCCACTTCTGGGGGTCGCTCATGGCGCAGGACACGGTGCAGTTCGCCGACACGGTCAACAACTTCACCGGCGGCGCCACGATGCTCTACTCTAAGTGCGCTATTCTCAAGGCGTTAGACAAGACCGGCACGGCCACGATGCTAACGTCGCGGGGGTGGGTGCAGCTGTTTTAAGTGGCCTAACTGTAGGCCAGCAAAGTACTTGTTCGTTTGGTCTAAAGTAGGTTCGAGGCTTGACAGGATAAGGGGCGGGGCTTACTGTAGTTTGCCCTCGCCCCATCCTTGTCTTTAGCTGATAGGCACTTATGGCCCTGTTCGGGTTCCTGGGCGGCAAAAAAACCTCGGTGGGCTTGGACATCGGCTCCGGCATCATCAAGGTCGCCGTGATCGACCATTCCGGCAGCGAGGCGGAGCTGGTCAAGGTGGCCACGACCGAAGTCGCCGCCGACGCCATCGTCGAGGGGGAGGTCATGGACCCGGGGATCGTGGCGGAAGCGATCCGCGGTCTCTTTTCCACGGCCGGGGTCAAGCAGCGGTCGGTGGTCACCGCGGTCGGCGGGCGCGACGTGATAGTAAAGAAGATCCAGATGGACCGCATGAAAGAGGGGGACGCCCGGGAAGTGATCCGCTGGGAGGCCGAGCAGCACGTGCCGTTCGACATGGCCAACGTGGAGCTCGACTTTCAGATCCTCGACCCCGACGCTGAAGGCCTGCAGATGAACGTGCTGCTCGTGGCCGCCAAGCGCGAGCTGGTGGAGAGCCGCACGTCGTTGTTGGGGGAGGCGGGGCTCGAGGCGGCGATCATCGACGTGGACGCGTTCGCGATCCACAACGCGTTCGAGTTGAACCATCCCGACGCGATGCAGGGCGTCGTCGGGCTGGTCAACATCGGGCACGAAGTGACCAACGTGAACATTCTGGAAGACGGCGTGCCGGTGCTGACGCGAGACCTGGCGGTGGGCACGCGGCGGTTCCGGGAAGACCTGCAGCGGGAGAAGGGGCTCTCGGCGGAGGACTCCGAGCGGGTGATTCAGGGGCAGACGCAGAGCGGCGACCTGGCGCAATACGTCGACGCGCGGGGCGAGGAGATCGCGGTGGGGGTGGAGCGGGCGGCGGCGTTCCTCGCGACGGCGTCGCGGTCGGCAGGGGGTCTGGGTCGGGTGTACACGATCGGCGGCGGCGCGCGCGTGCCCGGGTTGAACGAGGCGCTCTCCAACCGGTTGCGGGTGCCGGTGGAGCTCGCGAGCCCGGTGCAGCGGCTCAAGGTGCGGGACAGCGTGTTCGAGTCGGTCTCGGTGGACGAGATCGCGCCGCTGCTGATGCTGTCGGTGGGCCTGGCGCTGAGGCGCGCCGCATGATCGAAATCAATCTCCTTCCCGGGAAAAAGAAAAAGCCGTCGGGCGGTGCGGGGTTCAAGCTCGCCCTGCCCGACTTCCAGGGCCTGCTGGCCAGTATCAAGAACCCCTGGCTGCTCACCGCGAGCGCGGCCTCCGTGATCGTGATCGGGGGTGGTCTGCTGCTGTTCATCACCCAGAGCACCCGCCTGCGGGTGCTCGAATCGCGGCTCGATGCGGTGCGGGTGGAGAAGCGGCGCTTCGACGCCGTGATCGCGCAGAAGCGCCAGTCGGAGAAGATCCGCGACTCGCTGGTCTCACAGATCAACATCATCCGGGGCATCGACGCGGACCGCTACATCTGGCCACACGTACTCGACCAGATCACCAAGGCGCTCCCGCCCTACACCTGGCTCAACGGCGTGTCGGCGATGGGTGGGGCGACCGTGCCGGGGACGGCGCCCGTCGCCGCGGGGGCGCCCGACTCGACGGGGACGCCGGTAGTGCGCATCTGGATCACCGGCAGCACGGTCGACATCCAGGCGTATACGACATTCCTGCGGCAGCTCGCGGCGTCCCCCTGGCTCACGGATGTGACCCCCGCGACGTCGTCCACCGTGATCGAGGCGGACCGGCCGGTGACGGCGTTCAACATCTCGGTGCGGTATCGGGTGGCGGACTCGGTCTACATCCGTACCCAGCCCGTGGCCCGGTCGGTGAGGTAGCGTCATGGCCCTGTTACCGCAGGACAGACAGAGTCAGGTGATGTTCCTCATCACGATCCTCATGGCGGGGGTGGGGTGGGCCTTCTGGACCTATTGGGAGCAGCCCACCGGCCAGCAGATCGAGGCGACGCGGGTGGAGGTCGACAGCCTGCAGCGCATCATCGATCGCGCCAAGCAGGATCTCGCGAGCGGCACGGTCGAAGACCTGCGCCGCAAGGTCGAGGAGTACACGTCGCTGCTCTCCGTGATGCGCCGCCTCGTGCCCGAGAAGAACGAGGTGCCGGCCCTGATCGACGACATCTCGACCAAGGCGAAAATCCGCGGCGTGACGATCGGCCGCCTCGAGCCGCTGGCGGTGGAAGCGGGCGCCCCCTTCGACACCTACAAGTACCGGCTCGAGATCATCGGGCATTACGACCAGCTGGGCGAGTTCATGTCCGACATCGCGAGCCTGAACCGCATCATCGTGCCCCAGGACGTGATCCTCAAGCCGGCGCAGCAGCAGGCCATGCACTTCCTGGCGGACACGCTGGGCGCGCTGCTCGAGGCGCAGTTCGCGATCCGCACGTTCGTGAAGGCGGCGGCACCGCCGCCCGCGCCGGCCGGGAAGAAGCCGGCGGCACGGCCGGCCGCCGAGCCGGGCGGAGGTGGACGCGAGTGAGCGCGCGCAGCGCGGTGCTGCTGGCGGCATTGGTCGCGGTGGGGCCGCTGGCGGCGCAGGCGAAGCCCAAGCCCGTCGCGAAGCCAGACAGCGCCAAGGCCGATTCCCCCAAAGCGGACAGCACGGCGCCGCCGGCGCTGGTGCGGGAGGTCTACTCGTACGAGGGCGGCGGGCGGGATCCGTTCCTGTCGCTGCTCAAGTCGGGGGACATCCGGCCGCTCTTGTCGGACCTGAAGCTCGTCGGGATCTACTACGACGGCCGCCTCACGGCGCGCAGCGTCGCGGTGCTGCGCGACGTCACGAACAACAAGATCTACCGGGTGAAGCCCGGTGACATCATCGGGCGTCTCAAGGTCACCACGATCCGCCCGCGCGAAATCGTGTTTACGGTGCAGGAGTTCGGTTTCGAGCGGCAGGAGAGTCTGCAGCTCGCCAAGCAGGAGGTAACGCCATGAAGCACATCGCAGCCCTCGTCCCATTCCTGCTTGGGCTGACCGCGGCCCCGCGCGACGGCGAGGTCAAGGCCGTGAGCGTGCTGCCCGCGGCGCGCAGCGTGGAGGTCGTGATCGATCTCCAGGGTGCAGTCGAAGTGCAGGACTTCACGTTGGCCAGTCCGGCCCGCCTGGTGATCGACCTGCAGGGCGCCCGGCTCGCCGCGCCGGCCGTGCTGTACGACGGCCAGAATCGCGGCGGCATCAAGAACATCCGCTACGCGCAATTCCGCCCCGGCGTGGTACGCGTGGTGATCGATCTCGACGTGCTCAAGGACTACCAGGTCGAGCGGCGGGCCGGCCAGGTGCGCGTGAAGATCGGCACCGAGCGCACGGCCTTCGCGGCCTGGTCGAGCCAGGCCCCCGGGCTTGCGCCCGGGGTCAGTGAGTCCGGGGTGGCTAGCGCTAACCCCGGGCGCAAGCCCGCGGTGCGCGGGGGGGAAGCGGCGCGGGTCGCCGCGCCCGCCGCGAGCGGCACCGAGCTCTCGATCGAAGCGTACCTCGCCGCCCACGAGCGCGAGGGCGAGCAGTCGCAGGCGCCCCGTATCACCGTCACGTGGGACAATTCCGACATTCGCGAGGTAGTCGCCGGCTTCGCCGCGTTCAGCGGCCGCACCATCGTGCTCTCGAAGGACGTCAAGGGAACGGTGTCCGCCGAGATCAAGAACCAGCCCTGGGACCTCGCGTTCGCGGCGGTGCTCGAGTCGCAGGCGCTCGCGGCCACCACCCTCGAGGGCGGCATCATCCAGGTCATCGACAAGAAAGACCTGGCGCGGGCCGACTCGACTGTACCGGTCGAGACGCGCCTGGTGCGCATCAACTACGCCCGCGCCTCGGCGCTGGTGCCGTCGATCCAGTCCATCCTCACGCAGCGCGGCAAGGCGGTGGCCGATTCGACCACCAACGCCCTCGTCATCACAGAGATCTCGAGCCGCATCAGCCGGGTCGAGGATTTCGTCAAGGGCCTCGATATCCGCACACCGCAGGTGTCGATCCAGGCGAAGATCATCTTCGTGGACCGCACCGACGTGGAGCAGCTCGGGCTCAAATACGATCTCGGCTCCCAGACCCAGTTCTTCAACAGGCTGATCCAGCGCCCCGATCCCCGCACCGCCAAGGCGGTCGACACGAACGGCGACGGCATACCGGACGCCTTCGTGCCGCAGTCCAACTTCTCGCCCGACGAGGTGATCGTCGATCTCGGGGGCAACTCGCTCTCCGCCCTCGGTAACGCCGATCAGGAGATCGTCAACCCGGCGCTGAACCTGATCTTTTCGACGGCCATCGGCAACTTCAACCTGTCGACGTTCCTGCAGGCGCTGCAGCGCGTCGAGCTCGCGGACCTGCAGGCGGAGCCGACGATCACGACCCTCGACAACCGGCCGGCCGAGATCCTGGTGGGCGACCGCGTGCCGATCCGCGTGATCGACGTCAGCTCCGCGAGCGGCGGGAACGCGCCGCCCCGCGCGACGGTGCGGTTCGAGCAGACCGGCATCAACCTCAAGGTGACGCCGCACGTGACGGCGAACCGCCAGGTGCTGATGGAGGTGCATGCCGAGAACTCCGCCGTGAAGCCCTCGTCGGTGGACATCGGCTTCACGTTCCAGACGCAGCAGGCGGACAACCAGATCCTCGTGAGCGACGGCGAAACGGCGGTCATCGGCGGCCTCACGGTGACCTCGGTCACGGTAACCAAGACCGGAATTCCGTTCCTTGTAGACCTGCCGCTGCTCGGCAAGCTGTTCGGCTTCAGCTCGGAGACCGAGGAACGGCGGGATCTACTGATTCTCGTCACGCCACACATCATCGACGACCTGGTGACGCCCAGCACCGGGAAGTAACCGGGAGCGGATATGCGGCAGGTTCGACCGAGTCGGAGCTGGTGGGGGATTGTTGCGCTGGCGGGTCTCTGGGCATGTGAAACCGCCCGCAATCCGACCGGCAGGCAGTCGGACCTGATTCCGCCCACGATCACGCTGACGACGAGCGCCGATACGCAGCAGATCGGGAGTGGTCTGCAGTTCACGGTCACCGCGTCCGACAATCTCAGCCTCAAGGACATCCAGCTGACCTATTCGGGCGGCTACATCGCCCAGACCGACACCGTCTTCACCCAGGCCACGACGACTTTCAACCAGACCGTGAACATCACGTTCCCGGCCAATTCGGGCGCAGGGGGGTTCATCAAGATCGTCGGCCGCGCGACCGACGGGGCGAGCAACTTCGCGACCGATTCGATCACCATCTTTCTGTCGAACGTGCAGGCGCTCACCGTCACGCTGCTCCAGCCCGTTCCCCCCGCGGTCGCGTCCTCGGGCAAGAACATCCCGGTGCAGGTGGAAGCGCGCCAGCTCGGCGGCATCGCGACCCTCGGGTTCATCATCACGCCGCGCAACGCCGTCGTCGACCCGACCACGCCGCCCACGGACTCGCTCGTGTTCACCCCGCCCGCGCGCCAGCCGCCCGACACGATCTACACCGACACGCTGACGGTGCAGAGCGGCTTCACGTCCTTCACCGTGACCGCGTTCGCCGTGGACGCGGGCGGGCGGCGGGCGCTCTCGCCTCCCGTCACCGTGACGGTGCAAACGCCCGGCAACGACCTCACGCCGCCGGCCGTCTCGCATTCGATCTCGTCGCGCGTCGAGGTGAACGACAACGTCACCGTCCACGCCACCGATCCGAGCGGCATCTCCTGGATCGGGTTCCGGGTGGACACGGCGCTGAACGCCACGCCGCCGTTCACGGGGATCGTGCCGCTCAAGGTCGACACGGTGAACGTCAGCGCGGGGAATCTCACCACCGTGGATTCGACGTTCGCGCTGGCACTGCCGCTGGGCGACAGTACGCTCCCCAAGAGCGTGGTGGTGCGTGGCTACGCATGCGACCTCGCCACCGCGCGTAATTGCGCCTACTCGCAGACGAGCACCGTGATCACGGGGACGGCGGCACGGCCCCGCGCGCTGGGCATCGGGGCGTTGTCGGGCACGGGCGTGGACACCGTGATCGTCGTGGCCGGCATCACGCGCCCGCTGCCCCTGGGCGGACACATCGCGGACGCGATCTACAACGTGAACCGGCGCGAGCTGTACCTCACCAACGACATGCTGGGCCGGGTGGAAGTGTTCGACGTCGCGTCCAAGACCTTCAGCCCTACCGGCATCGTCACCGCCGGTCCCGTACCGTGGGGCATCGCGCTCTTCCCGGTCGACACGCTGGGCCACTACGACGCCAACCGCATCGTCGTCGCGGACGCGGGCGGCACCGAGCTGTCGATCCTCGACGCGAGTACGCGGCTGCTCTTGTGGCGCCAGGCGCTGCCCAACTTCCTGATCGAGAAGTACTCGATCGTGAATGTAAACGGCGTCACCCGGGCCATCATCACCGTGCACGATGTCTCCGATCGGCCGCAGTACGTCGGCACGGTGTGCCGGCCGACGTCCGGCGGGTCGACCTGCGCGGCGGACTCGATCTACGGGATCTATTCGACCACGCCGACGCAGAGCAGCACCTCGCCGTTCGGCGGCCGAGCGACGCTGCGGATGGAGAAGCTCATCAACACGACCAATCCGGCCCAGCTGTTCGGGCATCTGTTCTGGGAGCTGGGCGACCTGGGCGCGAACGTCTCGGGCGACACGCTGCGCATCGAGCTGCTGCGGCCGAGCTTCCGCGTGGACAACGTCGTGCTCACATCGTGCAAGGCGGTCACCGTCGATATCCAATCGTTCGGGCTGGGTGACCAGACGTTCGTGCGCAACACTGGGAACTTCACGCACGCGTTCGTCGGAGAGGGCGGCACCATCGCCGCGGCGTTCGCACGCGTATTTGCCTACTCGGCGAAGGACTTGTTGAGGACCCCGACGAACAGCTGCAAGCACCTCGGCGTCGTTCCCGATTCCGGCACCGACGATCAGGACCTCGGCATGTCGCCGGGAGTGCACGTCAGCGACTTCATCAGCAACACCGGCGTGCACGTGGAAGCGGTGGCGACGAACTTCAACGGCCTCACCAACCTGGTACGCGCCGGGACGGATTCGATCTATTACCTCGACCAGGGATTGCGCTTGTGGGGCACGTCGGCCGCCGGCTCGGCGACGCCCGGGATGGACATGAACTACAACCACGCGTTCGAGCCGGGCGGTGCCTGCACGCCGACTTGCGGCGGCGGCTCGGGCAACACCACCGAGCGCATGGTGTTCGCCGCATCGCCCGACACGACGATCCGGGTGTACGACACCTACTTCTTCAACCTGCAGAAGCGCATCCAGACCCGCGATCCGATCATCGGCCCGCTGCGCGTGGCCAAGGACAGCGTAGCCGGCCAGCCGGCGACCCAGCTGCTGTTCGGGATCACCGCGCGCGGACTGGTGGTGGTCACGCTGCCGAGCATCACCAACATCAACGCGCAGGCGCCTCCCGCGGGTTGGCGGCCCTTCAAGCCGTGACCCCGTCTTGACAAGTCCTCACCCCCTGACCCCCTCTCCACGACGTGGAGAGGGGGAACGCGTGAACGGATCCCGAGAGCCCGGCGCGGAGTCGGGCTCGCGTGTTATTATCGACGACTATGACCTTCCGCTTCACCACCGCCGGTGAGTCGCACGGGCGCGGCCTGGTGGGAATCCTCGAAGGGATCCCCGCGGGGCTGCCTGTATCGGCCGAGCGGATCAACGCCGAGCTGAAGCGCCGCATGGGCGGCTACGGCCGCGGCGCCCGCATGAAGATCGAGTCGGACCAGATCGAATGGCTCGCCGGCGTACGCGCGGGTGAGACGCTGGGCTCGCCCATCGCGATGCTGGTGTGGAACCGTGACTGGGAGCACTGGCAGGACGTCATGGCCCCCGAGGCCGACGCGCCCGCCACGGAGCGGCGGCGTCAGGTCACCCGCCCCCGCCCCGGTCACGCCGATCTCGCGGGCTCGCTCAAGTACGACCGCCAGGATGCGCGCGACATTCTGGAGCGGGCGAGTGCGCGCGAGACCGTGGCCCGGGTGGCCTGCGGCGCGGTGTGCAAGCTGCTGCTGGAACAGTTCGGGATCGAGATCGGGAGTCACGTGGTGGAGTTGGGGGGCGTGGTGGCTCGTGCCACCGTTCCCCCTCTCCGCATTGCGGAGAGGGGGTCAGGGGGTGAGGGCCTGAATCAGGCCGCCGATGCGAGCCCCGTCCGGTGCCTCGATCCCGACGCGGAGCGAGAAATGATCTCCCGGATCGACGCGGCGAAGGCCGCGGGCGACACGCTCGGCGGCGTGGTCGAGGTGATCGCCCTCGGGCTCCCGGTGGGGCTCGGCTCGCATGTCTCCTGGGACGCGAAGCTCGACGGCCGCCTCGCCCAGGCGCTCATGTCCATTCCCGCGGTGAAGGGGGTTGAGCTGGGGCTCGGTTTCGAGGCGGCGCGCCGCAAGGGCTCCGAGGTGCACGACGAGATCCTTCCCGGCTTGAGCCGGGCCAGCAACCGGGCGGGCGGGACGGAGGGCGGGATGACCACCGGTGAGCCGCTCGTCGCCCGCGTCGCGATGAAGCCGATCTCCACGCTGATGTCGCCGCTCCGCACCGTCGACTTGAAGACGGGCGGCCCGGCGCAGGCGCAGTCGGAGCGCTCTGACGTGACCGCCGTGCCGGCCATGGGGGTCATCGCGGAAGCGATGGTGTCGCTGGTGCTGGCCCAGGCGCTGCTCGAGAAATTCGGGGGCGACGCCCTGAGCGAGACCAAGCGGAACTTCGAGGGGTATGTCGCTCAGGTGCGCGCGCGCACGTCGGCGGCACCTTCCGTTCCCCCTCTCCGCGACGCGGAGAGGGGGTCAGGGGGTGAGGCCCCTCTCCGCATGGCGGAGAGGGGGTCAGGGGGTGAGGTGTGAAGCGGCATGTCGTGCTGATCGGGCTGCCCGGGTCGGGCAAGACCACCGTCGGCCGGCTGGTGGCGGAGCAGCTGCACGCGGAATTCGTGGACATCGACGCGATTATCGAGCGCCGCGAGGGGCGACCGATCGGCCTGATCTTCGCGGAGAAGGGCGAAGCGGCGTTTCGCGACATGGAGCGCAAGGAGATGGAGACCGCGCTCACGAGCGCGCCCGCGGTGATCGCGCCCGGTGGCGGCTGGGCGGCGCAACCGGACGCAATCGGCGCGGCGAAAGCGCGGGCGCTGGTGATCTATCTGCGCACGCGGCCCGAGAGCGCGGCGCAGCGTGCCGCGCCCGAGGGAACCCGCCCGTTGTTACTAGGAGAGGATCCGGTGGCGCGCATGCGCCTGCTCCAGAAGGAGCGCGAGCCGTTCTATCGCGATGCGCACGCGCAGGTCGACACGGACCATCAGTCGACGTCGCAAGTTGCGAATGAGGTCGTCAGGCTTGCGCAATCGAGTGCGGGATGGTAAAGATGCGCTCTCGTGTCGTTTGACGAAGGATTGATGCGTGGCTGCTAAAAAGACCGTTGTGAAGGATGTGGAGGTTGTGGAGGTTGTGAAGGTGCGCAAGCGCCGCAAGGCCGCGGACCCGACCAACCCCGGGGCACCGCCACGGGGTAAGGCTAACCCCGGGCGCAAGCCCGGGGTCGGCGCGCTCGTCATCGTGGAGTCGCCCACCAAGGCGAAGACCATCGGGAAGTACCTCGGCGCGGGCTACACCGTGAAGGCGACCGTGGGGCACGTGCGCGACCTGCCGCAGCGCAAGCTGGGCGTGGACGTGGAGAACGGCTTCACGCCCGAATACGTCACCATCAAGGAGAAGGCCAAGACCCTCGCCGAGATCAAGAAGGCGGCCAAGGCGTCGGAGCGGGTGCTCCTCGCCACCGATCCGGACCGCGAGGGCGAGGCCATCGCGTGGCATGTCGCCAGCCAGCTCGGCAACGGCGGCAAGGTGCGACGCGTCCTGTTCCACGAGATCACCAAGGACGCGGTCGCCCACGCGCTCGCCAACCCGCTCGACATCGACCAGCGCAAGGTGGACGCCCAGCAGGCGCGGCGCGTGCTCGACCGGCTGGTGGGCTACAAGACGTCGCCGCTCTTGTGGAAGAGCATCAAGACCGGCCTCTCGGCAGGTCGGGTGCAGACCGTCGCGCTGCGGCTGATCTGCGAGCGCGAGGAGGAGATCCGCAAGTTCGTGCCGCAGGAGTACTGGACCATCGAGGCCGACCTGGAGAAGGACGGCCAGGGGTTCCAGGCCCGGCTGCACAAGCTCGACGGCAAGAAGCCCGAGATCAAGGACGAAGCGACCGCGCGCGCGATCGTGGCGGACGCGCTCAAGATTCCTTTCAAAGTCACGGCGGTCGAGACGGGCGAGCGCCGCCGCGCGGCGCCGCCGCCGTTCCGCACCAGCACGTTGCAGCAGGAAGCCGCCAAGCAGCTGGGCTTCTCGGCCGCGGTCACGATGCGGCTCGCCCAGCAACTGTACGAGGGGATCGAGGTCGGCGCCGAGGGCCCGGTGGGCCTCATCACGTACATGCGGACCGACTCGGTGCGCGTGGCGGATTCGGCCATTGCCCAGGCGCGCGACTACATCGCGAAAGAATACGGCAAGCGCTACCTGCCGGCGGAGCCAGTGGTGCACAAGGGCGGGAAGAGCAACGCGCGCGTGCAGGACGCCCACGAGGCGATCCGGCCCACCGACGTGCTGCGGCGCCCCGACGATCTGAAGCAGCACCTCGACGCGCGCCAGTTCAAGCTGTACCAGCTGATCTGGCGGCGCTTCGTCGCGTCCCAGATGACGCCGGCGGTGTTCGAGACCACCAAAGTCGACTTCGACTTGGCCGGAGGCCGCTTCGTGTTCCGGGCGACCGGCTCGCGGGTGCTGTTCGACGGCTACCACGTGCTGTATCACGAGGCTCACGAGCCCGAGGAAGGAAAGACGCTGGAGGACCTGCCGCCGATTCCGCCGCTCGAGCGGGGCGACGTCGTCACGGTCAAGCAGATCACGCCCAACCAGCACTTTACCGAGCCGCCGCCGCGCTTCAGCGAGGCCAGCTTGGTGAAGGAGCTCGAGCGCCTGGGGATCGGCCGCCCGTCGACGTATGCGAGCATCATCTCCACTCTCAAGATGCGCTGGTACGCCACCGCCAAGGACCGCCGGTTCGCGCCGACGCCGTTGGGGGAGACGGTGTGGCAGGTGATGAAGCGCTCGTTCCCCGACGTGTTCAACGTGGGGTTCACGGCGCAGATGGAGGACGAGCTCGACAAGGTCGAAGAAGGCGACCTCGCCTGGCAGCAGGTGCTGGGCGACTTCTGGGGGCCGTTCGCCAAGGCACTCGACGCGGTCGACGTCCAGAAGCTGATCCACGAGGTGCACGACCTGTCGCAGCTGCACAAGGAGAAGTGCGCGACGTGCGGCAGCGGCCTGGTGGTGAAGAGCGGGCGCTTCGGGCCGTTCATCGCGTGCGCGCGCTACCCCGAGTGCCGGTTCACGCGGCCGCTGCGACGCGACAAGGTGCCGGACAAGCCGACCAACGAGATCTGTCAGGAATGCGGCGCGCCCATGGTCATCAAGACCGGTCGCTATGGCGAGTTCCTCGCGTGCACGCGCTTCCCCGCCTGCAAGCACACGCGTCCCGTGCCGCTCGGCGTGAAGTGCCCGAAGTGCGGGGTGGGCGATCTGGCGGAGCGGCGCACCAAGAAGGGGCGCAACTTCTTCGGATGCCTGCGCTATCCCGAGTGCGACTACTCGACGTGGAACCGGCCGGTCCCGGTCGCCTGCCCGAGCTGCGGCTTCCTCGGCATGGAGGAGAAGCAGAGCAAGGCGAAGGGAGTGTCACGCAAGTGTCTGAAGTGCGGGCACGAACTGATCGTAGAGGAGGCCGCGCCGGCGGAGTCGGTGGCGACCTGAGGGCCGTCGTCGTAGGTGGCGGGCTCGCCGGGAGCGAGGCCGCCTGGGCGCTCGCCGAGCGGGGCATCGTGGTCACGCTGCACGAGATGCGCCCGGTCCGCATGACCGCCGCGCACCAGACCGACCGGCTCGCCGAGCTCGTCTGCTCCAACTCCTTCAAATCGGTTGAGCTCAGCAACGCCCACGGCCTGCTCAAGGCCGAGATGCGGCGGCTGTCGAGCGTGGTGCTCGACGCCGCCGATCAGGCGCGCGTGCCGGGCGGGGCGGCGCTGGCGGTCGACCGCGTCGTCTTCGCGCAGGCGGTGTCGGCGCGTATCGCCGCTCACCCGCGCATCGCCGTCGAGCGGGGTGAAGTGACCGAGCTCCCGTCGCCTGGGGTCGTCGCCACGGGCCCGCTCACATCCGAGGCGCTCGCCACGCAAATCGCCCGCCGGCTCGATACCAGCGCGCTGGCGTTTTTCGACGCCATTGCCCCCATCGTGGCGGGGGACTCGCTCGACCACAACCGGTTGTTCCGCGCGTCGCGCTACGGCAAGGGTGGGGGCGACGATTACCTCAACGCGCCGTTTACTGAGGAACTGTACGATGCATTTGTCACCGCGTTGCGGACCGGCGAGCAGTACCAGCCACACCACGAGTTCGACAAGACGCCGTACTTCGAGGGATGCTTGCCCGTGGAGGAGATGGCCGCGCGCGGGCGGGATGTGCTGCGGTTCGGCCCCATGAAGCCGGTGGGGCTGACCGACCCCGGGCGCAAGCCCGGGGATAACCAACCCTTCGCCGTCGTGCAGCTGCGCCAGGAAGACCGCGCGGGGCAGATGTGGAACCTCGTCGGCTTCCAGACCCGCCTCAAGATCCCGGAGCAGCAGCGGGTGTTCCGGATGATTCCGGGGCTAGGAGCTGCGGAGTTCCTGCGCTTCGGCAGCATCCACCGCAACGCGTACATCAACGCGCCGCGCGCGCTCACGGCGCACCTCTCGGCCAAGGACGACCCGCGGCTCCTCTTCGCGGGGCAGCTCACGGGCGTCGAGGGATACACCGAGTCGGCGGCCACGGGCATCCTCGCCGGCATCAACCTGGCGCGGCTGCTCGCGGGCGACGATCCGGTGGTCCCCCCGCCCACGACCATGCTGGGCGCGCTGTACCGCTACGTGCACGGCGCCGATCCGGAGCGTTTTCAGCCGATGAACGCCAACTTCGGGCTGCTCGAGCCGCTGGAGCGGGAGGTGCGCGACAAAGCGACAAAGCGGGAGCTACTGGTCGAGCGGGCCCTCGCGGACATGGATGCTTTCGTGGCGCAGATCAACGCGGAAGTCGGAACGCGGAACGCGGAACCGGCAGGTCGTGCTTCTGTTCCGCGGTCCGCCTTCCGCGTTCCGCGTTCTTCCGAGCCGTGACCAGCGTGCCCCCGGAGATCTCCGACTTCGTCGCGTTCCTCGCCAAGGAGCGCAACGACTCGCCCCACACGGTCAAGGCGTATGCGCGCGACGTCGCCGATTTCGCGGCGTTCTGCGGGCGCTACTACGGCGGCAACTGGAGCTGGGTGGGGGTCGACCGGCTCGCGGTGCGCGGCTGGCTCGGCGCCATGCAGCAGCGCGGCCTCGCCAAGCGCTCGGCGGCGCGCGCCCTCTCGGCGTTGCGCACGTTCTACCGGTTCCTCGACGCCACGCGCGGCCTCGAGGTCAATCCGGCCAAGGCCGCCCGCACCCCGAAGCCCGAGCGCAATCTCCCCACGCACCTGGACCGCTTCGAGATGGACCTGCTGTTCGCCGAGGCGGAGCGCCGGGCCGACGCCGGTGGGTTCGTCGAGACGCGCGATCTCGCTATGCTCGAGCTGTTCTACTCGACCGGCATGCGCCTCGCGGAGCTGGCGGGGTTGAACGACCAGGATCTCGATCTCGTGTCGGACCAGGTGAAAGTGCGCGGCAAGGGCAAAAAGGAGCGGATCGTGCCGGTGGGTACGCACGCGACTCAGGCATTGCGGCGCTACTTTCGCCAGCGCGACGCGGTGGCCGCCGCGGCCGCGGGAACGGCGGACCGGCGCGCGGTGTTCGTAGGCCGCCGGGGCAAGCGGCTGACGCCGCGCAGCGTGCAGCTCGCGATCAAGCGGCTGCTGCGCGCACTGCCGCGCGGGCGCGACCTGCACGTGCACTCGCTGCGGCATTCGTTCGCCACCCACCTGCTCGACGCGGGCGCGGACCTGCGGGCGGTGCAGGAGCTGTTGGGCCACGCCTCGCTCGGCACCACGCAGGTGTATACTCATACATCGGTGGAGCGGCTGAAAAAGGTATACCATCAGGCGCATCCGAGGGCATGACGCGAATCCATAGCACCACCATTCTCGCGGTGCGCCGCGACGGCCACGTCGCCCTGGGCGGCGACGGCCAGGTGACGCTCGGCGATACCGTGATGAAGTCGAACGCGAATAAGGTTCGGACCATCAAGGGCGGCAAGATCCTCGCCGGCTTCGCGGGAGCGTCCGCGGACGCGTTCACGCTGTTCGAGAAGTTCGAAGAAAAACTGGAGCGCTATCCCGGCAACATGCCGCGCGCGGCCGTGGAGCTGGCCAAGGACTGGCGCTCGGATCGCGTGCTGCGCCGCCTCGAGGCGCTGCTCGTGGTGGCCGACAAGGAGCACGGCTACGTGATCTCGGGGTCGGGCGAGCTGATCGAGCCCGACGACGGCGTCCTGGCGATCGGCTCGGGCGGCAATTACGCGCTCGCCGCGGCGCGGGCGCTGCTGCAGCAGTCCACGCTCGCGCCCAAGGAAATCGTGCAGCGCTCGCTCGAGATCGCCGCCGAGATCTGTGTGTACACGAACACGCACATCACCATTCTGGAGCTCTAATGGCCGGCCCGACCCGGGTTCCCGACGACAAGACTCCCGCCGCCGCGCCGGAGCAGCAGGAGCAGCTCCCGTGGCTCGAAGAGCTGCCGCCCCGCAAGATCGTGGCCGAGCTGGACCGCTACATCGTCGGCCAGGAAGTCGCCAAGAAGGCCGTCGCGATCGCGGTGCGCAACCGCTGGCGCCGTACCCAGGCGCCCGACGACATCCGCGACGAGATCCTGCCCAACAACATCATCATGATCGGCCCCACCGGGGTGGGGAAAACGGAGATCGCCCGCCGGCTGGCCCGGCTCGCCGGCGCCCCGTTCCTCAAGGTCGAGGCCTCCAAGTTCACCGAGGTCGGCTATGTGGGGCGCGACGTCGAGTCCATGGTGCGCGAGCTGGTCGACGTGGCGATCAACATGGTCCGCACCGAGCGCGAGGACGACGTTTACCCCGAGGCCGAAGCGCGCGCCGAGGAGCGGCTGCTGGACATTCTCCTGCCACCGATGCCCCCGATCCCCCAGTCCCTCACCCCGAGCCCCGGGGAGAAGGGAGAGGGGCGGGGTGAGAAGGCCCCCCTGTTCGTCGTCTCGTCGAAGGGCGACGTGACCCAGAAGGCGGCGGAGGGGGACGTGGAGGCGCAGGAGCGCCGCCGCCGCAGCCGCGAGAAGCTGCGCCAGCAGCTCAAGGAGGGGAAGCTCGAGGAGCGCGAGGTGGAGGTCGAGGTGCAGCAGCAGGGGTTCCCGATGCTCGAGATGATGCAGCCGCCGCAGGGCATGGAGGGCCCGGACTTCAACTTCACCGAGTGGCTGCAGGAGATGATGCCGAAGAAAAAGAAGCGCCGCACCGTGCACTTGCACGAAGCCCGCCGCATCCTGATCGACGAGGAGCTCAAGAAGCTCGTCGACATGGACGACGTGGTGAACGAAGCGCTCGATCGCGTCGAGAACCACGGCGTGATCTTCATCGACGAGCTCGACAAGATCGCCGGAGAGCGCGGCACCGTGGGGCCCGACGTGTCGCGCGAAGGCGTGCAGCGCGACCTGCTGCCCATCGTGGAGGGCTCGACCGTTCAGACCCGTTACGGCTACGTCCGCACCGACCACGTGCTGTTCATCGCCGCCGGCGCGTTCCACGTCTCCAAGCCCTCGGACCTGATTCCCGAGCTGCAGGGACGCTTCCCGATCCGCGTGGAGCTGCAGCCGCTCACCGAAGAGGACTTCGTACGCATCATGACGGAGCCCGAGAACGCGCTCACCAAGCAATACGCCGCCCTGTGCGCCGCGGAGGGCGCCACGCTCGAGTTCACCGCCGACGGCATCAAGGAGATCGCGCGTATCGCCGCGAAGGCCAACGAGCGCATGGAGAACATCGGCGCCCGCCGGCTCCACACCGTCATGACCAACCTGCTCGAGGACGTGCTGTTCGACCTGCCCGACCTCGCGGAGAAGCGCATCAAGTTCGACGCCGCCCGCGTGCGGGAGCGACTCGCCAAGATCGTCGAGGACGAGGACCTGCGCCGCTATATCCTTTAGCCGCTTGTCTGGGCATTCCCCCGCAGGTAGAATTAGCAGCCGCCCCCTGTCATTTTGACCGCCTTACGGGGAGTCCATGAGCAAGCGCGACTTCCTCGCCATCACCGACCTGACCCGGGACGAGATTCTCCGCCTGTTCGACCTCGCCAGCCGCATGAAGGCCGGCGCGTACCGGGACACGCCGCTCGCCGGCAAGACGCTGGCGATGATTTTCGCCAAGTCGAGCACGCGCACCCGGGTGTCGTTCGAGGTGGGGACCTATCAGCTGGGCGGCCAGGCGCTGTTTCTCTCCTCCCGCGACATCCAGATCGGGCGCGGCGAGCCGATCCCGGACACGGCGCGCGTGCTGTCGCGCTACGTCGATGGCATCATGATCCGCACCTTCGACCACGGCGAAGTGGAGCAGCTGGCCAGCCATGCCACCGTTCCGGTGATCAACGGCCTGACCGACCTGTCGCATCCGTGCCAGGTGCTCGCCGATCTCTTCACCGTGCGCGAGGCGCTGGGGGGATGGGAAGGCAAGCGGATCGCCTGGGTGGGGGACGGCAACAACATGGCGAACAGCTGGATCGAGGCGGCCCAGGTGCTCGGGTTCGAGCTGCGGCTGGCCTGCCCCGAGGGGTACGAGCCGAACCGGCGCATCTTCGACCGCGCCAAGGCCGCGGGGGCGTGCATCTCGATCACCGAGGTGCCCGAGGAGGCGATCGAGGGCGTCCACGTCGTGAACACGGACGTGTGGGCCTCGATGGGCCAGGAGGAGGAGGCCGAGGCGCGACGCAACGCGTTCCGGGGCTACACGGTGGACCGCGATCTCATGCAGCTCGCCGATCCGCAGGCCATTTTCCTGCACTGCCTCCCCGCGCACCGTGGCGAAGAGGTCGCGACCGAGGTGATCGAAGGCCCGCAGTCGCGCGTGTGGGACGAAGCGGAGAACCGGTTGCACGTGCAAAAGGCATTGCTCGCGACGTTGATGGGCTAGGCTGGCCATGGAGACTCCGAAGCGCACGCCGCTCTACAAGATCCACGTCTCGCTCGGCGCCAAGATGGTGCCGTTCGGTGGGTACGAAATGCCCGTGAGCTATCCGTCCGGGATCGCCGCCGAGCATCGGGCGGTGCGCGACCGCGTGGGGGTGTTCGACGTCTCCCACATGGGGGAGTTCGAGGTCTCGGGCCCCGACCGCAACGCCTTCGTGCAGCGGGTAACCTGCAACGACGTCGGGGCGCTCAAGCCGGGACAGGCCCAATACTCCGCGATCCTGACGGACCAGGGCACCTTCGTGGACGACTGCCTGGTCTATCGCTTCGAAGACCGCGTCATGCTCGTGGTCAACGCCGCCAACATCTCGCAGGACTGGGAGCATATCGTGGCGCAGAAGCGCGGTGCCAACGTGCGGCTGCGCGACATCTCGGACGAGACCGGGCTCCTGGCGGTGCAGGGCCCCGCGGCCGAGACCCTGCTCGCGCCCCTCACACCCGTCGGCGTCGCGATGATTCCCTATTACCACTTTGCCCAGGGCAAGGTCGCGGGCGTGCAGTGCTTCATCTCGCGCACGGGGTACACCGGCGAGGACGGGTTCGAGCTGTATGCCCGCGCCGCCGACATGGAAACGCTGTGGCATGCGCTGGTCGGGGCGGGGCGGGCCGAGCCGTGCGGCCTCGGCGCGCGCGACACTCTGCGCCTCGAGGCGGGATACCCGTTGTACGGCAGTGACATCGACGCCGGCGTCACACCCTACGAGGCGGGCCTCGGCTGGATCGTGAAGCTCGACAAGGGCGCCGACTTCACCGGGCTCGCCGCGCTCAAGCGCCAGAAACTCGAGGGCGTGAAGCGGCGGCTGGTAGGCTTCAAGCTGCTCGAGCCCAAGCTGGTCGCGCGCCACGGCTACGGCGTGTATTTGGATGGCGCGCAGGTGGACGTCGTGCGCTCCGGCACCGTAACGCCCACGGTCAACTGCGCCATCGGGATGACCTATCTGCCGCTGGCCCAGGCCAAGCCGGGCACCGGCTTCACCATCGATATCCGTGGCAAGCGGGTGGCGGCGGAGGTGGTGGCGCTGCCGTTCGTGGCGAGAAAGACAAAGAAATAGGCGGTGGAGGGCGGTGGAAGACGGTGGAGGACGGTGAAGGTCATGCGGATCGGGATTCTGACCATCAGTGACCTCGGGGCGATCGGCCAGCGCGCGGACACGTCCGGGGATGCGATCGTGGCCTGGGCCGGACACCACGGATACGAGGTCGTGGTACGGAGCGTGGTGCCCGACGAGACCGATCGCATCGCCGGCAAGCTGGCACGCTGGGCCGACTCGGGTGAGGTCGACGTCGTGCTCACCACCGGAGGGACGGGCTTGACCGCACGTGACGTGACGCCGGAGGCCACCGAGGCCGTGCTCGATCGGCTCGCGCCCGGCATCGCCGAGGCGCTGCGGTGCGCCGCGGCGCCGACGTTTCCCCGCGCCTGGCTGTCGCGCGGCGTGGCGGGCACGCGCGGGAAAACACTGATCGTGAATCTCCCCGGGTCCACCGGGGGCGTCACGGACGGGCTCGCCGTGTTGGAAGACCTGCTCGAGCACGCCGTGCAGCTCCTGAGCGGGGAGCAGACTGCCCATGCCTGACCGCATCCTCGTCACCACCGACGATCTGGAGCAGGCGGTGCGCGTCAACGCCGCGCTCGAGGCGGCCGGGTTCAACACCACGCTGGCGCACACGCTCGACGAATCGCGCCAGGCCATCCGCCGCGAGCCGCCTCCCGACTGCATCGTGGTCACGGGGGGTCTGCACGAGGCGGGCGCCGCCCAGCTGCTCGGCCTGGCGCGCGACCGCTCGATCTCCACGCTCGGCCTGGTGGAGCACACCGAGCCCGACGCCAAGGGGCTCGCCCGCCGGCTCGGCCTGACCGGCTATCTCTCCAAGCCGGCCGACCCGTCGGAAGTGACGGCGACGGTGCGGCGCCTGATCGAGCGCCGCAAACTGCAGCAACGCACCGGCATCATCGGCGAGTCTCCCGCCATCCAGGAAGTGCTCGTCAAAATCGAGCAGATGGCACCCGTGAGCGCCACGGTCCTGGTGGAGGGGGAATCGGGCACGGGCAAGGAGCTGGTGGCGCGCGCGATCCACGACCTGTCGCCCCGGCGCGCCAAACCGTTCATCGCGGTGAACTGCGCCGCGATCCCCGAGACGCTGCTCGAGAGCGAGCTGTTCGGGCACGAGAAGGGGGCGTTCACCGGAGCCGCGGAGCGGCGGCTCGGGCGCTTCGAGCTGGCCGACGGCGGCACCATCTTCCTCGACGAGGTGGGGGAAATGCCCCCCGCCACCCAGGTCAAGCTGCTGCGCGTGCTCGAGGACCAGAGCTTTTTCCGGGTCGGGGGCACGCAACCCATCAAGGTGGACGTGCGGGTGGTCGCCGCGACCAACAAGGCGCTTAAAGAAGAGGTCGCCCTGGGGCGGTTCCGCGACGATCTGTTCTACCGTCTCAACGTGCTCTACATCTATCTCCCGCCCTTGCGTGAGCGCAAAGCGGATATCGCGCTGCTGGTGCGCCGCTTCACGCCCGAGTTCGCGAAGGAGCACGATCGCAATTTCCGGGGCATCACCCCCGAGGCGCTGCAGATCCTGGTGGACGCCGACTGGCCGGGCAACATCCGCCAGCTGCGCAATCTCATCGAGTCGATGGTGGTGCTCGCGCCCGAGGGCGAGATCCGCGCCGACGACATCCCGCGCGACATCCGCGAGCGCGGGCGGGGGCTGCCGATGCGGCTGGTGGGGGCGACGCGCGACGTCGCGGGTCAGGAGCTGGAGTTCATTTTCCGCAGTCTTGTGGAGCTCAAGTTACAGGTCGAGGAGCTGCGGCGACGGCTGGAGGAGCGGCCCCAGCGGGTGGAGGTCATCGAGGTCGGCCCCGGGTCTGCACTTAGCCCCACTGCGCCGGTCGAAGCCGAGCCGGTGCCGGAGCCGGAAGTCCTGTATCGGCCCGGCATGACAATGGCGGACGTGGAACGGGCGGCCATCGAGGCCACGTTGCGCGAGACCAAGGGGAATCGCCGCAAGGCGGCCGAGGTGCTGGGGATCGGGGAGCGCACCCTGTACCGCAAGCTCAAGGAATACGCGCTCGCATAGTTGTAAGTGACACTCCGACAAGGTGTTGCATTCGTGTACCCATTGACAGGGTGTGACGCAGGTCACATGTTACGGCGCCCTTATACGCACTCTTTAACTCGCCGCCGCGCCCCGGCCGGATGAGACGTGGACTTTAGGATCGATCCGGGCCTTTGCGTGGCATGCATGGCGTGTGTGCGAGTGTGCCCCGCCGACGCCGTCGCCGTAGAAGGCACCCAGATCCGAATCGTCGACGAGACGTGCACGCGCTGCGGCCTGTGCCTGCCGGCCTGCCCGCACGACGCGATCAAGGCCTCGGGCGACGTGGCGCGCGCGAGCGAGCTGGCGCTGTCGGGCCGCGCGGCGCTCATCCTGTCGGTCGAATGCGCCGTGTTCTTCTATCCGGCCACGCCGGAGCAGGTGGTGAACGCCTGCTACGCCGCGGGATTCCGCATCGTGCACCGCGGCGTGCTGGGCGATGAGCTGGTGGCCAAGGAGTACCTGTCGCTGTGGGCGGACGAAGGCTGGGGGAGCATGATTCGCTCGACCTGCCCGGTGATCGTGGAGACGGTCCGGACGCAGTACCCGGAGCTGATCCCGTACCTGGCGCCAATTGCGACGCCGATCGCGGCGGAGGCCCGCTACCTGAAGGGGCTGCACGGGGCGGACACGCCGATCGTGTACGCGGGCGTGTGTCTCACCGAGGGCGGCCGGGACGTGGACGCCGCCATCACGTTCGAGGAGCTGGCGGACCTGTTCCGCGACCGCGGCGTGAAGGTCGAGGCCCAGGCGCCCTATTTCACCCGGGTGCCCGAGGAGCGGCGGCGGCACCTGAGCACGGCGGGCGGACTGCCGCTGGAGCTGCTGATGGAGGAAACGCACGCCAGCCGGCGGTTCCGCAAGCTGCGCGGGCTGGGCGGCCTGGAAGCGATCGCCCGGGCGGTGGCGGTGGACCGCATCGACGTGGGGTTCGTGGACATCCTGCCGTGCGAGGGCTGCCTCGACCACCCGCTCCTGGGGCCAGCGAACGAGCTGTTCCGGCGGCGCGAGATCGTGGGGGCGACGGAGCCGGTGCGGGCGCGGGCGCCGGTGGTGGAGGAGACCGTGGCGCGCGGCGTCCGCGTGGGCGAGGCGTTCCCGATCCTGCGCAACGGTCACCGGCCGCCGGCCGAAGCGGTCGAAGCGGTGCTCGAGGAGATCGGGCTCGCACCCAACGGCCGGCCCTGGGACTGCGGCGCGTGCGGCTACGGCACCTGCCGCGCCTTCGCCGAATCGGCGGCGCTGGGCCGGACGACGCTCAAGTCGTGCCCGCCGTATCTCGATAAGGTGGGCCGGCAGGCGCAGCTTCAGGCGGCCGTGGATGGGCTTACGGGACTGGCCACGTATCGGGTGTTGCGCGACCGCCTCGCCAGTGAGGTGGCGCGCAGCGACCGCACGCACGATTCGTTCGCGGTGCTGTTCGTGGATCTGGACAATTTCAAGCAGGTGAACGACCGGTTCGGCCACGAGGCGGGGAACGACGTGTTAAAGAGTACCGCGCGAGAATGCTCGGCGCACATCCGGACGACCGACCTCGCGGCGCGCTACGGCGGCGACGAGTTCGTGCTGGTGGTGGTGCACACCGGGGTGGAAGGGGCGCGGGTGGTGGCCGACAAGGTGCGCACCGGCGTGGAGGTGATGGGGCGGGATCTGGGCTATCCCGAGGGCCTGGTGACGGTGAGCATCGGGGTGGCCGAGCTCGCGCCGGGGCGGGGGGGGGGGCCCGAGCGGGAGGACGTGCTGGTGGCGGCCGACCGCGCGCTGTATCGCGCCAAGGCCATGGGACGCAACCAGGTTGCCACGGGAGCTGAGTGACGTGACGCCATCCAATCCGGCTGAGACTGGGGGGAGCGGCGCGGAAGATCGCGACGCACTGCCGCTCGCGCCCCCGGGCCAGACTCCCGACCCGTGGGGGGTGAGGCGCGCCGAGAACCTGATCGCCGGCCTCACGGGGGTCCTCTCGGCCCGCGTGGTGGTGACACCGCTGGGCGAGGTGAGCGAGATCCACGTGCTCACCTCCAACGACATACAGCCGAAGCAGGTGGTGCGCAACATCGAGTCGGCGCTGATGGCGCAGCTGGGCGTGAAGATCGATCACCGCAAGATCAGCGTGGCCCAGACCGCCGACGTGCGCCCCATCGAGCAGATGCAGGAGGAGGCGGTCCGCACCCGCGCCAAGAAGCGGGTGGTCATCTTCCAGGGGCTCGAGGTGCGGCCCTCGGAGCGGCCGCAGCGCGTGCGGATCCGGGTGCGGCTCTCGTTCGAGGGCAAGGACGCGGAAGCGGAGGAGCAGGGAACCGACACGGTGCGCAACCGCGTGGAGGCGGCGGCGCGGGCCGCGTCGCTCTGTCTCGACGAGCTGTTGCCCGACAACTCCGTGGCGCTCGAGGGGGCGCAGATCATCGAGGCGTTCGACCGCAAGTTCGTGTTCGTGGCGGTGCATGGGCTGGGCGGGCGGGAGGCGCAGCTGCTGACGGGCACGTGCGAGATTCGCGAGAGCCCCGAGCGGAGCTCGGTGCTTGCGGTGTTGGATGCAACTAACAGGTGGGCCGATGCACGCCGTTAGATTGGCCTCTCCGAGCACTGTCATATCACTGTAAGTAGTTGTAAGTCTTGTAGTTAGCAGCATTTCCTGCCGCTGTTGCGTCAATCCAACAAAGGCCCTTGCGCGGTTCCGATTTTGGTGGTATTTCGTGTTCTGTGAGTTTGCCAAAACAGAAGCGGTATTGGGGCACGCAACGCGTGGCGCGCGTCTGTCAGGTCTCGCCGGCGACGGTAGCGAACTGGATCGACCAGGGGCTGCTGAAGGGGCACAAGACACCGACGGGGCGGCGGCGTGTGGACGCGGACGATCTCACGGCGTTTCTGCGGGCGCACGACATGGCCGTGCCCCAGGACCTGGCCAACGGCAACGGGCACGCGACGGTGGTCGTGGTGGACGATGATCCCGGCTACCTGGAGGCGCTGGTGCTGACGATCGAGCGGTCCGATCTGGACGTGGAGGTGGTGGAGGCGGCGACGGGAGTGGACGCGTTGCTCGAGATCGGGCGGGTGCAGCCGACGCTGATCGTGCTGGATTACAGCCTGCCGGACATCAACGCGCCGGGGGTGATCCGACGTTTGCTCGAGCCGGGCCGCCAGCTCAACGTCGAGGTGATCGTGGTGACGGGCGGGATGCCGGAGCAGGCCGCGGTGCAGCTGCGGGAGATGGGTGTGAAGACGATCGTGAACAAGGTGGACGGGATGCAGGCGGTTGTGGAGGCGATGCAGCAGGCGTTGAAGCGGCGCAAGGTGGCGTAGCCGCTCTACAAGTTGGCGGTTTTGGCGAATTTGACGGTTTTGGGCTGTGCCGGGGCAGTTGGGAGCCGGCGAGCCACATAGAGACAATCTCGAAAAAGGGGCCCCTGGTCACCGCTACCTAGAGCGGAGCTGAGCGAAAAGACGACGAGCGGAGCGTCGGGTACGCCATAGCGAGGCGTGCCACTCCTAGCGGTCCTTAGAGACTCGCAGTATTTCGGAGGGGGTGACGCTCAATGTTG
>WNFY01001570.1_pt1 | contig 25661 bp, 29 predicted proteins | sample 5400091 | NCBI WGS metagenome assembly WNFY01 (sample SAMN13153364, study PRJNA577476) | soil metagenome | isolation source: 60 cm soil or saprolite under grassland replicate 1 | place: USA:California | collected 2016-06-15 | reverse complement strand
AGAAGATGGCGGCAGCTGGACTAACGAGACAACCTGCAGAGTAACCGGAGGAAATTGCACCTTTCCGGTCAACCATACCACCTATTTCCTGGCTAGTGTCATAGCCGCCAGTAACAGCCCAGCTGCACAAGTTTTTGCCGACGTCGCTGTGGCGCCTCCTGCCGCAACATTTCTGAACGACTATGCCGATTTTTTTGCTGATCTTGGCCATCAGCAAAATTTGCACATCGGTGACGCTGTCCATTTCTGCTTGAGCGGTCAAGGCACGTGCGCCGCCAGCGATGCTCACACTGCTACGCTTAAAAGTATTGATACGTCTGCCAATAGTGCTGTGCTGACTTTTGCCTCCACGCCATTTGATGTAGTGTTTTATGCCGGCAAACCCCAAAACGTCGATGTTGATCGGGATGGTCATGATGACTTGCAAGTTACGCTTAATAGCGTCACCAACGATACCGCAAGCTTCGTATTTAAACGGCTGGTTGTGCAACCCGCATCCGGAGAGGCTGTAGTCCCTTCTGAAGTGAAAAATAGCCCATCCGCGGCCAGCGCGGGCGGCAAGGTGGACTTCCTATGGTGGGGTGGCTTGGTGCTTGCGGTAGTTATCTTATGCGGATTGATATTTAGAGAAAAGCTGGCCGCTGCCAGGCATAATCATCAAATGTAACGCCACACGCACACTGCCGGGCGTAGCAAGCTGGCAGAAAGTCGTGCTAGACTACGTGTACTATGGGACAGACCTCTTCAATAAAAGAAAAGTTATTCGGCGACGTAACCGCATACGCCCGGTTACTTGAGCCGATTGCTAATTCGCTGATACAGAAATATCCCCATCCAGACCTAAAGCCAATTTTTGTGTCTCTGCCGGAGCGTTCCATCACCACAGGGCCAATGTCGATGTGCGCCCGGTTGTTGCAAGATCTGCATGAGGAGCCTAACCCATCATTGCAGCAGGCTATCGGCACGCTATGCTTGCATATTTCTACCCATGATGATCTTATCGATGAGCCACCCCAAACGCCCCATGAGCGGGCAGCGCTCTTATATGCAGGTAATATTTCCTGTGCGGTGGGCATGCAGCTACTGGGCGCCGCGGCAACTCCAACTCAAAGCTCGTTTATATGCGATGAACTTAATCGGAACCATCTATTGCAACAGCAGTGCGTGACGGTGCTATGGGAGGGGCGCCCGCAAACGTTCGCCGATTATGCCCGCGGTGTTGAACATGATGGAGCGCTCGTTGGTATCGGCGTAAGCGCGGCATTAGCAATCGCGCATAGGCAGGATCTTTGGCCCAAGCTTAAACGTATGTGTACCGCCTATGGCACGGCCTTGCAACTCCTTGACGATATTGCTGAGGTTGAGGAGGACAAGATCGCTGGGTATCATTCGTTTCCAGCGCAAGAAGGGCCTCCGTTTGCGGAATCCTTCCATCATATAGAGCAGCAGCTTTCCCAGGCTGGGCAGCTTCTTGGTCCCGATTTGACTTCTTTCGGAGAATTAATACGTAATGCACAGACAGTGGCTAGAATACTGCAGCAACAAATACAATGACCAGTCAGATCCACATACAAGTTGCAACTGCGGTCGTTGAGAAGGATGGCACGGTACTGGCTTTAAAACGAAGCAACGGCAATAAGCATTTCCAGGGCTATTGGCAGCTTCCAGAAGGCAAGATTGAAACAGCAGAGCCCCCGGAGACAGCCGTGTTGAGGGAGCTGCAAGAAGAGTTGAACTGGCTAGCCTCTACCTGCCGCTACTTGGGGACGTGCATGGCGGAGGCTACTGTTGACGGTAAACTGGTCAGCGTAACTCGGACGATTTTTGTCGTGTCACCCCAGTCTACTGTCAAATTAGGCCCCGAGCATACGAGTTTCCGATGGTTGGATCCTCGGAAGCATTTTGGCTCGATGGCGTTGTACCCGGGTACAGCTGAAGTGATTGACCTGTATCTCCATAATGTAGGGAATTTCTTATGAGCGTGCTACTTCTCACCGGTGAAAGCGGCGCAGGCAAGTCGACTGTTGGCCATAATGTAGCGGCGGCGCGGAATGGACTGCATATAGCCGAGCGGGAAGTATCGCGGGCAATCGCTGCCGAGAAAGGCTATCAGCGTTCCAGGCATTGGGTTTGTGATGTAGGCTTGAGTGAAGCTGCAACAGCGATCCGGCAGCGTACCGTCGAAATGGTCGGTGCACAACCAAAGGACAGACTTACCATAATAGATGGCGTATATGATGCCAAGTTTCCAGAAGCACTACGTTTGGCAATCCCGCGCATCAAATTGGGTATTGTTGCGGTGGAGGCTTCGCTTGGGCTTCGGGCTAAGAGATGTGCACAGCGCATGGGTGGCATCGCGCTCCAAAAGGCCCTTGCGGAGGTCGCGTATCTCGACGCCATAAAGCATGAGGTTGGCATGGACGAACTCATTGCTGCAGCTGACCTCGTGGTGGTAAATGAAGGTTACCTGGAAGCAGCAGAAACGCAGATCCATGATTGGCTTGATCGGCGAGGCTGAAACGCGACCGCAACTCCTATGTGTGCGATAAGCGTGAGGTTTGGTTATTTTACTGTACGCTATCGGAGCGTTATATCAGTATTTCTTCAATCCCGCGTAGCGTGTCGTCGCGGCTGAAGTATTGCCCTTCGCGGCCAGTTAAGCTCTCGGTCACGAAAAAGTCCTGGGAGAAAAACTGGATAATCTTCTTGGCACGGTCATAGTCACGGCGTTCGTCAGGGCTGAGCTCGCTCTGGCCGATAATGGCGATGATATTTTTGAGCGATTCGTATTTTTGCATGATGGCCTGTACCTGGGTGGCCAGCACGTAGTGGCGGTCGCCGACGATGTCGGGTGACAGCAGGGAGCTGACGGTGCGCACCAGGTCAACAGCCGGGCGGATGCCGCTCTCGGAGACGGCGCGTGATAGCACTACGGTCGAATCGAGCTGCTGGGCGATTTCCTGCACCGCCGGATCGGACAGGTCGTCTGCCGGGATGTAAATAGCTTGCACTGAGGTAATGGAACCATTTTGATTACTCGTCAAACGGTCCTGCAGCCGGCGCAAATCCGAAAATAGCGTTGCCTGGTAGCCGCCTTCACTCGGCATCGTCCCCAGCGTAGTCGCCAGCTCGTTGCTGGCCTGCACAAAGCGGTAGATGTTGTCGATAAAGACCAGCACATCGCGTCGCTCCTCGTCGCGGAAATACTCGGCAATGGTGGCAGCGCTGATGCCCACTAGCGAACGCATGGCAGGTGTTTCGTGCATTTGACCCATCAGCATGACGGTTTTTTCCAAGATGCCGCGTTCCTTTAGGGTTTCGACCAGTTCGTGGCCCTCGCGAATACGCTCACCGATGCCCACGAACATGGCCAGGCGGCGGTCGTCCTTGGCGATGTTGTGGATGAGCTCCATGGTCAGCACCGTTTTGCCCACGCCAGCACCACCGATGATGCCGATTTTGCGGCCTTTGACGAATGGCGTGAAGAAGTCGATGACCTTGATTCCGGTCTCCAGCAATTCGGGTTTGCCGCCCATGCCGTCGGTGTTGGGGGCGATTTGGTAGATACTTCGCCGTTTAGGCGCGTCAATAGGACCCTTGCCGTCGATTGGCTGGCCAAGGGCATCCAGGATGCGGCCCATAACGCCAGGACCTTCGGGCACGGAAATGGTACCACCCATGGGCATGACGGCTGCGCCGCGTTTAACCTCGGCACTACCGGCGAGGTTGATGCAGCGGGCGGTGTAGGGATTGGGATACGTGGCGACTTCGAGCAGCACCTCGGGATGGTCGGCCAGTACCAGCAACTCCTTGGGCTGTGGCCGAGTGCCAACGATTTCGACTTCGCAGACCAGGCCGCGGATGGTGGTGATTTGGCCGATGATCGAACTCATAAACCGCTCCTTTGGTTCCACGAGCTTCTTTTTGGTGGAATCGTTTGGGGTCCTGTGGCGGGTGACACCAAAAAGGAGGGTTCCCTCACGCGCAGACCTTTAGGTCGAGCATGTGGGAGGTGGCTTTTGGATGGCAGGACCCGCGACGGTGCGATTTTTGAACCCAATCCGCCCCGAGCCTCGTCCCGGCGTCCGTGGGGCAAAAAGCGGGTGCTGCCCCGCGCCAGGCCACTCGGCACCAAATTCCGTGACTATTCCACCGGGAAGCGAGCTGGTGACACTAATGCGTAAACGCTCTGCCATCACGCCTCCCCCTTCTGCCGATGCTTCACCACCTTGATAATCTCCTTCAATCGCTCGTCGCCCTCTGCCCGCTTTGCCCGATGATACTGCAACGTGTAATCAGTCACCAAATCAGACGCCCGATGCTTGGCCGCGTTCATCGCATTGAACCGCGAGGCATACTGTGCGAGCTTTGACTCCATAATAACCTGAATTAGTGCCACGCCCATCATCACTGACTCCAAATAGTTCGCAATCTCTTCGATCCCTGGCTCGAAAATATAGTCGCGGCTGCTGACCACCTCGGTGCCTGGCTCTACGTCTTCACTCAAATCTTTGACTGCTGCAACCAGCTCGATCTCTGACACCCGCTGCACCCGCAGCGATTCGTACGTCTGATAAAAGACAGAGATGCGCTGGTATTGACTGAGCGTATCGATGATATCACTGACGCTGAAGCTTGCGTCGCTCGCCGGCATACTGAAGGCCTTGGTAACGGGAATGGTGCGCTGTCGCAACTGGGACTGACCGTGCGAGCCAACGACCACGACGTCAGGGTTTTCGGCCAGCTTGCCGTAGGCTTCTATCATAGTGGTGACAATCTGTTCATCGGTTTCGCCGCTCAGGCCGCCCTCGGCGGTAACGACCACAAAAACATTTCGTTTGAGTACTTTGGTGGTCCGGCCTAGACGACGGTTAAGGTCAAGGCGCAGGCCGCTATACGTTTGCCACAGCTCAGCAAAAAATGCCTTGCTGGCTACTACACGGTTGCGGATTTTTGAGATGCGGATGCTGGCGATACTCTCGAACACTTCGGTCAGATCCTCAACGGTATGGATTTGGCTCAACTCTCCGGCGATGTTGATGGCGCGTCTCATGATTTGGTCTCTCCTACGGCGGCATGTTCGAGCAGCTGCTTGACCGTAGTGTCAATCTGTTCGTCGCTTTCGATGTCTTGGCCCATTTCGCGGACCTTCATCTTCAGCAGGCCAACGTTGAGTTTGCGCTGTCCGGCTGCAGCCAGCACGGTTTCGAGCACCAGCTCTTGCTGTGTCAGACTGAAAAGCTCGCCAGGCGTTTGGCGGAAGGCTTCATTGAGTTGCTGGCCAAGCTGCAGGGCCTGTTGGGTTTCGGGCGCCATGTCCGAGCCGAAGTGGCTGAACTCCGCCGCTTGGCGATAGGCTGCCAGGCTTTTGAACAGCGCGCCAGAGAGCTTCTTCTGCCGTGCGTTCTGCGCGCGGCCACCCACGCGCGAGACCGACAGGCCGGTGTTAATAGCGGGTTTGATGTTTTGGCGGAACGTCGCGAGGTCAAAGATGAGCTGACCGTCGGTGATGGACATAATACTGGTCGGCAGGTAGGCGGTGATGTCATCGCCAGGCGTCACGACCGTGGGCAGCGCGGTGAGGGTCCTGCCGTTGCTCGCCAGTTTGCCGGCACGTTCCAGTAGGCTAGAGTGGGCAAAGAACATGTCACCAGGGTAACTGTCGCGGCCAGGGTTGACTTGCTCCAGTAGCGACACTTCACGGTAAACCTTGGCGTGCGAGCTGAGGTCATCGTAGATGATCACCACATCACGGCCGTGGTACCACAGGTATTCGGCGATCGAGCAGCCCACATACGGCGCCAGATAGCTCTGCGCCAGCGAATCAAATATATTAGCGACCACGACGATACTGCTTTGGATGGCGCCCGTTTCGTTCAGGCGGTTGACTAAGGCGTCGATCTCGATGCGGCGTTTACCGATCAGCACGTACACTACGATGCGATCGGTACCGACCTGGTTGACGCCCAGTTGCGTCAGGAAGCTTGTCTTGCCGGATTTGGTGTCACCCAGCACGGCAATGCGTTGACCCAGCACAACGGGGAACATCATGTCCACGACGGTTACGCCAGATGGCAATTGATCCTTGAGCAAGCTGCGCTCCATGATGCCCGGCGCTTTGTTGAAGACCGGCCAATTGGCCTCGAACCGGACCGCACCCTTATCATCCAGCGGCTGACCGAGTGGATTGATGATGCGCCCAATCAAGCTTTCGCCCACACCCGTCGTCAGGACATTGTTCTCCAGCACGACCAGACTTCCCAGCTGGCTGTTCTCGGCCTCGAGGTTCAGGATGAGCACCTGCTGCTCGCCGACTTCGCGCACCATGCCGTGCTGGCCGTTTTCGAACAGCACCAGGGCATTGGCGGCAGCACCGTCGAGCCCTTTCACTGTCACTAGAAAGCGATCAACGGCAACAATTTCACCCATCGGCTGACCTGAATCGATAAGTTTCTGAAACAAACTATTATCGTACACTGTTATATAACTCCGAAATACGCGCCTTGTGCTGCAAAATTTGCTGCCGGAAGGAATAATTGTAGAGGTGCGAACCGGCCTGGATGATCACGCCACCGCCAATATCGGTGCGGGTCGCAAAGGTGAGCAGCGTAAAGGGATGGATCTCGCTACGGAACCATTCGGTCAGTTTGCGTTTGAAATCGCGGTTGGGGAGCGCGGCCATCATCAGGTGGACGGCGGGCGCTTTGTCACGGATTGCCTCCAGCTGCCGCTGTAACTTTTCGGTGCCAGCTGTGTCGGTCGGGCTGACACCGGCACTGTGCAGCGCGGCTAGTAGTAACGCCGATAAGTGAGTGGGTGCGCCTACCTCGCCATGCACCGCCTGGGCCCTGACGCTCGCATTACGCAGCGAACTGACATGCCCGCGCAGCTCCATAATGACCGCCCCAAGCTGGTCTGATGAATAAAGGTCGATCGGCAGATGCAGCCCAACGTCGTCCGTCATGACAGTATGTCCCGCTTAATCTCGTCCTTGTGCTTCTGCAGCATTTCAAAGATGTATGCTGACTGCGCGCCTAGGTCGACCTGCGTACCCAAGCTTTCGATCAGATAGCTAGAGATGACGTCGTTCATGCGATCGTCAAAGGTACCGAGCCGTTTTTCGCCCTCGGCCTGAATGATGCGGTCCAGATGCTCGGTTAGCTGCGTGCGCCGGTCGTCAAGCTCCTTCTGTAATTTGCTGAACTCTTGAATACTTTGATCACGCAATGCCTGCAGGCTGATCTGATACTTCTCAAATTCTTGGCTGAGCGAGTTGTTGGCCATGTCGCTGATGTGCACGCTCAGCTGATCCACGGTGTTGTCGAGTGTTTCACGAAGACGGGCGCCGGCTTCGTTGGCGGCTTTAGTGAGTTGCTGGCGCGCAAGGTTTTCGACTTCGGCCATGTCGACCTCGGCAAGCACCTTGCTGGCCTCGACCTTTACCTCGTACACTTTTGGTGCCGGACGGTTCCGTAACTGCCGGTTCAGGCTCATTGCCCACAGCAAACTCATCGCATTGATCACTACCAGCGCAATCAGGCCGATGACCAGTATTAGTTGCAGTGAATCCATCAGCGTTCGTTTCTCTTTAGGTTGTTAATACCAAATATATAGCAATAAGCATAACCAGCAAAATGCCCAGCGCCGTGGCGCCGACTTCGAACAAGCTCTTACGTACCGCGCCTTCGGACAGTGGATTACGACCGATGGAAATAATACTGGAACGCGTGGATGAATACAGCAAGACCGCGATGCTGATAAAGCCAAAAACCAGCACCAGCGTACTGATCAGTACGCGAGCGGGTGACACTTCGCGGCCTGCAACCGCGTTGGCCAGGGCCTGGAGGAAGGGCGGCAAAAATGAGTTTTTGTCCTCGGGCGCAACGTAGTAGGTGATGTTGACTTGGACTGGGACGGCGCCGACCTTGATAGCCTGGGATTTGCCTTGCTTGTCGGTGACGTTCTTTTCAGACGTGGTAACGGCGCTGAGGTCCGCCTGCGCTGTACCAACGACCAACGCGCTGGCCGAGGCCCTCATGCCAACGCCATTTATGGGCGAGGCGGTGATTTTGTCGCCTGATTTTACATCGCCGTTGATGTTACTCACCAGCGTCAGTGTGGTGCCGCTAATGACTACCTGCACCTCTTTGTCGTTGTTACTGAGCTCTATGAGCGGCCTGTCGCCAATGACACCAATAAGTTGGTCGAGCCGGTCGGTATTGTTGAGCTGGATAGTACTTTGCGATCCCGAGGTTAGCCCCACCAGCGCACCGACCGCCAGATCAGTTTCGTTTGTCTTGAACCCCTGCGATATGGCCGATGTGCTTTCAGCCTGAGCGGGAAAGCTTATCAATCCAAGCAGAGGAGCCAGCAAAAGGCCCAGTAGCAACGCGGTGCGTTTCCTCGGATGGTCAGTTGCTGGTGACATCAGTGCCCACTGTTTGTACTTATGGTTATTATTATAGCGTACATGCCCCATAATACCGCATAGTGCTTGCGGTTGGCCGGGTATTTTACTAAACTTAAGACTTAGTAGGACAAAGTTAAGAGGGTAGGTCATGGAATTTAGGAGTAGCCAGACGAGCACCAATGCGCGTCGTTATCCAGAGCCAACGCGCCAACAGAGCGTATCGAATGGTAATGTAAATGCTACAACAGGAGGGGGCGCAGAAGCGCCGGCACATACTATGCAGAGCAACTCAAATAGCAAAGATAGCAAATTTTCCAAGCCACTGCTGATGGTGGTTGTGTTGGTCGTGGTCTTATTGGTATTAGTTGGCGGTTGGTTTGCTTGGTCCAAGATGGGTGGCGATGCCGCCGTCAAGGGCGGACAGTACCAGGCTGTTTTTCTGACCAACGGACAAGTGTATTTCTGTAAGCTTGGTGATATTAATAACTCTTACGTAAAATGTAGCGACATCTTCTATCTGCAGGTCCAGCAGAGTGTCCAGCCGGATGATAAGAAGAAAGACAGCAACCAACAGTCGCAGGTATCACTGGCTAAGTTGGGCAGCGAGTTGCACGGTCCCGAAGATTCCATGTACATATCTCGCCAACAAGTATTGTTCTGGGAGAATCTGAAAAACGACGGCAAGGTCGTGCAGGCTATCAATAGCTACAAACAGCAGAACAAGTAACGAGTTCCAGGGAAAACAAACCGTCACTCCAAGTGGCGGTTTGCATTTGGGCCAACTTTCGGTAGTATGGTTGCATCTATGCATCAGCAGCAAGAAGAAGTTATTCGCAAGCTTCAAGGTTACCAGCCAAGCGAGCAGGCGCAGGAATTGATTCGAACTACCTCTGTAGTTTTGTTGGTGGGCATCTCTGGCGCGGGCAAAGATACAATTAAACACCACCTGCTGACAGATGCGCCTGGCTACCGGCACATCGTCTCGCACACCACCCGTGCGCCTCGAGCGAATAATGGTGTGATGGAGACCGATGGTGTGGATTATCATTTCATCGATTGGTCAAAGGCCGCTGAAATGGTCGATGCTCAGGAGTTTATCGAGGCCAAGATCTATGCCGGGAATCTGTACGGCACCAGTACGACCGACATCCAACTAGCCAAACAACATGGCGAGACCGCCATTACGGCGCTCGAGGTGCAAGGTGTGGAAGAGTACAAGAAGATTTCATCGAGCGTCAAAGCGATCTTCCTGCTGCCGCCCAGTTACGCGGTTTGGCAGGAGCGTTACCGCAAGCGTTACGGGGGCAAGTTCGGCGAACATAGCGAAGATATCCAGCGGCGCATGCAGACGGCGCTTATCGAGCTGAACCTGGCGCTGACTGATGGTTTCTTTACCTTCGTCGTGAATGATCATTTGGCGGGCACCGTGAAGGCGGTAGATGCCGTGGCACGTGGCCAACAAGTAGACGATCAGGGCCAGGCCAAGCAGTTGGTGCACGAACTTATATCCGAGCTGAGCCGGACGGTCAACAGGCAGGCCTGAGGGTTTGACAAATACGGCGGATGAGCTATAGTGTGCCCTACCGTCCCTGCGAGCTGAGGAGTAGTTGTGAGGGTTGTAATTACCGAGTGGCGGGAAGTGCTGGAGACGCCGTCCGGAGCTCGCATGAGCGCCGATGTGTTGTTTCCCAGTCAATTTCAAACGCGCCTAGGCAAACTGGTAGTGGCCTGCGAGGATGGCTCGCCTTCGCTGGATGCAACCCGCGCCATTGTCCGTCTACCGTGGGTCAAGGACGGGAAGTGGGTGATGGGCGCCCTGTACCTGAGCATATGGCTGGATCTTCTGCCCAAGGAGCTCAACAGCCGGCAGTCGATGGCGGCGCATCTCGCGCGCCACATGACGCCCTGAGGCACCAAGGCCACGGGCGTGTCGTCGACACGCCCGTGGCTAGCACTCTTTACTTGTGAGTGCTAGCCACGTATGATTAAGGCAGCGAGCAAAGTGCTAGCCAAGTGACATTATGACCGAACGACAAGCCCAGATTCTAGCTGCCATCGTCGAACAATATGCCGAGGTTGCCGCCCCGGTGGGCTCATTAATGTTAGCCAAAGCCTTCGACGTCAGTTCGGCTACTGTCCGTGCCGAAATGAGCCGTCTGGAGGAGATGGGCTATATCACGCAGCCGCATACTTCGGCGGGGCGCACCCCGACAGATAAAGGCTATCGGTTTTATGTCAATCAGCTGACCTCGGCCGGGCAAAGTGCCGTTGGCTTGGTCGATCGCACTGCGAGAGCGATCGACACTCGGTTGAGCCGCGCTGGCAGGCCGGAATTTGCCATCCGCGCTGCGGTTGACATCCTGGTCGAACTGACTCACAACGTCGGTCTGGCGACTATTGGCGGTCAGTTGTATCTGAGCGGCTTTGAGCGGCTGTTTACGCAGCCTGAGTTTATGCAGGCCATCGGGCCGGTGCATGAAGTTGCCCGATTGCTGGACAATCTGGAGCCCTGGCTGCGCGAAGCCGCGCCAAATGAACCATTGAGCGTGTACATTGGCCATGAAAATCCCGTTGGCAAGGCCAGCGGCTGCGCGTTGATTATCAGCAAATTTCATTCACCGTTCTCAGACCACAGCTACATCGGCGTGCTGGGGCCGACGCGGCAGAGTTATCGCCAGGTGATGAATTTGGTAGCGCATGCCGGTCAAACGCTTGAACAGGAACTGATTTAGTTTCAAAAAAATGGATGGGCCGGGTCAAGGGCCCATCCGTCAAAAAATGCCTGGCGGAAAGTCTAGCCCGCGCGGGAAGTTGAGTGTGAACCAGCCGATATCATCGCGCCAGATCACCCCGTCGCCCCACCAGATCGATTCGATTCTGCAGTCATGCTCCTTCGGCATCCGTTTTTCTGCTTTTCTCCATAGCTCCTCGACGTTGCGGGCCGGGACATTGTCGCGTACGTGTTCCTTACGCTTGTTGCCCTGGGCGCTCGTGTAGTGTACCCTGAATGTGCGCAGCATAGCCGCTCCTTCCACGAGTTTAATAATTATATCATAAAGTTTATCGAATGCCATATTGAGTGTTCTTGACGCTCGAGTGACAGCCGGCATACCATGGACTTATAGATACTGAGATAATTTCCGGAGATTTTTATGGCCAAAAAACAAGGTGATAACAACAATGAGCTTGAGCAACAGCTCGGCGAGCTTACCGCTGATCTGCAACGAGTACAGGCCGATTTTGTAAACTACCGCACTCGTATGGAGGAAGAAAAAGCCCGGACCGCACAGACCGCAAAGGCAGCGACTATTCTCAAACTGCTGCCGGTTGTCGATAACATCGAACGGGCAATTGCGCAGGTGCCGTCGGATTTGGCTGGTAATACATGGGTGCAGGGCGTGAGCTCACTTGGCAAAAGCCTCGAAAAATCATTGGGCGAGCTGGGCCTTGCCAGAATTACCGCCTTGGGCCAACCATTCGACCCGAACCTCTACGAGGCCATTAGTGCCGAAGGCGACGGCGACCATGAAGTAGTCAGCGAGGAGCTGCGCGCCGGCTATATGCTGGACGGGCGGGTTATCCGGCATAGCCTGGTGAAGGTCGCTCAGCAGCAGACTGTCGAAACCGAATCGCCTGAACGGGCTGCAGAAGTTATTCAGGAGTCAGAAGCCGAAGAATCGGCGAATGATACCAAAGGCGAAGATTAGCGGCGGGCGGCCACACGAAGTCATTCCGTGCGGCCGCCACGCGCGTCTTACGGCCTGAGCGGCAGGAGAACTATCTGGAAGCTACCATGGGGGTGTAGCTCGCCAGACAACAGGCCATAGTACTGCAAGAGTACCCGCAGGAAGGTGCCATGACTGATCATCACGACGTATGCCATGGCAGGCTCGGGCTGTTGCCGGAAAATGGCGTCAACCCGTGCCATCATCCGGCGCCCCCGGGCAATGAGCTGGCGCTTCGACTCGCCACCGACGTCGGTGAAGTCGAATTCCTGACGAGTCTGATACTTCGGCCCCGGGTACCGCTCGGTGAGCTGCGCCCAAGTAAGCCGCTCCTGTTCGATGCGGCCCAAGGACACTTCACGTAGATCACGCGTACGGGTCACCGGCACTCCGGGCAGACGGCTGCTAAGGGTACTGGCCAGATAGGTTGCCCGCCGAAGGTCCGAGCTGAGGATTGCCACGATGTCAGGCCCGAACTGTGCGGCGATCGTTCTGGCCAGTGCGTTGGCTTCGCCTCGTCCAACGTTGTTCAATGGCACATCACGCTGACCGCTGTATACCCCATTCAGATTGTCATCAGTAGAGGTATGGCGGCCTACGATCAAGGGCATTTTCTCTCCCATGACGAACGGTAACCGACGAATAATATCATAGCAAATTAGTGTGTGCAGGGTGGATGAAGACATGACCACCTACCCTGCACACAGACTACTAGTCGAACGGCAAGTTGTGCAGTACGCCCCGGTTGATGCCGTTCTGATGGTTCCACAGGCACAGGTCTCGGCCGTCCGGCGTCACTCAGTTGAGCATCTCCGGGCTGGCACCGGACGGGCACTCTGTGTAGCGGAATGCCTGCATCAGGCTCTTCCAGGTAGTGTAGTCCCCCGCCGGCCGTTGGCCTGCTTGTACACGAAGGTGACGGTGCTCGGGTCGCTGGGCTCCAGTTTGGCCATGAGGCCCTCCATCTCGAGTAGACTTATGCATACGATACTATAAAGGCTTTAGGAAGGCAAGGTTTATCGAAATATGCTGGCACTCTTGACTAGCGAGTGCTAATTGCACTATGCTATAGCTATAAGCAACCCGGCATATAGACTGCTAAAATGTAGCAACATAAGTACTCGAACAACGCAAAAGGAGGAGCAACTCTATGGGTAAAATTATCGGCATCGATCTCGGTACCACCAACAGTGCCATGGCCTACATGGTCGCTGGCAAGCCCGAGGTTATCGCCAATGCTGAAGGCAATCGCACCACGCCAAGCGTCGTCGCGATCAACAAAAACGACGAACGCCTGGTCGGCCAAGTCGCCCAACGGCAACGTGTCACGAATGCCAAGAATACCATTTATGGCGTCAAACGCCTGATTGGCCGCAAGTTTACCGACCCAGAGGTCCAAAAAGACCTCGATATCATGCCGTACGAAATTGTCAAGAACGGCGATGGCGTGAAAGTCAAAATGGGCGACAAAGAATACAGTCCTGAAGAAGTCAGCGCCATGATTCTAGGCAAGCTGAAGGCCGACGCCGAAGCATTTCTGGGCGAGCCTGTCACCGAAGCTGTCATCACCGTGCCGGCTTACTTCGACGACAGTCAGCGCCAGGCCACCAAAGACGCTGGCAAGATTGCTGGTCTGGAGGTCAAGCGAATCATCAACGAGCCAACGGCCGCTGCCTTGGCCTACGGCCTGGACAAGAAAAAGGAAGAAAAGATCGCCGTCTTCGACCTTGGTGGCGGCACGTTCGATGTGTCCATTCTAGAGCTCGGCGATGGCGTCTTCGAGGTAAAATCAACCAACGGCGACACGCACCTGGGCGGCGAGGACTTCGACAACCGCCTCGTCAACTACTTCCTGGATGAGTTCAAGAAAGAGCATGGTGTCGACCTAAAGGGCGACAATGCTGCCATGCAGCGCCTGAAGGATGAAGCTGAGAAGGCCAAGAAGGAACTTTCGACCACGACCGAAACCGACATTAATCTGCCATTCCTGACCGCCAACGCTGAAGGTCCAAAGCATTTCGAGACCAATCTGACCCGGGCTAAGCTCGAGGAAATCGTTGGTGATCTCATCGATAAAACTGCCGAGCCATGCCAAAAAGCTTTGAAGGACGCCGGCCTCAGCGCCAGTGACATCGACGAGATCGTTCTGGTTGGCGGCATGACCCGCATGCCAGCCGTGGTCGAGAAGGTCAAGCAGATCTTTGGCAAGGATCCGTTAAAGGGCGTGAACCCGGACGAAGTAGTAGCAGTTGGCGCTGCAATCCAGGGAGGCGTGCTGGCCGGCGACGTCAAGGATGTGCTGCTGCTGGACGTCACACCGCTGAGCCTGGGCATCGAAACTATGGGCGGCGTCACGACCAAGCTGATCCCCCGCAATACCACCATCCCGACCAGCAAGAATGAAATCTTCAGCACCGCGGCCGACAACCAGCCGCAGGTCGAGATCCATGTGCTACAAGGTGAGCGCGAAATGAGCGGTGACAACAAATCGCTCGGCCGGTTTATCCTGGATGGCATTGCGCCAGCGCCGCGCGGCGTGCCGCAGATCGAGGTGACATTTAACATCGACGCCAACGGCATCCTGCACGTCACTGCCAAGGATAAGGGCACCGGCAAGGAACAGTCCATTACCATCAGCGGCAGCGGTAACCTCAGCAAGGATGACATCGAGAAGGCTCAGAAGGAAGCCGAGGTCCACGCCGACGAGGACAAGAAAAAGCGCGACCTCGCCGATGCCAAGAATACGCTGGCCCAGACAATCTACCAGGCCGAGCGCCTGCCAGTCGAGCACAAGGACAAAATCAGCGACGACGATAAAAAGACCATCGAAGAAGCTGTGAAGGCCGCCAAAGAGTTCGACGAATCGGACGACCTCGACAAAATCATCCAAGCCACCAAGGACTTGAACGAAAAGATCATGCCCATCGGCGCCAAGCTGTACGAAGCCGCCAGCAAGGACGCCAAAGCCGAAAGCTCAGCCGAGGACGAAGCCGCCTCGGGTGACAAGTCAGATGGTCCAGCCGAAGGCGAAGTCGTCGGCGAAGAGAAGAAATAAGTTCGAAAAGTGAGCGTCCCGTACGCTCCTCGGGCTGCTGATGTAGCGGCCGCGAGGTGCGTACGGGACGTCGCTATTTGTAAAAGGGATGGTCGACGTAGTACTCGCGTCTGGTCTCTGCTGGCCGAGAGGCAGCGCCGTGACTCTCCGTCCTGGTTACATTCCAGGCGGCTTTGGGAAGATGCCGGAACCGATGTCTCAGGCCCAGTTTGACCCTGATGTCCTCCAGTTCCCACATGTCTTTGACCACTTGGTCACCTGGCTCCGGTTCGGAAATCGAGTATTCAGTGACGTCATACGCCAGCGGGTCCTTTGGCGCAGGTACGTACACGAACCGTCGCTTGATGGACCTCACAAATATTACCCGCGTGTGTCTCACGACTACGGGCTCCTCTCTTGTATGGCAAGTATATCTTTTCATTGGAAGCTTAAATTGTCAATGTCGATATAGTATGGTATAATTTTCCGCAGTCTCACGAAGGGAGAGCTCCATGGCAACTGATCAGCAGCACGAAGTGACTGTTGACTATGACAGTCACGGCCGGCCCTGGCTGCGATGCGGGTCGCACGATGGTGACCAGGATGGGCTGGGCGAGGGGCACTGCGTGTTCCGTCAGCTCTATCACACGCAGGCCGAGTTCGAACAACTCTTCAGGAGATTCCTGAATGAGCATCCGCCGACCGACGGCATGATCACCGACCTCGACCATGGCCGCTGCAGGCGGAACGTGGCCCGTACACTCCACTACCTCAACATCCACTGACGAGCGTGGACGGGCGCCACTCCAGTGGTGCCCGTCCCGCCTCAAACGCTCCCATGCTATTATGAAGGTCATGAAGCTCACCCCTGAAGATCACCAACTCGTCGATGCTGCCCGCGAGCAACTGCTGAAAGCCTATGATCCGGTGTGGCATAGCGTGGGCGCTGCTATTCGCACCACAACCGGCACGGTATACACGGGCATCAATGTCGATACTTCCACCGGTGGCGGTGGCGGCGCTGATGCCGAGATGAGCGCGTTGTGTGCGGCAGTTTCGGCCGGTGATAAGACCAACATCGAGACGATAGTTGCGGTCGGCAAGGACAAGGTATTGCCGCCGTGCGGTGTATGCCGGCAAACGCTGATTACGCACGCGCCGCAGGTGGAGGTTATCCTGCCTGAAGCAGAAGCAGACAAGCTCATTAAAGTACCATTGCGTGAGCTGTTGCCGTACGCGTTTGAAAACGTGCGTACGCCGGATTTATAGTGAAGCCCCGCACGTTCGCGGGGCTCCGAGGGTTCGGGCCGCCGCCGGTACAGGGCAGGGCTCAGACCAGAAGTGGCAGGAACACCTCAGTGGGCGCGCCGCCGGGCCGCTTGGTGCCGAACTGATCTATGCCGAGGGCCCGCCATCCCTTGGCGAAAAGGGCCTCGGCCAGGCCACGCGATGCCTTCAGTTGCAGCCGGATCAGCTCGTTCTCGAACTCGACCTGATCGGCCATGAACGTGTCGCCGTCCTGCGGTCCGTTGGCCGACTCGGTGACGCAGCGGTAGCCGTTGCGCTCTGCCACCCAGATCAGCATTCGGCGCACACGCAGAGACGAAACGTAGTACGTGAGTGTGGGTCGGTTAGGGCCAGCCACATCGAACTCCTGAGCGAGAAGGACGCCGCAGCGGTTGCTGCAGATTCAACATCACGATAGCATATTTGTGTCGATTTTGCAAAGTCTATTACAAATTTTTAGCACTCATACCCGGAAAGTGCTAATATAATAACTGATATGACAAAGCGCGATTACTACGAAATCCTCGGTGTCGCCAAAGACGCTTCTGCCGATGAAATCAAAAAGGCCTTTCGCCGCCTCGCAGTCAAATATCACCCAGACAAAGCCGGCGGCGACGAAGCCAAGTTCAAGGAAATCAACGAAGCCTACGAAGTGCTGAAGGACTCTAGCAAGCGTCAGCGTTACGACCAATTTGGCCACGCCGGTGTCGGCGGCAATGGCGCGGGTGGCGGCAATCCCTACGAAGGCTTCCAAGGTTTCGGCGGCCAGGGTCAGAACATCAATTTTGATTTTGGCGATTTGGGCCTGGGTGATATTTTTGGCAGTTTCTTTGGTGGAGGTGCACAGGGCCAGCGTGCTCGGCGCGGCCAAGATCTCGTGGTGAATATCATGCTTGATTTTACCGAGGCGGTGTTTGGCGCAGAGAAAGACATCTCGGTGACGCTCGACGACGTATGCTCGCATTGCAAAGGCGATGGCGCTGAACCAGGGCATGGCCTGAAGATGTGCGGTACCTGCAAGGGCTCTGGCCAGGTGAATCGAGTTATGAACACTATGTTCGGCCAGATTCAACAGGCTGCCGTCTGTCCTACCTGCGAAGGCCGCGGCCAAGTGCCCGAAAAGGTCTGCACCGTCTGCCATGGCAAAGGCACCGAGCGCAAGCATCAGGTGGTGAAGCTGAAGGTGCCAGCGGGCATCGACGATGGCGCAACCATCCGGCTGAATGGCCGCGGCGAGGCAGCTCGCGGTGGCGAGAAGGGTGATCTGTATGTCAACGTACGCGTCAAACCACATAAGCGATTTACGCGCGAAGGCGACCTCATTCTGTCAGCCGAACACATCAGTATGGTCACGGCGGCGCTGGGCGGTGAAATCGATGTCGATACAGTCGACGGTAAACTACGCATGAAGATCCCTGCCGGTACCCAAAGCGGTACGGATTTCAAGCTCAGCGGCCACGGCGTGCCACGGGTACGTGGCGAAGGCCGCGGTGCGCACATAGTCACCATCCAGGCCGACACACCGACCAAGCTTAGCAAGCGGCAGAAAGAGCTGCTCGGGGAGCTTGAACGCCCCGAAAATCGCAAACGAACGTTGTGGTGACCGTCTGTGGAGCCTAGCCACAGCCCGTAAGCTTGCTACTTGTACCAATCCTCGCGCGTCAGTGGCAGGTCGTTGACTATTCCCTTAGTAAAGACAAATTGGGACAAAGCAATGCACCCATACAAGAAACTTCCCTCCGAGCTGGCCAGCCACAAATCCCACATGCGGTAAAATTGCTCATCGAACATGTTGATCACCGTGTGTTTGTGCTTGTGGAAACGCGCACGCCATTCGTGCAGGGTCATGGCGTAGTGCGGGCGTAAGTTCTCATAGTCCAGCAAGCGGAAATTGTATACGGGCAGATCCCACACAAACTGTCGTACCGAGGGAAGGTAGCCACCTGGAAAGATGTGCTTGTCTATCCAGGCATCCACCGGCAGTTCGGTCTGCTGCGTGATGAAATGGATAATCGCCAGCCCTTTGTCTTTGAGGAGATGGTCGACAGCCTCGAGGAAAATGTGTTGGTTACCTTGCCCCACATGCTCAACCATACCGACCGAAACGATGCGGTCGTATGTTTCACCCCGCGCAGGCAAGTCCTGGTAGTTGGTCAGCTCGAATGTGACCTTATCTGCGACGCCGGCCTTTTTGGCTGCTTCGTTAGCAAACCTTACTTGCTCTTCGCTCAGCGTCACGCCGAGGCCGCTGACGCCATATTTTTTGGCTGCGGCGATCAGCAGGTTGCCCCAGCCGGAGCCAATGTCAAGGATGCGCTGGCCTTTTCGCAGGTGAGCTTTGCGCAGGATATACTCGATTTTTTGCTGCTGGGCCTTTTCCAGGGTGTCCTTGGGTGTACGGTAGTAGGCGCAGGAATAGAGCATGCTCTTGTCCAGCCAGAGCTGATAAAAATCATTGCCAATGTCGTAATGGTGCGCGATGTAGCCCTTTTGGCGTTGGCGTTCGTTGCGGTTGAGCCGGGCCTTGTTTGACAGACGCATCAGTGGCTTTAGCGACGACGGATTGTCGATAGTCAGCCGTACCACATCCGTCAGCGGCCCCTCGATCTCAATCAGTCCTTCGGCATAACATTCACCAAAGCCGACCGACGGATTGAGCATCATGCGGCGTACCACCACGGGGTCTTTGATAGTCAATGAAACATATGGCGCGCCGGGACCATAGGTTTTGGTCTCGCCATCCCAGTAGGTGACGCGGACGCCGCCCTGTTTCAAACGCGAGAAATATGTATCGAGTAGACGTTTCTGTAGCATAATATTTATTATAATATAATGGTGATGCTCATTGGGTAAGTAGTTGCTCGAAAACGATTTGCAGATGGAGACCTGGGATCTTGTGTCAAGCGTAGACCCAGAAAACAAACAGCTCCCATAGTAGGGGGAGCTGTTTAAAATAATGTGTAGTTTCTCTTAGCTAAGCCGTTTTAGCACCAAAACTGTAGATCCAATTTAAGTCACGTTTATCTGGCCCGAATACTTCGCGTTCGTTCAAAACATAGCTTGTCTGAACCGTAAAGCCAGCTGCCTGAAGCATCGTTTCAACTTCAGCTTGGGTTTTGTAGTTGTAGTATCGAGATTGAGTGCTGGTGAGAGATTCAACAAACTCACGTTGGCCACTACCTTCTTTGAACGAGATGAGCACGACTCCGCCTGGGACGAGTACGCGGTTAAATTCTTTTAATGCCATCCCTACATCCTCGTCGTTTAAGTGCAAGAGAACCGCATTACACCATACGCCACCGAAGGCGCCATCAGGGAAATCCAGTTTGCGTACATCCATCTTACTTACGGGTATGCCTGGATGAAGTTCATGAGCTTTGGCTATGAACGCATCTGAAAGATCGATGCCGGTCACGTTCAAACCCTGACGAGCTAGAATGGCTGCATCGCGCCCATAAGCGCATCCCGCATCAAGAATAGCTCTGTTGTCGCTCGGAACAAGCTCACCAAAGGTACGAAGTTCGTTATGCATAACCATCGGCTCGGTTGTGGCTACGTATGTTGAGGGGTCTCTGTTATACGCCTCGATCGTTCTGTCTATGTATGCCTCTGTCATAATGGGCTACAGTATACCACCTTCTCGGTTACGGCAAGCTGGCTGTGGTGCGTACGACCCACCGGGCACCTACAACCTGGTATAGTAGACGTATGCTTAAATTCAAATTTGGTAAATTAGTCCGAGATAAAATTGTAGATCACCAGATAGCATCAGGTGGTAGGCCGACATACCATACACTGAACACAGAACAGCATAAGCAAGAGCTCGTGAATAAGATCATCGAGGAAGCGCAAGAGATTACCCGGGCGTCAGCCGACGAAGTTACTGCCGAAATAGCAGATGTTCAACAAGCAATCGATGATCTGAAAGGGTTGTACCACGTAAACAATACAGATGTTGCCGAGGCACAGGTGGTAAAAAATGAGAAAAACGGTGACTTTAAGAAATGCCTTTTTGTAGATTATGTTGAGGTAGATGAAAACGACAAATGGGTCGCCTACTACCGTAAGAATGCTGATCGTTACCCCGAGATAAAGTAGTCCCTAAGAAGGGCTGTACGGTTTTCCCGTACTCCACACCGCAAACACACAATTGAGCAGCCGTCTTGACACAACAACGATCGCTTCTTTGTATCGCTTGCCCTCCGCTCGTTTTCTTTCGTATGTTTCGCGCAGGCTGGGGTTCCAGCGTTTTGCAACGGTAGCGGCGGTGAATATGGCCGTTCGCAAATACGGCGAGCCTCGTTTGGTTAGTTTGGTGTTCCTAGTAAGCGTATGCCGCTTTGTCGAACTTTTGGGTCAAGCCCAGCGTAGGCAATTAATGCCTTCTGACTCTTGAATCTGGTGATGTCACCGATCTCGGTCATGAGCGTTAATGCCGTGACCAGTCCGACGCCCGGAATGGTTTGCAGGAGTTCTCTCAATTCGTCGTTTGCTAGTAACTCCTGGGCTCGTTTTCGGTAGATTGTGATCGTGTTGTTGAGCTGCTCTTGGCAAAGTGTTAATTCTCGGCTAAGCATCTCATCTTCCGGGAGAATTGCATCAAGATGTTTTTGCATAAGCCGGACTGACTGGGTAAGTTGTACTAACTTGGCGCTCGCTCGAAGAATTGGCTTGGCATCAGCGAATGTTTCTTTCGTAACCAAAAAGCCTTCGCCTTGTAGCGCTACTCTAGCGATGATCTCACCGTCAGTTTTGTCTGTTTTCCTCTTTCGTACCGTAGCCTTGACGTACTGCTTCGTCGTGATGGGATTGAGCAGCTTGAACGGTATGCCGAGTGACAAGCAGGCTAGCGCTAGCGTTCGATGGTAATCTCCAGTGGCTTCGGACGCCACGAGTAAGTGTTTATGTTTTGACTGTAATTTCTTTAGCAAAGCAGTTACTTGTTTAGCGTCGTTGGCTAACTCGTAATGCTCTTTAACTCTGCCACTTCGATCTATCCGAGCTGCAAACAAACTATCCTTGCCCACATCAAATCCAACTACTACCATAGTAATGTCTCCTGTTTACATTGCTCCATCTGTTAAAGAGAGAAGAAAAGAAGAGAGACAGGAGATACAATACGTCTCCTCATGTCGGTGTGCCATGGGCTTGTTAGTTATCTGAGCACTAAGCTCAACCTGGGATAGATGGGCTGCATCGACAGAGGAGACCAGATGCTCTACCGGTGGGATACGGACAATCCGCACCCAAAGCGCCCTATGCTGGATCTCCTCGTTTTAGTGTAAGCTTAGGGGCTTACTAGCCCAATATACAAGCAGCCTATATGATCAATAATCATTCAGGACCGAACTTCGGCCGGAACCGAACCGGTGATAAGCAATATGAACGGCGAAAACGATCTAATCGACAGGCGACGCTGGCCTTTTACCGAAAAAGAGATAACTTCGACGGCCAGGCATCTTGAATCGCTCGGACAGCCGCCAGAGGCTCCATTAACCGAGGCGGAAAAGGACACGGTAACGCAATTGGGGAAAGGCTTGGCCGAGGGCCGGGTCGGTGACCTCGAAGTGCAGAGCGAACGGTCGTTGGAGCAGCTTATGAAAAGCGACGTTCTGACGCATCAGCAGACTTTTTACCCGGGATACTTTATTACCGCAGAGGGCCAAGCAGATCGTGAATTATTGGGCTTGCCAGATCAAGCTGGTGAGGCTGACGTGCGCGCTGCATTGCTTGACGTCGTTACTTCGACAGCTCGTATTGGCGCTGCTGTGCGCAAAGAGATGGCTACACGAAGCGAGGCTTGGTACCGCCAGCAAATGGCTACACAGATGGGCCGCGGCCCCGCGACAGATGGCGAATTTCAGGAACCGGCGGAGCTCGTGGTGAACTATCAACCGGAAGCACTGCTGGGCAAGATTGCTGATTACCAAGCGTACCGCCATTTTTTCCACGAGGTGGGCCGGCAGCTCCATGATGATTCGTCGCGTCTTGCCGAGGCAGGGCGACTTTACGTCGAATTACATCTGGCCACGGTCAATGCCAAGCTTGCAGCCCTATATCCGCACATCCTGCATGTAGCTCAGCAATTATCACAAAGTGGCCCAAGCGTGCAGGTTGAGCAATGGTCGGAGCAGCTCGCTCGTGTAGCGCCATTTGTGGCGAATCTGTATCAGCATCAGGACGCAGAACGCCGGGCCGAGCTACTGGATCACTCTGCCCGCCGTCTGGACGTGTTCCGCAGCGGCGTCGGCTCGCAGACCGAGCAAGGAGATTTTATACCGCTGCTCGATGGTATTCTGGAACAAGTGCTTTCGCCGGAGCCTGCCCAGCGCCCGTCTCGTTTGCTGCCACCGGATCTGATAGAACGATTAGATAACACCAAGTGGGATGCCGAGCAAACCAAAACATTCGCCCAAAAAGTGCTGGATAAGTGGGATCTGCTGAGCGTACACGACACAGATTGGGAGCAAGTGAACCAACGAAGTGGCAGTGCCGAGGATGGCAAGTGGCAGATAGTCACCACGCCGCACAAAAAGATGCTGTCAGCCAATGGCAGTAAACGCGTGGTGTACATCCCAAGTGCCATGAAGCGTACGCTAACACAAACTTCACCATCAGGTCCATTGCTTGTTCTGGCGCATGAACTGACCCATGTGCTGCAGGCCGAATCGGATGAGGTGTTAGCTAAAACGTTACCGCTCGCGGTATTGGGCGGCCGCCGCTCGCGGTTGTTGCATGAAGCAGGCGGCATCTACCAAGAGGCGACGTTGTTGCATGAGTACTTCGGTAGGCAAAGAGATGTGAATGTAAGTTATGTGGCAGCGTTGCGCGCAAAACTGGCCGGAGCCAGCAAGTTAGAAGTTGCGCGCGCGTATGATCATACCCGCATGCAGCGTTTGGATCGAACCGAAGACACAGATGGAAAAGCACAAAAGCGTCGGATCGCTTCACTTGGCAATGCACTTCGGCTCTACCGCAACTTTGGGCACAACGCGCAACCGCTCGATTATGTAGAGCAAGAGCTCGTGGTGAAGGAGCTGTCGGCACAGACATCGCTTGATACTGATGGGGTACTCATTGCTGGTTCTAGTTTTAACTTGCGAGAAAGTGCCGCGCTGCATCGTTTTGGCTTGCTTCCATCAAGCGAGGCATTGCAACATCCCGCACATGAAGTCATGCGATTAGCTTTAGATCAATTTGAAACAGCGTAGGAAGCTTCGCCGCACGAGCATAAGCGTGTATAATAGACCTACGTGGAGAGTGATAGACTATCGCCGGCGATAGGGCTGCTGGAGGCCATTAGCCCTGATCCTGACCGGCCAGACAACGATATATTAACGTACCCCAGCCTGGATCGAGCGTTCAAAGACGGCCAGCCGCTCGAAAAGGTACTGCTCCGTACTTTTGATACGGCGATAAATGAGCCAACGGCGCAGCTGATGGCGGCTCACAAATTAGCAGAATACGAACTTATCGAAACAGCTGCAGATCTGCAGCATGCGCAAACCCCAGCCCGCCAGCGTGAGTTGAGCTACCAGTTTACTGCCGCCTCTATAGATTTATTCGGTGCGCCCGAGCCGGCCACGGCAGCTTTTTTGCTGGAACAACTGCTGACCGAACTATGTGTGCTGCAGACAAATTATCATGTTGATCCGCGGCAGCTGGACTTTTTGCTCGAAACATATGACGATGTCCTGCGGCACAGCGATACTCCGCACCAGTACACGGCGGCCTTTGACGAATCGTCTGTGCGGGCACTCGCCGAGCAGCTCGGACTCTTTTTGCACGAGCGCTACGCCGCGGCGCTGGATGTTTTTGCCGGCGACCTGGCGCAGCCGATCGAGCCAACGGGTATAGTCGAACGATTCGAGCGGGCACTCGATGCTTTGCGCGAACGTGAAGCATTCTGGACTGCCTGGCAAGTACGTGTCACTGACGATAGCTGCCTGTCCGTTAATCCATTGGCCAAGCGCCTGGTGGTCGGGTCGCACCGCAGTCAGGTTGAACTGGGCGAGCTGAAAGGGCTGTTTGGCCATGAGGTGTTGGTCCATGCGTTGCGTGCCAGCAATGGCCAGCACTTGAGCCACGAGTTCGAAAGCGGCCTGCCGGGTTATATCGACGCCGAAGAAGGCTTTGCTTGCTTTGTCGAACAGGCGCTCTCTGGCATTGCGCCACAAAAAATGTACGATCGTTACCTTGACGTCGCTCTGGCGCTCGGCACGCTTGATGGCCGGCCGCACACACGCCCGGAACTGTTCCAGCTGGTGTATGCTCGCAATCTTGTCCGTTCCTCTGCTGCTGGCAGGCTGGGCCAGGCCACGCAACTAGAGCACGAAAGCTGGGCACATGTGAACCGTATCTTTCGTGGAACGCTTGGCAACGATATTGTGGGTGTGTTTACGAAGGACATTTCGTATTATCAGGGATATCAAAAAATAACGGCCTTTATCTGTAATGAGGTTGCGTCCGGCGCGGACATTGACGAGCTGTGGACACTGCTGACACTGGGCAAGTACGATCCCACCGACTTGCTGCACGTGCTGGAGCTGGCCCGGGCGACATAAATAGGATACATTTCTAAGATTGAAGTGCGGAGCCGCCACTGGTATCGTACTGATACCTCTGGCGGCTCCGTGTCTACCTTCACACCGGCAACACATCGAACGCCATGAAGCGCTGCCGCCACTGGTCCAAGGCGGCTAGGATGTCGCTGGCCGGCGTGTAGCCGACAGCCTGCCTGATGAGCTCATCCAGCCCCTCCAGATACGGCTCCATGGCCTCCCAGCCAGAGATCTGACATCTGGCTCTGAGCCACTGGAGCTTTTCCAGCAGCAGCGTTCTGAAGTCCTCGACGGGCAGTTGCGACTGGCGCTCTCGCAGATGGGCCAGCGTCTGCATAGCATAGAGCCGGCGCAGCAGGAGCCAGGAGTGAGCACCCTCGCCGCTACCGGTGCTGCACTCCACCCAGTGGTTGCGCGTGCTGTACGTATAGTGCATAGCAATCCCCCTTGTAGGTAGTGCGAGCCTACCTTTTATAGCATGAGGTAGAAAAGTAATCAAGAGGTACGTAATGGTTCAATACCTTCGCACCACCCAGGCGGCGTCAGCCGCCTGTCTCTCCGGTGCAGAAAGAAGAACAATTGAGCCATGGCATATACATCTAACCCCAAGCTGCCACGACTGCGCATGCAAGCAGTGCTGCGCG
>WNFY01003744.1_pt1 | contig 25675 bp, 24 predicted proteins | sample 5400091 | NCBI WGS metagenome assembly WNFY01 (sample SAMN13153364, study PRJNA577476) | soil metagenome | isolation source: 60 cm soil or saprolite under grassland replicate 1 | place: USA:California | collected 2016-06-15 | reverse complement strand
CGGCCTGTGTGTGCCGGATTCCGGTGGGCGGCTTCGGGACAACCGAGTTCCGCATGTCGGCCGAGCGGCAGGCGGTGCTGATCAACTCGGGCCGGGAGGCAATGACCAACTACCTCGGCAGCTTAAAGCCGAAATCAGCGGCAGCATAGATCTGTCCTGCTGGAACATCGCAACTGACTCGCGGACGCGCGCCCGGAGCTTATCCGGGCGCGTTATTCTTTCAGGCGCAAAACGGTCGAGCGATAGGGAGGTGAAACAATAAATCTGCAATAATGCCGCTGTCGTGTTCCGTGAGCGCGCCCGCATCGAAACGGCATTCGACTGGAAAGCTGTCGCTATCATGACCCGAAACTCTACTTTTTTCCGCTCTCGCTTGCTCTGCCTGCTGCCGCTGCTTTGCCTGCTGCTGGGCTTGATGCCGGCCATGGCGGCGCAGGAAGGCGAGGGTGAGCTGCGCAACATTCCACCCAAGGACATTACGGTCGATCAGCTCATCCAGCGCTTTGCCACCAGGGAGAAGGAATTCAAACTGGCGCGCCAGGAATATACCTGGACGCAGAGCGTGAAGATCCAGACGCTGGAGGGCTCGACGGTCGATGGCGAATATCAGCAGGTCTTCGACGTGCTCTTCGACGAGCGCGGCAAGCGTATCGAGCAAGTGAGGTTCGCGCCACAGAACAGCCTCACGCGCATCCAGATCACCAAGGAAGACCTGGACGACATCGAGAAACGCATGCCGTTCACCATGACCATTGACGACCTGCCGGCCTACAACGTCAGCTACGTGGGCCAGCAGCAGGAGGACGAGCTGAACTGCTACGTCTTTGACCTCAGCCCCAAGCGCATCGACAAGGGCCAGCGCTACTTCGAGGGGCGCATCTGGGTAGACGACCGCGACTTCCAGATCGTAAAGACTTACGGCAAAAACGTCCCTGACCTGGTGAAGAAGAAGAGCGAGGAGAATCTCTTCCCGCGCTTTACCACGTGGCGCGAGCAGATCGACGGCAAGTACTGGTTTCCCACCTATACCAAAGTGGACGACAGGCTGCACTTCACCCTTGGCGATGTCCATGTGCGCCAGGTGGTGAAGTATGAAAATTACAAGCGCTTCGGCTCAAAGACCAGAATTCTCTACCAGGGCAAGGAAGTGGGCGGTGCAGGCGAGACGGAGAAGAAGGAGAAGCCGCAAGACAAGTCAAAGTAAGACGCGAAGGAACGGGCCGCAGCGCCGCTCTCCTCACCTCTCCGCTACGAACGCAATCGCAAACGATTCAGCCAGGGCGATCCATGCCCAAAACGTCAGCTCCAGCAGAATCAGCGGAAGCGGCTCGCCGAATTGATTCAGCGGAGTGAAGAACTCCCAGAAGAGAAATGTCATAAACCAGAGCAGGCCCGCAAATCTCAGCGCTCTTCGCGAGGTCCCCGCAGGCCATGCCGGCGACAGCCAGCGGTAGACCATCGCGTGGCCGATGGCAAAGAGCATCATGCCCAGGAGAATGGGAGCGGGATTCCGCACGACCATCGGAAGCGGCTCCAGTTGCGTCCACACTGCGATTAGCTTTTTGCTTTGAATCGGCGAGGTGAGCAGAATGCCGTCGCCATGCAGCCCGAAGCCGATCAGCCGGAATGTCAGCAGCATCGCCAAATTCATGGCTGCTCCACCGGCGAGACCGGCCAGAAGTGTTCGCTTCATGCGTCTGTCCTGTGCAAAGAACAAATTGCGGCGAAAAGTATGGAAGCGCGGGTGCCGCACTCAAGCTTTGGTTGCTTGAGTGGGGTTGTTGAATTTTTGTTCTGCTACTTAAATCTGAAGCTGCTTCTACACTGCCTCAGGCAGGGAGCGGTCCGCCGCGGTCTGGATAAACTTCTTCATCACGTTCGCCCACATGACCTTCTTGCGGGCGGGACTCTCCTTGGCAGTGCGGCCGGCGGCATACATCGAGAGCAGGACCTTCATCTGCACCACGCGCAGGATCTCGCGCTCCTGCGCATCGGCGCCGTAGGCATCGAGGAAATTTCTCTGCACCTCGGTCGTGATGGCGTGGTTGCAGAAGGGATATTTCTCCAGCGCCTCCACCCACGCCAGGAAGGTCGCCGGGTCCGTATACGGGCTGCCGTCCTCCTCCAGGCGGGCGAACTCGGAGAAGCCGACGCCCTTGTCGAGCACCACCACGTTCAGCGGCGCAAATTCGTAGAGAACCGCTGTGTTGGTGCGCGGATTGCGCGCGCGCTGCAGGATATCGCCGGTGCTCGAGAGAATCTTTTCGATCGATGTGTTGTCGAGCCCTTCCGCGCGGCAGCTATGGCACAAGCGCTCCAGCTCGGATTGCAGCTTCTCTCCGTTCAGCGGCTTGGGCGGCCGCGCGGTGATTCGCTGGAAGCTGCGCAACCACTGCCCGCTGGCCCTGGAGGCACCTTGCAAGGTCCCCAGGTCCGCATAGCCCGGCAGCAGTGCGGCCTTCATGATGATGGACTGCAGTGGGATTCCAACCAGCTTTTCCGACACCACGGCGCCCAGTGCGCTGAAGTCTCCAAGTGCCCGCGGGATGCCCGGAAGGTCTCGGGCCTGTGCGATGCGCCACATGGAAAGCAGGTTCTCATTCTCTTCGGCTGCAACACGGTTGGCGGAAGACCCATTCTTCCCAGGATGGTACAGCTTCACCGCCAGGCGCTCGCTGCTCCCAGGAAAGTCCAGCACCAGGTCGTAAATATAGTGGTCCAGGCGCGGCGTGTGGCCCACAACTCGAACCGACTTCGCCTCGCCTCGATCCGGATACCACTCCGATCCCCGGCTTCGGATCTCGGCGGCTATCTGGTCGATCCCGTTCTCTGGCATCCCAACTCCATTTGCCGCTCGCGAAGTCGCAGAGCGGTGCTTACGACTAGTCTTTAGGTATTTAGATGCGCGGGGCAGCTCCCGGCTGGAAGGCAGCTCCCGGCTGGAAGGACTAAGGTTAAATAGCAGGAAACAAAGGACAAAGCACGTTTTCATGCGCCTGAAGCGCGGCGTGCGGGATGAACCGGGCAGAGCGGCAGGACTAAGGTGGCCAGCGCGAAGAAGACCGCCCGCTTGCGCGCCGATCAATAGTACAGATACTTGCGCCACTTCGCGTCGCTGCGGCCCATCATTCGCATCAGGTGCCGGCTGGTATGCAGCGAAAACGGCCGCGGCTCTTTGATGGGACGCATACCGCACTCATGCGGCAGCGAGTTTCCCTTCTTGCGATTGCAGGTATGGCAGCAGGCCACCAGGTTTTCTCAGCTTGACTGTCCTCCACGCGAGCGAGGCAGCACATGGTCCAGCGTCAGGTCCACGGCGGGAAGCACCACGCCGCAGTATTGGCAGGCGTTGCGGTCGCGCAAAAGAATGTTCTTACGGGAGAGCGCCCTCGTCTGGTGCGGGATGCGCCGGTACTCCAGCAGGCGGATGACCGAGGGCACGCGCATGGTGACGCGCGATGAATGCATGTAATGCCCGTTGATCTCTTCGGTCGCGGCCACGCCTTTCAGTACCAGTACAATGGCGCGCCTCGCGGCGCAGATATTGATCGGTTCGTAGGAAGCATTCAGGACAAGCACCGGGGAGTGCATCGCCGTGTAGCCGCGCTCGGCGAGCTCGTTACTGTGCGAACGGAATGCTCTGTGACTCTCCATTGGCGTAACCCTCAGAGCGGGCAAGCTTGCAAACGGCGCCGGCCGGCTCGTTGTCCTGTTGACCTCTTCCACCCCATCACGCCCGCTGCGGCCGTGCCGGGGATCCCGCCGCTGCGCGGAAGGAGCCCTTCCGGCGCAGACAGTGTATTTACCAAAGATGAAACCGATGTAAAACCGGACTCTGGAGCGGCAACCGTAACCCCAGGCGGGGTCCCCAGCGCGCCTGTTTTTGGCGTGCTGGGGTGAAATTCGCAAGAACTGAGCATTCGGCTGAATAAAGATGCTGACGGGATTTGCGATTGCAGGCCGATCCCGTCGATCCCGGTGCTGATCTCATCGAGCTGCTCATCCTCAAGTTGCGCATCGTGTGCCACGGTGCGCGCCGGAGTGACTACCCACACCCGCGCCGCGCCGGCCTGGCGCAACTCGCGGGCGCACTCGGAGGCCGTGGCGCCGGTGGTGAGCACATCATCCACCAGCAGGACCTCGCGCCCCTTCACCCGTTCGCGCGCAACCACCTTGAAGGAGCCGCGAATCTGCCTGTGCCGCTCCTCGGCCGTGAGCGCCACCTGAGAGTCGAAAAAGCGCACGCGCAGCATGGCACCGGCATCCAGGACCACGCGCCGCCGGGTCGCCTCTTCGATGCCGCGCCGCGCGGCCCGCGCAATCAGCTCCGCCTGGTTGAAGCCCCGAGCTCGCAGGCGCAGCTTGTGAGCCGGAACTGGAACCATCAGCAACTCGGGAACATCGATGTCGCCTTCCAATTGCAGGCAGGCTTCCGCGGTCAGCCGGGCCAGCGGAGCGGCCGCAGCGCGCACCCGCCCATACTTGAGCAGATGGACCAATTCCCGCAGCGCACCTGTGTAGGCCCCATAGTTCACCGCCCGCGCATAGGCCGGGGCCTCCGCCGAGCAGTTGCGGCAACAGGCGTCGCCAAAGGCGGCTTCGGCGCCCAGCAGCAGGTCTCCGCAGACGTTGCAACGGGCGCGGCTGATGGGCTGGATGGATTCGATGCAGGAGGAGCAGACCGGAAGGCGCGACAGGGTGTACAGGGAGGCTTGGCAGAATCGGCAGTCGGAGGGAAACAAGGCCGCAAGAAGGCTTTTCGCCGCACTCCCGAGTATTCGGGGGGCCTGCGGTTTTCCTTGCAGTATGCTGTCCCAGATACTGCTGAAGATTCGCCTCCTCGAAAGCCGGACGGCAGAGTGCGGCTGCGCCTCTGCACGGCCGGACTGACTTAATATACCAAGTCCAACGTCCAAAATACCAGCATGAAGGCCCGTGGCTTCACGCGCTGGTCTTTGACTTTGATTTGTTCCTTGCCATCTCCGATCGTCTGACTGACTGCCCTACCTGATCCCCACCACTGCCAGCATCCGCCCGGTCACGTGCTCCTTGCGGTAGGAGAAGAACAGGTCGGTGCGGCAGCCGGTACACAGGTTCAGCGATTCGATGTTCTCTCCCGGCACCCCGGCATCCAGCAGTTGGCACCAGTTCGCCTTCACCAGATCCAGATGCCGCGAGAGCGCCGGCTCGCCGTGTCCCGGCGCGCGCTGGTTCAGGAACAGCATGGGATACTTCGTCTTGAGGTTCCGGCTGTCGAAGACGTCGGAGAAGAGTTCCTTCGAGTAGGCAAACTGCGAGTCGAACTCGTCCTCCACCTGCTCGCCGATCTCATAGCAGCACGCCCCGATGCCCGGCCCGATGACGGCCACCAGGTCCACCGGATCGCAGCCCAACTGCCGCCGCATCTCGCCGACGCCCTTCTCCACGATGCGCTGCACCGTGCCCCGCCACCCGGCATGGAAGATGCCCACCGCCTTGCGCCTGCGGTCGGCGACGATCACCGGCAGGCAGTCGGCCATCTTGACGGCCAGCAGAATGCCCCGTGCGCTGGTGATCAGCCCATCGCCGGCCTGCTGCCGCGCCGTGCCCGCGCCCAGGTTAGCGCCGCAAGAACGCGGCGCGGAACCTGGGGCACCCGGGGCCCCATACACACGGTGGATCGCCGCCGAGTGCACCTGTTTGAGCGCCACCAGCGGCCACGGATTGCCCCTTGCGTCCAGCGCCCGCAGCTTGCGCAGAAGACGCTGGCGATTGCGCTCCACGTTCTCCGGCGAGTCCTCAGGCGTGAGCCCCAGGTTCAGTTGCCGCCCGCCGTAAGCCTCGGTCGCGCCGCCCTGCCGCGTGCTGAAGCCGTGCAGCAGCCATGGGATCTTCGCAAGTTCTGGCGCTTTCAGGACCCGTACGCCGGGAGCGCGCAGCGGAGGCGTCCGGGTTGATGTCACCTTCGGGGCTGCAGCCCTGGGGTCCCCGGCACGCCGTTCTTTGGCGTGCTGGGGCGGAGCCGGGGAGGATGATTTGCGCGTGGTCACACCTCGATTGTAACTGGCCGCCCCGGCTCAGCGGCCGAACTCGGCGCGAGAGCTGGGGCGCCAAACTGTGGCGCGGAAGCCCCGCCTTGGCCTTTTTCAACTCCCGGGGCCGATTTGCCTGCCTACTCTTGTTTGAGGCCAAGCCGGGAGGTTAGAATTGCTGTTTGTGGCGCCGGTGGACCCAGGTATAGGTCTGCCGCGGACGCCGGCATCGGGGTCCCCGGCAAGTCCGGTATTTGACTTGCTGGGGCTGAAGACCCACTCTCCGCCCAAGCGGCATGGAGTCCCTGGAGAATGTACGAAGATTTCAGCACCGTCGAGCGTTGGACCGGCACCCCGGTCCGCTGTGTGTATCAGAACATCATGCTGGCCATCGCAACCCGCCACGCCGATGCAGTTGACGTCAAGTTTCTGGCGAACGGCCGCCCGATCACCGTCGCGCTTGCTCTGGGCGCCTGGGCCGAGCACAAACGGCAGACCGGACACACCATCACCGACCCGCTGGTGGTGGAGATCGCCGGACACTATCTCCGGAGCATCTTAGAAAATGGCGAGGAGAGCGGACGCGACCTCTACACCCTCTCCGTGGCCGAAAGCCTCGAGCACCTTGACGCGGTGCTGAAAGAGGCCGGCGTCGTCGCCACCAAGTGACGAGCCCTTAGTAGGGCAGCAGTACGCACCAGGACGCTGTCTCCGCCAGAGCACGCATATAGATACCAGGACCGCCGCATCACTGATCAAGGCAGGCGGCCGGTGAGAATTTTGATTTTCTTGTTCCCTCAAATCGCAAGTTTTTAGGAGAGCCTTCGAATGTCAACAGCGGCACAATCCAGCGAGATCGCGGAACTCCTCCGCAACGAAAACGTTCACGTCAATCTGCCTCCGGCCAAATTGGTTGAATACGCCATCCGCCGTGGCGAGGGCAAGCTGGCCGACACCGGGGCCTTGGTGTGCCTCACGGGCACGCGCACCGGTCGCTCCCCTAAAGATCGCTTCATCGTAAAGAACGCCGCAGCCGCCCACGTGGACTGGAACGAGATCAACCAGCCGTGCAGCGAAGAGATCTTTGACGCCGTCTACAACCGCGCCATCGCCTATCTGCGCGCGCGCGGCGAACTGTTTGTGCAGGACCTGTTTGCCGGGGCCGATACTACCTACCGGCTCAAGGTTCGCTTCGTCAATGAAAAGGCCTGGCATAACCTCTTCGTCTGGAACCAGTTTGTCCGTCCCAGCGCCGGAGAACTGAAGGACTTCGCACCCGAGTTCACCGTCATCTGCGCTCCCGGCCTGCACCTGGAGCCGGAAGAGGACGGCACCCGCTCGGAAGCTTTCATCGGGGTTGACTTCGCCCGCAAGATCGTCCTGGTCGTTGGCTCCGGATACGCCGGCGAAATGAAGAAGTCGATCTTCTCTGCCCTCAACTATCTGCTGCCGGACCAGGATGTCTTTCCCATGCATTGCTCGGCCAACGTCGGCGAGCAGGGCGACACCGCGCTGTTCTTCGGACTCTCCGGCACCGGCAAAACCACGCTCTCGGCCGATCCCAACCGCCGCCTCATCGGCGACGACGAGCACGGCTGGAGCGACCGCGGCATCTTTAATTTCGAGGGCGGCTGCTACGCCAAGTGCATCAAGCTGAGCCAGAAGAACGAGCCGCAGATCTGGAACTCGCTTCGCTTCGGCGCGGTGCTGGAAAATGTCATCATGGACCGCAGCCGCCATGCCGACTACGACTCCGACAAGCTCACGGAAAATACCCGCGCCAATTATCCGGTCGAGTTCATCGATGGCGCCGTCATCCCTGGCGTCGGCGGACATCCCAAGGTCGTCGTCTTTCTCACGGCCGATGCCTTCGGCGTGCTGCCGCCGCTGGCGCGCCTCACGCCCGAGCAGGCCATGTTCCACTTCCTCAGCGGCTACACCGCCAAGGTCGCGGGCACCGAAGCCGGCATCACCGAGCCGCAGGCGACATTCTCCACCTGCTTCGGCGCGCCGTTCATGCTGCAGGCGCCGCGCGTTTACGCCGAGATGCTGCGCAAGCGCATGCACGAGCACGGCGCCGAGGTCTGGCTGGTCAATACCGGTTGGCAGGGCGGCAAGTACGGCGTGGGCAAGCGCATGGCGATTCCCTACACGCGCGCCATGGTCACCGCTGCGGTCGAAGGCAAGCTGAAGAAGGCCGAGTTTGTCCCCGACCCCGCCTTTGGGCTGTCGATTCCCAAGCACGTCCCCGGAGTTCCGGACGAGGTGCTGATGCCGCGCAACTCGTGGGCGGACAAAGCCGACTATGACAAGACCGCCGCCCACCTGACCGAGCTGTTCGAAAAGAACATCGCCAAGTTCGACGTGCCCGACGCGGTCCGCAATGCCGGCCCCAAGCCGCCCAAGAAGTAAGCAGAAACTTTCAGTGTGCCCCATCCTGACCTTCTGTTGGTTAGGGTGGGGCTTTGGTTTTTAGAAAAGACTATGCCGCTTGCTGCCGTGAGTAGGCGAGCGCTCGGGCGCGGCAGTTTCTTTGGTGCCCCACTTCTGCCCTCGGTTGGCAGAAGTGGGTCTTCTGACTTCGAAATCTCACCCGTGTTGTGAGCCGCTGCTTTCGCCCTCCCGCGCTACAATATCCCTCCATGGATCTCCCCGCGATTCAGCAGGCGTTGCGCGAGCAGGACTTCGACGCCTGGCTCTTCTACGACCATCATCGCCGAGACGAGATCGCCTATTCGATCCTCGGCCTCCCCGACATTCACGCCACGCGCCGTTGGTTCTATCTGATCCCCGCGGCTTCGCCCGATCAAGGCGACTCCGAGCCCATCCGGCTCAATCATCGCGTGGAGCCCGGACACCTCAGCACACTGCCCGGCACGCAGCAGCACTACACCGGCTGGCGCGAGCTGCATCAGAGGCTCGCGGCCATACTCAAGCCCTATCGCCGCATTGCCATGCAGTACTCGCCGTGCGGCGAGATCCCGTCGGTCTCGCTGGCCGATGCCGGAATCGTCGAGCTCATCCGCAGCTTCGGCGTCGAGGTCTGCTCCTCCGCCGACCTGGTCTCGCGCTTCGAGTCGACGCTGACCGAGGCACAGATCGCAACCCACTTCGCCGCCGGCGATCACATGGACGCCATCATGGCCGCCGCATTTCAGGAGATCGGCCATCGCGTCCGCCACGGCGGCTGGTACGAGTGGGCCGTCTGCCAGTGGATCGAAGAGGCATTTAAGCGCGAGCACCTGGTGACCGATACGCCGCCGATCGTTGCCACCAGCGCAAATTCCGGAAACCCGCACTATCAGCCCAATCAAAAACTCTCCCGCGATTTTCAGGCCGGCGACCTCATCCTGCTCGACATCTGGGCCAAGCTGGATACTCCCGGCTCGGTCTATTACGACATCACCTGGACCGGCGTCATCGGCGAGGCCAACGACCGCCAGCGGCGAGTCTTTCAGATCGTGCGCGATGCGCGCAAGGCCGCCTCGCGGTTGGTGATCGACTCGGTGGCCGCCGCGCGGCCCATCGCGGGCTGGGAGGTCGATCAGGCAGCGCGCAGCGTCATCGAAGGCGCGGGATTCGGCGAAAACTTTGTCCACCGTACCGGGCACTCTATCGGCACCAGCGTTCATGGCAATGGAGCAAACATGGACAACCTGGAGACGCGCGACACCCGACAGATTTTGCCGAATACGTTATTCTCAATAGAGCCGGGGATCTACTTGCTTGAGTTCGGCGTGCGCAGCGAGGTGAACATGCTGGTGCGCAACGGCCGCGCCGAGATCACCGGACGCGAGCAGGAAGAGCTGGTGATTTTTTAGGGCGCCCCGAACTTTTTGGGGCGCTGACCTGGGTGTTGGTGCCCCACATCTGCCGTATTCAGCAGATGTGGGTCCGGCGGGCAAATGGAATACGATATCCCCGCAACTGCTATAGTGATCTTCCAAATGGCCAAAGAGCAGACCGTCGAAAAACCGGCCCAGCCAACCGCAGCCGCGCGGGCGGGAGCGATGCCCTATCTCGCACCGCTGGCAGGCTGGCTCGTCCCCGGCCTCGGGCACTTCATTCAGCGGCGCTGGATTCGCGGCACGCTGATCTTTTTCAGCGTCACCGTCATGTTCCTGTGCGGACTCGGCATGTCGGGAAAGATCTACGCCTCCAACACGGGCGAGCTGCTCGAAATGCTGGGCTTCATCGGCGACATCGGCAACGGCCTGCTCTACTTTCTGGCGCGCGCCATGGAGTGGGGTTCGGGAACCGTCTTCCGCGCCACCGCCGACTACGGCACCAAGTTCCTCATTTGCGCCGGACTGCTCAACGTGATCGCCGCCATCGACGCGCACCACATTGCGGCCGGAAAGAAGCCGTGACGGAGCGGAGGCTGAACGGAAAGAGCCAATGAACCTTGACCTCTCGCACTTCGGCGCGGCGCTCATCTTCTCCATCTGCGCCTCCATCGTCTTCGGCATCACGCAGCGCGACAACCCGCGCGCCATGCTCCGCTACGGCCTCTACTGCTTCGCCTGGTTCATCGGCGGAGTGCTGGTTGCCGGCTGGGCAATGTGGTTCATCAAGCGATAGCTTTCGAATGTCGTCATCTCTGCGCGCATCGCGCTTTTTGTTGTGGGTCATCCTGAGCGCAGCGAAGGACCCCAGCGCAGTTCCAATCTGCGATGCCGTTTGAGGTCACCCGGCCAGAAAAGCGGCACTTTGTTTGCTCCCCGCGCGAAATTATTCCCCGAGCATTCATTGGCAAATGCAAATCCAACCACCATCGGGGGAAGTTTTCTTAGAGGTGACCTCGTGCAGCATCACTTGTGCCAGCCGTGCTGGGGTCCTTCGCTTCGCTCGGGATGACACTTCTGGGAATGGCCTCCGCTGAGATCACACGCTCTTCTCAATCACCGCTCCCCGCTTTTGCGCGTACTCGGCCCAGGAGCCGTCATACAAGCTGACATTCTTTGCGCCGCAGAGTTCCAGCGCGAGCGAGATGACCGCGGCGGTGACGCCCGAGCCGCACGTCGTCGTGATCGGCTTTGTCATGTCCACGCCCTTCTCTTGGAAGAGCTCGCGCAGTTTTTCCGCGGGCTTCATGCGGCCGGCTTCGGCGAGCTCAGCGTAGTGGACATTAATCGCGCCGGGCATGTGGCCGGAGCTCAAGCCGGGCCGCGGGTCCGGCGCGCTGCCGGTGAAGCGGCCTGCGGAACGCGCATCCAATATCTGTCCATGTTCGGCGATCATGCGCTGCACCTGGGCAAAGTCTTTGACCGCATTTTTATCGAACTTGGCTTCGAAGTGGGCGGGCGCGCGCTGCACATTGCCGGGTAACGCAGCGCTGCCGGTCGCGGACGCTGGGCCTGACTCCGTTGGGAAGCCGGCTTCGGTCCACGCGCGCAGGCCGCCATCGAGTATGTGCACGTCCTGTGCGCCGAAGGTCCGCAGCATCCACCAGGCGCGCGGCGCGGACCAGACGCCCTCCTGCTCGTAGACCACGATCGTCTGACGCTCCCCGACTCCCATCTGCGACATGCTGCGCGCGAAGTCCTCTGCGCTGGGAAGCATGTGCGACAGGCCCGTCGAGTGATCGCTGAGCTCGTCGATATCGAAGAACACTGCGCCGGGGATGTGCTGCGCGAGGTATCGCGCGCGTGTGTCCACCGCCGGGGTGACTCCGACGGGAGGCAGCGTCGCATCCAGGACTACGATGCCGGGATCATCGATGCGCGCTGCGAGCCATGATGGCGCGATGAGAGGATTCATGCGCATTAGCATACCGCCTCCGCCAATGCGAGGGAATGCCGTCCGGCGGGTCGCGCATTAGTACGTGTAAGTTATCTTCTCGCCATCTCAGCAGATCTGCGCCAGATCCTTCGCTTCGCTCAGGATTTCGCCTGCGTGCTCCCGCTTCGCTCACGCCCGCAAAACGGCTCAACGTAAGTACATTTTGAAACCCCGGCCCTGCCAGGCTCATCCCATCAACATCACACGGACTATCACACTGGAGGCTTTACTACGATGGCACTTGAAGTCCCTCCCCTGCCCTATGCCTACGAGGCGCTCGAACCCCACATCGACTCGCAGACCATGCACCTTCATCATGACAAGCATCATCAGGCCTATGTGGACAACGCCAACGCCGCCATCTCCAAGACACCCGAGCTGGCAGGCAAATCGCCCGAGGAGCTGCTCGCGAACCTCAGCGCCGTGCCTGAAGCGGTGCGCGGCGCCATTCGCAACAACGTGGGCGGCCACGTCAACCACTCGATGTTCTGGAGCATCATGGGGCCCAACGCCGGAGGCGCGCCCAGTGGCGCAATCGCCGAGGCCATCACCAAGACCTTCGGCGACTTCAGCCAGTTCCAGGAAAAGCTCAACGACGCGGGCGTAAAACAGTTCGGCAGCGGCTGGACCTGGCTTGCCCTCGGCCCCGGCGGACTGCAGGTGCTCTCCACGCCCAATCAGGACTCGCCCATCTCGCAGGGCCTGCAGCCCATCATGGGCAATGATGTCTGGGAGCACGCCTACTACCTGAAATATCAGAACCGGCGCGCCGAGTACCTGAAGGCCTGGTGGAATGTGGTGAACTGGGCCGAGGTCAACAAGCGCTACCAGGCGGCATTGAAGAAGTAAACTCGAAAGAACCACTGCTTCGCTTGGTCAACCTGGTGCCCCATTTCTGCCCGCATCCGGCAGAAGTGGGGCTTTTGATTTTCTGATCGCGCGAGCCGGCCAGGAGGTGTGACTTTAGTCGTTGACAACTCTGCATGCCTTTGAAAGACTGCGCCGTTTGTTTGATCAACATGGGAATTCCCGCCCAGTTGAATCCACCAGGTGAGGAGAACGTAGCAGTATGAATAGTCGTACCGTTGTGCTGGCCCTACTACTTGCGGCAGTCCCCGTTGCCGCAGTCCAAAAACCCAAGACTGTGGCCAAGAAAACGAAGCCGGCAGCCGAAAGCAACTGCGTCACCTGCCACACACAGCGCACTCCGGGAGTGGTGAAGGACTGGCGCGAAAGCAAGCACGCGGCCAACGGTCTGGGTTGCGATACCTGTCACGGAGACGCGCACCAGTCGGCTGCCGACGTGGCCAAGGTCAGCATTCCCACGCCGGAGACCTGCGGCAACTGCCATTCCCAGCAGCATGATCAGTTCATGAAGGGCAAGCACTCCAAGGGCTGGGTTTCCATGCTTGCCATGCCCACCATCCACTATCAGCCCATGCAGTTGATCGAAGGCCAGCAGGGATGCGGCGGCTGCCACAAGATCGGCACCAAGAGCGAAGCTGAGATCAAGGAACTCCGCAAGGCCAGCGGAGGCTTCGGCGTAGCCAGTTGCGACTCCTGCCACACGCGCCACACCTTCTCCAAGAAAGAAGCGCAGGCGCCGGAGGCGTGCCAGACCTGTCACATGGGCTTCGACCATCCGCAGTGGGAGATGTGGGAGGGCTCCAAGCACGGCGTGCGCAGCGCGCTGAAGCGCGCCGGCGTGCTGAGCCCGAACGCGCAGGCGCCCACGTGCCAGACCTGCCACATGCAGAACGGCAATCATGACGTGCACACCGGCTGGGGATTCCTCGCCGTGCGCCTTCCGATGCCGGAGGACAAGCAGTGGACGGCAGACCGCGTCATCCTTCTTCAGGCCCTGGGCGTGCTCGATGTTGACGGCAAGCCTACGGCGCGACTGGATGCGGTGAAGGCGGCCGATCTCGCGCGTCTCGATCAGGAGACCTTCGACAAATATCGCAAGGAGATGCTCGACACCTGCAACCAGTGCCACTCCGCCAACTTCGCCAAGGTGCAGTTGGAGAACGGCGACAAGATGATCAAGGAGATCGATCACCTGATGGGCGAGGCCATTCGCGAGGTCGCGGCCCTCTACAAGGAAGGCGTGCTGAAGCAGCCGAAGGGCTACGCGGCGGCGTTCCCCGATCTGCTCACCTTCCACGACGCGCCGACCGTGATCGAGCAGAGATTGTTCGTGATGTTCCTCGAACATCGCATGCGCGCCTTCCAGGGCGTCTTCCACGCTAATCCGGATTACGCGCTTTGGTATGGCTGGAGCGAGATGCAGCGCGATCTCACCGAGATTCGCGAGCTCGCTGCACAGGCGCGGCGCGACCACAAGGAGGGCAAGCCGATGGCGACGGTGGCGCCGCACTCAGCATTGTCGGCTTACACGCCACTGCCGTCCGCACACTCGAAATAACACTAACTGAGTGCCCCGTCCTGACTTCTTCTTGGTTAGGGCGGGGCTTTTTTGCATTCGGCCGCACAAACCCGCGGCTGTGAGAAGCTATTCCAGATCCAAACAGCAGGCAAAACACCCTTCCAGGGCGAAAAACGCCCGAAAACACCCCCGAAGAACTAAAAGGATGGCATGCCCCCATTAATTCTTCTTCTATCTGTGGATAACTGAAGAGATTACACTTCCGAGTAGCTGATGTTTATCTCTCAATGATTTGCAGACAAATCACACGAAAGTTCCAGTCCAAAATCGCCCCAATTACTCGCCCAGAGCCCTAATCGTAACTGGCGAAGCGGCCGATGCGGTTGCATAGTGTGAAACGAATATTGCTACAATTCGCCCCATACAGAGTTCCACGTGAGCCTGGGGTGGGCGAACGTACTTAATCTGGGTACCGGCATGATTGGTCCAGACTCTTCATCGAGGTGAGCTTTGAGAACCGAAAACGAGATGTGCTCCGTGAATGCAAATGTCGTGATCGCAAGACGCGCATTGGATAGCCTGCAGTCCCGCGATGTCGTGAGGGAAACCCCGCGGCCGGCAGTCGCGGCCGGCGAAGCGAGCACCGGTTCGGTAAAGGCGCTCAACGGAGTTGCACGCAAGGTCATGGATAGCCTGCAGTCCGGTGCTGTCTTCCAGGGCACCGTCGTCTCGCACGCTACCGTCAACGGAGTTGAGGTGGCGCGGGTCGCCATCGAGCTTCCCATGATCGGGCAGCGCCAGGTACTGGTGAGAGACGATCAGGAGCTCCGGATTGGCGAGCAGGTCGCCATCGAATGCGTTCCCAATGTCTCGAAGCCAAACCGCTATGTCTTCCGGATGGCCAACGGCGCGCTCTTGCCTGCAAATGGCAACGGCGTGGCCTTCAAGGCGAGCCGGCATTAACTCGCCTCGCCACAGCACGCCAAAAACGGCGCGCTGTGACCCCGAGCGCAAGGGTCTCGCCTTAAGAGAGTTCGTGTCCTAGGGGCGTGGCTTGCGACGATGATCGTCGCGGTCACGCTCCCCTCGAGCGCGAATCTCCGCTGAATGTGCAGTATGGGACTTTGCCGGCCGGGACGCTGAGGGATACGGTTCCTCCTCAAGGCTTGCCGCCGCGCCGCTAACACCCTCTCGCAAAAACTCCTTCTCTTCCGCGGTCAGCTCCGGCAGATGCCGGATGAAGGCCACGATCTTCCAAATCTCTTCGTCGCTGTGCGTCCAGCCAAATGAGGGCATCGAGGTGAGCCGGATGCCGTGTTTGGTGACCCAGAACAGCTCTCCATCCGGCGTGTCGCTCTGCTCTCTGCCCAGCGATGGCGCGGGCGGGTTGAGGCCCTTGGACAGATCGCTGATGGGAACTCCCGGCGCTCCGTGGCAGGCCAGGCAATTCTCGCGATAATGGTCCAGCCCGGCTGCTATGGCGTCCGGATCGCCGGCGTAGGGGTTCTTCACCTTCGGCGCATGATTCTGCACGGAACGATCCCGCCCCCACGGCGCCAGCGTCCGCTCGATGAGTCCCGGCTTTTCATCGGCCGCCACGTTCACCGAACCGGTAGCCAGGACCAGAATTGCCGCCAGACACACAACCACCGCGGCCCCTAGAATTGCCGCTGCCACAATCAGCGGAACCGTCCACTTGTTCCGCGTTGCAGTCATGGTTGCAATCCTGGCTGTGCCTGGTTCCACCGCAGCCGTCTGCGGAGTGGGAGTTGAGCCCGGTGTCATATCTGACCTCAATATGCCCTCGATGCCTGAAATTGTAACCCGCCGCTCCACCCCCAGCACGACAACAAGGTGCGCGCCGGGGAGCCTGAGTGGGACGCTCCGTCCGCAGCAACCGGCCGCAAGGCAGCCGGAAGCGTTTTTTGCCCGGAGCGCATCAAAATTCCGGAGTCTTAAATTGAGTCTTAAATTACAGTGCAAATGCTTGTGCCCGGCACGCCAGCTACCGATGCCGGCTGGAGAAGAGCCTTGGAAAAGATTCGCAAGACTGAGGAAGAGTGGCGTAGCACGCTCACTCCCGAGCAATATCGCATTCTGCGCGAGAAGGGCACCGAGCGTCCCTTCACCGGGCAGTACGCCGAAACCAATACGCCCGGCACCTATCTGTGCGCAGCCTGCGGGCAGGAGCTGTTCTCCTCCGAGACCAAGTTTGATGCCGGATGCGGCTGGCCCAGCTTTTATCGGCCGCTCGAAAACGAGAGCATCGAAGAGCACGCAGACCGCAGCCACGGCATGGTGCGCACCGAGGTCACCTGCGCGCGCTGCGGAGGCCATCTCGGCCACGTCTTCCCCGACGGCCCTCGGCCCACGGGTCTGCGCTATTGCATCAATTCGGCCTCGCTGAAGCTCGAAAAAGACAAGAAAAGCTAGGGCGCGGCGCGCATCAGAAGTCCGTTCGCACTGCACAAAGCCGTCTCAGAGCACTACAATGTCGCTCTGGAGAAGATCATGCACTTATTGGCCCATACGCGGCTTCGACGCGCCGCTCTCATCGCGCCTGCAATCTGCCTCTGCTTTCTGATCGCCTCGTGCGACGACTTCTTCGTTTCCGAGAGGTCCATTCAGTCCGTCAAGGCCACGCCGCCCGCGATCATCCTGATGGCGGCGCCATCGGCGGGCACCAACGGCGACACGTTCACGCTAACCTCCACGGCCACGACGGTCGGGGGCACGCAGACCAATGACACCGCTACCGCCACTTGGAGCAGCAGCGATAGCTCCATCGTCACCGCCGCCGCTGGAGGCGTGGTCACTGCCGTCACCACCACCGGAGGCCAATCGGCCGATGTCACGTGTCTACACAGGCTCGGTTCCGACCAGCATCAATCTCACCGGGACCTCGGGGACAGTTTCGCCGGGCTCCTATCAGCTCAAGATAACGCTCGGCTCCGGAGGCCAGGACGTCACCAATTTTGTGGAATGGACCAGCAGCAACACCTCTGTTGCCACCGTCAGCTCCACCGGGCTGGTGACCGTGCTGACCAGCGCAACTGCCGGTGCAACAGCCACCATCACCGCTACCGCCCATCTGGGCGCGCCCAGCGGAACTACGCCGCCGGGGCCCATCACCTCCACGGCGACCTTCACGGCGACCTAACTCAGTCGGGCTAGCCGATTCACCGGGCTTTACCCCAGTATCCCAAAAACAGGCGCAATGCCCTTTGCCGCGCGACTTCCTTTCTCATGAGTGTTTTTAGTCTCTGGTTTATAGTGGTAGCTCATAGATTCCAGGCATACCCGAGACGCACTTGTATCCGCTTAACTCGAGACTCATTTCGCTGAAGCTCGCCCTGCGAGTGCTGTTTTTGCTCGCCCTGGCGTGCGCGTGCCTGGTCTCCTGCAAGCGCTCCGGCATGGGCCGCGGTGGGGAGTTCATGTATGTCGCGGCCCCGGAAGCAAGCCTTCGCGACCGCCTCGCCACCATTTATAACCGCGTGGCCACGGTGAAGAACGGTGACCGAGTCGAGGTCCTGGAGCGTCAGAAACGGTTTGTGCGCGTGCGCACAGCAGACAAGACCGAGGGTTGGATCGAGCTGCGCGCGCTGGTTGCCGAGGAGACATTCGATCAGTTTCAGAAGCTCGCCCAGGAGAACCGCGACGCCCCGGTCCAGGGACACGGCGTCACACGCACTCAGTTGAACATGCACATCACACCGGGACGCGAGACCGATATGCTCTATCAGCTTCCCGAGGCTGCCAAGGTGGAGATGTTGAGGCGCGCCACCGCCAGGCGCGCCACCCCGGAGGAGATCGCCGCGAAGCGCGCCGCCGATCTTGCACGGATTGCCGGCGAGCCGGCCAAGCCCGCCCCGAAGAAACGAGCGCCCTCGCCCCAGGGCCAATCAAGTCAGGGGCAGCCACAACAGAGCCAAGCACAGCCGCCGGCTCGCGCGGTGCCGTCAGCTCCGCCGGCAAGTCGAACCAAGGCGCCTGCGCAGGAGCCTCCACTGATGGACGACTGGTGGCTGGTGCGAGATCACCAGGGACACACCGGTTGGGTGCTGGCACGCATGGTCGATCTCGACGTTCCGCTGGACGTCGCGCAGTATGCCGAGGGCCAGCGTATCCAGGCGGCGTTTGTACTCGACACCGTACAGGACTCAGAGAAGGGCGCAGTGGCGCAGTATCTGATGCTGCTCAACGAAAACCGCGATGGACTTCCGTACGACTTCGACCAGGTGCGCGTCTTCACCTGGAACCTGAAGCGGCATCGCTACGAGACCGCTTATCGCGAGCGCAACATCGTGGGCTACTTTCCCGTTCCGGTGTCGACCGAAGACTTTGGCAAGGAAGGCACCATGCCGGTCTTCACCGTTCGCAAGCAGAACGAAGATGGCTCATTCACCGAGCGCAAGTACCGGCTGATCGGCAATATAGTGCGGCCGGTACTGGCGCCGGGAGAAGAGGCCCAAAAGGCTGCACATGCATCCGAACCGAAGAAGGCGAAAAAGCCCCTGCCGGTAAAGCAGTTGCGGCGAACGAAGCACGGTAAAAAGCACTAGTTCACCAAATTTCCTGCTCGATCTTCCGCCCTGCCAATCCATCCCTTACGGCGTTCCGCGAATCCTACTCTTCTGCGAAAAGCCGAGGAGATGCAGGTCATGGCCGAGAAGATCAAAAAACTGGACCTCCCGAGGGACTATAAGAAATTTCTCTACTTCATCGATGGCGATGGCAATGTTTGTCAAAAGCCGAAGAGCGGCGAAGGTGAGTCGAAGGTGGTTGTGGAGCGTGCCGTAGAGCGCGACAACCAATTCCTCTACTTCATCGACAAGCAGGGTGACATCTCGCGATCACCGCGCGGCCAGAAAAAGAAGGCCGCCTGATGCGCCAAGGGATGGTGCCGGCTACGGGCCGCGTGAAGTGAGGGACAATCCCGGCTGGAAGATGTACATCTTCCGCGACGGCAGGTATGAGACCACCGGCGCGGAATTGATCTCCCGTTTGCAAAATGCGCTCTGCATCGCGCGCTGCGCCAGCGGCGAGGATCGCGAAGACCACCTGCTGGCGGCGCTCATCGCCGCCGGAGAGCTGGAGTGCGCGCTGCTGGACGCCCGCGCCGATGACTCGCTGCTGGATGCCTCCTCCTCCATTGCATCGCTCATCACCGACGGACTCGCGCGCGCTTTTCTAACCGGCCGCAAAGATTCGCTTCCGTCCATTCACCAGTTGGCCGATCGCCTTGCCGTCCCGGAAGTTGCGGCCGGCGCGTGCTATCAGGCCGCCGTGCAGGAAGGCTTCGCCTATTACGCACTGCACCCGCGCAAACTCGCCGCGCTTCTCGACCGGATGCTGCTCGATGGGGTCCTGCCACTCGCAGGCGGGCGCTCGGTGCGAGTGCTGGGCATTCGCAGCATCGGCGTGACCCTGAGCGCCGTGGCCTGCGCCGCGCTTGGCTTGCGCGGAATCGACTGCCGGCGCATCAGCGTGCGCCCCGGCGGCCATCCTTACGATCGCCGCCTGCGGTCGAGCCCGCGCCTGGGCCAGTGGGTAAGGTCGGCGGCCGACGCCGAGTTTCTGGTGGTGGACGAAGGGCCGGGCATAAGCGGCTCGTCGTTTCTCGCCGTCGCCGAGGCGCTGGAAAGATGCGGCATCCAGAACAACCGAATTCAGATGATCGGAAGCCGGCAAGTGGACGCCGCGGAACTGCTCGCTCGCGATGCGGCGTGGCGCTGGTCGCGCTTTTGCTTCCATACCGTTTCAGGCGAGCCCTTGACTCCGCCCGATGCGGGAGAGAATTTCTCCGGCCGCGCACGCTGGACGTTTTTCGGCTGTACGCCGGAGAGCGAGCCTGGCTCGTGGACCACGCTCGAGCCGGCCACCTATCTTTCGGAAGACAAGCAGAGCACTTTCACCTTTGCCGGCTTCGGACACTATGGCGAGGCCGCCGGCGCCCGGTCGAAGGCACTGGCCGAGGCCGGCTTTGCGCCGCGCTATCTCGGCTGCCGGCGCGGCTTCATTCAGTCCGCACTGCCTGCCGGACGACTGCTCTCGCCTGCAGACATTTCCCCGAAACTGATCTCGAGATTCGCCGACTACCTCGCCTTCCGCGCGAAGGCCTTTGCGGTTGCGGCGGCGCAGACGCCAGAACTTGAGATCATGCTGCGCCGCAATTGGCAGATCGAGTTTGGCGAGGAGCTCGGAGTTGCCGACTCGCGGCTGAAAACCGAGCGCGTGGTCATCTGCGACGGGCGCATGGGGCCGCACGAGTGGCTACAAAGCAGCGGGGGCGAGCTGCTGAAGCTGCACTCCGGCAATGATGGCGACAACCACTTCTTTCCCGGCCCGTGCGACATCGCATGGGACCTGGCCGGCTGCATCGTGGAGTGGGATTTAGGGCCCGAGGAGCGCCGCCGTCTCGTCGACGAGTACACCGCGCGCACCGGCGATGCCATCGCAGCGAGGCTTGCGCCTTATCTTCCGGCCTATGCCATCTTTTGCATGGCGCGCTCGAAGATGGCCGCCTCGGCAATGCACGGTGAACCCCCACAGGCGGCGCTGGTGCGCGACCACCGCAAGTATCGCGCGCTGGCCTTGCGCCTGCGCTCGCCCCACCCGCTCCCGCACGGCATCGAACGCAATCCTGAGCCGAACGAAGAACCGTTGGGCCGCGCATCCTGATCGCGCGCTTCGCACACAGACTCCGGTTCACTACAGCAGGCGCGAATATTTTTCTCCTTGAATGCTTCCGGGCGAAGCTTGATCTGTATTACCGACTCGATTAACAGCTTCGTTGCTTTGCGATGTTTTTCCGGCCTGGCGCGCATGAGCATCATGATCAGATTGCAATTGGCTAGTTGAGCACTTGTCAGAGGAGGGTCCGCTTCGTAAGATCCTGAGACCAACCTCTGGTCTCCAAGCAAGCTTTCGGAGCGACAAGCAAATTGGTTCGCTGGAGTAGGTGGGCTCCCCTGCGATGACAGCAAAGAAGACGATCCTGTGCGTCGATGACGAGCACAGCCTGTCCATTCATAAAGTCACCCTCGAAACCCGAGGCTACCGCGTCCTGACCTGCGCGACGGCGGCCGAGGCCATGAACATTGTGGCGCATCGCCGCGTCGACCTGGTGCTCAGCGGCATGGCGCTTCCCGATGCGCAACCGCCTGAGCTGGTGCAACGGATCAAGTCGCACTGCGCCGAGATGCCGGTGGTGCTGTTGAGCTGCGGCAAGCGGGCCATCTCTGTGGACGCACCCGTGGACCTTCTGCTGAGAAAAGACTGTGCACCGGCCGAGTTGCTGGATCGCATCCGGCTGCTGATGTCGAAGCGCCGCGGGCCGCGGCGCACCGCCGCCGCTGCCGCCGCCGCGGAAAAACGTCAAGCCTGCTGACACAATCATTGCGCGCCGCTCGTGTAAGATGGACTACGCGATGGCGCCGATTATCCAGGTTGAGAATGTCACGAAGACCTATCGCGTCGGTAAGGTCGATGTGCCGGCGGTGCGAGGCGTCTCCTTCGAGGTCGAACGGGGAGATTTTCTCAGCGTGGTGGGTCCTTCCGGCTCAGGCAAGTCCACGCTGTTCTATATCCTGGGCGGGCTGGCCAGGGCGGATTCCGGCCGGGTGCTGATCGACGGCACCGATTTTGCCCGCACCTCGGACGCCCAGCGCACCCTGCTCCGCCGGCAGAAGATCGGCTTCGTCTTCCAGAAATTCAATCTGCTGCCCGCGCTGACCGCGCGCGAGAACATCCGCATCGCGATCCACATCGCCGGCAGCTCCGCAAACGGAGACGCGCAGTACTTCCGCGACATCACGCAACTGCTCGGGATCGACAAGCGGCTCAACCACTTGCCCAGTGAGCTGAGCGGCGGGGAGCAGCAGCGCGTGGCACTAGCGCGCGCCCTCATCAATCGGCCCGTCATCGTGCTTGCCGACGAGCCAACCGGCAACCTCGACACAAAGAACTCGGAGATCGTGCTGGAGATGCTGCAGCGCTCCAATCGCGAGCTGGGCCAGACGGTGCTGATGATCACCCACAATCCCGAGGCGGCCAACTACGGCAACCGTATGTTGCACTTTCGCGACGGCCAGGTCGTGCCCCCGGACCTGGATCCGCAATGGACCGGCGCGCTGCACGAACACAAGACGCCGCAGTAGGGCGACGGGCTTTTGCTCAACCCACATCGGCCAAAGCCCTCGCAGCTGTGGGGCACCGAGTGGGGCTGGCTGATGGCCCGCTAAGGACTTCGAGGTTTGACAGCCCTATGGGCATTTACTAAGATGAAGATGCCGAGCGGGAGTAACTCAGTGGTAGAGTGCGACCTTGCCAAGGTCGAAGTCGCGGGTTCAAATCCCGTCTCCCGCTCCAGTGTTCTCCGACCCTCGCCCGAGCGCGAGGGTTTCCCGTCAGAGGGCTCCCCAACGAGCGTGTTGTTGGCGTTCTGGGGTTGAGAGGGGTCCCCAGCGCGCGTGTTGTTGGCGTTCTGGGGTTGAGAGGGGCTACTCTCCTAAAAAGAGGCGCGGTAGCCAAGTGGTAAGGCAGAGGTCTGCAAAACCTCTATTCGGCGGTTCGATTCCGCCCCGCGCCTCCAGTTATGGCAACAATCCGAAGACCGCCACTGCCGTCGGCGTCCCTACGAACACCTTCCCATTCGCAATCGTGGGCGTGATGAATTTGTTCCCCGGCCCGAAGTTGTCGCGCGACCCCGCCTGGTTGCTGTTGTAGAGCTCGTGCGTGAGGTCGTTGGCATCGTAGGCGTGCAGCACCGCTGCCGTGGAGTTGTTCTCCACTGCCCACAGAATCGCATTCGAGGTCACGTTGGCCGAGATGCTCGGCGTTGCGCCCGGGAAGACAAAGCTCGTCGCGGTCTGCTGGAACGGCGACACGCGGGCGTTGTTGATCTGGAAGCTCTTGATGGGGCTCGCCACGGCGCCGTAGTAGAGCACGCCGTTAAAATACGCCGGCATCGAATAAATCCCTCCGCCCGGGAAGACGCCCGCCATCTCCTGATAGACGTTGTCCGTAGTCGAGTTGAACTTGCCAAGATTGTCGCGGTTCAGGACGTAGAGAAGACCATCCTTCCCAGCTCCCAGCACAAGACGATGCGCCAACCCATTGCTGTCGATCTGATCGGGCAGCACGAGCGCTCCGCCGGCGCCGAAGTCCTGGTCGTTGTTGGATTCCGTCACGGTGTTGTGCATCGTGAAGTAGTCAGCCACAGACAGACCGCCGCCCGCGGTCGACAGCCTGATCAGCGCATTGCCGAAATCCTGCTTATTCGGGAAGCCGTTGCCGTCCAGCGTGGCATCGAAGGTGCCGTTGCCGTTGATGAGATAAATGTTTCCCGAGTCGTCGACTGTCGGCGCCGCGCCGCTCATCCAGATTGCGCCTTCGTTACCGTTCGGGGTGAGGTTCAGCACGTTGGTCCTCGCCAATGTTCCGGCGTCGTAGGCGATCACCCATCCCGTATAGGGCCGCGAGTCGCAGTGGCTTCTGAAGGTGGTGTAGAGCTTGCCATTCAGCAGCAGCACGCCCGAGCGCATGGAGTATTTTGCGGGATCGAAGGTCACGATGCCGTTAGCGCTGTTGTCCCCCGTGCCCGGATAGGTCGCCACGATCTCCGTAGGGCCTCCGAACAGTTCGGCGCCGGTGGTGATGTCGAGCGCGTGCAGGCGGTGATGATATTTCCCGGCGCCATCCTTCGACATCGCCACCAAATAGATTGCGCCATTCGGGCCGCGGCTGCGGTCGATGACCGGCGTGGCGGTGATGCCGATCTCGGGAGAGATCTGGAAGCAGAAGCGGTCGTCGCTGGGGATCTCGCCGGCGGGCAGGACCGAGCTATGCCAAAGCTGCGTGCCGGTGTCGGCGTCGAAGGCATAGACGCTGTCGTGTTCGGTCACGGCGTAGAGCACGTTGTGCTGCACGCCGCCGACGGTAAGCGCGGAGAGGTACAGCGGCTGTGCATCCACTCTGCCATCCACGGGATAGAGGCCGCGCTTTCCAAAGCTGCTGGAGTTCACATTGGCCGGTGTCAGCACCGTCTCAACCAGATACTGTCCCGTGCCCCCCTGGTCATTGTGGAACATGGTGACGTCGAGACTGGGCGGGCCGCTCGAAACCACCACCATGGCCAGACGGCTGATGACGCCGCTCGGGCCGCTCGCCGTCAACGTGTAGGTCGTCGTATCCGACGGTGTCACGCCGATCGAACCGGCAGCTGCCACCGTCCCGATTCCGTGATCGATGGTCACCGTGGTCGCGTTGCTGGTGTTCCAGGTCAGAGTTGTGGACTGGCCGGGGCTGATCGAGTTGGGATTGGCCGAGAAGGTCGCCGCGAGATTCTGAATGCTGAAGCTCGCGGTGTCCAGCTCGGTGCCGCCCACGGATTTCGTCACTACCTGCGTGATGGTGTGCGCGCCGTTCGGCAGCGAGGCCGAGTTCCACGGGAAGGCGGTGGCGGTGCTCACGCTGCTTGCAAAGTCATAGGGCACAGCCGACTCGCAGTGCGTCGCAGCGCCGCTGGCGTTGGTGTTGTCCTGCCAGAAGCAGACGCTCGAGATGCCCGTCGGGTTGAAGTTCGCGAGCTGAGACGCCAGGCTGGTAAAGACATAGACATTGCCCGAAAGCGTCGTGCCCTGCAGCCCCACTCCACCGCTGCGGTCCGCCTGCGTGCTGACCGACAGAGCATACGGATTGATCGTCAGCACCGCGGTCTTCGTAATGTTGTTAAAGTTGGCCGAAATGGTGGCCTGCGTGACCGAGTTCACCGAGCTTGTAGTGACCTGGAAGTTGGTGCTGGTGCTTCCTGCCGGCACGGTCGCTGTTCCGCTTTGCGGAACCTGTGCGGCGGGGTCGTTGCTGGATACGCTGACCGCAGCGCCTCCCGCCGGGGCCGCGCTGGTCAAGGTGACCGTTGCGGTGGAAGCCTGGCCTCCACCCACCGTAGTCGGGTTCAGGCTGAGCGCCTGCAGGCTCGCGCCGGCATTCGACACCGTGAACGTTGCCGTTTCGGTCTCGGTGCCGCCCGCGGAAAGGCTTACCAGCTGCGTGATCGTGTGCGTGCCGTTGGCAACTGCCATCGTGTTCCACGGATTGGCGGTCGTAGTGCTCGCGCTGCTCACATAGTCGTAAGGCACGGCGGATTCGCAATGGGTCGCCGCGCCGCTCATCGAGGCGTTGTCGAGCCAGAAGCAGACTTGGGTAATGCCCGTCGGGTTGAAGTTTGTCAGCTGCGACGCCAGGCTGGTAAAGACGTATGCGTTGCCCGCGAGGGTCGCGCCATCCAAGGCAATGCCGCCGCTGCGGTTCGATTGCGTGCTGACTGACAGAGCATAGATTGCAGTTCCGGGCGGATTGATCGTCAGCACCGCGGTCTTCGTAATGTTGTTAAAGTTGGCCGAAATGGTGGCCTGCGTGACCGAGTTCACCGAGCTTGTAGTGACCTGGAAGTTGGTGCTGGTGCTTCCTGCCGGCACGGTCGCTGTTCCGC
>WNFY01001062.1_pt1 | contig 25695 bp, 20 predicted proteins | sample 5400091 | NCBI WGS metagenome assembly WNFY01 (sample SAMN13153364, study PRJNA577476) | soil metagenome | isolation source: 60 cm soil or saprolite under grassland replicate 1 | place: USA:California | collected 2016-06-15 | reverse complement strand
ACCAGTCTCTTCTTGCCTGGTAGCCCTCTGTTTCATAAACATTGGCAATGGGTCCAACTGCAAATTCATCTTTTATTTGAATAATATCCCCAGTGAGTGATGCATCTAACTTAATCGCTTCTTTTATTGCATCTACATCAGATGCCTGGAAAACAATGTGTAACATTAGCTAAAATATTTTTTCTTTAATTGTGTGAGACTAACCTGCGGAGTTTTTGTTGAAAAAAGCTCTGAGTTTCTTGCATTAACTTCAAAAAGAGTTCCTTTTAATGATTCACATTCCTTCTCGTTATATCTGTGACCTAAAATAATTTCATCAATCATGATTAAAGGTCTTTCAGGAGCATCATTTAAAGGCTGAAAATTTTGAATAGTGCCTAATGGAATTTCAATATAACTGGAAAGTTTTTTATGCTTGCTTATCGTGTAGACTACGTTGTAATTATATGGATTCTTTCTATAAACCAACCTGAATTCATTTTCATAAATATAAATGCCATACTTATGAAAGCAGAAAAGATTCAATATTTCTGATAGCAAATTTTCCTTTGAAATAGAATTAATAAAACCAAATGTTTCGTTTAGAGTGCTAAAAAACTTTTCATGGCTCTTTATTGCATCTGCAATTGTTTGGATTTTTATCGCATCTTCATAATATACTTTACTGAGATGGTACCCATCCCATGCATTACAATCATTAAGAAATTTAAAAACAATTCCAACTCCATTACCATCACTTCCGTATAAACGCCACATATTATATTCAACTTTTTCATCTGCTAAAGTTGAGAAGTCACAAAATGAAAAAGAAAAAACTCCAGATTTTACACGATTAAAGTCAACATCTTGATCGGCACCTACTTGTTTTAAAGGGAAAATGATCTCATTCGGATCATCGACATTGTTTAAATCGTAGAGACGAATTTTATTCGTAGATATGATATTGCAAAGTCTTTCAAGAGAAGTAAAATGAATAAATTTCTGTTGCTTAGGATCAATGTAGTAATCACTACCTTGATAATTTTTATTTTTATAACCAAGCTCAAAATTATCCGGCACTCTATCGTAGGAACTTAAATTACTAATTACCTGATTAGGAAGTATGTTTCTTAGAACTTCATCTGGATAATCATTAAAAATCCTGTCTCGAATTTGCGAATATCTTTCTTCATCTATCATTCTAAAATTCATTATTGTTTACCAACTTTATATTCTATCAAAATCATGAAATTCAACTACGCCGATTGACTAAATAAAAGAGAAGAATCAATCATTACCTTATTGCTCATAAATATTGTACTTATCTAAATCAACATCTGGATATTTTGCAGTACCGAAATATTTCATCAGCTCTTTCACTCTTTCCTCAGGCGACATTTCATTAATTTTTTTTACTTCCTCATCCTCAGATTCTTTTTCTGTTACTTTTATTCTCAATTCTTTTCCTTCTAAATTTTCAGGTGCTTCAATGATTACCTTCCCACCTTCTGCTCTCTTAATAAATTCAAGCGTTTCCATATATTACAAATTTACACAAACTGATTTTGTACATAATAATACTTGGTGATATTGTCTTTTCAAGTCTCCCTTTAGGGAGATTTAGAGGGCACTTATTCCTCCTCCACCAAATCCATTTCTATTCTTAAATTCCCAATAATAAATTCTTGCCTGTCTTGTGTGTTCTTGCCCATATAATATTCAAGCAATTGCTGAATGTGTTCACCCTGTTCCAATATCACAGGTTGCAAACGGATATCATCACTGATAAATTTTCCAAACTCTTCAGGAGAAATTTCACCCAAACCTTTAAATCGTGTGATCTCCGGCTTGTTACCAAGTTTTTTTACAGCAGCCTGTTTCTGGGCTTCATCATAACAATAAATTGTTTCCTGTTTGTTGCGTACACGAAACAAAGGCGTTTCGAGAATAAACACATGTTGCTGTTTTACAAGGTCAGGGAAGAACTGTAAGAAAAAAGTCATCAGCAATAAGCGAATATGCATGCCATCAACATCTGCATCGGTTGCAATTACAATATTTTTATATCGCAAACCTTCAAGACCATCTTCAATGTTCAATGCATGTTGCAGCAAATTGAACTCTTCATTTTCATACACCACTTTTTTTGTTAAACCAAAACAATTCAGGGGTTTGCCACGCAAGCTAAACACAGCCTGTGTTTCAACGTTCCTGCTTTTTGTAATGCTTCCGCTGGCGCTGTCACCTTCCGTGATAAAAATGGTTGTCTTATTTTGCAACGCAATAAATTCTTCTTTTCCTTTTGAAGGAAGTTCATCATTATAATGTACCCTGCAATCTCTTAATTTCTTATTGTGAAGATTTGCTTTTTTTGCTCTTTCATTCGCCAGTTTTTTTATTCCTGCCAGTTCCTTGCGCTCCTTCTCACTTTGTTCAACTCTTTTCTTCAATGCATCTGCAACTGAAGAATTACGGTGCAGAAAATTATCAAGCTCTCTTGCAAAAAAATCTCCGATAAAATTCTTCATGCTTGGACCGCCTTCATAAACATATTGTGAACCAAGCTTTGTTTTTGTCTGGCTTTCAAACACGGGCTCCTGCACACGAATAGAGGCAGCAGCTACAATACTTTGGCGAATATCCGCTGCATCAAAATCTTTCTTGTAAAATTCTCTTATTGTTTTTACAAATGTTTCTCTGAATGCCTGCTGATGCGTGCCTCCCTGCGTTGTATATTGCCCATTCACAAATGAAAAAATTTCTTCCCCATAATCATTGTTGTGTGTAATGGCTACTTCAATATCTTCTCCTTTTAAATGAATGATTGGATAACACAATTCATCTTCATTCGTTTTACGTTTCAACAAATCGAGCAAACCATTTTTGCTTACATATCTTTTTCCATTGAGTGTAATTACAAGTCCCGCATTTAGGTAACAATAATTCCATAGAAGGTTGTCTAAATACTCAATTCTGAAATGGAAATTGTGAAAAACAGAACCATCCGGAATGAACGTAACTAATGTTCCATTTTGTCCGTCACTTTTTGCTTCCTTATATTCTTTTATCAAAATTCCCTTTTCAAATTCTGCCGCTTTTACTCTTCCTTCCCTAAAGCTTTCCACTTTAAAAAAATTGCTCAGTGCGTTCACTGCTTTTGTACCCACACCATTTAAACCAACACTTTTCTGAAACGCCTTACTATCATATTTTGCACCGGTATTTATTTTACTTACCACATCCACCACTTTACCAAGCGGTATTCCACGTCCATAATCTCTTATCATAACTGTCTTGTCGTCAATGGCAATTTCTATGTGCTTGCCATAACCCATCATGTGTTCATCAATACAATTGTCAACCACTTCTTTTATTAGCACATAAATGCCATCATCGGGCGAAGAGCCGTCTCCCAATTTACCAATGTACATGCCGGGGCGCAATCGTATATGCTCACGCCAGTCAAGGCTGCGGATACTATCCTCCGTATAGTCAAACAAATTTTTCTCTTTTACTTCTGCCATACTTTTATTTATGACTTTGTATCCCGATAGCTATCGGGATAGGATTTACAATTTGAATAATTTAAAAAAAGAATTACCATTTTATTTAACAGAATAAACTTTTTTGAGCCCGCCTTTATAACACTACTCACCGTTCCTTGCGTCGCACTCTTGTACATTAGAAATGAATGGCAGCAAAGAGAGAGCAATTGTTAATTTCATTTTCAAATTGAAAGGCATAAGCCGTTGCCCATAGCAAAAAAATTACCCTGATTTTTACCCACTATTTATTTTGCTGCAAAATTAACTGCACAATTTATCGTTTCAAGTTTAGATTTTTATAATTGCTGTGAACATGTGGATAAATGATAATAATTTAAATTATAATTCACATTCTTTATAGAGTTCCTGAATGCTGATGTTCGTTTATTTAATTGAATAACTTTCTAAAACATGATAAAGAAAGATTAAAAAGAATAAAATACATTAAGATTCAGTTAAGGGGGAATTAATGCTGGTTTTCAAACCCTTTTTTCATTTTAACTTTATCAAAACAGAGAAGTCAAAAAGTGCAAATTAGTTTTAGTGTTCCATGAGTCCAGAAGTTATCAAAAAACATTACGCTACCACGCAGGAAATTATTGCCCACATTGCGGGCTTCCTTTTTATTTTACCACTGGCACCCTTTGTCTGCAAATTTATTCCACCGGTTTTAGTAGGTAGCTGGAATATAGACTTAATCATCGCTATTGCTATTTCCATTATCATTGTCAGGTTAATGCTGTGGCTTGTTAAGCCCATGATATTGCCCGCACTTTTGTTTGTTTGTGGCTTGCTGCTGTATAATCAATACAACAGTGAATATACCTTTAAAAATGTGGTGAATGATTATAAAACACTTGTTAACCAGAACTGGGTAGTGAGAGAACAAAAACAAACAGACGAGTTAAGTTTTAATCCTCATCTTTTTGAAGATGTTGGAGAAAAAACTTCAAGACTGGTTAAACAAAAAGTACAATTCAAAGATTCAGTAGTAAGAAATTTTGCTGTACAGCATTCATTGGAATACTTTGATGAATACAGTATGAAATACCATGAATTAGCAAGGTATTTTTCTCTTTTTAAATATATTAACAAGAATTTTAAATATGTACCTGATGTGCACCGTGATGAATATTATGCAACCCCAAGAGAAACTATTTTAAATGGTCTTGGCGGTGATTGTGATGACCACAGTATTTTAATGGCAAGCTGCCTTATGAGCATTGGCGCTTTATGCAGGCTTGTAATTGTGGAAGGGCATATGTATCCTGAAATTTATGCAGGTGACAAAAAAGATTTTGACGTAATGCAACAGGCCATCATCCAGTTTTTCGGTGATAATGTTAACCGCATTTATTATCATGAAAACAACGGTCAGTATTGGGTGAATCTTGATTATACTGCACATTATCCAGGTGGCCCATATTTAAATGACCAGGTAAAACTGGTAATGAATTTCCCCTGAGCAATAACCATTATCTTGCGGACATAATGGTTATAACAGATCTTTCCACAATAGAGCGCAATGCCGCAACAAATGAAGAAGAAAATCTGCACTTCCAGGAATTATTAAGAAATGAAAATGGTGAGTCAATTGATAAACTTGTGTTTGCATTGAATGAATCAATCTCACGACAAATTGATTGTACTGCCTGCGGTAACTGTTGCAGAAGTTTAATGATAAATGTCAACAACAATGATGCAGAGAGATTAGCTAATCATTTACACATTTCGAAAAAAACATTTGAAGAAAAATATGTTGAAAAATCAACAGAAGAAATATTGGCTGTAATGAATACAATTCCCTGTCACTTTCTTCACAATAATAAATGCACTGTATATAAAGCAAGACCTGATGAATGCTGTGAATTTCCGGGATTGCATAAACCTGATTTTAAAGGAAGGCTATTTGCTACATTTATGCACTATGGCCGTTGCCCTATTGTTTATAATGTAATTGAAGCATTGAAAGAAGAATTAAAATAGTCACTAAGTCATTTGTACAATAGCGAAAAATAAGTACAAGAGTGCGACGCAACAAAAGATCAATAGTAGTATGAGTGCTTAAGTACATAAAAATGCTCCTCACAGAGCACTTTTTATACTTTACACTTTTTATATAAAAATGCTCCTCACAGAGCACTTTTTATACTTTACACTTTTTATACTTTTCTCCTCATCCTTCCCAAATCTCTTCTTTTTCTTCGAGCCATAATTTTACACTTTCAGTGGTAACACTTTTTGGCCGTTCGATTGGAAAGCCCAACGCTCTGTCCCAAATTAAACTGGCCATTACACCAAGTGCACGGCTTACAGCAAATAAAACTGTATAAAATTCATATTCTACAAGTCCATAGCGCACCAGTAATGCACCGCTGTGCGCATCAACATTTGGCCAGGGATTTTTTACTTTCCCGAGAGACTTTAGGATGGGTGGCACTGTTTCATAAATCTTCCATACGGTGTTTACCAGCTTATCATCAGGAATATGTTTTTTAGCAAATTCCATTTGTGCAGTAAACCTTGGATCTGTTTTCCGCAATACAGCATGTCCATAGCCTGGCACTACTTTACCGGCGCTTAAAGTTTTTTGAACGTAATCTGAAATTTGTTCTTTAGTGGGCGAATCTGTGCCCAATTCATCTTCCATTTCAAATATCCACTTAATTACTTCCTGGTTGGCAAGTCCGTGTAAAGGGCCGGCCAAACCATTCATACCGGCAGCATAACTTAAATATGGATCGCTTAATGCGCTGCCCACCAAATGTGTAGTATGTGCAGATACATTTCCACCTTCATGATCAGCATGAATAGTCATGTATAAGCGCATCAATTCTTTAAAACTTTCATTTTCAAAACCCATCATGTGCGCAAGATTACCGGCCCAATCAAGCAAACCATTTGGCTGAATATGTTCATTATTCTTGTACTTTCTGCGATAGATATATGCAGCTATGCGTGGTAACCGTGCGATGAGATCCATTGCATCATCGAACATCGGACTCCAATAATCTTTTTTAGCCAACCCTTTTGCATATTCTTTGGAAAAGTTGCTTTCTGTTTGCAGTGCCATCACACCAATTACAAACATCGTCATAGGGTGCGTATTCAAAGGCAACGCATCAATGGTATCAAATACATGGTTGGGCACATGACTTCTGCGTTGCAAAACGCTTGTTATTTCATTTGCATCTTCCTGTGTTGGTAAATCACCAATAAGCATAAGATAAAATAAGCCTTCAGGCAAAGGCTCACTGCCGCCCTTTGCAGGGGGTAGTTTTTCCCTTAATTCCGGAATAGAATATCCACGAAAACGAATTCCTTCCTGTGCATCAAGTAAACTTGTTTCGCTTACCAAACCCGTTACCCCACGCATGCCTTGGTATATTTGTGCCAGGGTTACTTCCCCAATTTTTTTTTGACCATGCTGCTTCAATAATTCTTTTATTTCCTGGGATGCTGCATCTGCCTTAGTCTTAAAACGTTCTTTGATAGTAGCGATTGCCATATATTTTAATTGTAATTGTTTCTGTTTTATTACTGCACAAAATATGAGAAAAGATTTTTTATGCGCCCCTGCTTTTGCACTGCTACTGAACTTCTGTTGCCCGTCCGTACCGGCACGGGCGGACGTCGCACACTTACACAGTTATAACTTTTTTCAACAGGCTAAGCAAGTGTGGTAAAGGTAAAACAAGTTGCCTTAACAGAACAAAAGTTTTGACTGATTGCAATTGTTTAATTGCTGCGGTGTTATATTGTTGACCAGCCTTGTATTTGACCTAACAATCGTTTGGTCGTTTATAAATAATCCTGTTGCACATTTATCCAGCAAAATAATGGCTTGAATTAAGGAAGATTTATGTTGACAATTTTATAAATAAAATACTTTGTTTGACATTATTATTTTGGCGCCTTTCTGTAAAGGTATAAAGCTACAAATGAGAAGAAAATATCCGGTATCCATGCAGCAATAAACGGGGGCAAATTTCCCTTGGTACTAAAGATAGTAGAGAACCTGTCCATAAGAATAAAAGCGGCTGCCAGCATAATACCGAGCGCTATATGTGAACCGCTGCCCCCGCGCACTTTACGACTGGCAACTACAGCACCAATTATGGTTAATATCAGCACTGCCAGGGGTGTAGCAAATCTCCGGTATTCTTCCACCAGCAAAGTATTGAGATCTTCTGCGCCCCTTAACGCCTCAAGATGAATAAAATTTTTTAGTTCAGGTGTGGTTAGTTTATCTTTTGCATATTCATCATGACTAAGATCAAAAGGTTTAAAGTTAAAGCTCATATCCTTGCGCCCTGCATAAATCACCTTTTCATTTAAACCGTTTATATATCGCTCAATAGCATTTTGAAGCAACCAGTTTTTACGAGCGGTATCCCATCGAATTGTTTCTGAACGCAGGTTATATATCATCTGGTTATTCTTTACACGCTGCATAAAGAAAGGCCCGCCACTTTTGCTGGACGTATCATAATTGCGCACCCCTGCATAAGTAAATGAATCAATACGGAAATAAATATTTCTGCTTCGGGGATGTAAAGGATCGTAGGTAGAATGAACATTAACATAATTTGTTTCAAATGCAGTACGTTTTTCCTGAGCTCTCGGTATAACATAATTGGCTGCAAATAATAACAACAAGCCCAATATGATTCCGCCAACCCAGTAAGAACGCATCATGCGGTTAAAGCTGGTACCACTTGCTATGATGGCAATTATTTCACTGCGCACCGCCATTTTAGAGGTAAAAAATATAACAGCAATAAATACAAACAAAGGAAAAAGCAAAGCAACAATATAGGGTACAAAAGCCATGTAGTATTTCAAAATAATATCTTTTGTGCTAAGCCCTGATGAAACAAAATCATCTGCTTTTTCACTGATGTCAACCGCAACAGCTATAACGCTGAAAAGAAAAATAGCAAAGAAAAAAGTAGTCAAAAATTTTTTAAGTATGTACCAATCTATTTTCTTCACGGCAAGTTCATTAAGTTATTGAGATATTAAGTTATTAAGATATTCAGTTATTAAGATATTCAGTTATTAAAGTTATTCAGTCATTAAATCATTTTCATAAAGGCTCAAATGTAAAATAAAACTTGTTGTAGTCTTGTTATAAACGTTGCTTGACTATATCAATCGTTAATAACTTCCATGAAGCAAAATCATCTTCAATAATATGTTTTCTCGCTTCAGTTACAAGCCAAAGATAAAATGCAAGATTTTGAATAGTGGCAATCTGCAATGCGAGTATTTCATTTGCAACAACCAGGTGTCGCAGGTATGCTTTTGTATAATACTGGCTGGTTTCACAAGGCAAGCCTTCATCAATTGGTGAAAAATCATCTGACCATTTTTTGTTTTTGATATTGATAACGCCCTGTGTGGTAAATATCATTCCGTTTCTGCCATTGCGGGTTGGCATTACACAATCAAATATGTCAATGCCTAAAGAAATACATTCGAGAATATTCCATGGTGTACCTACACCCATTAAGTATCGCGGCTTTTGCACAGGCAGATTTTCTGTGCACAGTGCTGTAAGCTCATACATCATTTCTTCAGGTTCTCCCACACTTAAACCACCGATAGCATTACCAGTTGCTTCTTTTGAAGACACATACTGGCACGAGTTAATACGAAGATCAGTGTAAGTGCTGCCCTGTACAATAGGAAACAGATTTTGGGTATAGCCATATTTATCAGTGGTTTCACCTAAACGATTAAAACACCTGTCAAGCCAGCGATGTGTAAGTTCCATACTTTCTTTTGCATAACGGTATTCACATGGATAAGGTGTGCACTCATCAAATGCCATGATAATATCTGCACCAATGCTGCGCTGAATATCCGTTACATTTTCCGGGGTGAACATATGACGACTGCCATCAATATGTGATTGAAATAAAACACCTTCTTCTTTTATCTTCCTGTTTTCGGCCAATGAAAAAACCTGGTAACCACCGCTATCAGTAAGCACTGGTTTTTGCCAACCATTGAACCGATGTAAACCTCCGGCCGCTTCCAGTATAGCAGTACCAGGACGTAAGTATAAATGATAGGTATTGCTGAGTATGATCTGCGCTTTTATTTCATCTTTTAATTGTTGCTGTGTAACTGCTTTTACGCTGCCTGCAGTACCTACAGGCATAAACACAGGTGTAAGTATTTCACCATGATCTGTTGTGATCATCCCTGCCCTCGCGTTGCTGCTGTTGTCTTTATGCTGAAGTTGAAATGTTAATGCTGCCATTTTAAAAAAACCCAAAAGTAAAAAAATAAGTCAGGAGACCGAAAGACCGGAAGTCCGACTTTCTGACTTTACAGACTTTTCCGGTTCTTCTAACTTTTTTATTTAAACAATTTTTAATGTGGATAACTTGATATAACAGCGTTCAAAATCTACAGCAGTTAAGGTATTTTTGTGCTCATGGATTTATTGAATATACCCGACTTTTGGAGACTAATTATATTTATCTGCTTTTGCATTGTAATAGCGATTCAATTATTTTATTACCTGTATTTTTTTCGACGACTTGCTGTGTATAAACCACCGGTAAAGCCGGCATCGCAGGAATATCCTGTTTCTATAATTGTTTGCGCAAGAGATGAAGCAAAAAATATTGCCCGCAACCTGCCGGGCATACTGGTTCAGCAATACAGAACAACGCATGAAGTAATTGTCGTCAACGATAACTCTACGGATGAAACAAAATATTTGCTGAAAGAATTTAAAAAATCATTTAAAAACTTAAATCCAATTCCGCTTACACAGGAAGCAAAAATGATTCCCGGCAAAAAATTTCCTTTGTCAATGGGTATAAAATCGGCAAAGTATGAAGTGCTATTATTAACAGATGCAGATTGTGTACCTGCCAGTGAATTATGGATACAAAAAATGCAGGATGGTTATTATGATAATAAACAAATTGTACTTGGCTACGGCGCTTATCACAAACATCCGGGCATATTGAATAAATTAATACGCTTTGAAACTTTTCATTCGGCGCTGCAGTATTTTTCTTTTGCACTTGCAGGAATGCCTTATATGGGTGTGGGCAGAAATTTGTCGTATAAAAAAGAATTGTTTTTTAACAATAAAGGTTTTTCTTCCATTCATCATATACCCGGCGGCGATGATGATTTGTTCATTAATATGGTTGCCACAAAAAAGAATACGGCAATTGTGGTTGATAAAGATGCGCATACATTAAGTGAACCTGCACTTACATGGAGTGTATGGCAAAGACAAAAGTTTCGTCATTACACAACTTCGAAATATTATAAGGGCAAACATAAATTCTGGTTGGGCTTATACTCGTTATCGCAAGTATTGTTCTATCCATTTCTAATTATAGCGCTGCTTTTTTATGCATGGTGGATTGTTCTCACAGTGTTCGGCTTAAGAATGCTGGTGCAGGGAATAATCTGGTATAAAGGCATGAAAAAATTAAATGAAGCAGACCTTTGGCTATGGTTTATTTTTCTTGATATCTGGATGTTTTTTTATTACCTCTTATATTTTCCAGCCTTATGGAAAAAGCCGGCAAAAACATGGAGTTGATACTGAAATATTTTTCAGACTTTACAAATACACAGTTACAGCAATTTGCAGCACTTGAAGATTTGTATAACGACTGGAACAATAAGATAAATGTAATATCACGAAAAGATATCGGCAGCCTTTATGAAAAACATGTACTTCATTCTTTAAGTATCGCCACCATAATTGATTTTGAACCCGGCATACAAATCATTGATATCGGCACTGGCGGCGGTTTTCCGGGCATTCCGCTTGCCATTTATTTTCCTGGTGTACAATTTCATTTGGTAGATAGCATTGCGAAAAAATTAAAAGTTGTTGAAGCTGTTGCCAGTGCAATCGGCTTACAAAATGTAACTACACAACATATTCGTGCCGAAGAAATAAAGACACGAAAATTTGATTTTGCCGTTTCACGTGCTGTTGCTCCTTTAAAAGATTTGTGGAAATGGAGTAAGCCACTAATAAAAAAAGGCAACACACAGGAATTACCTAATGGACTTATCAGCTTAAAAGGTGGTGACCTTGCTCAGGAAATTTATGAAAGTGGTTTACGTCCCCGCATGATTGCTGTTGAAGAAATTTTTGAAGAAGAATCTTTCAAAGAAAAATATTTGCTGCATGTGAGTGTATAGAAGAATTTTTTTAGCCTTGCGTTCATTATCATGGTGTAATGCGGTTTTCAACAGGAAGAAAGATATGAATTTTATGTTCCTTATAAAGAACAGGTATCAGCACTGGATTTTATCAGGTTTTATCAAAGCGATAAAACATTGTTTCAAAAAGATGTTGAGAAAGAAGAATTATATAAATAGATATTTTATTTCTGTAATAATTTTTGAAGCCCCCATCAGTACAGTGCATAACAGTTGTATAAAACTCATTATCTATTTTCAGCAACTTTCAAATTTCTCTTGTAACATTACAGATTAAAATATTGCTATAATGAAAAAGGCCGTTTGTTTTTTTTATGCGATGTATCTCGCTTCATTTTGTTTTGCACAGGAAACTATACAAAATCTTTTATGCGAAAATCTTTCCAACCCAATTGGTCTTGATGAGCAACATCCGCGATTTAGCTGGCAATTGATTTCTGATGCGAGAAATATTATGCAAGCTGCTTATGAAATTCGTGTAAGCAATAATGCTTCATCACTTGAAAAAGATAAAGATATTATTTGGAGCACGGGAAAAATTTCTTCGGATTCGTCTGTGTATATAACATACAGAGGAGCTCAACTTGAATCAGGAAAAAAATATTACTGGCAGGTAAGAGTTTGGGATAATGCCGGCAAAGCATCATCATGGAGTGAACCTGCATCCTGGCAAATGGGATTACTAAACGCAAACGATTGGAAAGCAAAATGGATAGAGCAAGGCTTTCCAGAAGATACTATAAACCGATCAAGTCCTTTGTTCCGTAAAGAATTTAAAGCCTCAAAAAAAATTCAATCGGCAACAGCATATATCACAGCTCATGGATTGTATGAAGCCTGTATCAATGGCAAACGTGTAGGTGATCATTATTTAACTCCCGGATGGACAAGCTACAACAAACGTTTGCAATATCAAACTTATGATGTTACCGATCTATTGACGCAAGGCAACAATGCAGTTGGCGTAACATTGGGCAATGGTTGGTACAGAGGGTATTTAGCATGGGGTGGAAATAAAAATACTTACGGAAAAGATGTAGCATTATTATTTCAGTTAGAGATTACTTATACTGATGGAACTAAAGAAACGGTTATATCTGATGAATCATGGAAGTCATCAACAGGAAGTATAATAAGTGCCGAAATTTATAATGGCGAGACAATTGATGCAGGCAAAGAAAAAACAGGATGGTGCAATGCCGGTTACAATGATGCAGACTGGAGTGGCATTGCAGTAAAAGATTATGATAAATCAAAACTTATTGCAACGCAGAATGAACCGATAAAAAAACATGAAACCTTTCAGCCGGTGAAAATAATAACTACTCCAAAAGGGGAAAAGGTAATTGATTTCGGGCAAAATCTTGTTGGCTGGGAAATTGTAAAAGTAAAAGGAAATGCGGGTGATAAAATCACCATATCACATGCAGAAGTATTAGATAAAGAAGGAAATTTTTATACAGAAAATTTACGTGCAGCAAAAGCGCAAAGCACTTACATACTAAAAGGCAATGATGAAGAAACCTTTGCACCACATTTTACTTTTTATGGATTTCGCTATATAAAAATTGAAGGTTATCCGGGTGAAATAAAACCGGAAAACTTTTCTGCAGTTGCATTATATTCTGATATGCAACCAACAGGCACTTTCAGTTGCTCTAATCCGCTTATCAATCAACTGCAACACAATATTCAGTGGGGCCAAAGAGGAAATTTTCTTGACGTACCAACGGATTGTCCGCAACGCGATGAACGCCTTGGCTGGACAGGCGATGCGCAAGTGTTTTCACGTACTGCTGCTTTCAACATGAATGTAAATAATTTTTTTGCAAAATGGTTGAAGGATGTGGCTGCTGACCAGGAAGAAAATGGAAGCATTCCTTTTGTTATTCCGAATCTTCTTGGTCCCGGTGCAGGGGGTTCTGCGGGCTGGGCCGATGTATGCACCATTATCCCCTGGAACATATATCTCGCTTATGGTGATAAAAAAGTATTGGAACAACAGTACAGTAGTATGAAGGCATGGGTTGAGTACATGAATAAAAAGAGTAAAAATTATTTATGGAATACGGGGTTTCATTTTGGTGACTGGTTGTTCTATCGCCCATTTGATGATAACGATGGTCGCTCAGCAGTGACAGATAAATATTTAATTGCACAATGTTTCTTTGCGCATTCAACGCAACTGCTTATTAATGCTGGAAAAGTTTTGGGTAAAACAACTGATGTTGCAACATACATGCAGCTTTTGCAAAATATTAAAGATGCATTTCTAAAAGAATATATGACGCCAAATGGTCGTCTTGTTTCAAACACGCAAACAGCTTATGTACTTGCTTTAAATTTTGATATGCTTCCTGAATCTCAAAGAGCGGAAGCTGCGGGGAGATTGGCTGATAACGTTAAGAATTATGATAATCATCTTACCACAGGTTTCCTTGGTACACCTTATTTGTGTCATGTGCTTACACGTTTTGGATATGATTCTGTTGCGTACAAATTATTGTTGCAGGATACTTATCCTTCATGGCTTTATCCTGTAAAAATGGGGGCTACTACAATTTGGGAAAGATGGGACGGCATCAAACCAGACAGTACATTTGAAACGCCTTCGATGAATTCATTCAATCATTATTCTTATGGCGCCATTGGTGACTGGATGTACAGAACAGTGGCTGGTATTGATACCTATGCAGATGAACCTGGCTATAAGCACATAAAAATAATGCCGCATGTCGGCGGCAACTTAACTTATGCAAATGCCGATCTTAAAACTTATTATGGGACAGTAGGCGCTCACTGGAAACTTGACAATGGCAAGCTGCAACTTGATGTGGAAATACCGGCAAATACTAAAGCCACAGTATATATTCCCGCAAAGAATGCGGACGAGATTACAGAAGGTGGCAATGCTTTATCTTTATCAAAGGATATTAAAGTGGAAGGAACAGAGAATGGATATGTCGTATTAAATGTTGGCTCCGGCAAATATCATTTTGCCGTGAAATAATTTTAAGAGACATTTTGTTCCAGGCTGTAGAATCATTTATTAAACTTTTCTTGCATCGCACACTTCAAGTGCTGTAAATTTGTTGATCAAAATGATCCAGGGATTAAAACGTACTATATAAAAAATACATTAGTCGGCTAACCAATTTTTCTTCTCATAAAATATTTTGTCATGGCTTCTGTCCAACTTACCATTAACAACAAGTCTTACACAATTGATGTTGATCCGCAAATGCCATTGCTTTGGGTAATACGTGATATCGTTGGTTTGAAGGGTACCAAATTTGGTTGCGGCATGTCGCTGTGTGGCGCATGTACCATTCATTTTGATGGTGTTGCTGTTCGCTCCTGCACCATGCCTGTTTCTGCTGCTAAAGGAAAAAAGATTACTACTATTGAGGGCATATCAGAGAAGACTGATCATCCTGTGCAAAAGGCTTGGATTGAATACCAGGTACCACAATGTGGTTATTGTCAATCGGGACAAATCATGTCTGCCGTTGCATTGCTTAAACGTAATCCAAAACCAACCGATGAACAAATTGATGCAGCGATGCAGGGTAACCTTTGCAGATGTGGCACTTATCAGCGCATTGGTCTCGCCGTTCATCGTGCCGCAGAACTCATGAACAATGGTTAGAACAATTATTATTTATTGATAACTTTTTTAAACTGATGTTATGCAACAAACATCAACCATCAATCGTCGCAATTTTTTAAAGCTTTCAAGTTTTACAAGTGCTGCTTTGGTACTCGGCTTTTCTTCTTCAAAAGCCGGGAAAGAAATCATGGCAGTTGGCGATATTAACGAAGCTTACAAAATTACACCTTACATCATCATTGAAAAATCAGGCAAGATAACATTGATGAATCCAAGACCTGAAATGGGGCAAGGAACTTATCAATCTGTTCCCGCATTGATTGCAGAGGAGTTGGAAGTTTCACTGGAACAGGTAGCGATTGAACAAACCAGTGGTGAAAAAGAATTTGGCAGGCAGGTTTCAGGCGGCAGTTCTTCCGTGAGAAGTAATTATAATGATCTGCGCAAAGTCGGTGCATCTGCACGTGCAATGCTGTTGAAAGCTGCAAGCAATGAATGGAAAGTTCCTGTTGAAGAATGTTATGCTGATAGTGGCAAAATTTATCATAAGCCCTCGGGAAAAAATTTCAGTTATGGTGAACTGGCAGAAGCTGCATCAAAACTTGAAGTGCCACAGAATCCACAACTAAAAGATCCAAAAGATTTTAAAATCCTTGGAAAATCAACGCCGCGTGCTGATGTGCCGTTGAAAGTTTCAGGCAAAGCTGTTTTTGGCATTGATGTGGAGGTGCCGGGAATGGTTTATGCATCTATTGAAAGATGTCCGGTATTTGGCGGTAAACTCGTAAGCTATGATGACAGTGCAACAATAAAAATAAAAGGTGTTCAAAAAGTTGTAAAAGCACAGCGCGTAATCGGCAACTACACTTATGAAGGCGTTGCTGTGGTTGCAGATAGTTACTGGTCTGCATTGCAGGGAAGAAAAGCATTAAAAATAAAATGGGATAACCAGGGTCATGACGCATTCAACACAAAAGATTATGAACAGAAGTTAAGAGACCTGAGTAAAACGGATGGTTTCATTGTTCATAATGAAGGTGATTTTGATAAAGCTTTTTCAGAAGCACCGGTAAAGCTTGAAGCATTTTATGAAACGCCGATGGTATCTCATTCCACGATGGAACCTATGAACTGTATCGCACATTGGCATGAAGGAGATACTGTGGAGATTTGGGCTTCATCGCAAGGCCCTTCTCTTGTTAAAAGCCAGTTGGCAACTGCATTTAATATTACTGAAGACAATGTGAAGGTGCATATCTTTTTTAACGGTGGTGGTTTTGGCAGAAGACTTTCACAGGACTTTGCAGTGGAAGCTGCATCCATTTCAAAAGCTGTAGGCAAACCGGTAAAACTTATATGGACAAGAGAAGATGATACGCAGCAAGGACCTTTCCGCCCTATGACTTTTTCTTCTACAAAAGCAGGACTTTCTTCAGATGGTAAACCTGTTGCCTTTCAGCATAAAGTAATTTCACCATCACTTGGTGCTTCAAGAAATCCAAAGTTTGACAATACCAAACCTGATGGAAGTATGGTGGAAGGAATCAGTGATCAGGATTATGAATTGCCAAACATGAAGAACCATTATGTGTTTGCAGAATTTCATATTCCTGTTGCTCCATGGCGCTCTGTAACAAGCTCCACCGTTGCCTTTGCGCATGAATGTTTTATTGATGAAATGGCAGGGAAAGCAGGAAAAGATCCAATGGCATTTCGTCTTGAGTTGCTTACAAAAGATTCAGATACTAAAAGACTTTTAAATAAACTAAAAGAAGTTTCCAGCTGGGATAAGCCTTTGCCAAAAGGCAGCGGTCGTGGTGTGGCTCAATATAAATTCTTTGCAGGATTAGCGGGATACGTAGTAGAAGTATCTGCACAAAAAGATAATGGAGTGAAGATTGAAAAAGTTTATGCAGTGATTGATCTTGGAACCGTTGTAAATCCTGACACAGTGAAAGCGCAGGTAGAAGGCGCTATGGTAATGGCACTAACAGCCGCTACAAAAACGGGGATTACTTTTGAAAACGGTGCAACAAAACAAACCAATTTTAATAATAATCCAATTTTGCGCATCAATGAAATGCCGCCAATAGAAGTGCATATTCTTGCAGAAGGTGGATCCACTATCAAAGGAGTTGGTGAGCCCGGGCTTCCTCCTTTTGCACCGGCATTGGCAAATGCAATTTTTGCCGCAACTGGCAAACGGATCAGAAAGATGCCTTTTGATTTGAGTAATGTTTAATTCGAGATTGATTATTTATTTTTAATAAAAGATTTATTGTATCATCTGTAATGCAATAAATCTTTTTTGTTATCACACTTTTCAATTTTTTATAATTATCAATAACAATGATTTTATTTGTTCCATTAATTGTTGTTGTTGTTTCAGTGTGCGACAATCCGGTGCAAAATGAACTTACGAAGCGCGATTTTAAATGACGCTATTTGCAATGCAGATGAAAGAAATGCGAGGCAACTAAGATGCTATAAAAAACAAAAGCCTGTACAATACAACAAATTACTTGGATAATTTTTTTGACCATAACAGTACATGACAGTTAAATAATTTTCCAATTATACTTTTATCTTTAGTTATTTACTACAATAAATTCAGATTGCATGCAGGTAATACTCGGTATTATTTTTCATTTTATTGGCGGCTTTGCTTCGGGAAGTTTTTATGTTCCGTTTAAAAAAGTAAAAGGCTGGGCATGGGAAAGTTACTGGATCATTGGCGGTTTATTTTCATGGCTTATCGTTCCGCCTCTTGCCGCATGGCTTACTGTGCCCCATTTTTCAGAGATCATTGCACAAATATCTGCATCTACTTTTTGGTGGACATATTTTTGGGGAATACTTTGGGGAATCGGCGGTTTAATGTATGGCCTGGGTATGCGTTATCTCGGCATGTCACTAGGTAACTCAGTGCTGCTTGGTTTTACATCTGCATTCGGAGCACTTGTTCCTTCTATCTATTACAACTTTGTTCCAACGCCGGGTAAAACAACATTTAATGATTTGCTTACTACTCCATGGGGACGCATTGTATTGGTGGGTGTGGTATTATGTTTGATTGGAATTTATATCTGCGGCAGGGCAGGGGTTTTAAAAGAGAAGGAACTTTCTGAAGAAAAAAAGAAAGAGAGCATAAAAGAATTTAGTCTTGTAAAAGGCTTGATTGTGTGCATCATTTCCGGCATTCTCAGTGCATGTTTTAATTATGGTATCGAAGCCGGCACGCCAATGTCTGAAGTTGCCAATCAAATATGGAGGAATGCGCATCCGCAGGAGACAATTAATTTTCTTTACCGCAACAATGTTACCTATGTAGTGTTATTATGGGGAGGGCTTACAACGAATTTTATTTGGTGTATGATATTAAATGCACGCAATAAAACTTTTGGTGATTATACAAACAGCAAAGCACCTTTAGCAAGAAATTATTTCTTTGCTGCACTTGCAGGCACTACATGGTTTTTACAGTTCTTCTTTTATGGTATGGGCGAAAGCAAACTCGGCAACGGCGCCAGTTCGTGGATATTGCACATGGCGTTCATAATTCTTGTTGCAAATCTCTGGGGCTTTGCATTGAAAGAGTGGAGAGGTGTAACTCCAAAAACAAAAACGACAATCATTATTGGCGTTATTACAATCATATTATCAGTGATAATTGTTGGGTATGGTAATGCGATTAAGTAAAGCCCCAACCCTAAAGGGAGTTATAAATAGAACATTGAATATTGTGTATTGAATATGAAAATTTTTTTTGAGCCAACCAGCAAAATAACAATGAGACTGTGGTTGCGTCGCACTCTTATACTGTAACAATTCCGTCAGCACGAGGAAATCGATCTAACTGATTCAGTGCAACCTTCTGATAACTGCGTCAGTTGATGGTAATCAGGAAGGATTGCAAACAAAATAATTTAAACATAATTATGAAAACAGAAAATATAAACGTTCTTCAAAACTCCCCTTTAGGGGTGAGGGGGCACTACGTGAGTTATTTATGGGATGAAGCAAAAGCAGCTTCAATGAAAGGTGATGAAGTAGCGCTACTCATCTACCGTTCTAATTTATTAGGAGCAGATTTGCGATTGACAAATTATGGCGGTGGCAACACGTCGTGCAAGGCAATGGCAAAAGATCCATTGACAGGAAAAGAAGTAGAGGTGATGTGGGTAAAGGGTTCTGGTGGTGACTTGGGCACCTTAAAGAAAAATGGCCTTGCAGCTTTATATGTTGATCGTTTACGCAGTTTGAAAAATGTATACCGTGGGCTTGAACACGAAGATGAAATGGTGGAATTATTTAACTACTGCATTTTTGATCTTAATTCAAAAGCGCCATCTATTGATACACCGTTGCATGGTTTTCTTCCGTTCAAACATATAGATCATTTGCATCCTGATGCAGCCATTGCAATAGCTGCCGCAAAAGATGGAAAGAAAATCACAGAAGAATTATTCAACGGAACAATTGGTTGGGTAGAATGGCAGCGACCTGGCTTTGATTTAGGGTTGAAACTGAAACAATGTGTTGATGAAAATCCAAACATTCGTGGCATCATGCTTGGTTCACATGGATTGTTTACATGGGGCGATACCGCTTATGAAAGTTATATCAACACACTTGAAGTAATTGAACGTTGTGCCCAATACCTAGAAGATAATTATGGAAAGAAACGGGCTGTATTTGGCGGACAAAAAATTCAATCTTTGCCAAAAGAAGAACGTCTACAAAAAGTAGCCTTACTCGCACCAATACTTCGTGGCTTTTGTTCAAATAGTGATCTAAGAAACTCCCCTTCAGGGGCTGGGGGCATGATTGGTCACTTTACCGATGATGAAAGAGTTCTTGAGTTTATTAATTCAAATGATTTGAATAGACTTGCACCGATGGGTACCAGCTGCCCTGATCATTTTCTCAGAACAAAAATTTCTCCTCTTGTTTTAAATCTTGCAACAAATGAAGATGTAAATAATGTTACTGTAATCAAAGAAAAACTTTCTCCACAGTTTGAAGCATACAGAAAGATGTATGCTGAGTATTACAATACTTGTAAACATCCGAACAGTCCTCCTATGCGTGACCCTAATCCTGTTGTGATTTTATATCCGGGTGTTGGCATGTTTACGTTTGCAAAGGATAAACAAACTGCAAGAGTAGCTGCAGAATTTTATATCAATGCGATTAATGTAATGAAAGGGGCGGAAGCTGTAAGCGAATACACTTCATTGCCAAGACAGGAAGCATTCAATATTGAATATTGGCTGCTTGAAGAAGCAAAGCTGCAGCGCATACCAAAACCAAAAGCATTATCAGGAAGAATTGCGTTGATAACAGGAAGTGCAGGAGGTATCGGTAAAGCAATCGCAAAAAAATTCGCAGATGAAGGAGCTTGTGTTGTGATCAATGATATCAATGAAGAAAGAATGCAAGGTGCAATGGAAGAATTTCAAAAACAATTTGGGAGAGATACAGCAGCCTCAGTAGTGCTTGATGTCACAAAAAATGATTCAATAGAAAAAGCATTTGCCGCTGCAGCGCTTGCATTTGGTGGTGTTGATATTGTAGTGAACAATGCAGGTATCAGCATTTCAAAATCAATTGCTGAACATTCAATAGAAGACTGGGATAAACTTTATGATATATTGGTAAAGGGGCAATTCCTTGTTTCAAAAATCGGAATTCAAATAATGCACAAGCAAGGATTTGGCGGCGACATTATAAATATTGTATCAAAAAATTCTGTTGTTGCGGGTCCAAACAATGCGGGCTATGGTTCTGCAAAAGCAGCACAGGCGCATCTTTCACGTTTGCTTGCAGCGGAACTTGGAAGCGATAAGATTCGTGTGAACACGGTAAATCCTGATGCTGTTATCGCAGATTCAAACATTTGGGCGGGCGGTTGGGCTGAGGGAAGAGCAAAAGCTTATGGTATAACAGTTGAGGAACTTCCTGCTTATTATGCAAAGCGCACTTTACTCAACGAAACTATTTTGCCTGAAGATATTGCCAATGCATGTTTTGCATTTGTAGGAGGACTATTGAATAAATCAACAGGAAATACATTGAATGTTGATGGTGGAGTGGCTGCAGCTTTTTTGAGATGAAGTTTGAACGGGGATTTATTGGATTTGAGGGATTGTGAAGATATTTTTTATGAACCGAACTTTAGATTTTTGCTCATGGTTCCTTGCGTCGCACAGTTGTACATTCTGTTCTTTATTCAATAAATTTCACCACATAGAAACGTAGGCATATAGTTGTACATAGACTATATATTTTTCATGTGAACTTTGTGCCTATGTGGTAAAAAATAAATTATGCAACGGGTTGCTTTTAAAATGAAACTATTCAAAGGCTGTAAAGACGAATACAGAAAGCGTCATGATGAGTTGTGGAGTGAGTTAAAACAATTATTGAAACAAGCAGGTATTTGCGATTATTCTATTTTTCTTGATGAAACAACAAATGATTTGTTTGCTTACCTTATGATTGATGATGTGAAAAAACTGAATGAATTACCTAATGAACCAGTTATGAAAAAATGGTGGAGCTATATGAAAGATATTATGGAAACAAATGAAGATAATTCACCAGTAAGCGTTCCGTTAAAAGAAGTTTTTTACTTGCCATAAAATCAAAAAAGTCCATGCAAGGTTCATTGTACACAGGTAACAACATTTTTAAAAAATGTTTTTTTGTTTTGCTCTTTGTTTTTACAAATATTTTTGTGTGGTCGCAATCATCCGATAAAAAAAAGTATGAAGTAGCGGTATATTATTTTCCAAACTATCACGTTGATTCTATCAATGAAAAGTGGCATGGTAGAGGCTGGACCGAATGGGAACTGGTGAAGGCAGCCAAGCCAAGATTTGAAGGGCATCTTCAACCGAAAATTCCAACGTGGGGATATTTTAATGAAGCCGATCCAGAATGGACTGCAAAAGAAATTGATCTTGCTGCTGACAATGGCATTGATGTTTTCATTTACGATTGGTATTGGTATGAAGCAACTGGTCAATATTTGCAGGAAGGTTTGGAAAAAGGTTTTTTAAAAGCGCCGAACAACAAACGTTTGAAGTTCGCATTGATGTGGGCAAATCATGATTGGATGAATATTCATCCAACACCTTATACGAATGTGCAGGAAAAATTAACGGATGGCAGAGTGAGTGAACAATTGTGGGACACAATAACGAGTTACATCATCACTCATTATTTTAATCAACCCAATTACTGGAAGGTAGATGGCAAACCCTATTTTTCTATTTTTCTTACCACTAAATTTATAGAGAGTTTTGGAAGTCTTGAAAAAGCAGCTACGGCAATGAACATGTTTGAAGAAAAAGTAAAAAAAGCCGGCTTCCCAGGATTACATTTGAATTGTATAGACCAGGGCATAACAGATCATGAGCTTCAGCAAATTTTACATTCTTCAGTAACTACAGAAGATGCTTTGCGTGCACTGCATGCATCCAGTATCAACTCTTATAATTTTTTGTATGCGTTTGATCTCTCAAAAGCAGGTTGGCCAACCGCGAGTTATCAAAAAACGATTGATGCAAATATTTCCTATTGGACAACGATAAGTAAAAAGCTTCAGGGTGTAACATACTTTCCAAACGTTACAATGGGTTGGGATGTTACGCCACGTTTGATACAAACGGATAAATTTGATACATACAAAGGTTATCCGTGGACTCCTGTTTTTAACGGAGATAATACACCGGAAGCTTTTCAATCGGCTTTGGTGAAGGCAAAACAATTTCTTGATAATTCAAACATTCAGCATGAAATTGTTATTCTGAATGCATGGAATGAATGGACTGAAGGGAGTTATTTATTACCGGAAAAGAGAACCGGCACAAAATATCTTGAAGCAATAAAAAATGTTTTTGGAGAAAAATAATTTTTATTGCCCGATATAACTTTTTCAAACTTTATGATATTCTGATTATGCGAATTGAAAAATATAAAATTGAAGAACACAATCAATTTCTGTTGAAAGAACACAAGCGCAGATTTGATTTCATTGCACCTGATATTAAAAATATTGAAGACATTTTGCAAAAACTGATAGAGTTCCAGGTGGCTATTCCAAGCTGGGCTTTAGGTACAGGAGGCACTCGCTTTGCTCGTTTTAGTGGTGGCGGTGAACCAAAAAATTTGGAAGAGAAAATTGAGGACATCGGATTGCTGCATGCATTGAACAGATCGAGCGGCGCAATCTCTTTGCATATTCCCTGGGATATTCCAAAGAATGCTGCGAATATTAAAGCATTGGCTGCACAACTTGATATTCGCTTTGATGCGATGAATTCAAATACATTCCAGGATCAGCCTGATCAAAAATTGAGTTATAAGTTTGGCTCCATGCAACATGTAGATAAAGCGGTGCGTAAACAGGCGGTAGAACATAATATTGAAGTAATAAATTATGGAGTGGAGCTTGGCTCAGAATCACTTGCAGTTTGGTTAAGTGATGGTTCCTGTTTTCCCGGTCAGTTGAATTTTAGAAAAGCATTTCAAAATACTTTGGAAAGTTTGCAGGAGGTATATGCGGCATTGCCTGACAACTGGAAAATGTTTGTAGAGTATAAACCTTATGAACCGAACTTTTATTCCATGACTGTTGGCGATTGGGGGCAATCATTATTGTATGTAACAAAGCTGGGCAATAAAGCTTATACATTGGTTGATCTCGGTCATCATCTGCCAAATGCAAACATTGAACAAATTGTTGCATTGCTATTAATGGAAGGAAAGCTTGGTGGTTTTCATTTCAATGATTCAAAATATAGTGATGATGATTTAACAGTTGGCAGTATTAAACCTTACCAATTATTTTTAATTTTTAATGAGCTTGTTGAAGGGATGAATGCGAGAGGCTTGCATCATGCAACAGATTTAGGATGGATGATTGATGCATCACATAATGTAAAAGATCCTTTGGAAGATTTGTTGCAATCTGTTGAAGCGATTATGATTTCTTATGCGCAGGCATTGTTGGTGGACAGAAAAAAATTAGTGGATGCTCAAAATAATAATGATGTTGTTGCTGCGCAGGAGATATTGCAACATTCATTTCGTACAGATATGCGTGTACTTATAGCAGAAGCAAGATTGCGTGCAGGTGGAGCATTAAATCCATTGATTGTTTATCGCGCTGAAAAAGTGAGAGAGAATTTGATTAAAGAAAGAGGAAGTAAAACGGTAGCGACGGGATTGTGAAAGTGAGTGGTCAGTGGCGAGTAGTGAATAAAAATGGTAGATTGATTTTACAAGTGAGATGGAAAATTGTAAATTTATTTTTTACCTAAAATTTATTTTATGTTCCTGCGATTTGCACATACCAAACTTAACGTTTATCAATTTTCACAAGAATTGGCTCTTGAATGTTATAAAATTACAAAGCTGTTTCCTTCTGATGAGAAATACGCAATGGTACAACAAATAAGAAGAGCTGCCTTATCAGTTCATCTAAATATTGCAGAAGGAAGTTCAAGAAAATCGGACATGGAAAGGAAAAGATATTTTGAAATTGCAAGAGGTTCTGTTATCGAAATTGATAGTGCAATTGGCATCGCGCATAAGTTATTGTACGTAAATATCGAGCAGTTGCAACAGCTTGGTGACTTAATCATAAAAAATTTCAAGTTATTAAGCGGCATGATTAATCTAAACGAAACTCACAACTGACCACTCACTACTCACAATGTCACTTCCCGTTATACTCATATTCGATGTTGGTAAAACCAATAAAAAAATTTTGCTGTTTGATGAACAGTATAAACAAGTGTATGAAGAATCTGTTCAGTTTGAAGAAACAGTTGATGAAGATGGCTTTCCCTGCGAAGATGTTAATGTATTAACGAAATGGGTATGGGAAAAGTTTTGGCAACTCGCATCGAATAAAGATTATACAATACGTGGTGTAAATTTTTCTGCTTATGGTGCAAGCCTTGTGCACCTGAATGATTATTATAAACCGTTCACACCTTTATATAATTATTTGAAACCTTACCCTGAAGAATTAAGAAAACAATTTTATGATACTTATGGCGGAGAAAGTTTGGTAGCAAAACAAACTGCTTCACCGGTGCTTGGCAGTCTCAATTCTGGTATGCAATTTTATCGTTTGAAATATGAAAAGCCTAAAATATTTCAGCAAATAAAATATTCATTGCATCTTCCGCAATATTTAAGTTTTATTATTTCAAAAAAAGTTGCTTCAGATATTACAAGCATTGGTTGCCATACCAATCTCTGGGATTTTCAAAAGAATAAATATCATGAATGGGTAAAAAAGGAAAAGATTTATACAAAGCTTGCTCC
>WNFY01004986.1_pt1 | contig 25696 bp, 22 predicted proteins | sample 5400091 | NCBI WGS metagenome assembly WNFY01 (sample SAMN13153364, study PRJNA577476) | soil metagenome | isolation source: 60 cm soil or saprolite under grassland replicate 1 | place: USA:California | collected 2016-06-15 | reverse complement strand
ATCGCGGAAGTGAGCGCGGCGGGCAAGATGCCAGGCGCGCCGCGCTCCGTGGCAGCGAACGGCGGCTCGTGTTCGCTATGCTATACTCAGCCCTGCGCGGCAGGATTCTCAGGCTGGCGTGCTGTCTAATTTACTGTCTGTTTTTGGGTCTGACCAGGGGGAATCCGATAGACAGTATAGACGGTATAGACAGCGTGTTAGGACTGTAAGTCCTTCGCATTAAAGTAACTGCAAGAAAACGCAAAGAGCGGGAGTAGTTCAGCGGTAGAACGCCAGCTTCCCAAGCTGGATGTCGCCGGTTCGATCCCGGTCTCCCGCTCCAACGCCCTCACAGATTTCTTCCAGCACTTTCTTCAACCACCGCGAACAAACCGGGCTGTACAGCTAGGCGGCCTCTTCGGAATCAAAAATGTCAGAGAACTGACTGACTTCCCGTTCCATCTTTGCCCAGGGTGAATTCTCAAGAATGGCGGCAAGCTCAGCGTCGGAGATCGGGGCTGATTTGCTCGAAGTTCCTCAGATTTCATTGTTTTCATCGCAACCTTTCTACGAAAATCTCTGGGGAAAATCCAGAGTAGCTGCTTCTCCAGGTTGGATGCAGAGAAGCAGCAAAGGATTGCCAGACTTCCGCCCAAATCTTCGCCGGGTCGATCCCGGTCTCCGCTCCAATCCATCGCTTACGTTCACTCTGATTCCGTTCCGCGCGCAGACTTCTTGCTGCTCCGTATGCGCTCGGAGAGCAGCGCCTTTGCTTTCTCCAGTTCAGCCCTGCGCTCAGGTTTCAGTCCCTGGATGCCAGCGTCCTTGCAATGGTCGAAGCGTCTTTGGTGAACAGACCCTGCGGCGGGTACGTGGAATCGGTGGTGACGCTGGCAATCCAGCGCCCGCTCTTTCTTCCGGAGGCGCTCTTTCTTCCGTGCCCTGATCTCCGCGAGGCCGTGCGCGAAGTTGTGCCTGAGGTTCTGCGGGAAGCCGTGCGTGTGCCAGCCCGATGGCCGGCGCTGCCTCCGCTATTGCCTTTGTTTTACGTGCCTTCATGCCGCGCGTCTCTGGCTTCGCGTATGGGCGGCCTTTCGGGCGGCGGCCGTCAGTCCGGCTTTGCCCTTGGTCCTGACAGCCTTCTCGGCGGCCTGATGCCGGCTGGCAGCGCTGCGGCTGCGGGCGCTCTCGTGGGCCTGGCGCGAAAGGGCGCGAGGAGATGCGGCCTCCTTGCCTTCGCGCTTCAGGGCCTTTGTGATGGCTCGCGATCTGGTTGGCGAGGCGGCACGCTTCGGCCTTGTCTGACCCCGCTCATAATCGTGCGCCGCCTTCTTGCGTGTGCTTTCCGAGGCCTTGCCCGCTTTGGGCGGCTGCAGCTTCACCCCCGCGCGCCTGGCCTTCGAGAGCCCGATCGCGATCGCCTGCTTGGTGGAACGTGCTCCGTGCTTGCCTTTCCGGACATGCTCCATCTCCTCTCGAACAAACTCTCCGGCCTGCGTGGAAGGAGCTTTGCCTTCCTGCGCATCTTTGCGGGCCTTCTCCATCGTTTTCTTTTCCGGCATGGAAGCCTCCTGTTCTTGTCGTCGCGCCGATCATTCCGAAGCAGAAACGGCGGGGGCGATCCCGCGCGAATGCCGTTGATTCGATGCGGCCGTGATTGGATCGCGATGCATCCCACGCGCTTTCCGATTGACTTCCCACAAGCAGCAGGCTTATAACTTCTCCGTCTGGCCAAGGGAAGGCGGTGCGAATCCGCCACTGTCCCGCAACTGTGAACGCCGAGGAGCGGACCAACTCAGCCACTGGAGCGATGAGCTCTGGGAAGGCGGTCCGGTTCCTGGAGTGGGTTTGCCCACTTCCGGAAATCCAATGACGCGTTAGTCAGGAGACCTGCCCAGATCCTGGTCTACGGCTAGTTCGGCTTCGATGGGAGAGCCGGCGTGCGTCCTCACCTGGGCTTTTCGGCCTGCAACTGCCTCTCCGGCAGAAGCGCAGCAACCGGGCCCCCGATCTGCCCGCTTTTGGCAGATCGGGGATGAACGGCCCACACAGGAAGCTGCCACATTGTTATCCCGCCTGACGCCTCCGTGCGTTTGGACGTGGTATGGAAAAAATTCGAAAGACACGCCTCGCCTCCGAGGCGACCGGGGTTGTATTCGGCGTTATATGCCTCATTGGCCTCGCGGTGCCCGCCCCCGGCTTGCGCATCGTGGCCGACGAGACCGGCCGCTCGCTTCGCTTGCCCGATCATCCGCATCGCATCGTCTGCCTGGCGCCGAGCATCACCGACACGGTCTACGCCATCGGCGCCGGCGCGGACGTGGTCGCCATCACCGACTTCACCCTCTATCCGGCGGAGGCCCTGCAGAAGCCCAGCATTGGCGGCGTGCTGCGCCCTTCGCTGGAGCGCATCGCCGTGCTGCATCCGGACCTCGCCATCGGCATCGCGCAATTCAACGATGCGGACAGCATCCGCGGCATCGAGCGCCTCGGCGTGCCGGTCTTTCTGGTGAGCCCCCACGGCATTGCGGGACTCTACCGCTCGATTGAAAGCATCGGCCGCGCGTTGGGACGGCAGCCGGAAGCCGGGTCGCTGGCCGGGCGGCTGCGCCAGCGTGAGCGCCGCGTGCGCGAGCAGGCGTCATCATTCTCAGCGGGCAAGCCTCGCCCGACGGTCTTCTTCGCCATCTCGCTCAGCCCCTGCATCACCGCCGGCCGAGGTGCGTTCGTCACCGAGCTGCTCGAGGCGGCCGGGGCCCGCTCGGTGACCGACGACCTGCCCCGGGAGTGGATCAACCTGAGCATCGAAGCCGTCGTTGCCAGGCAGCCCGAGTTCGTGCTGCTGCTCAAGGACGCGCCGTTCGGGTTGCCGCAGATGCGCGAGCGCGCCGGATGGAAGTCGCTCGATGCGGTGCGCGCGGACGCGTGTTGCGCGTCGACGATCGCATGCAATATCCCAGCCCGGTGGCCTTCGATGCGCTCGAGGAATTCGCGCGGCAGTTTCATGAGGCGCAGCGCCGCTAAGAGAACTGAGTCTTCTAAAAAACTTTTGCAGGACCGAATCAGGAGAATGCCATGCAATCTTTTCTTCGAGTGGTGGGCCGGTGCATTTTGGCTGTTGTCATCCTTGCTCTGCCTGTGCCGATGCTGGCCGCGAGCGACGTTACGCTAAGCGGGACAATCTCGGACTCGCTCGGTGCAGTCATCCAGAACGCCAAGGTTGAGTTGCTGGCCGCGAGTGCAGAGGCGATTCAGACCACGAATACTGACGCTGCGGGCCGCTATTCCTTCGCGATCACCGCGCCTGGACGCTTCCGCGTTCGCGCCATCGCCCCGACGTTTCAGGCCGCGATGAGCGAGCAGCGATATGTCGGCGAGCACTCGGCGCAGATCGACGTGGCGCTTTCGCCGTCCGTCGTCGCGCAGGAGATCGTGGTCACCGCGGCCGGAGTGCCCTTGCCGGAGCTGCAGAGCGGCGCGTCGATCGCCGTGATCGGTGAGGCGGAGTTGGCCACGCGCCGCGATGTCGAAGAGGAACTGCGCCTGCAGCCTGGAGCGCAGATCACGCGCACCGGCCAACCAGGCGCCAGCCCCGCCTCACTGTACGTGCGCGGCGGGCCCTCCGACGCGACCAAGGTGCTCATCGACGGCGTTCCGGCCAATGACATCGGCGGCGCGATGAACTTCACCAACCTCAACACCGCCGGCTTCGAGAAGGCCGAGCTCTACCGCGGGCCCAACAGTTCGCTCTTTGGCTCGGATGCCGAGGCTGGCGTGCTCGTGCTCACCACGCGGCGCGGCGCAACGCCGCTACCCGAGCTGAGCTATTCGGCCGACGGCGGCACCTTCGGCACCCTGCATCAGGAGAGCAGCCTGGGCGGCGCGTGGCGGCGCTTCGACTACTTCGCCGACCTCTCGCGCTTCGACACCCAAAACAGCACCCCGAACAGCCGCTATCACAACGCCGCGGCGCTGGCCAACTTCGGATGGCAGCTTCCGAGTGCAACCGAGCTGCGCGTCACGGGGCGCCGCTCCGTCTCCGCCTTCAACGCCGCCAATGCCATCGATCTCTACGGCATTCCCGACAATGGCGTCAGCCGCGAGCAGTACACCACTTTCGGCGCCACGCTGGAGAACCGCAAAAATCCTCGTTGGCACAACCTTGTGCGCTACGCCGGGCTGCGCCTGCGCTCGCAATTCAACAATTTCGGCCCTACGGGAATCTGTTACGACCCTTTTCTTTCCGCTGGGCAAAGCTGCGAGACAACGCCGTACGATTTCACGACCGGTTACCCCGTCTTTCTTGGAAAATCGATGACAATCCGCGGTGCCAACGGTTATGAGGTCACCGGGCAGGGAATTCTGCAGTACGCGCCCGGCGCGTATCAGAGCTCGGTGCTTACCGATCGCGATTCGATTTACGCACAAACGGATTATCGTTGGAACGAAAAACTAGCCGCGCTCTTCGGTTTCCGCTATGAGGCTGAGGGCGGCTACTCCAGCTTTGGCCTCTTCAAGACTCCCGCGGAGCGCGGCAATTACAGCTACACGATGCAACTCAACGGCGGCGTCGCCAATCGGCTCTTCTACACCGTGGGCAGCGGGCTGGAAAACAATGCGGTCTTCGGCTTCGCCGCCACTCCGCGCGCCTCGCTGGGCTTTCACCTGATTCGGCCCAACCATAGTGCGTTGTTCAGCGGGACTCGTCTGCGCTTCAACTTCGGCAAGGGTATCAAGGAGCCGAGCATTTATCAGGAGACCAACTCGCTGTACGAGCTGCTTCTGACCGTGCCAAACGGGGCCCAGATTATCTCGCAGTTTCACATCCAGCCATTCCGCGCGGTGCAGGCGCGCACCTATGATGGCGGCGTGCAGCAGATGCTATGGGGAGGCAGGGCCCGGCTGTCTTTTACTTACTTCCATAACGAATTCGGAGACCAGGCCGAGTTTGTTCCCGCGGCGGGGCTGCTGGACCTCGGCGTTCCGCAGGATGTGGTCACCGAACTGCAGTCGAACTTCATGTCCGGCGCCATCGTCAATAGCCTCTCCTATCGCGCGCAGGGAGTGGAGCTCGAGGCCGAATGCCGCATTACGCGGAGCCTGGCTGTGCGCGGCGGCTGGACCTGGACCGACGCCGAGGTGCAGCACTCGTTCTCCAGCGACGCACTGTTCCCTTCGGGCAATCCCGCGTTTCCCGGCATCCCCATCGGGTCCTTCTCGCCGCTGCGGGGAGCGCGCCCGTTCCACATCGCGCCGCACACCGGCTACTTTGCCGTGGACTGGAGCACCAGCCGCTTCACTGTCCGTGGAACCGGAACGCTGGTCTCGCGCCGCGACGACAGCGACTTCCTCGGATTCTCCGATGTGAACTTTAGCAACTCGCTGCTGCTGCCAAATCGCAACCTCGATCCGGCCTATCAGCGGATCGACATCTACGGGGCCGTGCGCATTCATCCGCGCGTGAGCTTCTACACCACAATGGAGAACCTGCTCAATCAGCGCTACTATGAGTCGTTTGGCTACCCGGCGCTGCCGTTTACGGTGCGCTCGGGAGTGCAGTTCAGACTAGGAGGCGAAAGCTGGAAACTCTGACCGCAACTCGCCTTCGTCCCCGGCTCTGGGCGGCGCTGGTGCTGCCGGCCGTGCTGTTAATGTTGGCGGTGGTTCTCGCTGCGGGAATGGGCGCGGTTGCACTCTCGCCGGCCGAAGTGTTGCGCGCGCTGCTGCATCCGGCCGCCGCCGGAGACGCCGGCGTGATCCTGTTCAGCCTGCGGCTGCCGCGCGTGCTGGCCGCGGGGCTTGCCGGCGCGGGACTCGCCGCAACCGGCGTGCTCTTCCAGGGGCTCTTTCGCAACCCGCTGGCGGACCCGTTCATTCTCGGCGCATCGGGAGGCGCGGCGCTGGGCGGAGCTGTGGCGGTCTTTTTCTTTCCTTCGCTGACGCTTGCCGGCTTTGGAGCCACGGAGCTGCTGGCCTTTGCCGGCTCTCTGCTGGCCATGGCCGTGGTCTGGAAGTTGGCCGGTCCGGGCGGGCGCTTTGCGGGCCAGAGCTTACGCAATAGCATGCAGAACATGCTTCTGGCGGGCTTCGCCTTCGGCACCATGCTCAATGCTGCAACCTCGGCGCTGGAGCTGCGACAGGAGAGCACCAATCCCGGCGTGCGCATTCTCGAGGCGTGGCTGCACGGCGAGATCACTGCGCCAACGTGGATCCAGCTCGCGTTTGTCGCCGTTATCGAACTTGCGCTGCTCCTGGTCGCCCTGCCGCTGGCCAGGCAGTTGAATCCGCTGGCGCTTTCCGAGGAGTACGCCGCGCAGTTGGGCGTGCGCGTTGAGCGCCTGCAACTGACGGTGGTGGTCCTGGGCTCGATGCTCACCGCGCTGTCGGTCTCTCTTGGTGGGTTGATCGGCTTCGTCGGCCTGCTGGTCCCGCATTTCCTGCGGCTCATCGTTGGCCCGGAGCACCTCCGCCTGTTGCCCGCATCGGCCCTGAGCGGCGCGCTCTTTCTCATTGTGGCGGATACCGTCGCGCGCACGGCCTTCGCTCCGTCGGAGATTCCCGTGGGCATGCTCACCGCATTTCTCGGCGTCCCGGCGTTTCTGTATCTGCTCAACCGCAAGTCCGCGAGCGCACAATGACGAAGCCGCCCATGAACTCGATCTCTCCGGTGCTGGAGTTTCGCAACGTCTGTTTTGCGCACGGCGGGAATTTCGCGGACGGCGCGCGCCCGGTCTTCGATGACCTCTGTTTCAGCGTGCAGCCGGGCGAAACGGTCGCGCTCATGGGGCCGAACGGCGTAGGCAAGACCACGCTGCTCAAGCTGGCCTCGGGTCTGCTGCGGCCGCGATCGGGTGAGGTGCTGGTGCGGGGGCGTCCTTTGCAACAGTGGGCGCGTCGGCAGCTCTCCTGTACGGTGGCGCTGGTTCCGCAGGAGCTCGAGGTGCCCTTCGCATTTTCCGTTGAGGAGATCGTCGCCCAGGGCAGGGTCCCGCACATGGGCTGGTTCGGCGGGCCGGGTGCGAAGGACCTGGAGGCCGTGGAGTCCGCGCTGCGCGAAGTCGATCTGCTGCCGCTGCGGCACCGCATCTTCGCTGAGCTCTCCGGGGGCGAGCAGCAGAGGGTGAAGATTGCCATTGCGCTGGCCCAGCAGCCAAGCCTGATGCTGCTGGATGAGCCGACGCAGCACCTAGACCTTGGCCGGCAAATTGAGGTGATGGGCCTGCTGCGCAAGCTGGTTCACCCCAGCACGCCAACAGCAGGCGCGCGGGGGACCCCGGAGCGCGGAATCACCATTGTCGCGGCGATGCACGATCTCGCCCTCGTACGCGAACACTGCTCGTCTGGAATCCTTCTCATGCCCGCGGCCCCGGCACTCGCTGGGCCGCTCGCTGAGCTGTTGCGCCCCGAGCTGCTGGAGCGGGCCTACGCGGTCGATCGCGCCGCGCTGGACCGCTATTTGTCACCCCAGCAAGCCAAGCTTGCTGGGGACCCCGAGCCGGCGGAAAATCTGGGCGCGGAGAGCAAGGGTGCGCGCGCATGAGGATCGGCGTTATCAGCGATACGCATGGCTGGCTGCGCCCGCAGGCCGTCGAGGCGCTGCGCGGCAGTGAGCTGATTCTGCACGCTGGGGATGTGGGCCTGCCGGAGGTTCTCGATGAGCTGCGGCGCATCGCGCCGGTGGTGGCGGTGCGCGGCAATATTGACGTGGAGCCGTGGGCGCGGCGGCTGCCTGCGACAGAGATGGCCGAGGCCGGCCAGAAGAGGTTCTACATCCTGCACCGTATTGCCGATCTCGATCTTAAGCCGGGCGCCGCGCGGGTCGACGCGGTGATCTTCGGCCATTCCCACCAGCCAAGCGTCGATTGGCGTGACGGCGTGCTCTTCTTCAATCCGGGCAGCGCGGGGCCGCGGCGTTTTTCGCTTCCGGTAACTTTGGGGAGAATCGAAGCCGTGGAGGGAGAGTTGCGTCCGGAGGTTATTGCGCTGCTTTAGGTTTGCGGGTTGCGCCTGGGCGCGTTTTGGTCGCGCCCAGTTTGCGCAGCCGCTCACGGGCCTGAGTGGCTTCGATGGACTTGGGATAGCGCTGGATCAGGGCGTTCAGCTCGCGGACCCCCGCGTCTTTGCGGCCGAGCTCCAGCAGCGCGTAGCCCTTCTTGAGTTGTGCCGCCGCAGCCTTGTTGCCGCCAGGGAACTGCTCCAGCACCTTGTCGTAATCGGCCACCGCAGCTTCGTAGTTTCCCGCCTTGTATTCGATGTCGGCGATGTAGAACTGCGCGTTGCCGGCCAGGTCAGTGGTTGGATAGAACTTCAGGTAATCCTGAAATTGCGAGAGCGCCAGCTCGTAGCGAGCGGCGTTGTAATCTCGCAGCGCGTTGGTGTAGAGCGTGTCCGCCGGAGGCGCCACGGGCGCGGGAGGAGCAGCAGCGGGCGGAGCCGATGTGGTCGGAGAAGCCGTAGCCGGAGGCGTTCCACCTCCTGCAGGCGCGGCAGGCGCTGCGGCGGGCGCTGCCCCAGGGGCGCAGGTCACGGTGGGAGGCGGCTGCGCGGCGATGTTCTGCTGTTCGGTCTGAATATCGTTGAGCTGCTTGCTGGCCTTCTCCAGCCGGGCCTTGAGCTCGTCGACCGAGTCGTTGAGCGTCTGGATCTGTCCCGAGACCTGGTCCACTTTGGTCTGCGACTCTGTCGTCTGCTCCTGCACAGTCTTCTGCATGGTCTGCACGGAGTCGGAGAGCTTGTTGACGCTGTCGGCGCTCTTTTCCACCAGGGCGCGCATGATGCCCATGCGCTCGTCGAACGATTGCTGCATGCGCGCCATGCGATCGGAGAGCTCCTGCACCTGCGTCTGGAGCGCAATGATCTCTTTGGCGACGGCGAAGGCCGGTGTGGAGGGACCGGTCACGATCAGCGCCGTCATCGCGAGAGCAGCGAGTTTTCTGGGTTTCATTGTTATCTCCGGGCCATCTCCGGTGTGTGCTGCGCACCCGAAGCGGGCTGTGATCGATTTTGCCACTACTGCAACGTGTTGTCGTGCGGACGAACCAATTCGGCAAGCCCGCATTCGAGCGAAGGTTGATGCGGTGGCGGGGCGCTCTGAGCGGCCCCGCCACGTTAGTTGTTCCGGCTTTACTGTCCGTAGACGAAGTGAGCACGCCGGTTCTGCTGCCAGCAGCTCTCCTCGTGCTCCATGCAGAACGGCTTCTCCTTGCCGAAGCTCACGGTCTTGATGCGGCTGGCTTCAATGCCTGCTTTGACCAGCGCGTCGCGCGCGGCGTTGGCGCGGTTGTCGCCCAGGGCCAGGTTGTACTCGGTCGAGCCGCGCTCGTCGCAGTGTCCCTCGATGGTGAACTTAATCGAGGGGTGAGCCTTCAGGAATTCGGCATCGGCCGTGATGGTGGCCTGATCGCCGGGACGCAGGTCATAGCGGTCGTAGTCGAAGTAGATGTCCTTGACTCTCTGGGCAAATTGCTCGGCTTCGGTCGCCGAGGGCGCAGGGGCAGGCGCGGGCGGAGGAGAAGGCGGGGCTGCCGCGACTTCAACGGTGAGGCGCGCGCTGGCTTCGGCCGTGCCTCCCGGGCCTTGTGCGGTCAAGTGGTAGGTGATCGAGGACGACGGCGATACCGATTGCGTTCCGCTCGGCGCCACGCCGCCGATGCCGTCGATGTTGACGTTGGTGGCATTGGTCGTTGACCAGGAGAGGGTCGCCGACTCGCCGCCCTTGATGCGGTCCGGCGTGACGCTGAGGCTTGCCGTAGGTACGGGCGCGGCTGGCGGCGGGGGCGCGGCAGCTTCCTTCGGTGGGGCGGACGGCACCTCTTTCTTTTTGCAGCCGCCGATGAGGACCAAGGCTGTAAGGCACAAAATCAGAAGAGTCCACTTCATCTTGCTGTGATTCACTTCTCATCCTCCAGAGCGAGAACGCTCGCGTTGGGCCGGTGTGCCGGTCCGCTGAATTTTAGTGAAACCGTAGACCTCGGAGAAACAAGTTTCTACAAAATACGAATGTGCTTGGCTCGGCCTTTTGATTGCCGAAGTCAATTATTTCCAGCTCCAGTTGGGCTGAGTGTTAGATCCTTGGGACGTTAGCTGGGTTTGCTGGCTGCCATCGGCCAGCATGGTCCAGATCTGTTCGCCTCCTTTGCGGCTGGACTGATAGACAATGTGCCGTCCGTCCGGCGACCACGAGGGAAAGTCGTTGTGGCCTCCCGAGTGCGTCAGCTGCACCCATTGCCGGCTCGCCACGTCCATGATGTAGATGTCGGCGGCGCCGGGAGCGCCCGGGCCGTACTTGCGGTTCCACGAGAAGACCAGGAACTGTCCATTCGGCGACCAGGAAGGTGAAACGGCATAGCCCTGATCGGTGAGCCGCTGCACGTTGGTGCCGTCGGCGTCCATGATGTAAATCTGCGGCAGGCTGCTGCGCCCGCTCACCCAGGCGATCTGCGCGTTGGTCTTGGGATTCCACACGGGCGAAACATCGGGGCCGTGAGATTGCGTAAGCCGCCTCAGATTGCCGCCGTTTTGGTCGCACACATAGATTTCCGGGTCGCCGCTGCGCGAGGAAGAGAACGCGATGCGGGTGCCGTCCGAGCTCCAGGCCGGCGAGATGGTGGTCCCGCCAAAGGAGGGGAACTTCACCAGACGGCCGAGATCGAGCGAAAACATGCTGATGCCGGGCCCTCCGCCTGCAAACGAGGTAAAAACGACGCGCGAGTTGTCCGGCGAGACGCGCGGCGACAGCGCGATGGAGCCGAGATGCGTGACGGCATGCTGACCAGCGCCGTCGTAGTCCATCGCCCAGACCTCTTTGTGGCCGGTGCGGCTGCTGATGAAGTAGAGCTTGGTTTCGGCGATGCCGCTGATGCCGCCGCCCAGGCGGAAGATGATCTCGTTGGCGAAGCGATGGGCGATCAGGCGCGCGTTGTCGTCCGTGGCGCTCTCACGGTACTGCTTGGCCAGGATCTGCGGGTTCTGCGCATTCTTCGCGTCGAAGAGCCAGCCCTGCACCTGCAGCGTCCCGCCGGTGACGCCGAGGTTGCCGAAGGCGAGCATGGAGGCGTTGGGCGGCGGCGCACTCCACACGTCGAGCTTGACGTCGGCCGGCATGCCGAAGGGCCCAAGCGGATAAAAGCTCTTCGAGACCATCTCGAAGATGCCCGCCTGCGTCAGGTCGTTGAAGAGCACATCGTTGAAGGTCTTATTCAGCTGCGGCGCAGCCGGGTCCTGCGCCGAGATCTTGAAGTCCGGCACGGCGAGGCGGATCTTTTCGCCGCCCACGCCGGTTCCGGTGCGGATCCAGTCCTGCGGAATCGCGGGGAGCATCAGGGCCAGTACAACGGCGAACACTAGTGCGAATCGCTTGATCAAATCGAACATCTCCTCAAGACTGCGGTATGACTGAAGCTGCCGGCGCCGGGGTTCCCGGCAAGCCCGTTGTTGGCTTGCTGGGGTGGCTCAACGCCGGTAATCGAACCAGAACTCCACTGAAACGTACTCGCCGCTGTATCCCGGTGGCAGCGGGCCAAAGGTGTCGATGCGCTGCAGCGCCCGAAGAGCCGACTGGTCGAGCGAAGGAATCCCCGATGACTGCTCGACGCGGACGTGCGACGGCGAGCCGTTGCGCGAAATGTCAAACAGTATATAGACCCGTTTTGCGGAAACCACATTAGGATTTACTTCGCTTTGCCAGGCCTGATGAACCTTTCTTGCCACTACGTCGGCGTACCAGCCGAACCTGCTGCCGAAGCTTCCGCCGCCGGTACCTTCGCCGAACTTCAGTCCGCCCGCGCCGGTTGAGGTCTGCACTGCGGTGAAGGGGCCGGCTGCCGGTCCGCCTTCGCCGAAGGGAATCGTGTTGTCGACCCTCTCCGCCGGCGCCTCCGCTGCCGCTGCTGCCCCAGTCCAGGCCGCTGCGCGACATCAGGGCAGGGAACAGGAGGACGAACGCCAGCAGCCCGGCGTGCATGCCGATGGAAACGGCCATCGAGCGCGTGAGCGGCAACCGATATCCGTAGATCTCAGCGTCCAGCGGCATTGGTCCTTTCGATCGGTTGGGTAACGATGCTCACGTTAGTGATGCCGGTGCGCTTGACGGCGTCCATTACGGTGGCGAATGCGCCGAAGGGAACGTTCTCATCGGAGCGGATGAAGATGCTCTGGCCCTCGGGGTGGCGGATCTTGGCGTGCAGCCGGGCCGCGATCTCGTTGATGTTCACCGGATCGTTGCCGAGATAGACGCGCTGGTCCTTGTCAATGGTGATCACCAGCCGCTCCTCGGTGATTTCCTTCACGGTGCGCGTCTTGGGCACGTTGACCTCGATGCCGGACTGCAGGATGGGCGCGGTCACCATGAACATCACCAGCAGCACCAGCACAACGTCGACAAACGGAGTGACGTTGATATCGGAGAGCGAGCTCTGCGTGCGTCCCTGTTTGTTTGTGAAGGCCACCGCGCTCTCCTATTTGCCATCGCTGCTGCGATCGATGATGTTGAGCAGCTCCAGGCTGAAGTCATCCATGCGCGCGGCGAATTCGCGGATCTGCTGCAGGAAGAAGTTGTAGAAGATGACGGCGGGCACGGCGGCAAAGAGTCCGGCGGCGGTGGTGACCAGCGCCTCCGAGATGCCGGGCGCAACCGCGCGCAGTGTGGCCGAGCCGGCGTCGCCCAGGCCATGGAAGGCGTCCATGATGCCCCACACGGTGCCGAACAGTCCCACGAATGGCGCAATCGAGCCGGTAGTTGCCAGCCAGGTGAGGCGGTTCTCCAGCCGGGTCAGCTCCTCGGAGGCGGCGATCTGCGTGGCGCGATGCACGGACGCGGTGCGCGGATTCGCGCCACAGCGCTGCAGCTCCTGCACGGCGCCGTCAAAGACGGCAACCAGCGGCGAGGGCTTGAACTGCTCGGAGATGTTCGACAGCTCCTGCAGGCGCGTGGCGCGGCGGAAGGCCCGAATGAAGCGGCCGCTCTGCACACTGGCGCGGCGGAAGAGTCCGATCTTAGCGACGATGATCGACCAGGAAAGCAGGCTGAAGAAGAGCAGGATCAGCAGCACAAGTTTGGCGATGATGCCGGTCTTGGAGACCAGGTCCATGACCTCCGAGCCGATTGCGAAGGCAAATAAGCAGTTTGGCATTTGGCCACAATTATAGTCAGCCGCGCGTGAGTTTGTGGCCGGTGCGAACCAAGGTTTGCATAACGGCAGTTCGTATCGAGCAAGGCCGGATAGACCTGATCAGGTTCTGGGAAGCGCCTGCGACAAAGCAACAGATTCCGCACCAAACGGGCGGCACTTTATTCAACGCATCTCTTGTGCGCCGGGGTTGCCATGAGCTCGGAAAGCTCTTCCAATGCAATTGGCTTCCCGCAAACGAAGCAGTTTATAGGGTTTGCCTTCCAGTCCGGGACAAGGGGTTTGGCCCACTCGAACGTGATCGGCTCGGTCAGGTGTTCATCGCCAAACTGATCTACCAGGACTACCCTGCGCCTAACGCTCCGTCCTTCCCTCGCGAGCAGCGGGCGAACTCCCACCCGTACCACAGCCGAGCAGCCACTCGGCCACGCTACAACTATTGGTGGAAACGGGGTTATGCATTCTGTGCCTTTGAGGTAACCCTTAACAATTTCCAGCGATTGCTCGCCCCGAACTGCGAATCGGGCGTTGAAACTGACGGACATGTAGGGGAGGTTCGCCTTTCCGGACTTGCTCCATCTCGCCGGAGGCGCGCTCAGAACAACGATGCCCAGATCAGACTTGCCGGCTAGCCGCCGCCTCCATCTCTGGAATGCAGTTAAGAAAGTAAAGGTAAGAAAAATAGCGAGCGCAGCCAGCCAGGCTGGAATGGGGTGATGAAGAACCGATTTCCAGAATGAAAGGATTCCCGGAACCCCATTCAAAGGTGTTCCCTTGAGCTTTGCGTCAATGTATGGTGCCAAGAACGACGCAACTATCGGGATCAGCGGCGAAACCCACTGCAACGCCTTAGGCCATCTCATGTGGCCATTATAGAATTCCGCACCGGCGTGGTATGCTCGCCGGGAAACCTTCACAATCTCAGGTGCCGCGTGCTGAGGGAATTGCGGGTCGAAAACTACGCCGTCATCGACAACGTGGTGGTTGAGTTCGGCGCGGGGCTGAACCTGCTGACCGGCGAGACCGGCGCGGGCAAGTCGATCCTCATCGACGCGCTCTCGTTGCTGCTGGGCGAGAAGGCCTCAAGCGATGCGGTCCGCCATGGCGCGGAGAGGGCAACCGTGGCCGCCGTCTACGATTGCGGCGATCCGGCGACACAACAACTGCTGGACGAGAACGGCATCGATACGGCGGGCACGGAGCTCATCTTGCGCCGCGACATCGCGCTGAGCGGCAAAGGCCGCGTCTTCATCAACAATCAGCCGGCCACAGTGGCGGCGCTGAAGGCCCTGGCGCCGCACCTCGCCGTGGTGCACGCGCAGAACCAGTCGGTCCTGATGTTCGATCCGCCGGAGCGGCTGGCGCTGCTGGATGCAGCCGCGGGCGTAAGCCGCGAAGAAGTTGGCCGGCGCTACGCGAAGTGGCGCGGAATTCAGCAGCGCATCGCCGAACTCGAAAAGGGCGAGCAGGAGAAGCTGCGGCTGGCAGACCTGTGGCGCTTCCAGCTCAAAGAGATCTCCGAGGCCAATCCAGTCGCCGGCGAGGACCAGAAGCTCGAGGCGGAAAAGCGCGTGCTGGCCAACTCGGAGCGGCTCTACGGGGCGGCGATGTCGGCCTTCGGTGCGCTCTACGAGGCCGAAGAATCGGCCCTGTCGCGTCTGCGCGCGGCGTTAAAGCACGTCGAGGAGCTGTCGCGCTTCGACGAGCGCTTCAAGGAAGAACTGGGGCAACTGGAAGCTGCGCGCATTACGGTGGAGGACGCTTCGACCACGCTGCGCGACTTTGCCAACGGGATGGACGCCTCGCCCGAGCGGCTGGCCGAGGTCGAAGACCGGCTGGCCGCGCTCGACAAGCTTCGGCGTAAATACGGCAAAAGCCTGGACGAGGTGCTGGCCTACCACGAGGAGATCGCCGCCAGGCTCAACGAGCTCGAGAACAAGGACGAGTTGCTCGCCTCACTGCGCAAGGAACTGGCTTCGGCGGCCTCGGAGTGTCTCGCCGAGGCGCGCTCGCTCAGCAAGCGCCGCTACGAAGCGGCGCGCAAGCTGGAGAAGACGGTCGAAACCGAGATCAACGATCTGGCAATGAAGGCGAAGTTCAGGATCGAGGTCAGCGGCTCGGACGAGGAAGCGAATTGGAGCGCCACCGGCTTCGACCAGGTCGCTTACCTGATCTCGACCAACCCTGGCGAGCCGATGGGGCCGATCGAGGAGATCGCCTCCGGCGGTGAGCTCTCGCGCGTGATGCTGGCGCTGAAGGCGAGCGTCGAGGCGGGCCTTGGGAACAGCCGCAAGTCCAAAGCGACGGAGGTCGAGCGCTCGCTTGTGTTCGATGAAATCGACACGGGCATCGGCGGACGGGCGGCCGACGCGGTGGGCAAGAAGCTGAAGGCGCTCTCCCGCAGCAAGCAGGTGCTGTGCGTCACCCACCTGCCGCAGATCGCCTCCTTTGCCGACCATCACTTCCTGATCGAAAAGCATGAGAGCGGCGGGCGCACCCGCACCACGGTCCGGCCGCTCGCGCCCGAGGGGCGACGCAGCGAGATCGCCCGCATGCTGAGCGGCGCCAAGGTCACCGAGGCCAGCCTGCAGAATGCCGAACAGTTGCTGAAAGCCAACGCCTAAGAGCTTGAATTCAAAGCAACTGCCCCCTCCCTCCTGTGGCGGGATCGATAGCTCGTCTGCCATCCCGTCCGCAGTTTCCAAAGTGAACCATTCCAGATACGCTCCCGCCCGGTTCCGGCTTCTTTGGGCTGTTTACCTGCGGTAAAATGAATACATCGAAAGATTTACGACGCGGCATGGGCGGGGCTTCATGCCAAACGGGACGGATTGGGCCCTGGGCCATCGCCATTCAGCGGTGGATTTGGGCTGCCCGATGCGGGTTCCCGCACTTTTCTGGCTTTGTGCTGCCGGACGAGCCTGCGAAGCCATAGACTTAGAAGTATTCGGGGGCAGGAACAAGCTGTGAGCTGCGCGGCTAGTTTCACCGGGCCGCCGGCGGCAGCGGATTAGGAACGATGACAAAGACGAGCGAAGCCAAAACTCTGTTGCTTTTGAAGCCTCGCGGCTTCTGCGCCGGCGTGGTGCGCGCCATCGACATTGTGCAGATCGCGCTGGACACCTTCGGCCCTCCCATCTACGTGCGCAAGGAGATTGTGCACAACAAGTACGTGGTCGAGGACCTGAAGGGCAAGGGCGCCATCTTTGTCGATGACGTGGACGAAGTGCCCAACGGCGAGCGGGTAATCTACAGCGCTCACGGGGTTGCGCCCTCGGTGCGCGAGGCCTCCAAGCTGCGGCAGTTGCGGGTGATCGATGCCACCTGCCCGCTGGTGACCAAGGTCCACGTGGAGGCAATCCGCTTTGCGAAGGACGGCTACTCGCTGATTCTGATCGGTCACCTGAACCACGACGAGATTCAGGGCACGATGGGCGAGGCCCCGGACGTGACCCAGGTGGTCAGCTCGCCGGGGCAGGTCGCCGGTCTCGTGGTGCCGGACCCGAACCGGGTGGCCTATCTGACGCAGACGACGCTTTCGCTGGATGAGGCGCGGGACATCATCGAGGCACTCAAGGCGCGCTTCCCCAACATCCGCGGGCCGCACGCACAGGACATCTGCTACGCGACCGAGAACCGTCAGGTCGCAGTGAAGAACGTTGCCGAACAGGCAGACCTGCTGCTGGTGGTCGGCTCGCACAACAGCTCGAACTCGAACCGGCTGGTGGAGGTGGCGCGCAATCTGGAGACCCATGCGCACCTGATCGACACCTGTCAGGATATCGACGAAAGCTGGCTTGAGGGAGTGAAGACGGTGGCGTTGACGGCGGGAGCCTCGGCGCCGGAGATCCTGGTACAAGAAGTGATTACCCTGCTCGGGCAGAAGGGCTTTGTGAATGTGCAGGAGGTGGAGGTGATGCCGGAGAACGTGCGCTTTGGACTGCCTCCGGAGATCGTCGCCGCCATCGGCGCGGCCCCCACTACGCCCGATGCCATGCGGGCGGAGTAACCAATCATGGAGACGGGCTTAGGTCAGGCGACGGCGCTCCGCTTCGGCAAGATCGCGGGGCTGGAAACACGGCTGAAGAAGGCCATTGCGGCTGCGCAGAACTTCCTTTTCTCCCGGCAGCACGAAGAAGGCTGGTGGTGCGGCGAGCTGGAAGCCGATACCACGCTGGAATCCGATTACATCTTTCTTCACACCGTGCTGGGCACGCGCGACGAGTGCCGCTTCCAGCAGTGCGCCACCGAGATCCTGCGGCACCAGAATGCCGACGGCGGCTGGCCGATCTTCAAGGGCGGGCCTTCCAACATCAGCGCCAGCGTCAAGGCATATTTCTCGTTGAAGATCTGCGGCCACTCTCCGGAAGAAGAGCTGATGCAGCGCGCCCGCAAGCGCATCCTTGAGATGGGCGGCGTGCCGGCCTGCAACACCTTCACCAAGATCTATCTGTGCGGCCTGGGCCAGTACGACTACGATGCCGCGCCTGCCATACCGCCGGAGATCGTGCTCTTTCCCAACTGGTTCTGGTTCAACATCTACGAGATCTCCTCGTGGTCGCGCGCCATCCTCATCCCGCTCTCGATCTGCTATGCGAAGAAGCCGTTCAAGAAGATTCCCGACGAGTGGAACATCGACGAGCTGTTTCCTGCCGGGCGGCACGGCAGCGCGCTGCGGCTGAAGTGGGACAAGAAAACGATCGGCTGGCGGAACTTCTTCCTGGTTCTTGACCGGCTCAGTCACTGGTTTGAGCGGGTGCATGTGCGCCCGCTGCGCTCGATCGCCTTGAAGGCGGCGGAGAAGTGGATGCTGGAGCGTTTCGAGATGAGCGACGGGCTCTGCGCCATCTATCCGTCGATCCTGAACTCCATCATCGCCATGCGCTGCCTGGGCTACTCGATGGACGATCCCCAGGTGATCCGGGCGCTGGACGAGTTTGAAAAGCTGGGCATCGAGGACGAACAGGGCTTCCGCATGCAGCCCTGCGTTTCGCCGGTGTGGGACACGGCCTATGCCATGTTTGCACTGGGCGAAAGCGGCCTGGTGCAGAATGACCCGCGCATGATCAAGGGCGCCGAGTGGATGCTGAAGAAGCAGTGCCGCAATAAGGGCGACTGGTCGGTGAAGGTCCCCAAGGCCGAGCCGGGCGGCTGGTACTTCGAATTCAACAACGAGTTCTATCCCGATGTCGATGACACCGCGCAGGTGCTGCTGGCGCTGAACCACACCGAGACCAGGGACGCGCGCTTCCAACGTGAGGCGGTGCAGCGTGGCATTAACTGGGTGCTGGCCATGCAGTGCAGCAACGGCGGCTGGGCCTCGTTCGACAAGGACAACGACCGCATGGTCTTCCAGTATGTGCCCTTCGCCGACCACAACGCCATGCTCGATCCGGCGACCGTGGACATCACGGGACGCGTGCTGGAGAGCCTGGCGGCGAACGGCTTTACGACGAAGGACAAGCCGGTGCGGCGCGCGCTTGAATTCCTGCGCAGCGAGCAGGAGCCCGACGGCTCCTGGTTCGGACGCTGGGGCGTCAACTACATTTACGGCACCATGTGCGTGCTGCGCGGCCTCGAGGCCATCGGCTTCGACCAGAACGATGCGATGGTGCAGCAGGCAATCGAGTGGCTGCGCATGGTCCAGAATCCGGACGGCGGCTGGGGAGAAGACTGCGGCTCCTACGACGATCCCAACCGCAAAGGAGAGGGCGCGAGCACCTGCTCGCAGACAGCCTGGGCGGTGCTGGGACTGATGGCAGGCGGAGACTACCGGTCGGAGTCGCTGGCGCGCGGCATCGCGTACCTTCTGGAGCACCAGGATTCCGACGGCGGCTGGCGCGACCCGCTGTACACGGGAACCGGCTTTCCGCGGGTCTTCTATCTGAAGTATCACGCCTACCCGTGGTACTTCCCGCTGATGGCGCTGGCCAAGTATTCGCGCGGGCAGGAGTCGTAACGGGGCGATGCGAGTTGGGCCCTGATTCAGCCGAATCCTGGACGCAGCCGAATCGGGCTGCGTTCCTCTTTACGGCAACGTTTTCACGGCCGGGTTTTAGGGCCGGGTTTTAGGGCAACAATGACGAGAGTGGACGAGTGAAGGCATTTGTCACCGGAGCGACGGGATTTGTAGGCAGCCATGTGGCGCGGCTGCTGGCCGAGCAGGGCGCCGAGCTGCGTCTGCTGGTGCGGGCACAGAGCCGCCGCGAGAACCTCGCCGGAATCCCCGCCGAGCTGGTCGTGGGCGACCTGACGGATCCGGCATCGCTGCGCAAGGGCATGCAGGGTTGCGACGCGGTCTTCCATGTGGCTGCCGACTACCGGCTGTGGATCCGCGACCCCAAGCCGATGTACGCAACCAATGTCGAGGGGACGACAGCGGTGATCGAGGCGGCCCAGGCTGCGGGCGTGCGGCGCACGGTGTACTGCTCCTCGGTGGCTACGCTGGGCTTTGGCCATGAGCGCAAGGCGGTGAACGAGGAGACCCCGGTGCGCGAGGCGGAGATGATCGGCCACTACAAGCGTTCGAAGTTCCTGGCCGAGCGCCGCGCGATGGAGCTGGCGTCAAAGGGCGCCGAGGTGGTGATTGTGAATCCCAGCACGCCGGTTGGCGAGCAGGACATCAAGCCCACGCCGACGGGACGCATTGTGCTGGACTTTCTGCTGGGTAACTTTCCCGCGTACATGGAGACGGGGATGAACCTGGTCGACGTGCGCGACGTGGCGCGCGGACATCTGTTGGCCTTCGAGCACGGGCGCCGCGGTGAGCGTTACATTCTGGGCGGCGAAAACCTGACCCTGAAGCAGATTCTCGATACGCTGGGCGAGCTGACCGGGCTGCCTTCGCCGAAGATGAAGGTCCCGCACGGGGTGGCGATGGCCTTTGCGGCCTTCGATCAGACCTTCAACGGATACTTGAGGAACCGCGAGCCCCGCGCGACCGTGGAAGAAGTTCGCATGGGCAGGAAGTTCATGTGGGTGGAGTCCGCCAAGGCCGAGCGCGAGCTGGGATACCGGCACGGCCCGGTGCGCGAGGCGCTGGCGCGCGCAGTGCGCTGGTTTGTGGAGCACGGCTACGCGCCGGCCGCGCCAACGGTGTGCACCACTGCATGAGCGCCCGGGAGGTCGATTTCGGCGGCGCGCGCCCCGGTTGGGAGGAGCCCGCCAGATGGCGGCCGGGGTTGGTGGATGTTGTCTTCGTGGCGGCGCTCGAGCGCGAGGTTTCACGAGCGGCGCGTGGCTGGACCCAGACGACGTTGCGCGTAGGCCGGACAGAGTGCATTGAAGAGTTTTCGCCGCGGCTGCTGGTTTCCATCGGCTTCGCCGGATCCTGCGGCCCGGAGCTTGCGCCCGGCGCGGTGATCGTCCCGGCGCGCGTGGTGGTTCCCGCGGCTGGCGACGAGTCGGCTCCGGCGAAGGAGTTTCCCTGCGCCTGTGGAAGCGGCACGTTGCTGAGTGTGAATGCGGTGGCGTCGTCGGCGGGGAAGCGGCAGGCGCGGGCGCGCTACGGCGCGATGGCGCTGGAGATGGAGGCCGCCGGAGTGGCAGCCGCCGCGGCCGAGTACGGCAGAGAGTTCGCGGCGATCAAGGCGATCTCGGACGCAGTGGACGAGGATTTGGATTTCCTCTCCGCCTTCGTGACCCCGGACGGCTTTGCCATGGGACGGTTTCTCGCCTTTCTGGCGGTGCGTCCCGGGCTGTGGCTTCAGGTGGCCGCCCTGGACCGCAACAGCAGGCTGGCCACCAGGGCGCTGGAGCAGGCGGTAGTCGAGTGCATCGGCGACTGGCCGGCATTTGCCGCGAGACATTCGTAGGAAAGGCAAGCGTAGGAAAGGCAAGCGTAGGAAAGGCAAGCGTAGGAGAGGCAAGCGTAGGAGAGGCAAGCGTAGGAGAGGCAAGCGTAGGAGAGGCAAGATCAATAGACCCACTTCTGCCGGCGTGATTTGCAAACCAGGGCAGAGTGGGGCACCACGCACGAATTCCCAGGTCAGCGCCGCAACCGAGGCGGCGCGGGATCTGGGGCACAGAGCGTTCGTAGGGAGACGGGTTGAAAGTATGGCAGTGAGTCCCGAAGTGGGTTCGGCGACATTGGGCAAAGGGGGCACCAACAAGCCCGCCGTTGGCTTGTTGGGGCAGAAGCACACGGTTCCGGAGCGCATGCTGGCCGCCGTCTATCACGGGCGCAACGACGTGCGGCTGGAGATGGTGGATGTTCCGCGCATCGAGGCCGGCGAGCTGCTGGTGCGCATTCACACCTGCGGCATCTGCGGCACGGACCTGAAGAAGATCGAGACCGGATCGCACTCGGCGCCGCGCATCTTTGGACACGAGATGGCAGGCGTGGTGGTGGCGCGCGGCGCGGGGGTGACGCGCTTCCGCGAAGGCGACCGGGTGATGGTCTTCCACCATATTCCTTGCGGCACCTGCTACTACTGCCGGCGCAAGGTCTTCTCGCAGTGCCCGCTGTACAAGCGAGTGGGGACGACGGCCGGACTGGGCGAGGCCAGCGGCGGCGGCTTCTCCGAATACATCCGCGTGATGGACTGGATCGTGGAACGCGGGGTGGTTGCCATTCCCGATCATGTGAGTTTCGAGCAGGCCTCGCACATCGAGCCGGTGAATACCGTCTGGAAGGGAATCCAGTCGCTCGCTGTTGAGCCGGGAGAGACCGTGCTGGTCATCGGACAAGGCCCCATCGGCTTGATTTTGGGAGTGTTGGCGCAGCGCGCCGGGGCCAACGTTATTACTTCCGATTTGTTCCCCCAGCGGCTTACAATGGGAGAACGCTATGGTCTCAGACAGTCGATTGATGCCTCCCGGACAGATGTGCTGCAGGCAATTCGGGAGCGCACCGATGGGCGTGGCGCCGACGCGGTGGTCCTGGCCGTCGGCGGCAGTTCGTTGATCCGTCCTGCCATTGAGGCGGCACGCTTTGGCGGACGGGTGCTGTTGTTTGCGCAGACCGTGCGAGGAGAAGTCACCATCGATCCCGCCTCGATCTGCGTGGATGAAAAGACGCTGCTGGGTTCCTATAGCGCTTCCGTGGAGTTGAACCAGGAGGTCGCGGATTTTGTCTTCAGCGGCGAGATGGACCTGGCCGGGCTGTATAGTCACCGGTTCCCGCTGGCGCAGTCGCTGGAAGGGCTGAGACTGGCTGCACATCCGCAGCCGGATACAATGAAAATCGCCATTCAGCCCGGCAGTGGGGTCCCCGGCAACCCCGCATCTGGGATGCTGGGGGAGAGTGCCTGGGAGGAAAAGCAATCGTGAACGGACATATGACGGCGGCAGTTCTCTACGGCAAAGAGGACGTGAAGATTGAACGGGTACCCATCCCCGAGCTGGAGCAGGGCGAGGTCCTGATCCGCGTGCAGGCTGCGCTGACGTGCGGCACCGACCTGAAGGTCTTTCGCCGCGGATACCACGCCAAGATGATCGTGCCTCCAGCGCTCTTCGGCCACGAGTTCGCGGGCCTGGTGGAGAGAGTTGGTCCCGGAGTGAACCACTTCCGTACCGGGCAGCGCGTTGTGGCGCTGAACTCGGCGCCCTGCGGCCAGTGCTTCTACTGCAAGAAGCACCAGGAGAACCTCTGCGAGGACCTGCTCTTCAACAACGGCGCCTATGCCGAATTCATCCGCGTGCCGCGGCGCATCGTCGAGAACAACATGCTTGCCGTGCCCAAGGACATCAGCTTTGAGACCGCCGCTCTCACCGAGCCGCTGGCCTGCGTTTTGCGCGGCCTGCATGAGACCGGAGTGGAGATCGGCGACGCGGTCACGGTGATCGGCGCCGGGCCCATCGGGCTGATGTTCATGCAGGTGGCCAACATCATGGGCTGCGACGTGATCGCCGTGGTCAAGCACGACGAGCAGGTGACATCGGCCAAGCGCGCCGGAGCAAAAGAGGTGGTGCAGTTCCCCAAGGTCGCCAGCCCCATCGACGCGGTGCGCGCGCTCACGCCCGAGCAGCGCGGCTCGGATGTGGTCATCGAGGCCGTCGGCCGTCCCGAGGCGTGGGAGTGGGCCATCGACATGGTGCGCAAGGGCGGCACTGTAAACTTCTTCGGCGGCTGCGCCAAGGGGACGCGCGTGCAGTTGAATACCGAGCGCCTGCACTACTCGGAGATCACGCTGAAGGCCACGTTCCATCACACGCCGGACACGGTGCGCCGCGCATTTGCGCTGATCGCCGAGCGCAAGGTGAAGGCCGCCGACTACATCACCGGAGAGGCGCCGCTCTCCAGGCTGCAAACCGTGCTGCGGGAGATGGTGGCGCGCGGTGGCGAGATCAAGACCGCGATCATCCCCGGACACTGAGATCATTGACTGTGTCCAGCACTCGTTCTAACGGCGCCTCCGGCGAGCCCGTGCCTGACCTGGTGAGCTGGAACGATGAGGCCTCTCCATCCGTGAATCAGGCTCACTCAGACCAGACAGGCCGCGGCAGCGATAGGGAAAGCCTGCTGGCGCGCGGTTGGTCACGACTGCCCCGGGAGTACGCGATTCCGGAGCAAGCGCCGACCTTGGATGAGGCGCGCGAGTACTGCCGCCGGCTGGCCACCTCGCATTACGAGAATTTCTCCGTTGCAACCTGGTTCCTCCCCAAAGATCTCCACCAGCACTTCTTCAACATCTATGCCTACTGCCGCATCTCCGACGACCTGGGCGATGAGGTAGGAGATAAGGAAGCGTCGCTCGCGCTGCTTGACCGCTGGGAGCAGGAGCTGGATGCGACCTATGCGGCATTCGAGAGAGACGGCATAGCATCCCACTTCTGCCAAAAGCAGGCAGAAGTGGGGCACCAAATCTCTGATGTTCGCACCCTCGGTGAAGCGCGCCATCCCGTCTTTATCGCTTTGGCGGAGACCATACACGCCTGCGGCATTCCCAAGCACGAGTTCAGCGATCTGCTCACCGCCTTCCGCCAGGACCAGACTGTCGGGCGCTACGAGACCTTCGACGACCTTCTCGGCTATTGCCGCAACTCGGCGAATCCCGTCGGCCACCTGGTGCTCTATCTCTGCGGCTATAACGACGCGGAGCGGCAGCAGCTTTCGGACTACACCTGCACGGCGCTGCAGTTGGCGAACTTCTGGCAGGACGTCTCGGTGGACTGGAAGAAGGACCGCGTGTATCTGCCGCTGGAGGACCTGCGCCGTTTTGCATGCAGCGTCGAGCAGATCGGGGAAGGGCGCTTCGATCACAACTTTCGCGAGCTGATGCGCTTCGAGGTGGAGCGCGCGCGCGAATGGTTCCAGTGCGGATTGCCATTGGCCGGAAAGGTAGGGCGCTCGCTGGCGCTGGACATCGAACTGTTCAGCCGCGGTGGGATGGCGATCCTGCAGGCGATCGAGGACCAGAACTTCGATGTGCTGGCCCGCCGCCCGAGCCTGAGCAAGCTGCGCAAGGCCGAGCTGGTGGTGCGCGCACTCGCCGGGCTGGCGTTAGGCAGGATCAGCCGCCGCGGAGCCGGCGCGCCATGAGCACCGCCGTCCAACACGCCGCGTTGCGTCTTACCACCGCCTATGGCGTCTGCCGCCACATTGCGCGCTCCTCGGCGAAGAATTTTTACTACGGTTTCATGCTGCTGCCGGCCCGCAAGCGCAACGCGCTGAGCGCGGTCTACGCATTCATGCGGCATGCCGATGACCTGAGCGACGATCCGGGCATGACGCCGCAAGAGCGCCGCGAGAAGCTGGCCGGCTTCATCGACTCCTACCATCGCGCGCTGGAGACCGGCCACACCGACGACCCGGTCTTTCTCGCCCTGCGGGATTCGCAGTTGCGCTACAACATTCCGGTGGAGCTGCTGGACCAACTGGTCGCCGGCACCGGGATGGACGTGCGCGACCACCCCAGCATGCCAAAGACGGGCATGCCGGGGACCCCGGAACAGGAGCCGGCCGGCGGCGGGCCGCTGGTGGTCTACCGCACCTTTGCCGATCTCTACGGCTACTGCTATCACGTGGCCTCGGTGGTGGGACTGGTCTGCATCCGGATCTTCGGCTATCGCGATCCGGCGGCCGAGCAACTCGCCGAGCACCTCGGCATCGCCTTCCAGCTCACCAATATTCTGCGCGACGTGAAGGAGGACGCGGCAATGGCGCGGGTCTATCTGCCGCAGGAGGACCTGGAGCACTTCGGGATCACGGCCGAGGAGCTGGGCTCGGGCACGCCGATGGCCAAGCTGCGGCCGCTGCTCGAGTTTGAGGCCGCGCGCGCGCGCCACTATTACGAGGCTGCCGATCGCCTGCTGCCGCTGATCGAAGAGGTGAGCCAACCGGCGCTGTGGGCCATGGTGGAGATCTATCGCGGCATCCTCGACCGCATCGAGGCCAGGCAGTACGATGTGTACTCGGAGCGGGTGCGGCTCTCGCTGGGCGAGAAGCTGAAGATCCTGGCCAAAGGATTCGGGAAGAGATTGCTGTGAGCGGCACTGGCTCTGGTTCCAGAGCAAAGTCAACTACCCCACTCAAGCCAAAAGTAGGCTTGAATGGGGCACCCGGAGATCGAAGCCGCCTCAGCGTAGGCGTGATCGGCGGCGGACTGGCGGGGCTGGCCGCGGCCTGTGCGCTGGCCGACATTGGCCAT